>Ga0272448_1000686_pt1 | contig 50283 bp, 43 predicted proteins | sample YNPCB0191_FD_202220 | JGI IMG/M metagenome (GOLD analysis project Ga0272448, IMG submission 202220) | Hot spring sediment microbial communities from Yellowstone National Park, WY, United States - YNP-CB-019-1 | ecosystem: Environmental > Aquatic > Thermal springs > Hot (42-90C) > Sediment... | reverse complement strand
CGGTGTCTCCTGGGGGTGGGATTGTTGTTCAACCAAGCCATACCCCAGGACACCACCGACCAAACCTAAATCAACTTAACTAAAACGATTTTTTTCCTCACCACCCAAATGGCTAAACTTCAGGCGACTCACGGGCTGGAAGCCCGTGCCACATTACCCCCAAATATACCGCGCGATCATATACCCGAAGGTTACCAGCGCCAGACAACCGACCATGCTGGCAGCCACATATAACAGGCTGCCGATGACATTGTGATTCAAGTAAAGATTCAGCGCCTCGAAACTGAAGCTGGAGAAGGTGGTGAACCCGCCGAGGAAGCCCAGGCCGAGCAGCAGGCGCAATTGCGGGCTGGCGATACCCACCTCCACCCAGCGCGCCAGGAAACCCATCGCCAGGCAGCCGATGAGATTCACCACCAGCGTGCCGAAAGGAAAGCCCACGCGATTTCCCTGGACGAAACCACTGAGGCCGAAGCGCGCCACAGCTCCCACGGCGCCGCCAACTGCGACCAGGATGACAGGCATGAGCGTTTTCACCGCGTTAGATCACCTCTTCGACCGGTGTCACGTAGCCACGTAAACCATGTCGCTTGGAACGTCGCAGATCGCGCAACGCATCGGCAATCTGGTGGATCACCGAACGTTCGGCAAAGATGATCAGCATCTGATTCTGCCCATGCGGCTCGTAGTCCGTCTGCTGCAGCATGTCGGCGCGCGCCCCGACGACATCCTGCACCTTGGTATAGCGCGCCACCGTCATTCCGCGCTGGATGATGCCGATGATCTCCGGTTCCACATCTTCATGATAGATCAGCGTCAGCGCGCACATGCCATCGCCATCCGAAGGGCCGATATTGCCGCCGGCAAACTGCCGTAATGTCTGTTTTAAATCTTCTGTCACGTAATGGTCCTTTGCTTTTTTTACAACTCCCCATTCCCGATAGGCTGGGGGATTGGGGTGAAGGGGAGGCTATCAGGAAATCTGTGTTAAGTCACCAAGCAGACGAAACAGGTTGGCCAGCCGCCAGACCAATGCCAGGCGGGTTTGGCGGAGATCAGGATCATCCACCATCACCATGATATCGCTGAAGAAGTTATCAATGGCGGGGATGAGTCCGGTGAGCAGGTCGAACAGCGCGGCGAAGTCGCCTTGCTCGGTCAGCCGGATGGCCTGCGGCTCAGTTTCCAGGTAACAGCGGTAGAGGTCTTGTTCCGCCGGCTCGGTGAAGAGGTCCGGCATCACCTCCCCATCGGTGAAGTTCTTGGAAATGTTGGTGAGCCGGGTGGCGACGCGCGCCAGTCCGGCCAGCGCGGGGTCGTCGAGGTGATCACGAAGAACCCGTGCACGCTGGATGGCATCGGCGGGTACATCGGCGGAAACAGCCATCACCGCTTGCACCACCGGGTATGGTGCCCCGGATTGCGTCAGCAGGCCTTCAACACGCTGCCGGAGGTAGTTTCCAATGGCCGCGAGCGTCTCGTCGCATGGCTGGAGCAGCGACGCGGCAGGCAATTCCGCCAGTGCCAGATTGATGAGCCGGGTGAGCGAGAGCCGGTAATTCGCTTCCGCGAGGATGCGCACAATGCCTTGGGCATCGCGACGCAGCCCGTACGGGTCTTCGGAACCAGTGGGGATGAGGCCGAGGGCAAAGCAGGCGGTCACGGTATCCATCTTATCCGCCAGCGCGACCACCTGCCCGGCGGGTGTCGCGGGGATGCGGTCGGAGGCGGAGCGGGGTCGATACTGCTCCCCGATGGCCGTCGCCACTTCCTCCGTCTCGCCGGAAAGCCGGGCATAGACTGCTCCCATCACTCCTTGTAACTCGGGGTGCTCCATCACCATCGCGGTAACCAGATCCGCCTTGGAGAGCAAGGCGGCGCGCCGGATGAGCGCGTGTTCCGTGGGGGTGAAGCCGAGTCGACCGGTGATAACATCGACGATTGCCTGCAGGCGCATGACTTTGTCATGCATGGTACCGAGCCGCTCCAGGAAGACCACGCCGTTCAGCGCCTCTACCCGGTCCGCCAGGCTGACGCGCGTATCCTGCTCGTAGAAGAACAGCGCATCAATGAGCTTCGCACGGGCGACCGATTCATACCCATCCCGCACTGTGCCCAGATAAGCTTTATCGCCGTTGCGAACGCCGATGAAGGCCGGGAGCAATTCACCTGTCTCACTGGTCAACGGAAAGAAGGCCTGCTCACGCTTGAGTACCAATTGCAATACTTCTGTCGGCAGCGTAAGAAATTGCGCATCGAAATTACAGCGAACCGCGGTGGGGAACTCCAGGTGGAAGGTCGTCTCATCCAGCAGCGACCCGTCATCAAGGACGACCGCGCCTTCCTGCTGGGCAATGGCGTCCAATTGAACGCTAATGGCCTCCCGGCGGTCATCGGGGACCACGATCACCTGATTCTCCTCCATGATGCGGTGGTATTCTGCCGCGGACGGCACCTCGACTTCACCCGAAGAAAGGAAACGGTGCCCGCGCGTGAGACGGCCCGCGGTGACATCGGCGATCGTGAGCGGAATCACTTGCTCATCCATCAGAGAAACGAGCCAGCGGATGGGGCGCGCGAAACGGAACGCGCCGGCCCCCCAGCGCATGGTTTTCGGAAAGGTCAGGCCGGTGATCAGTTCGCTGAAGATCGCCGGCAGCAGTTCGGCGGTTGGCCGTCCTTCATCGCGGAAGATGGCCACCACGTACTCGCCGTTGTCGATCTGCTTGATGCGCAGCTCGTTCACCGGGATGCCCTGGCTGCGCGCGAAGCCGGTGGCGGCCTGCGTCGGCTCGCCGTTGATAGCAAACGCAGCCTGCACCGTGGGCCCGCGCACCTCGCGTACGGCAGGCGCCTGCTGTTCCGCGACGCCGGTCACGTACAGCGTGATGCGCCGTGGCGTGCCCCAGGTCGACAGCGACTCGAACGCAATCCGCTCAGTCTCGAACCGCGTCTGCGCCAGCGCATATAATTGGGCAAGCGCCGGCGGCATATAGCTCGCCGGCACCTCCTCGGTACCAATCTCAAGTAAAACCGTGGCCATAGAAAGCAAACCGAACCACAGTATAGCATGTTTCCCAATCATGGTGTAGGCGGATTGGGTATGCAGGATATCGTTTTGATTTCACCACGAAGACCCAAAGAACACGAAGATGGTTGTTCTGGCGCTTTGCACATGGGTCTGATAGGTCTGACGCTTCGGACGAGTCAGACATGTCTGACTAAAATATTCATCCATTTGTGTCCTTTGTGTCTTTGTGGTTCGAAAATACGCCTCTATCAGCGTCATGCGCTTTCTGGTACAATTTACCCATGACAGCCATAATTCGACGGGCGCGGGTGGCGGATGTGGTGCCGATGCAGCGGTTGATCAATCAATTTGCTGAGCGGGGCGAGATGCTTTCCCGGGCGCTCCATGAACTGTACGAAGACCTGCGCGATTTCCATCTCATTGAAGAGGAAGGGGAAATCGTCGCCTGTGCGGCCCTGCACATCAACTGGGCGAATCTAGCCGAGGTGAAGAGCGTGGCCGTGGCCCGGTATTGCCAGCGTCGTGGGTTTGGCCGCATGCTGGTGGAAGCCTGCATTGCGGACGCCAAAGCAATCGGTGTAGCCCGGCTCTTCTGCCTGACCTACCGTCCGGAATTTTTCCGCAGCCTGGGATTTGCCGAGGTTGACCGTAGCACCTTGCCGCGCAAGGTGTGGAGCGAGTGCGTGCGCTGTCCGAAATTCTCCAACTGCACCGAAATCGCCATGGCCCTGCAGGTGATCGAAAATCCCGCCCCGGCGCCGACCGATCCGCTGGTGTCGATGGCCGCCGTGCCGCAGCGCCATGGAGCATGACCGCCGTTATCTGATCTTCGGCCCGGCATACCTTGACGTTGTCCTCGAGACGGAATCCCCGCTCGTGACCGGCGATCCACCGCTGCTGCTCGACCAGAGCCTGCTTGCGCTCTCCGCGACCGGGCGCGATGACGGAATGCTGGAAGTCGACGGACCGACTGGCGACCGGCTGCTCTTCCCGCTGCCGGCAGCGCAGGCGGCCATGGCGGCGACATATCATCTTGCCGAACCGGTGCTGGCGCGGCTGCTGGGGCGTGATACGACGCGTACGGTGAACGGCACCTATCCGGTGGCGCAGTTCCGCTCCCAGCTTGGCGGCATGGGCGCCGGGTATGCGAAGGCGTTTGGCGGCCTGTTGCGCACACCGTTCGGCGGCAGTGGCGATGCACCTGATGTGACGGGGCGGCAGGTGCTTGGCTGGCTTGCCCAGCACGCAATTCGCTGTGCGCCGGTCTACCTGCCGGATTGTACCAGCGATAGCAGCCTGGTGCTGCTCTCTGCGTGCGGTGATAAGTTAGCCATCGGCGTGCGTGAAGCGATGGTGCATTGGCGAGCGGCAGAGGAGGACCGTGCGCTGGTCGCGGAGGCCGCTGCATTGGTCTTCTGCGGGGCACCCAATGCCTTGCTGGCTACCGTGCTCTCCTGGCAACCGGGCATACCGGTGATGTGTGCGCCGGCACTGCGGAATGTCTGCGACGCTGCCGTGCCGCTGGCTGCGCAGGCGGAAGGCATCCACTACCTCGCCATGAACGCGCTGGAGTGGGCGCAACTCACCGGGCGTGAGCGCCTGCGCGATCAAGTGCCGGTCATCTCCATCACCGATGGTCCGCATGGCAGCCGCATCCTCTTCCGCGATGGCGAGGTATACATCCCCGCGCAACCGTATGTCGGCCCGGCGAACACGAACCGCGCCGGCGAGACGTACGCATCGACGTTCTTCAAAGTGCTGCTTGCCGAACAGCCGGATTTCTACAGAAGCGGAAGGGTGGGGGAGGATGTTGCCGCGCATGCCGGTGCCATCGCCACGGCGCAGGCGACGCGCCAACTCGCCATCCAGGAGTTCGCTTTCCCGCCGGATGATTGGAGATGAGGATGGAGCAATATCCCGCAAGCGAGGAAGGCCGGCAACGCAAGGCGCGCGCTAACCGCGCGATGTTCGACGGCATCGCCCACCGTTATGACCTGCTGAACCGGCTGGTCAGCCTGGGGCTGGATGCCTGTTGGCGGCGGCGGCTGGTCGATTTATGCGCGGTAGGCGAAGGGTGCCGGTGCCTGGACCTGTGCTGCGGCACCGGTGATGTGACCCACGAGTTGGCGCGTCGCGGTGCACAGGCCATCGGGCTGGACGCCAGTGGACGCATGCTGGCAGTGGCGCAAGCGCGCAAGGCGCATGGGATGACCTTCGTGCAGGGCGACGCCCTGGCGCTGCCCTTCCCGGACGCCACCTTCGACGCCATCACCATCGCCTTCGGCAACCGCAACGTGGCCAGCCTGGAGACCCTCTACACGGAAATGCGCCGTGTCGCGAAGCCGGGCGGCCACATCGCCTCGCTGGAAATCTCCCGCCCGCCATCAACGCTGCTCGCCCTCCCCTTCTTCCTCTACTTCTCCCTCCTCCCGGCCATATTAGCCCGTCTCTGCGGCGCCGACCCTGCGGCCTACCATTATCTGCCGGAATCTGTGAAGCAGTATCCGAGCGCGGAGAGGGTGGCGGAAATTATGCGCAATGCCGGTCTGCGTGAGGTACGGTATCATGCGCATTTCGGGGGAATTATCGCGTTGCATGTGGGAGTGAAATAGAGATGAAAAGGGGTGTGTAGAGACAAGCACTCCCACACCCCCAAACTCCCACACCTACTCCAATACCGTTTCCTTTGCACTACCAGTGAGAATGGCAGGCAATGTGGTTTGAGCGTAATAATTGTCTTGAAGAATCAGTATTGATGGTGTCCCCGAAATACTCTGCTGATCAGCGCATGGTCATCTCGGTGGCTTTTTGTGAGTGGTCCGCGTGCCGATCAGCACGCCATCCATCGTCTGAATCACCACCGGCTCCTGAGCATCAGAGAGGGCATAAACCAGACCGTTAGTACCTTTGATGTTGTTGGCTTGCGCTTTGGTCATCAGGCCGTCGACCATCTCGGCGGTGAAAAGTGGAGACGCATGCGCCGTGTCACAAAGATCCTAAACGGTAATAAACCAGGTTTCGATGTTCGACCTGCCACCACAGCGTACCTGACAGGTGCACGAAAGGCGTTGCAGAGTGGGTGAAGCGTGCTGTACGACCCATGCGCCTCGCAGCACCTTCCGGGACTCTCGATAGAGATACCGCATGATGTAGATGAGCAACACGCATAAAACTACGTTGGGTATGAGCACCAGCACTATTGGCATCGGGCTGCGTAAGAGTAAACGCCAGCCGAAACCTACCAGCCACACCCCGCTACCATACACGAAAAAGGCGGTAAAGCCGGCAAATATCATGCATACCACCACCGCGGCTGTGATCCCTTTCTGCGCCAGAACAGAGATATCTTCCAGTATCTGCGAATTGTCCGGACAGTTGATTTGTGCACCGGCAGTGGCTGACGGATCGCCGGCAACCGGTGATGCCTCTGCAGGCGCCTTCTCGATCTTGCGCACCGGGGTGCTGTGTCCTTGCTCAAAGCGCTGTTTGACTTCGGAGCAGAGCAGCATGCCGTTGTAGCGCATCACGATGGGATCGGGGGTTGCCTGGTCCAGGTAGACTTCCACCAGCGTCTGTTTCAGCGCCGTGCGGGTCATGCCACTGCCCGGCGTGATGAAACGTATCTTCTTGATTGCAGGCACCTTTCCATCACGCGCTTGCGGGCGTAGGCTGACCGAGCGCCATCCCTGATCGGCGGTGAGCAGCATGGGCACCGGCTGGGTGGTCATCAGCACTTGCGTAGCGCGCGACAGCCACCAGAGGTGTGACCCGAACCGCAACGCCGCCACCAGCAGCATGATGGCCAGCCCGAAAGCCGGCACTGTTATATCCTCAGTCCACGATTTGTAAAGCCAGAAAGCGAGTAGTGCGGAAACAAGCAACGCCGGCGTGGCATCCAGCAACGCCCGCCCCAATACCCAGCGAAGATCCGGGTGGATGGAGAATTTCATCGGTGTGATCTCCTGGAAAGTAGGGGCATTATCTCGCGCGCCAGGCACGATGTCAACCGTCGCTGCACCCCTTTCCGATCCATCGTTTCGGTAAAAAGATTCACCTATGGGACGCCTAGCCTGTATATTGCCTATTACGGGAAACCATCAGTACTGTTTCTTTAAGCTATTAATCAAGCAATACATACTGTTCAACACACGCTCAACCGTGTTGTTAAAGAAACAGTATTGACACCTCCGCCTTACTTCCCAAAACAATAAATCGCCCCATCTGTCGTACCAATCACCAATCGTGATTGGCTGATGGCGGGGGAGGCTTTGATTTCGGCGCCGGCGGTGAATTGCCAGAGTTTACGACCATTGGCCAGGCTGAGGCCGTAGAGGTTGCCATCTTCCGCGCCGACGTAGACGGTGTCGCCGGCGATGACCGGGGAGGATTCGACTTTGCCTTTTGCTTTGAAGGTCCAGCGGATGTGGCCGGTGCCGGCGTCGACGGCGAAGACGCGGTTGCCTTGCGAGGCAAAGACCACCGTGCTGCCCAGCACCGCCGCGCCGGTGTAACAGCCCGCACCTTCCTCGCCGCCGCTGATCTTCCAGTTCACCTTGCCGTCGCGCACGCGCACGGAGAGATACTGGCCGTTGAGCGTGCCGACGTAGACATTGCCGGCACTATAGGCCGGTGGAGCGGCGCAGTTGTTCTTCACTTCGGTTGCGGTCACCTGCTTGCCGGTAGCCAGGTTGATGATGCGCACCTTGCCATCGCATCCGGCGATCATCACGCGGTTCTCCGCCACGCAGGGCGAGCAATGCACCTGGGCGTCCGCCGTGAACGTCCACTTCGCCTTGCCTGTGATGGCATTCAGGCAGCGTAGCTTGTTATCGTAAGAACCGAAAAGCACCACCCCCGGCGCGGGTGTGGCGGAGGAGGCGATTTTGTCCTCGGTTTTGCACTTCCAGAGTTGCCGGCCCGTGCCGGCAGCCACGGCATGAAAGGTGCCATCCTCATCGCCGACATAGACAATTTTCGCCACCACGCACGGCGAGGCGCTGATGGCGGCGCCGGCGTTGAATTTCCACTTGAGCTTGCCGTCCTTGAGGCTGATGGCGAGCAACAGCCCCTTCATGGTGCCGACATACACGGTATCCCCGACAATCGCCGCGCTGGATTCCACCCCCGCGCCCGCCTCAAAACGCCACAGCGGCTTCGTCCCGGTCGCGACAGTGGTATGCGCCACCCCGGTCATCTGCGCATTCCCGCGGAAACTCGCCCAATCCCCGGGCTTCTGCGCCAGCACAAACGAAGCGAAAAGCAGACAGCACACCAATATCACATATCGTAAATAGGTTCGCATATCAAAAAACCCCAAATCAGATCCTGTTAATCCTGTAAATCCTGTCAAAAAACTATTCCTCATGCAACGCATCCAGCAGTCGCCCGCGGGTTGCGGCGTAGGCGGTGATAATGCAGCTCACCAGGCCAACAAGCAGGATGGCGGTCAGCAGGCCAATGAGCATACTCCAGTTCACATGGCTTTCCACCGAGCACAACTGTGGCGCCACGGCGATGACGGCGGAGATCAGACCGGTGACCAGGCCGATCACCAATAACGCGGCGGTTTCCCAAACCAGCAGTCGGGCCAGGTGCCCCTGCTGGAAGCCGGTGGCCAGCATCACAGCGAATTCGCGCCGGCGCTCGAAGGCATTGCGCAACAGCGCGATGATCAGCCCGATAGTGCCCAGCAGCACGCCTAATCCGCCCAGCGCCAGGAAGGTGGACAGGTAGGTGTTCTGCACGCGCATGAAGCTATTCAACACTTCGCGTGTCGATTGCACTTCCACGCCGAAATCACCAAGGTTGCGCCGCAGCGCATCCGCCACCTGCGCTTCATGCCCGGGCGGCACAGCGAGGAGGAAATAGCGCGGCGCCGAGACACCGGGAAAGATGTGCCTGAATTGCGCCTCGGACACCAATACCTCGCCGGCAAAGATACTGCTAGCCAGCAAGCCGGTGAAGCGCAGCGTGACGGGCCGCCCGCCCTCGCCCGGCATGGCATAACGCTGGCCCATCCCTGTATGCAGTGTCCACTCCGCGCTATCGGCATCGCAGAACGCCGGGATGCCCATCCTGCCGGATTGCAGCAAGGCCATCCAGGGTTGCGGCATCTTTGGCTGCGTGAACACGGTGAAGCCACCGCGCTCGATCATCGCTTTGCTCACTCCGAGCACACGCGGCGCGGTCGGTTTGGCGATGTTCAGGCAACTGATATCCTCACCCGGGCTTTGCAGTAAGGAGACCACTTCGACGCCGGCAAAGAGCGCTTCATCCTCGGGAGAAAAGCCCAGCCGTTCTCTCCCCGCCGGACTGCCGAGGTCGTATTGCAGCGGCAAGGCGGTGATTGCACGCAGGGAGAAGCCGCCGGCACCGGAGGCGCGTTTCGTCACGTCGAGGCGTGAGAGATCGCGCGTGTTGGCGGCCACCGCGACGATGATGAAGGTGGCGCTGGCGAGCAGCCCGATGGTGAGCAGGCTACGCCCACGATTCGCCGCCGCACTGCGGAGCGCCAGCCGCGCCAGCGACCGTGAACCTTCGCGCATGCGCAGCGAGCGGGTGAGCGTGAGGTGGCAGGCACACAGCCCGGCTACCAGCAGCGCCGTCCCTCCGCCGAAGAACGCGCCTTCCGCCGGCATGGTATGCACGCCGATTGAGAGCAATAACAGCACGCCGGTGAGCAGGAGCATACCGACAAACATGATGGCGACAACGGGGCGGGCCTTCGCGTTCGGGCGCACATCCATCGCCTGCCAGCCCGCCAACAGTTCGAGCACACCGGCACGCATAAGCTTCCGCGTGCCCCAGGCCACGGCGAGACCACCGATGACCAGCCCGGAACAGGCCCCGGCAATGAGGCTGCCAGTGGTGAGATGCAGCCAGAGCGCCGATGTGCCCACCGCGCCAATCCACCAGGTGGTGAGCGCGCGCATGATGGCCCAGGCGTAGAGCACGCCGCACGGAACACCCAACAGCGTACCGAGCACGGTGAGGAGCAGACCTTCGCCGAAGATCGCCGCAGCAACCGTCTTTGCCGTGAAGCCGCAAGCGAGCAGCATACCCGCCTCCGCGGCACGGCGGTCCGCCAGCAGGCGCATCAGCATGCCCGCCAGCCCAGCTGCGGCCAGCACCAGGAAGAAGCTCATGCACAGGAAGAGCTCGCCGAAGTCCGTGCTCCCTTTCGACGCCTCCTGTGCCAGTTTGCGTACGGGGCGGAACTCCAGGCCGGCGCGTTCAGGAGGCAATTGTGCGAGCAGTTGCGCGGTATATACCCGCTGAAAGGCGTCTGGTGTCGTTCCCGGCGGCAGCGCGATGGTCACCGCGGTGACCCAATCCGACTGCGCCCCCGCCGGCCCGCTGCTCCACATCTTCCGTGCAGCCGTCAAACTGATGAACGCTTTAGGTGTAGCATGATATGCCGTCCAATATTCATCGTCGCGCGGAGTTACCAGACGCAGGTCGATGGGGAAGGGAGGATTCCAGGCGTCGACGGTATCGGCATTGGTAATGCCGTCGAATCGCGGGGTAAGCCCGCGGTCGGCGGGAGAGATCGGCGTGATGCCACGAACGGTGAACGGCGCCGATTCCTCATGGTACGAGCCGTCCCAGGCGGGTACCAGGTAGGAGAGGGTCACCGATTCACCCGGCTTCGCCCCGAGATCCTTTGCCGCCCAATCATTCAGCCAGAGATCATCCGCTGCAAGCTTGACGCTCTCGGCTCCGTCAGGTCGCGCCTCAAGCGAGTCGGTTCCCGCGACGATGGCGTAGTTGATCTTCTGAGTTTTCGCCGCAATACCGGTGGCCAGGTAAACCGAGGAGCGCCGGGCAATCGCTCCGCAGGCGACAGCAGCCTTCTCGGCCGCCTCCACCTGTGCCGCATTTAGCAGGACACTTTGGCTTTGCAGTGCAAGGTAGTGCTTTGTCGGATCCTGCACAAGCTTGAGACCATAATCTTCAAGCTTGCAGTTCATGGCCAGTTCAGAACGCAGGTCGCGGTTTTTTGACCTTGACGCATAATGCGATGGCGTGTATGCGGCGAGGAGGCAGTTGATCTGACCGGCTTTGTCCAGCTCGTTGCGCAGCCATTCGATATCGACGAACAGATTGCGCGGAGTCTCGGTGGAGGCAGTGAGGCTGAAGCTGCCGGCGCCGGCATCGGGTAGCACCGACGCCACCTGCAGGCGCAGTGTGCGGAGGGTATCCTCGCGATCACGACGGGCAAACAATGTATCCGACGCCACCGCTCCCGGCTTAGCGATGTTCAGCAGCAGATCGTCATTCACCTGCACGCCCAGGTCATGTGCCAGCGAGGCATTTACCGCGACTTGCCGTCCTGTAAGCGATGGCGCGTTGAGGAATAGCCTCCAGAAACTCTCATCAACGCCGATAACATTCACGTGAGGCAGTGTCGCTTCAGTAGTGGCATTTTTAGCTGTCCCGTTACTTAGCACCACCGGAATGATGAAGTAATCCTGTGCATGGGTCAGCATCGATTCTCTAAAGAAGTGCGGGGCGACGAGGGCCTGGTCGATGTAGCCCAGGCGGGAGAGCGCGGTGTCGCGGATGCTGCCGCTGACGGAGTCGCCGACCAGCAGTGAGCCGGTGATGACCGCCGCGGCGACGGCGACGCCGAAAGCGACGACGATCCCCGTGCGCCAGTAGAAGCGCAGGCTATGCGTGATCAACCGCCAGACGCTCACGGCTTCCCTCCCACGCATGGTAGATCAGCAGGAACGAAGGCACCTTGTCGCAGTTCCAGGCAGCGGTCGAAGCGTGAGGCCAACTCCAGGTTGTGTGTCACCATCAGCACAGTGACGCCTTGCCGCGCCAGGTCGAGGAAGAGGTCAACGATGTTGCCGCTCGCTTCACGATCAAGGTTGCCAGTCGGCTCGTCACACAGGAGCAGCGTTGCGCCGTTGATCAGTGCCCGTGCGATGGCCACGCGCTGACGCTCGCCGCCAGACATCTGCGCCGGGAAGGCCGATGCGCGGTGCGCGACGCCCATCCGCTGCAGCAGTTCATTCGCGCGCGCCGCAGCATTACCCGTGCGCTTCGCCGCCAGCGCCGGCAGCACGACGTTTTCCACCGCGGTGAGTTGCGGGAGGAGGTGGTGATCCTGAAAGACGAACCCCACCTGCGTGGCGCGGAACAGCGCCAATGCATTGCCGGCAAGCGCCGTCACCTCGGTCTCGCCCAGCTTTACCGATCCCCCGGTGGGATGATCCAACGAGCCGATGATGTTCAACAACGTGCTCTTGCCCGACCCTGACGGCCCGATGATGGCCACCGTCTCCCCCGGCGACACGTCCAGGGAGACGCCATCCAGCACCGTGACGGCGCCTTCCGGGCCGGCGAAGGATTTTGTGACAGCGGAAAGGATAAGACGATTGCTCATATTGGTGCCCGTTCCAGGGTTGATTCAAGATTCAGGGTACAGGATTCAAGGGTATCTGCTAGGGTTTCGGGGACAGACACCGAAACTCCTTATAGTTCTCAGCCGATCATGTTATTTTGCCACCGGCAGCATATTCAAGGGCTGGAGTTTCGATGTCAGTCCCCGAAACCGGTGCATCTTCCGCCAGCCTGATCATATGCTTCGTGCACGACACCTCAGAAGGATCTTTTGCGCCCTTTATGCCCTTTTGCGGCAATTACTTCTTCATCGCCAACGCCCCGGTCGGGCAAGCTGCGGCACATTCTCGTGCTGTTCTGCGCAAACCGGCGGCGATCTGTTCATCGAAGGGTACGGCGACGTGCACTGCGAAGCCGCGACCGATGAAGGATAACCCGAGCGGCTCGCGGGCAGCCTCGGCAATGCGGATGCAGATGCCGCAGTCGATGCATTTGCCGGGCTCATAGATGATCTCATCGTGTGAGAAGTCGCAGGCGAAACGGCGGCGCTCCCCGGTATATTTGCCCACGGTCGCCCCGTATTCAATCGCATAATTGCGTAATTTGCACCCTTGCAGCTTGCGGCAGTCACAATGCATGCAGCGGGAAGCTTCCCAGACCGCTTCCTGCTCGGTATAGCCGTCACCTTGCGGGGTCATGCGGCCATGGGCGGGTATGTGCTCCATGTAGCGGGTGAGCTCTTCGCGATCCATTTTACCGATGTGGACGGTGTAGGGACGGCGCTCGCCGGCAACAGGTTCGCCGGTCAGGTAGTTCTTGATGGCAAACGCGGCCTGTCGCCCATCGGCGACGGCCTGCACGGCGTGATGGGTGGGGTTCACTGCAGAGCCGGCGGCGAAGACGCCGGGGCGACTGGTCATCAGCGTCTGCCGGTCCACCTTGATGCCGCGTTCGCTGGTCTCGAGACCGAGCTGTGCTTCGCGTGCACTATCACCGCATGCGATAAGCACCACGTCGAAGATCTGTCGCAAGTCGGCAAGCGACGGATTGACGCCGACGCGTTGCCCAAGGCGGAATTTCACCCCCAGCGCCTCGATCTGGCGGATCTCCGCCGCCAGCACTTCCCGCGGTAGGCGGTCCTCCGGCACCAGGTATGCCAGCGCGCCGCCTGGCTGGTCGTGCTCGTCAAAGATGGTGCAGGGATAGCCCATCGGCTGCAGGTAATAGGCCGCGGCCAGCCCAGTCGGGCCGGCGCCGATAATTGCCACCTTCTTCGTGCTGGCTGGCCGGCAGAAGGGGCGATACGGCGTTTTCAAGGCCAGGTCAAGATCGGCGACAAAGCGTTTCAGCCGGCAGATGGAGATGGCGCTGTCCCATGACGCGCGCCGGCAGCCTTTCTCGCAGAGCTCCGGGCAGATGCGCCCGAGCACGGCCGGGAGGGCGATGTGCCGTTTGACGGTGATGAGCGCCTCGCGGTATTGCCCGGCGGCGATCTGCCGGATCATGGTGGGGATATCCATGTGCGCCGGGCAAATCGACTGGCAAGGGCCAATGCAGTCACCGAGGTGATCGCTCAACAGTAACTCCAGAGCGGTGCGCCGCGCGGCATGCACTTCCTCGCACTCGCTCTCTACCACCATGCCGTCGCTCACCGCTGTAGCACATGCCGGCAGCAACCGCGCCCCGCCGTTCACCTTCACCACGCAGACGAAGCAGGAGGTCAACGGCGAGTGCCCCTCACAATGACAGAGGGTCGGAATCGCCACCCCCGCCTTCCGCGCCGCGTCCAAAATCGTCGCGCCGGACTCGACTTCTATTCGTTTGTTATCGATAGTTATTCGTGGCATAAATCAATCTCAATAGGATCGCGTAGCCTTGCGCTCCCTCTTTGATGTACAAAGGTGTGAAATTATAACCCTTTGCGTCTTTGCGTGAAACAAAACCGCCTATAAGTGATTCGCAACCCGATGGATACCATCCTTGATCATATTGCTCCCGAAATTGATTAATAACCCGAGGCGAAAATCAGCAAGACGGAGGTAGGTCAAAAGTTGCTTGTAATGCACGGGAGCTAACACTTCAAGTGACTTCAACTCGACAATCACCTTTCGTCCGACGATAAGATCAGCGCGAAAACCATCTTCGAGCTTCACTTGCTCGTAAACAACTGGTATCGGCTGTTGACATACAACAAGTAATCCCCGCTTTGTCAATTCGTAGGCCATAATCGTCTCATAGACCGACTCCAGAAGGCCTGGTCCAAGCGTGGAATGGATCTTATATGCAACATCAACGATCTCTTTTGTGATTTCATTTTCGGTCATTTTGCTTCTCCTATCAATGATTGGTTTCACGCAAAGACGCAAAGACGCAAAGAAATATAAAAGGTAACCTAATCTGAGGATTTCGCCGGCTTGCTATCCCGCTCCATTACATCATACTTTTCAATAATACGCCTGATCAACGCTATAAGCTCCTACCTGATACTCACTGGCGAAATATATCCTTTCAGATTGTCTCTGTGTCTCCGTGCCTCTGTGGTTCATTCAACCGTAATCGCTTCCTCCGGGCAAACGCGCCGGCAGGTATCACAGCGGGTGCATTTGGTCATGTCGATGTGGTGCTGCGTATATGGTGTTACCGCGATGGCGTCGACCGGGCAGGCTTGCGCGCATTTGGTGCAGCCGATGCATTTGTCGGTAACGGTATAGGTGATAAGCGCGCGGCATTTGCCTGCCGGGCAGCGGCCTTGCAGGTGGGCCAGGTATTCGTCGCGGAAGTAGCGCAATGTGCTCAACACCGGGTTCGGCGCCGTCTGCCCCAGACCGCAGAGGCTGCCTTTTTTCACCATCAGCGCCAGTTCCTCCAGCTTCTCCAGGTCGCCGGTGCGGCCTTTGCCGGTGCAGAGGCGGTCGAGGATGTCCAGCATGCGCCGTGTGCCGACGCGGCAGAAAGTGCACTTGCCGCATGACTGGTCCTGGGTGAACTCGAGGAAGTAGCGCGCGATGTCGACCATGCAATCGTGCTCATCGATCACCACCAGCCCGCCGGAGCCCATGATGGCGCCGAGCGAGGAGAGCGTTTCATAATCCACCGGCGTGTCCGCCAATTCCGCCGGGATGCACCCGCCGGACGGCCCACCGATCTGCACCGCCTTGAACTGCTTCCCCCCGGCGATGCCGCCGCCGATCTCCTCGACGATCTCGCGCAGGGTAATCCCCATCGGCACTTCGATGAGCCCGCCGCGCGCCACTTTGCCGGTGAGCGCGAAGACCTTCGTGCCTTTGCTCATCTCCGTGCCCAGTGCAGCGAAGGCATCCGGCCCATGATGCATGATCCATGGCAGCAGTGCGTAGGTTTCCACGTTGTTGATGCTGGTCGGCTTGCCCCAGAGGCCACGTTCGGCAGGGTAGGGGGGCCGCAGCCGCGGCATGCCGCGCCGGCCTTCGATGGAGGCGAGCAGGGCGGTTTCCTCACCGCAGACAAATGCCCCCGCGCCTTCCATGATCTGCAGGTGCAGGTGGAAGTCGCTACTGACGATCTTATTACCGAGTAGGCCGCGCGCCTCGCAGCGGCTGATCGCCTCGCGAATGCGCTGCACCGCCAGCGGATATTCCGCGCGGATATAAAGATAACCTTCGTGCGCGCCGACCGCATAGGCGGCGATGATGATGCCTTCCAGGATGCGGTACGGGTAGGATTCGAGCAGCATGCGGTCCATGAACGCGCCAGGGTCGCCCTCGTCGCCGTTGCAGATCACGTATTTTACCGGATCGGCAGCAGCGCGCACCAATTCCCATTTCCGCCCGGTAGGGAAGCCGGCCCCGCCGCGCCCACGCAACTCGGAGGCCTTGACGGCGTCGATGACCGCTTCCGGCGACATCTCGCGCAGACAACGCCGTACCGCCTGGAAGCCGTCGTGCTCGATATACTCATCCAGGTTCAACGGATCGAGGTGGCCGCTGTGCTCGGTGGCAATATGCTTTTGGCGTCCGAGGAATGAGCAGATCGGCGTATCGCGCACATCCACCGCATAGCGCGTCACCGGCTCCCAGCTCTCATCGGTGAGCAAATGATCGAGCTTGGTAGAGACCCAGCGTCCCACCCGGTGTGCCAGCCCACGCGGTTTGAAGTGCTTCTGCACGATGCGCTCGGCGGCTTGCGGGCGCACACGGGCGTAGAGTTCCGTGGGACGTTCCTGCGGCACCACTTCAACCAATGGCGTCTGGTGGCACATGCCAACACAGCCGACCGGCTTGATCACCGCGGGCGCGCCGCTGGCCTGCACCGCACGCTCCAGCGCCTCGCGCACCTCCAGGCTGCCCCCGGCGATACAGCAGGAACCCAATCCGATGCGGATTTCGCCCAGCCCCGCCGGCTTTTCGACCACGCCGTCCCGTTGTTTCGCCACCATCCCACGCTTCTCCAGCGCCAGGAAATCTTTCAACGCCGCCGCGACGGTATCCGGGGTTTGATGCCCATAGGTGACGCCGTCGATCTGAAAGACCGGCGCCAGCGTACAACATCCGAGGCAGGCGACCTTCTGCAGCGTGAAGATGCCGTCGGCATCGGTATCCTCGCCGTCGGCCAGGCGCAGGTGGCGGCGGAGGGCCTCGGAGATCAACTCGGCGCCTTTCACATGGCAGGCGGTGCCGTGGCAAACGCTGATGAGGTGGCGTCCGGCAGGCAGGTGCCGGAATTGCGCGTAGAAGGTGGAGACCCCGCTGATCGCCGCCGGGGTGATCTGCGTGAGCTCACACACCCGGCGCAGTGCTGCTTCCGGCAGGTAATGATAATGCTGCTGTATCGCCTGCAGCACGGGGATGAGCTGCTCCGCCCCCCGCCCGCGTTCGGCGACGATGGTATCGATAAAGGCGAGATCGATGCTCTCGCTATTCACTTGTTGCTCACTGCTTACTGATTTCATCATTATTTTCTTTAGGAACCGCAGATTACGCAGATGGCGCAGATTAGTCACTGTTGATGGAAAACTTATCCGATTCCATCACAGACTGCCTTTCATCTCAGACTTGTTATTCCGAAGAAAGCCAGGACACCTGGCGCACGAAGTGAACGCAACGATCTTCGAAATCGAAAACTAGCCAGATTCATCTGCGATATCTGCGTAATCTGCGGTTCCTACCTACTTACTCCCTATACAGAACAGATGATCCTTGCCGCGGATATAGATGCGGCCATTTACGAAGGCCGGTGTGGTGTTCGCCTTTTCGCCCAGCGCGGCCGTGCCGACTTCTTTGAACCCGCGGTCCACCTGGCAGATATGCATCTTACCCTTTACATCCAGCAGGTAGACTTTGTCGCCCACCAGCGTCGGCGAGGAGCGGATGGAATCGCTGATCTGGCCCTCCCAGCGTTTGGTGCCTTTCTGTGCGTCGTAGCAGGTGAGGCCGCCTTCGGACATCACCAGCAGCACCCATTTGCCGTTGCTGAGCGGGCTGACCAGGTCGGGTAAGCCGTCCTGCGCCATCCAGGGGATGCGGCTCTTCGTCACATCGCCGCTGCCACCGGGGCGGATGGCTGCCAGGTTGGCATTAGTATTGCAGGCAAAGACCATCCCGCCCGCGAAGATGGGGGAGGGGGCGACATCGCCGCTCAGACATTCCGCGCGCCAGAGCTCCGCACCGGTGCCGGGATTGTAGGCGATGACATGCGGATTGCCGCAGGTGATCAACTCATCACGCCCACCGCTGTTGATGATGATCGGGGTGCTCCAGGAGTTCGGGATAGTTCGCTTTGTCTTCCAGACGGTATTGCCCGTCGCCGCGTCGAGCGCTATCACCGCGGATTTGTTGCTGCTCCCGTCTCCCTGGTCGAACTGGAGGATCAGCCGGTTGCGATACATGAGCAGTGAGGTGGCCTGCCCATACGTATTCACCGGATGCCCCATATTCTTCGCCCAAAGGCGTTTGCCGGCGAAATCGTAGCAGGCAAGGTCACCGTTGGCGAACATGGCGAAGACGCGAGTGCCATCGGTGGTCATGGTCGGCGCGGCGTAGCCGGTGTCTGAGGTGGCGGTGACCGGCGCGGTATCTGCGCAGGAGATATTGGTGACCGGTTGCCGCCAGCGCAATTTGCCGGTGCCGGCATCAAAACAATAGATCTCGCGCTGGTGCTCGTTGGCGCCAGAGAGGAAGACGTTGTTCCCCCAGACAATGGGCGAGTTTTCACCGGGCAACGGAACCGCCGTCTTCCAAAGGATGCCTTTGCCAGTGGCGCCATCCCATTTGCTTGGCCAGGCGCTAGCCTTCACGATGCCCGTGCCCGCCGGTCCGCGGAAGCGCGGCCAGTTTTGCCCCGGCGTGCCCGTGGGTGCCGGACCGGGTGTCTGCGTAGTTGGAGCGCCTTTCGGATATGCCGGTTGCACCGTCTTCGTGGTGCCTGGTGTCGGGTTTTTCACCGTTGGCCCCTGGGTGGGGAGCGGCGTACTCGGTGTGTCATCCGGGACGGGGGTATCCGCGGTTTGCGTATCGGCGACCGGCGAGGTGAGATAGCCGGGAGCGACGTTGCTGCGCGCGAAGACGACCCCCACCAGCAGCAGGCCCCCCAGCAGCGCCGCAAATATCGTGATGGCGTACCGGCCTACCGAGGCCAGATGCTCTGGATCATCCGCCGGCAGCGTTTTTGGATTCGGCAGCCGTTTGCGGAGATGATGCGCCATCTTCAACGCCAGCAGGAAGACGGCGATGCCGCCCAGCAGCAGGTAGGCGCCATGATGCGTAAACGCATCCCGGCGGAAGAAATCGCGCCGCAGTTGCCAGTCGGCCTCGCGAATCTCCGCTTTCAGCGGCTCATTGCTCGGATCCTTCACCAGTTGCGCTTTCAGTGCCGTCAGCTTAGCCGGCGCCAGCGGATCGACCCGCTGCGCCCGAAAATAGTTCGCGGTCAGCAGCGTGATCACCAGTGCGGAGAAGAGGCCGGCGACAATTGCTGTGCGCGTGCAGGCGCGGTACCAGGCAAGGTCTCTACTCATACGCGCTCCCCCTCACCCCCAGCCTCCCGATTCGCCGAGACGAGGGAGCGCGATAGCCGAATATGCTCACGCGGGCAGGCGCGGTAGCAGCGCCCGCAGGAGAAGCAGGATGCGGGGTCCGGTTCATAATCGGTCCGCCGGCGTTTCAGCGAGAAGCGGATCAGGCTCAGCCCAATAACCAGGCCGATCCACCCACCTAAGAGCCAGCCACCGAGGCGGAATTGCTTGCGAATCTTCGTCGCATTGCGGAAGAGGTCATCGAGAGAATTACCGGAATTGCGGAAGGTGTCGGAAGCGTATTTCAGGTCTGCTGCGTCCTGGGAAATGCCGAAAAGCGGCGCCAGGGCGAAGCGCACCTGGGTCGGCGACTTCCCCTGGTTCTCCAGCCAGAGTTGATCGGCCAGGCGCACATCGGCGTTCAGGCGAACCATCGACCCACTGCTGCGCGCGCCCATCCAGCCGCCGGCGAAGACCAGCACCGGCAGCAACAGCAGCAGGAAGGCCAGTTGCCGGCGGGCGGGTGCCGGATTCGCGCCGATGGTCGGCTCGGTTGGCGGTTTGATGGCGCCGAACGGACAAGCCCCTTCGCACAGGCGACACTGGATGCACTTATCCGGGGTGATGGCAACACGCCATTTTGCCAGCGGAGATACCAGGCGCAGCAACGCACCATAGGGGCAGAGGAAGCGGCAATACGGCCGCCCCACCACGGTAGCCAGCAGCAGCATCGCCCCGCCGAAGATCAGCATGCCCGGGCTGCCGTCGAAGCGGAAGAAAGCGACAAACGGGTCGAAGCGGCAGATGAGAAAATAGCTGCCGGTCGCCGCGAAGAGCACCGTCACACCCAGGTAAAGATGTGGCAGCAATGCCAGCGGCGCAGCCAGCCACGCCGGCACGCGCAACGGCTTCAGCAGCATGACATCCTGTGCGGCGCCCAGCGGGCAGACGGCGGCACAGAAGACGCGTCCGAAGAAGAGGGCAAACACGAGCGGCAGCAGGAAAAAGAGGCCGATGATGAGCGGCAGCGCATAGGTGTGCTGGCAAACCGCCATCGCGACATTCTGAATGGCTCCCACCGGGCAGACGCACCCGTGACGGTAGAAGCCGAAATAGGCCAGCGAGGCGAGCATCAGCGCGAAAACCCCATGCCGCGAGCGCTTCTTCAACGCCAGATAGGAGGCAAGCGAGAGCGCAACTAGCAGCACGGCGATGTCGAGATAGCCGAACCAGTCGGCATGCGGTCCCGGTACTTTCGTCGTTGGAAGCTGATACCCGGTGGTGAACTCCGGCGGGGGGAAGCGTTCCTCCCCGAAGATCGTCGCCGGCAGCGTCGTCAATATGAGCAGCAGGAATAAGACGCGTCGTTTCAACTGTGCTCGCTTTTTGTTTTCAACAAATATGGCTGATGTGCCGGGACGCGCGTGAACGCCTGGCTCGGGCAGGCCGTTGCGATGGAGCACTGGTTGCAATGCTGGCACCGGTCATGCCGTATCTGCAGGAAAAGCGAGCCGTTGCCGAAGTGGTTGCAGCCGTTCACGCACTTGCCACAGCCGATGCAGAGCGATTCGTCGATGGTGTATTCGTAATAAGGATCTTCAACGAAGGTACGCTTGATGGCGCCGACCGGGCATTGCTGGTTCTCGGCAGCGGTGGTCATGCTGTTCGGCTGGGTCGGTTCCGTTTGGAAGAAGCCGAAGCAGAGTTCGCAATAGCCGCAGATGGCATAGCCATGCACGCATTTCACCGCCGAGGGCTTGAGCACGCAAGCGGTGGCGCACTTGCCGCACTGGCTGCACTTATTGGGGTCGATCTGCCAGACGGTGCCGCCGCGCGTCGCGCGCGCGGTCAACGCACCGATGGCGCTGCCGGCGAGCAACACGCCTGCACCGCGTAGCCCCATGGCAAGAAATTCACGCCGGTTGTTATCTTCTGGTCCGTCTGCCATTATCGATTCCCTTTTTGCATGGCCTGCTTCGCAGAGAGCGCTTGCGGCAGACCGCAGGTGCGGAAGGCAGAGCAGCCGCGGCAGATGCCGGCGTTGATGCACTTCTCGGGATTCCGCATGAACAGAGCACCGAAGCCGAGACCGAGCATGCCCAGGACGAGGTATCGCCCCAGGCTGATCAGGAAATTCCGACGCTCGTTATGTTCTTCGTTACTCATGCATCTTCTCGACATTCGGCTCAAACACGCGGACGGATTTTCGCTCCGTATCCAGCACGAATACCTGCCCATGTGCTCCGACGGCCAGGTCCATACCTTCTATTTTTGCGGCAAAGGATTCCGATCCTGCCACGAAGCCGTCAAAGGTGCCGTCCGCACGATAAATTTTCACGCGCGGCAGCTTCTTCTCGGCAGTAACAAAGCGGCCATCCGGCAGCAGTGCAAAGTCAGTCGGGTTGCAGCATCCGCTGAACGCGGCAACGGTGTTCCCCGTCGTACCCCAGGTCCGTCGCAAGCTGCTGTCGCCGGTGAAATTCTCCAACGCATGCCGCCCGGGATTGGATACCCACAGCGTGCCGTCACGTGCCACGGCGACATCCATGTGCGGACTGGGCACTACGAAACCCGGTGCGCCGGTGCGCTGATCTTTCCGGCCAATACTGGTCATCAACTTCCCAGTTCGATCATACTTCCACACCAACCGGCTGCCGGCATCCGCGACCCATACGGTATTGCCGCTGATGGCGATGGAGGTGAAATACGCCGATTTTCCCGGTATCGTCCAACGCGACTGTAGCCTCCCGTGTGAGTCGTAAACCTCGACGTGATCCTTCAACCCGATGTAAAATAGCCCCTCCGCATCGACCGCCAGGCAGCAGGGTGGGGCGGTCAGCGCAATGATGCGCGTGCGCTCCCCACTCTCTCGCAAGCGCACAATCTCCAGATCGCCGGCCGCATACAGCGCGCCATCCGATCCGAGTGCGATGGCACGCGGCTCGCTGAATCCCGTCGGGATGGTATGCGCCTCGTGATATTTGACCAACGCCGGGTCAGTCGCCGGAACCGCCGGCAATTGCTCTTCCGCCAGCGCTCTGGGCCATATGCGAGTGACGGCAAAGACGATCACAAGCGGTGTAATAAACACCAGCACGCCGATCAGTAGTTTCACCAGCCATCCGAGATTATGGTTACGCACCTTGCCTGTTTTCCCTCACCCCCAGCCCCTCCCAGAGGTAGAGGGGAGTGGCGTTGCCTATGGTTGTTCCCGGTCATCGATAATACGATCTGCTGCCCCCTTCTACCTCTGGGAGAGGGGTTGGGGGTGAGGGAAAACGCATCTGCTCACTTCCCCACATCCAGACACACCATCTTCGTCAGATCACGGGCGATGAGGCGATTGCCGGCCAGGGCGAGCGGCCCCCAGGCATCTTGGCCGGTGAGCACACGCGCCTGCGCCAGTTGCTGGTATCCGCGCGGCGTCGCCTTTACCAATGTGAGCGTGCCGGTGTCATTCACCAGGTAGATCATCCCTTGCGCGATCATATATGGTCCCAGGCCGAAACGGTGGGCGCTGCCGCTGGTCCACACCGTTTTCCCCTGCAGGTCGATGCACGCCAACTGCCCGCCGGGGATCACCCCGTAAATATTCCCCTGATAGAAGATCGGGGTTTGCTGGTCGGAGCCGAACACCTCCGGCGGCAAACGGAACTCCGGCTTCGCGGTGATGCGCCCGTGTTCCTCGACCAGTTGCAGCATCATGCTGCCGGCATTATACCCACCGGTGAGGAAAAGACGCCCGTCGCCCACCAGCACCGGGGTCGGCACGGTGGCGATGGTGATCTTCCACGCATCAGTATCCCATACGATATGCCCATCATCGGCGGATACGCCCACCACGCCGCCGCTGGCCGGGTAGACATACATGCGGCTACCGTGGAAGGTGATGGGGAGGATGGAAGCGTGGGACATCGGCCACTGGCGCGGGTTGGCCGTCTTCCACAGCACCTTGCCGGTGGCGTTATCGACGGCGATCATCATCGCATCGCCGCCCGGTGCGAGGATGGTGCGGTCGTCGTCGACCAGCGGGCACTGCCCGGCGTACCATGCCGGCACCTTGGTGTGATACTCGCGCACCAGGTCTATGCCCCAGCGGAAATCACCGGTCTGCGCATCCAGGCAGAGCACCTGACACTTCGGCCCCAGCGTGATGACGTACTTGTCCGTCACCGTGGGCACGGTGCGCGACATCCCATGGTTGCGCTTCACCAGCACCGGGTAGCTGCGGTTCCAGATCTCCTTGCCATCTGCCAGCGAGAGGCAGCGGAGGACATCGCGCCGCGCAGTTTGATCGTAGTCGAGCACGTAGACGCGCCCTGCGCGCACCGCCGCCCCAGCATAGCCTTCGCCCAGATCAATCGACCACAGCGCCTTCGGCCCTTGCGCCGGCCAATGCGTCGCCAGTGGGGTGGGGTCCGTGCTGATATTGTCCAGCTTTGCCCCGCGAAAGCCCGGCCAGACGCCGGGAAGATTGGTTGCGGGAGTGCCGGTGGATTTGACAAAGGTGCCGGCCAGGTTGATCTGCTGCGCGGCCACCGCATTTGCCGGCTGATCCATCCCGGGGATGCGTCCACGCAAACGCGGATCAGGCCGGTCGAGCACGATCCAGGCAGTCAGCAAACAGATTCCTATGAGGGCAGCAACGGCAGGTAAGAGTTTTTCGATCATCGCCTATCTCATCATACCAGAAAGCACTATTCTCTGTCTGCCCAATCTGGAGGCGGATTAATCGGAATGGGGTTGATTTCACCGCGGAGACGCAAAGACGCAGAGGAAAAGTTTGGGAGTATGGGAGTGTGGGGTGTGAGAGTATCTGGCGCTTGTGCGAAATCGGGAACTGACTTGTTTGCTTACGTGATGGCCATAGGCTAACTAGTCGAATAAACACTTCGTTTGGAAAATGCGTGTGGAACTTGCCAGTCGTCTGGCTTAGCTGGGTGTAAAGTGCAACCATGGGAGAAGTGGTGTGAGGAAAACGTGGTGGTCGCTACTGGATTCGGACCAGTGACCTTCCCGATAGAATCGGGACGCGCTACCGCTGACACCGTTCACTACTTTCGCGCACGTGCAGAGTTATCTGCTGTGACGAGCTGCTCAATAGCGGTATGTGATTTCCATGACTTCAGTTGTTTTTCTCGATGTAGAGCTTCACGCCGTGAGGAGTACTGTTCGGTATACACAAGCACCCATGGACCACGCTGCCGTGTAGAGGGCGTTTGCCCTTGGTTATGCTCATGTATTCGTCGTTCTATGTCATCAGTTATCCCGATGTAGTACTTACCGGTTGTCTGGCTTTGAAGGATATAAAGCGAAATCATAGCAGGAGAGAAGTGAGGAAAAACGTGGTGGTCGCTACTGGATTCGGACCAGTGACCTTCCCGATAGAATCGGGACGCGCTACTGCTGCCACTTTGAAAAACGTGGTGGTCGCTACTGGATTCGGACCAGTGACCTCCTCGGTGTGAACGAGGCGCGCTACCGCTGCGCCAAGCGACCACGTGACCTTATTATAGGAATACTCCTCGTACTTCGTCAACCCCCTCGGGCGTGCAAAATCCGCGTAAATCGCATTTTTCTCAAAGAGAGGCGGAAAGAGCGCTTAGCATGTCCAGGATTATGCCGGATTCTTCAGTTAGTTAAGGTCGGAACCTGCTATTATGCCTTTCCCACCATTACCCGATCCCGCGACCATCGCTCCGCATTCTTCAACAATGTCTTCGCTTCATCTTCCGACTCACAGTGTGTCTTAATGAATAATCCACGGGCGGAAAGTTCGGTAAGCGCGGTTTCCACTTCGTGGGGGGAGAGGGTGATGTGCAGGTTCTTGCCGGCGGCCTGCACCTTTTTCAGCACCGGCAGGTAGTGCAGCGGGCTGGGCTTGCCGTCGCCGGGGAGAATTTGCAGCGCGTGCAGGCGCGGCAGTGTGCAGAGGGCGTCCACGTGGTTGAAATTCCCCTCGCCGTCCACGTGATAGACGCAGTGGTCGAGGAATTGCGTCTGCAGTTCGATGGCCGGCAGGAAAATTCGGTTGAAATCGCAGGGGGAGATCATGTAGGCGAAATCGTTTTGCGCAGCATACATCTTCCCCGGCGACCAGAGCGAGAACCAGCAGGTTGAGCCTTCCGCCGCGTCGCGGATGAGTTCGTAGAAGCGCGAGTATTCTTCGATCCACTGCTCCATGAGCAGCATCTCGGCCGCGTGCACTTCCTCCGGGCGGTCCGCGACATCGTAGAGCAGTTGCTCGGAGCCGCGCAGCCAGGCCAGCGTGTCGCCGCATCCGCCGAAGGCGCCGATAGCGGGAATGGCCTTGCCCAGGGATTCCTGCGAGGCGCGCTGCAACTGTTTCACCGCGAACTGATAATACGGGTGCTCCCGGTTGATGCGCAACTGCCCATAATCGATCGACTCACCGGTGAGGATGGGATCGATCCAGCCGGTCTCGAAATCGAGGGTGATCGGGCATCCGTAGAAGACCGCGAAGGTGGTATGGCCCGGATAGCCGCCATGCCAGGTCGGGAATGCCTCGCCACCGTAATAGATGCTCTCGAACCAATAGGTGTTGACGGCGGAGAGGTAATCCAGATCCGTCCAGCATTGTTCAGGGGTCGGTGGGCGTTCCGGCCAGGTGAGCGGCGGACAACCTTCTCGCGGCGCGGTGACAGCCATCGCGCAACGCCCGATGGATTCGTGCGCCCACCAGGCCTGGTAGCGCTCTTTTGCTTCGTCCCAATCCTCTTTGTATTGCAATGGCATAGCTTACCTATACTTTATCGAGCCGGCATTCGATACGATATGCTGGCTGGACCAGTCTTTATACCACGCTGCCGTCTCACGCATCCCGTCTTCCAGCGACCACTGCGGGGTAAAGCCCAGTTGGGTACGGGCTTTGTCGGTGTTCGCCACGGAGTAGCGCACATCGCCGGCGCGGGGAGGCAGGTGCGTGGGCGTAAAATCGGTGCCCAGCACCTGCTGCGCAGAGGCGAGGAGCTGGTTAATGGTAATGGGCGTGTCGGCGGCGATGTTGAAGTAACCGCCGAGGATCGCCGGGTTGTCGCTGAAACCGGCCAGCAGGTTGGCGCGGACACAATCAGCGACATAGACGAAGGCGCGGTTTTGCTCGCCGTCGCCGTAGAGCCGCGGAGCACGGCCATCCAATAAGGCCGCGAGGAACGCCGAGATCACCCCGGCATACTGGCTGGTGGGGTCCTGGCGCGGGCCGAAGATGTTGAAATAGCGCAGGCTGACGGTGGGCAGCGCGTAGAGTGACGCGAACTGCCGTGTGTAGAGCTCCCCGGCCAGTTTCTGGTTTGCATACGGCGACACCGGCATTGGCAGCAGTTCTTCGTGATACGGGAGATCAGGATTGGTGCCGTAGATGGCGCTGGAGGAGGCGAAGACGAACCGTGCCACGCCGGCATCGCGCGCGGCGACCAGCATATTCAACGTGCCGGTGAGGTTCACCGCGTGCGAATGGAGCGGGTCCGCGACCGATTGCGGCACCGAGGCGATGGCCGCCTGGTGCCAGACGCGCTCGACGCCGGCACAGGCATGATGACAGACGTCCGGATCGACGATGCTGCCGTTGATTACCTCGATATCCTTCGCGACGGCGCGCAGATTGTCCGGCTTCCCGGAGGAGAAGTCGTCCAACACCCGTACAGCTTCGCCTTTGGCGCACAAGGCTTCCACCAGGTGCGATCCGATAAATCCGGCCCCTCCCGTAACGAGAACGGTCATGTCATCACCTCAATAAAAGTGCGTCTAAATTACCTACTGCCCATGGCTCCTGTCAATATCACGTCTATTTGACAGGATTGACAGGATTTAGTTCTATCTCGATGGCAGTGTTCCCTTGTGGGTGAAGGGATCGGTTACGGGACAGTGGAACCTTTAGCTGTATGAGTACACTGGACTGTCTCAACCTTCAGCCCGAATTTGAACCAGCGGTATTGTTAATCCGGCAGCAGGTCATCGATTATTTTGGGGATCGGTTAGCGGCAATCTACTTCGGCGGGAGCATTGCCATTGGCGATGCGCTGGCGGGAGTCTCGGATCTGGATTGGTGGATGTTCATTGATGGAGAACCGGGTGAAGCGGATTTGGCCTGGTGCGAGACGCTGCGGGAAACCGTCGCTACGCGTTATCCGCAGATCGCGGAGTACCATCCCACGCCGTATCCCGTTGCCAAGCTGGAGCAGGATGCCTTCTGGCGCTATGCGTTGCGCCATACTGCCATGCAACTCTACGGGCGGGACATCCTGGGCGAACTGGAAGCGCGCGGCATCGCCATCGATGCCCCGAGCCGCGCCATGGCCATCAAGCGCCTGGGATGGGCCAAGCCACTGCTCGATCATCTGCGTGCAGGCGTCATACCGGACTATCTGTATAAAGCACCGGAGATCCCCTGCCTGGCCATCCGCAAACTCGCCCGTTACTTCGTCATCGTCGAAGGGGCATACCTGCTGATGGCCGAGGAAAAATTCGCCTCATTCCGCGCGAGCGAAGTGCTGCCGGCGCTGCGAGCGCATTTCCCCCAATGGCAGAAATTGTATAATATGACTGCGGAAGTGCTGGCCGATCCATACAGCATCACCTTCACGGAGGAAACCTACCGGGGTGAGTTGATTCCCTTCTTTGCGGCGACGATCAAGCATGTGGAAGGATTGGCCGCCGGTGCGCAGTAGTGGATGAAATGAGGCTAATCGGGTATAGTTGATACTGGCGTAAACGCTGAAAGGAGATCGTGATAATGCAAGTCAAGGTATCGAGCAGATATCAAATAACCATCCCACAGAAGGTGCGCGAACTCCTGGGTATTCAGCGGGGACAGATGGTTACTGTTTCTTCAGTTGGTGGGGTGATGGAGGTTATCCCTGACCGGGAACTGTCAGAAATGGAAGGAATCTTTCCCGAACTTTCCCTCTGCAATATCCGTGATGAATCAGACCGTATTGACGGTATATCGAAGAATGCGTAAGCGACTGATTACCCAATTCCTGCAGTCCATGACCATCCCGGCTAGCAGCAGGGGATGTCCTCTGGTATAATGTGCCGTTGTCGGGGAATAATACTCTGGTAATATAATTCTTATCCCCTTGATCAGACTATGACAGGTAAATTATGGGTTCATTTTCCGCTGAAAACATGAGGTTTTTCCTCTATATTTTTCCGGTGCTACTTCTGTCGGTCGCCATCCATGAGTTCGCGCACTGCTGGACGACCGACCGGCTGGGGGATGATACGCCGCGCATGCAAGGCCGCCTCACGCTGAACCCGTTGGCCCATCTGGATCCGTTGGGCACGGTCATGATGGTGGTGTCGTCGTTATCGGGCTTTGGGTTTGGCTGGGGAAAATCGTCCCCCATGAACCCGTATAACTTTGCGAATCCCGCGCGAGACCGCATGTTGAGTGCGCTCGCCGGCCCGGTCTCCAACATTTTGCAGATGCTGGCCTGGGCATCCATCGGGGTACTGGCTAAACCGTTTATCCCAGCTGATTCACCAGCGATTTGCATATTATACCTTTCCACCTACGGTGTTGTGATCAACGCGATTCTTGCTGGTTTTAATCTTCTTCCGGTGTATCCGCTCGATGGTCATCATGTATTGAGTTATCTGGCTCCCCCTTCATTACGGCCAGTGATCGATAATCCCGCATGGGGGGTCGTTTTTCTCATTCTGGTCTTTACCGGGGCTTTTAGAGTCGTGGTACAACCAGTGTTGATCGGTGCAGTTGTCGTGACACATTTTTTAGTCGGATGGACACCGACCCTACCATTATGAACGATACACGCCAACCTATCATCGCCATAGACGGTCCAGCCGGGTCCGGAAAAAGCACCATCGCACGGTTAACGGCGTTGCGGGCGGGGTTGCCGTTCGTCAGCAGCGGGGCCATGTATCGTGCCGTCGCGTTGCTGGCTATGCGCGAAGGGGTAAAGGCCACGGACCGCGCGGAGCTCATCCGGATTGCCGCGGCATTGCAGATGCACTTTGTCAGTGAGCCGAATGGCGTGGTGCGCTCGTTTCTCGACAGTGAAGATGTCACTGAAGCCTTGCAGCAGCCCGCGGTGGCACAGGTGGCCTCCGCCATCGCCACCATCCCCGAATTGCGCGCGGAACTGGTCGCCAAGCAGCGGGCGTATGGACGGCAGGGTGGGGTGGTGATGGAAGGACGGGATATCCAGACTGTGGTTTTCCCGGACGCGGATATCAAAATTTTCCTCACCGCATCAGCAGAGGAACGCGCCCGCCGGCGGTGGAAAGAACTCATCGCGCTGGGTGAGCCCACCGAGTATTCGACGGTGCTGGCGGAAGTGCGCGAGCGGGATACGCGTGATGAAACGCGCGCCGCGTCGCCGCTACGTGCCGCCCCGGATGCCATTCCCATCAATACCGATGGGCTATCCATTGAACAAGTGGTCGCCTGTGTGCTGAAAATTATCACATCCTGGAGAAATGATCCCGCGCTGAAGGGGGAATTGCTCGCTCGCGCGGCGAAGTGTGAACAAGGGAGTTAATTGATGGATTTCGGCGCTGCCACCCATCCCGGATACGTGCGGTCTACCAACGAAGACGGCTATTTCGCTTCGCGCGAACAGGCCGTGTTCGCGGTCGCCGACGGCATGGGCGGGCATGAGAAAGGTGAGGTCGCCAGCCGGTTGGCGTTGGAGGCCATTGTGCAACACGCCGATGCCATTGCGCATGCCACCCCATCCGAACTGCCGACCAACCTCCACCAGGCGCTGCAGGATGCCAATGCCGCCATCATTTCCCATCCGGAGAGCCAGGATGCGCGCGCACGCATGGGCACCACGGTGGTGCTCGCCACCATCTGTGGCGACCGCCTCTACTTCGCCCATATCGGCGACAGCCGCCTCTATCTGCTGCGCGGCGATATGCTTATCCAGTTGACCCGCGACCATTCGCTGGTGCAGGCGCTGGTCGACCGGGGAGAGATCACTCCGGAAGAAGCGGCCATCCATCCCCTGCGCCATCAGATCACCCGCGTGGTCGGGGCAGATGACGTGGTGACGCCGGAGATTGCCAGCCAGAACCTGGAACCCGGCGACGTCGTGCTGCTCTGCACCGATGGCCTGAGCGGCGCCGTGGCGCAGGAGCAGATGAAAGCGATCCTCGCCGCGCCGGGATTGACTGCCCAACAGAGGGCGGATGCCCTGGTGCGTTCGGCGCTGGATGCCGGCGGGCCGGACAATATCACCTCGGTTGTGGTCTGTTATCAACGCCCGCACTCGGTCGCCCATCGTCATGCACAGTGGCATCTCAAGCCGCCGCATCTGCCGTTCTGGCAATCCCTGTTGCTCTCCCTGCTGGCACTGCTGGTGCTGGCGGCCGCAGTCGTCAGTTGGGAATACACACACCCGCAATATTACGTCGCGCCGGATGCACATGGGGTGCTCACACTCTACCGGGACTGGCCGATCCTGCCAATGCTGGATAAACAACACCTCTCCGTTCCCGGCGTGGCGCCGATCACCTATGAGGACACCAAAGCGTATCTCTCTAAATACACCGATCCCCGCCTGGTGAGGGTGGATGGACGTGAGGTGGGGGAGGCATTCCTGAAGGATAAGGCGAAAGCGGTGGTGTCCGGCTTGCTCGAAAAGACCAAGGTCGCGGTGGAGAAACACGACGTGATCCTGGCTAATTCCTGCCTGAAGCGTGCTCGCGATCTGGGAGCCGACCAGGCGGAACTCGACCAGTTGGCCTTACAAATCAAGAAAATCCTCGATACGCAAGCGCAGCATACCGTGAAGCCCACGACACCGACGCCTGCGCCGAAGGCGAAATAGCCCGACCTCTGGCGGAGTGCTGTCAAGGAAACCGGTTGCAGAGGAGCACCTGTTATATGTGTGCGGGTGGGGAAATCCCCACCCGCACACGGTGATCATTACTCGCGCCGCCACTCGGTATGCGTACACTGTGAGCAGGGAGGAATGTGCCCTTCGTGCTTGAAATGGATCTCATTCCCGCAGTTGGTGCACTTGTAGGTGCCGGCAGCGACGATTTCGCCAGTATGTACCATTCCGGATGTCGCCGGTTTCTCATAGCTGGTCCGCTCTGCTTCGTGCTGCATCTCTTCACGGAACTTGGCGGCTTCTTCCTTGCTCATGCCGTAGGTGGGATCATCGCTCAGCTTGACATAGCGTTTGCTCTCACCACTCGGCGGCAGCGGGCCGTAGTGCGTTTTGTGAAGAACGCGTCCATTATCCACGTTCTGGAATGTGCCCGGCCCGACAACGGCGTCTTCCGGAAGGATGTCTTCCGGATTGAATTTTCGCGCTGGCTCAGCCATAGTTTCCTCCTTTCCGTTCAAAGATTCCCCGTCCTTATCAGCACATCACGTGCAAAATCATCAATAGCACATGTATGTCATATCACCGAACATCCGCGGCTACATTGTTGGATTCCGGAGACAGAGCTCAAGTTTCAAATTTTCAGATGCCGGCGAGATTACGATCTTTTGCAGGAATCGCGTATACTGATGGGGAAAATCAGCGCTAGCCTGGACTGGATGAGCTTGCTGCTGGGCTCTATAATATCCTTGAACACCCTTCTACCGCTTTGAGCAGGGTGGGGATGAGGGAGAATAACCCGAGAAGGAGAACGATACATGATTACCCGCACGCCGTATGGCGGTTGGCCGAACGCGGTCAAGTTATCGAATGGCACCATTGAATTGATTGCCACGCTGGACGTGGGGCCACGCGTCATTCGCTTCGGTTTTGAAGGCGGACCGAACGTGATGAAAGAATTTGCCGGACAGATGGGCGGCACGAATGAGGCCGAATGGATGATCCGCGGCGGCCACCGCCTCTGGCATGCCCCGGAAGCGAAGCCGCGCACCTATCCCTTGGATAATGTGCCGGTGCAGCTTGAGGAGATCGGTGATTTCGGTGTCCGCCTGACCCCCGAACCGGAAATTGCCAACGGGATACAGAAGCAGATGGAGATCACCATGGCCGCCGGGGAGAACCTGGTGACCGTCACCCACCGCTTGACCAATATCGGTCCGTGGGCCATTGAACTGGCGCCATGGGCGCTCTCCGTGATGGATGCCGGCGGTAAGGCCATCGTGCCCTTGCCGGAGAAACTCTCGCATACCGAAGTGCTGACGCCGGCGTTTCCGCTGGTGCTCTGGCCGTATACCGATATGACCGACAGCCGCCTGCACTTCGGCTCCCGCTACTTCACCTTATCGCAAGATGCCACCAAAGGCCCCACCAAGTTCGGTATGGCGCTGGAGCTGGGCTGGGCAGCCTACCAGGTGCACGGGGTGCTGTTTGTGAAGTATTTCGACTTCGACCCCTGCGCGGTCTATCCGGACTACGGCTGCAATTTCGAGACGTTCACCAACGAAGAATTCCTCGAAGTCGAAAGCCTGGGGCCGTTGACACTGCTGGAGCCGGGGGAAACCGTCGAACATGACGAGACCTGGCGCCTCTTCGATAATGTTCCCCTGGCGATTGATGAAGAAAGCATCGACCGCATTGTTCGCCCCCTGGTCGAACAATAGCTTCCGCCATACGTAGAAGTCGACAAATATAATTCTGCGGAATGCGATTCCCCTGGAGCGCGAACCTCCTGGTGAGCTATAGATAAGCCTGTATGTCTACCTGGAGCGCGAACCTCCCGGTGAGCGGATTATAGTTCTGTTCACGGTTCTCTCATCCGCTCACCAGGAGGTTCGCGCTCCAGAGGGGTTGATGCCCAGCACCTCTTTCGTCGACGAATACGAACGGGTTGTGTTGTCTTTCGGGAAGCGGTATTTGTCAACACAGGGGTGTCGTTGTCGAGAGATAACACCATGCAGGATGTTGCATCGTTTCTAGCCGGTGGGAGAATGCGAGTGCGAAGCTCATTGCCGGGGAGAAACGATGCAAGAATTATCACCATTTGAAGAGCAAGAGACCATCAGTACCGGAACGTGGCTTCTGATGGTGGCAGTCGTGTTGGCGCTCTTTTGTGTTGTGATTCTCCTGACATTTTCGTGGTGACGGGTGCCTTGCTTGCCGAGATTCATATTGGTCGTTACAATGGGGTACCCTTAGAAGGTATGTACCCGAATGAAACGATCACTTACGAACAATGCTGCAGGAGAAAGCACGGCAAAACGCCATGAAACAGGAGGCCTGCGAGCTTGACCATGTCTGCCGGGGATAGCCATACGGTGGAAAGGCAGTTTCCACTGCTGGGCCTTGATATCAGTGACACTCGTATCGGTCTGGCCGTGATGGAATCCCCCGCTGCCCCCGCACAGCCGATGTTCACCTATCTCCGTGTGACACGCGCGAAAGACCTGGCGCAATGTGCGGAATGGGTGCGCCGATATCAGATCGGCACGGTCGTGCTGGGACTGCCGCTGAATATGGATGGCTCCCCCGGCCCGCGCGCGCAATGGATGCGCCGGTTTGCCCGCGAATTGCAGGAGCGGGTGACCGTCCCGGTCGTGTTGCAGGATGAGCGATTGACCACCGTTGAGGCGAATGAGCTACTGCTGGCGCGTGGGATCACGCACGCAGAGCGGGCCGAACGCGTCGATGCCGTGGCCGCCGCGTTGATCCTGCAGCGATTCTGTACGGAAGGTACATCTCACCAAGTAGAGGAAGGTCCTTCGTGAAGGCATTGCGTCGCTTTTTCACGGTCGTGGGCATCATCATACTGGTCGCAGTGGCCGGCGTCAGCCTCTACGCCTATCTGACGCTGTGCCGCCCGGTGAAACTTGTCCAGCCGGAAACCATTGATGTCCTCCCCCGCGCCACGTTCAATTACGTCGCCGGACGGCTGCAGGCACGCGGGCTCATCCCCAGCGCGCTGTCTTTCAAAGTCTATGCGCGCCTCACCGGGCAGGGGAAAAAACTGCGCGTGGGCGAATACGAGATCACCAGCGGACAGCGCCCGATCGATATCCTGGCGATGCTGGCCAACGGGCGTATCAAAGCCTACCGGCTGACGATACCGGAAGGGAAGTGGAGCAGCGAGATCGAAAAGATTGTGGCGGAACGCTTTTCGGATGCTGCGGAATTTGCTGAACTGACGGCCGATGCTCACCCCTGGCGATCGCGAGTGAAATTCCCGATCGCAGGGCAAACGCTGGAAGGGTATCTTTTCCCGGATACGTACGAATTCCCGAAGGGGATGACCACCAAACAGATCGTAGAAAAGATGCTGGAGCGTTTCCAGGCGACCTGTTGGACGGCATATCAAGCCGACCCGCCGAAAGACGGGCGTTCGTTATATGATGTCTTGATCCTCGCCTCGCTGGTCGAATCCGAAGCGAAGAGACCGGAAGAGCGGGCATGCATTGCCGGTGTCTATATGAACCGATTGCGCAAAGGCATCCTGCTGCAGTGCGATGCGACCGTGCTGTATGCGCATCAAAAGCGCCTGAAGCGTGTGCTCAACCAGGATTTGCGCATCGATTCGCCGTACAACACCTATAAATATCCCGGACTGCCGGCGGGCCCGATTTGTAACCCGGGTCTGGCCTCCTTCAAGGCCGCACTGCATCCGGAGCAGGTCGATTACCTGTATTACGTCGCGCGTGGCGACGGATCGCACATATTTACACGAACATTAGCCGAACACCGTGCTGCAATTGCACAGATTCGTGGGAAATAATCTATATATGACGAAGCAAGGGTTAGGACGAGATCAAATACATGATGCCGCCTGGGGCGAATCTTATCCGCATCCGCTGATCAGTTGCATGATGCCGCTTGTCGCCATCCTGGCGGTGCTGGCGGTGCTCCTGTTTGGATTGCAGATCTGGCAGATCACACTCCCCCGCGACACCTTCATCCCACAGATCGAGGGGCTGAAAGTGACACAGGCCACTGAGGCACTCCGACGCGCCGGATTGGAGGCCGATATACAGAAAGAGCGCCAGGCGAGTGAAACCATCCCCAATGATGCGGTGATTTCCGCAGACCCGGCGAGTGGCCGCCGCGTAAAGAAAGGGCGAGTCATCCGCCTGGTGATCAGTTCAGGCTCGGCCTATACTACTGTGCCGGATACCCGGGAAGTGGCCAAGCCGCTGGCACATGATCGCATTCAACAGGCCGGTCTGATCATCGGCAAAGAGGAGTATCAGAATAATCCGACGATCCCCTTCGATCGGGTCATCTCGCAGACACCGAAGCCGGGCTCACGCGTGAAGCGGCAGAGCGCGGTGAACCTGGTCTTCAGTAAAGGTGTGGAGAAACCGCTCATCGACGAAACGCCCACACTGCGCAGCACCACCATCACCGTCGTGATGCCGAAGGATGCCACGGAAGCAGACCAGACGCGCATCGACGTGACGGATGACGACGGCACCCGGACTGTCTACGAGCAGGAACACGAACCCGGCGATAAGGTCGTCGAAACTGTGCAGGGGAACGGCCCCATGACGATCCAGGTGTATTTCGGCGATGAACTCATTCTGACGAAGAAGTATTGAGATCGTGATGAACCGCTCCTCCCTCTCACGTGGAGGGGGGAGCCGACATCCTGCCATTGAAACGCCATTTCATTTCCCCATCTATCCCTCGGAATGCAGAAATATGCTACACTGATGTCCGATTAACCGCATGCTGCGACGCATGAACTCAGATATCACTATTGATGCGGTGATTAACGTAAACGCCCGTGAACGAAATGAGTGCCGGCCAACGATTCCGTATTCGACAGTCTCGTTCGACTCGGTGGCTCTCGATGGGCGCAATCCGCATTTTCCAAGGAGCGAGCAATGGCAGACTACTTACGTTGGGGTATTATCGGCTGTGGCGTGATCGGGCCATTTCATGCCGAAGCGATGCAGGGAGTGGATTCCGTCCGCCTGACAGCAGTGGCGGATATTGTTCCTGAACGGGCGAAGACACTGGCGGAGAAGTACGGCGTGGCGTGGCACACCTCCATCGAGGCATTGCTGGCGCGCGAGGATATCGATGCCGTGTCGATCTGTACGCCATCCGGCTTGCATGCGGAACATGGCATGCAGGCGGCGCGCGCCGGCAAACATGTCCTCTCCGAAAAGCCGCTGGATGTCCGCGTGGAGAAGGTGGACGAACTGATTGCGACGTGCAAGGCGTGCGGGGTGACGCTGGGCGGCATCTTCCAGAATCGTTTCCCGCATGCCATCCGCCAGGTGAAACAGGCCATCGAGGATGGCTGGTTGGGCGAAATCGTTTTCGCCGGCGCTTCCTGCCTGTGGCTGCGCGAGCAAGCCTACTACGACAGCGGCGAATGGCGCGGTACCTGGGCGCTGGACGGCGGTGTGCTGTCCAATCAAGGCATTCATACCATTGATCGCCTGCTCTGGCTGACCGGTATGCAGCCCACGGTGCTCTCCGCCTATTGCCCAACCCTCAAGCGCGCAATGGAAGCAGAAGACCTGGGCATGGCATTGCTGCGGTTCCCGAACGGCGCCGGCGGCGTGGTGCAGGGGACCACGCTGGCGAATCCCGGTTTGAACACCGCTGTCACCATCTGCGGCACGAAGGGATCAGTCGTCATCGAGGATAATAATGTCACCAGTTTCAAGGCCGACGGCGCTCCGGAGGATCTGATCGAGAGTAACAAGCCGGGGAGTTCCGGCGCCGCAGCCGACCCCGCCGCGCTGATGGTGGGCGCCCATGCCGCCAACATCGACGAATTCGCCCGCGCGGTGCTGGAAGGCCGCGACCCCTGGGTCTCCGGCGCGGAAGGGCGCAAAGCCGTGCAGTTGCTGAACGATATCTACCGCACCGCGCAGGTTGGACCCTGGGCGGCAGTGACGGTTTAGTCCATCAGCAATATATTTGTCAGACATATCCGACGCGCCAGACGAGTCAGACTTGTCCGACAGTACTGTCCACCCTTCGCCCGCCCGATTTCACTGCGGCGGGCGAAGGATGCCTCAATGCCGGAAGACCCGAACGAGAAACATCCCCAGCGCAACCGCACAAAACAGCCAAATGGCAATGATGAAGGCTGCCGCGGTCCAGTTGACTGGTCGCTTCTCCTGCGCTAACCGCTCCGCCTGGGCGCGGTACTCTGCCATCACCTCTGGCGGGATCATCTTCAGCGCCAGCGAGATCCCTAAGGAGACGATGAGCAGATCATCAAGGTAGCCGATCACCGGGATGAAATCCGGGATGAGATCGATGGGGCTGAAGAGGTAGGCGACCACGCAGATGATCAACAGCTTTGCGTGCCAGGGTACGCGCGGGTCGTGACGTGCCAGATAGAGCGCATATGTGTTGCGCTTCAACAGTCTCACCCGTTCCTTCCATCGCTGTAGTAATGCCATCACAGTCACCGCTGCTCCGCGATAGAACGCCGGTAGGATTGGGGGGTCAGGTGAAAATGCATACGGAAGCGCCGGCAAAAGTACGAGGGATCAGGCATGCCGATCTGTCGACCGATTTCGTGCAACGGTGCCTCCGTCTCGACCAGCAGTGCCGCCGCGTGATCCATGCGCAGATTCGCCAGGCGCTCCATCACCGTGGTGCCGGTCAATTGCAGGAACTGCCGGCAGAGGCTGCGCTGGCTGACGCCGACATGCCCGGCAATATCATTGAGCGTCAGCGGTCGCGCCAGATTGTCTTTCAGGAACTGGTCGATCATCGGAATGAACTGCACCTGCTCGACCTCGGGTGGGCGGGGGGTGGCCGGCCAGTGCGCAATGCTGAGTAATCGCGAGATCACCACCGTGAGGCGCGCGGTGAGGCGCTGCTGCCAGCCCGGATGCCTCTTGTTCGCTTCATGAAACAACAATGCCACATCCCAGAGCAGTTCCGGCCAGATCGGCCAGTGCGCCGGGCGGGGCACCGGCACCACCGGGTCCACGCTGAACCAGAGCAATAAGCGCAGGCAAGGCGTCTCCGATTCCGCCCAGGCATGCACGGTGTGCGGTCCGTGCAACAGCGTGCCCCCGCGCTCCATCGCCTGCGCGTGACCGAGATTGTACAGTGCCGAGCCTTGCAGTAAAATGTGGCCTTCATAAAATGAGTGCACATGCTCAAGCACCGTGTGGCCCGGCTGAATGAAATTCGGGCGGATGTCATGGACCATCACGCGATGGCTGGCCAGCATAACCTCCGGTACCGAGCGCGTGATCTCCCGGCAAAGGCGCCGCATCTCACTCAGCGAGGGCAAGTCGGGTGTTGTATTCTCCAGCATCTCCGCACCTCATGCATACAATTGGCAATATAATACCATATGATGGCAATATCTTCTAATGACCTGAGCATTCACCACCGATAGAATTGACCTGTATATATCGATGACTTCACAGGTGGTGGATCGAGATGGTGCTATTTGAATCGGCCGGATCATCGCAGGTTTCAGATGCGGGCTTATTACCGTTCGCCCTGCTGGTATTCCCCGCAGATCGTCAACATATTACTATTGCCTGTCGCCAGTCGGGTATCCCGGTCAGCCAGTCGAAACTGCTGATCGCGGGGGGGACAGCCCGGTTTACGGATTTGTGCGATGATGTGCCAGCCGACCTGCATCTTGCCGCATTAGCGCGTGTAGGCGAGTGGCTCCCAGCACTGGATGGCGAGTATCCGATCAATTGGGTGCGCGACCATCGTGCGCTGGTTGAGACCGATGGGGAAGTCATCAGTGTTGATACGCGCATGCTTGAAGGTACCGGGATAAGTGATGTGCTGGCGCTTGCCTGGGCCGGGGCCTTGCTGGTCGCCAGCGGTTATTCGCCACGACAGGCGGTGCAGCACGTTGCCGAGATCTACCGCAACCGTTCTGCGGATGAGCGCGCGCTTGCGCAATCCGTCTTGGCTGATGGGCTGGATGCCGGCAATTTGTTTGGCTTGTTCCTTAGCCGAATGGCAGAGGCGGATTCGACGAATGAAGTGGAACGATTGACCACCTGGTTCTTCAGCCAGCGCGATATCGACCTGCCGTACGATCGCCGTAGTATTGCGAATATCTTCACCGCCGAGATGGACCCCGACCAGCGCCGCCAGGCCATCTACGAGGAACTGCGCCAATATAATTATCACGCGGAACGGATGAATATCACCCGCATCGTCACACGGGTGCGCCGGCATGGCGAGGAGTTGATCTTTGGCCGTATGAGCCGTGCATTCCACAACCAGGCGCTGCTGTTTGCCAATGCCGGGTATGTGCGGGCTAATGAGGAAGCACGCGAGCGGCTGACACAATTGATGCTGGATTGTGCCGGACTGGCGCATCTGGCGCCGGCGCTCGACCGTCTCCACTGTCATCTCACCAATGAACATGGTATGGCGTTGACCGCAACCCTGGGTGCGCTGGAGTTGCTGGAGGATGCCGTGCTGACCGATCAGCGCCGGCAGATCGAAGGAATCATCAATGTCGAGCGCGGCGAGAGCAATCCGGTTTCCGCAACCTACCAGGAGGTGTTTGCCCGCACCGAGCGCCTGTTGAGCCACTGCTCCTTCCTGCGCAAGCAGTTGCTGGCCGCACCACGCCGATCCGCTGCCTTTGTCATTCTCAGCCAGCGCATCTCTCCCCTCGGTGGGCACCTGCTTGCCAAGATCAACGAGTTGCAGGAACCATATCTGGGGAAAGCGGAGAACCTGAAGTCGCTGGTACGCGGTGGGGGGCGCCGCATGTATGCCAGCGCTGATTACACCTGGCTGCAGCACGCCGACCACTGGGTGGAAGCCATCCCGCTGTTCATCAAGGAGCAGGTGATGGTGGTGGACGGCGAAGAGGTGACGGAGACGGTGATCGACCAGCAGACGATGGAAGAGACCTTCCGCGAACAGTTCGCCGATCACTGGGCGCTGAACATCGATCATGTGACGGACAGCGAGCATGTGGCGCTGGCACGGGAGTGCATCGATCAACCGGAGCCGACGGCAGAGCACATCGGCAGGGCAGCGGCAAAGATCGCTGAGGCATATCGCCAATACGCCGATGTGATCCACCAGCAGGCCGAACGCAGGGAGATCAACCGCTGTGATGCTCTGCGCACCTGGTGGAAAGAACACGGCGGCGAGTATACGGTACCGCACGACGAATCGCTCACGGCGGAAGCGGTGCGGCTGGCCGAGATTGCCGAACTCCCGCAGCGTGATCTGCCGACGCTGCATGTATTGACCACCCAGTCCGCACGCATGACGGAGAACTATATTTGTACCTGGCTGGAAGAATCGATGGCGCTGTTCAACGTCATCCGCGCCTATCGGCTGGAAGACGAAGTGCGGGCGAAGGTGAGCGAGTATCGCCGGTTGATCAGCACGCTGGGGGCGGGACTCGTCCGCGAGCTGGGCATGTGGGCGGAAGTGGAAGAGATGATGGCGCTGGCGAATATTGCGGAAGACCGCGCGGTGGCGCGCGTCGTCGCCGGCAATCCCGCCATCGCCCGCCAGGTGGGCGTGCTGGCCGTGCTGGCAGAATACTACACGTGCCCGCCCGGGGACGATGGACCACTGGTTGATGAAATCCTCGCCGAACGTGCGGAGGAACTCCGGCAGCGCGCGTTACGCGATGTCTATGCGCGAAATGATCTTGAGCTGCTGCCCAAACTCGACGCCTATCAGGAAGCGCATCCCGAGGCCGACGAGGACGAAGTCCTGCGCGCATTGATCATCGACAACCCGGATTATGCAGATGACCTGACGGCTTTCACGCGTTTCGCCGCCCGCGAGGAGGCTATTCGCCTGCTCGACCAGCGCGAACCTTCCCAGCAGTTGGCCGCCCGTGTGCGCGATTGGTTGCGCAATCACTCGCGTTTACCGTTAACCACCGCACGGAAAGAGGTGCTGCTGGCACATGCCCTCCAGCATCTCACGCTGCATCCGCGCTACTATTACCGCGCCACCGGTGGGAACAAGCGCTTCCACCTGCTCTATACCCCCAGCCGCGTTGACCTGGGCACTCGGGAGCGTGAATCAGTGGAGAAGTGGTCGCAGTGGGTGGGTGGCGCCGACCAGCAAGCCGCCCGCGTGGGGCAGCGTATTTATGGGTTGATCAATAAAAATGTCAAAGGCTTCAACAGTCTCACCGAGCCGGAGGTGCTGAAAACCGGTGAGAACGCCTCCATGGTTTCGCACTTCGCCTACTCGAATGCCATGAGCCTGCTGATCAATTCCGTGGGCCGCGGCGATGTTGAGGACCTGGGTGATCAGATGAGCCGGCGCAAAGACCGTTTTATTCATCCCGGTGGCGAAGGCTACGGCGGGTATTGCGTGCCGAAGGACGGGCTTTTCCTGGAATTCGTGCTCATCCTCACCCGCGCTGTCAAATTGCGCCAACTCGGTATCCCCGACCACCTGCATGCGGGCGTCGTCGCCTTCGCCCAGCGGTTGCTGGCGCAACGCGCCGAATTCGCCGGCGAGCTGGAATGGGAAGCCTGGGCGATGGGATTGCTCGAAAAACGCGATGAATTGGCGCCGTATTTCGCGCTTCGAGAAGGCGACGAGGGTCCGATACCGGTCTTCCAGATCACCCGCATTGCGCGGGCGTTAACCCACCTTGGGCGACCGGAATTAGCGGATAGCTTTGACGTGCTCGCTAACCTGGCCGCGCGCTGGGGCGTGCACAAGATCATCGTCGGCGGGGAGCAGGTGAACCGCTTCATGCCGTTCTACAAAGCCTGGCTGACTTACCGCGCCGTTGCCGATGCACAGCGACTGAATCCCGGGCGGCAAATCAACATGTGCGACTTCACCGTGGTCTTGAGCGGCGAATATAAGCCCGACACTCAGGATGGCCGCTTTTCAGTCGGCATGCGGAAGTATGAGATCTTCGCCGGTACCGCCGATCACCTCACTGCCTCACTGGATGTCGCCGGGCAGGATCTCGTGCAGTTGATGTTCACCGGCTTTGCCCGGCTCTGGCAGCGGCGCAACGATCCACGCATCAGCGCTCGCATCTCTCGCCTGCTCCGCGAACTGCAGGTATGCGAGGATGATGCAACCGGGATCGCCCGCCTGCACGAGCTCTTCCCGGGCTATACATCGCCCGCGGAGATCCGCATGGTGTCGACCATGAAGCTGACGACCACGGACCTGCTGCACTATACCAGTGATACCTCACTGGAGCGGATTGCGCACGAAACTCGGCGGCGCCTGCTCGATGCCGGGCTTAGCGAGAATGAGATCAATGCCAACATGCAGGTGTATGGCCCGCGGTTAGCGCGCTGGGCGAAGCTGCGCGAACTGCCGGCCAATAGGCTCGACACGCTCATCACGCGCATCGGCGGCGACATCCACGCGCTTGCGTTGAGCATCCTTGGCCCACAAGGCAGCTACGAGACTGCACTGCAAGGCGCGGATGTACTCGACACCGGTATTCCCAACAGCGATCTGCTGCAACTGCTTTCCCAGCCGGTGAAGGTACGCGATCTGATGCGCTCCGGCAATCCCGGCAGCGCGCTGGTCATCATCGACGGCGCCTCCGGCGCGCGGCATCGCGCGATGAACAAGCTGGCGGTGATGCGCTGGTTTGCCACCGGCGACGCTATCGGGCAGCAGGCGATCTATCGCTGTGTCGGCATCGGGGCGGACACCATCGAAAGCTGGCGCGCCGAGATGCAGCGGCAACGCGCGCGCGCCGGGAGGCTCTATGATGCCCTGGCTGCCGACCGGCAGCAGGATGCCGCGGCGTGCTACGCTGAGATTGTTACCGAGATTCGTGACGGGCAGGAGCTGGCGCAGTGGCTGGATGAGGAAGAGCGCATGATCCGTTTCCGCCGGGTGACCGCGCAGGAAACGACGGTGGCGCGCGCGTTGACCGCCATCGCCTCCGGGCTGCCGCTCAACGCGCTGGATTTCGGCAGTTGGCTGGCGTTGGGCGGGCAGTTTATAACCACGGGCATGACGCCGGCACAACTGCAGCAACTGCGGGCGGCATTTGAGCAGGCGGTTGCCGCCCTGGGCGGTGCGACGCCGGTCGCTGAAGAAGCCCGTATCTCGGCGCTCTTCTGCCCGGCCTTCGAACCGGCAGCGGAAGGCTTCCGCGAAGAGAAGGGGGTAGAGAGTTCCAACAAGGCGACGGAAGAAGTGGTGGAGGTGGCGCTTGATACCCGCAAGCGGCTGGCTGCTCGTGCGGCGTATGCGAAGACGTTGCGGGAGCGGGAAGCTGCGTTTCAGGCGGAGATGAAGCGCCATGCCGAAGCTTGCCCGTCGCTGGAGGAGCTGACTGCGCGAGCGTTCGAGGTGCGTGGTGACGGTGCCGGCATGGGGCAAGCCGCCTATGGGCAGATGCAGGCGCTGACACGGCTGGCATTCATCGTACTGGGGAATGAGCTATATGCCGATGAACCAGCGCATCTGGCACAATTGACCGCACGCGTCGAGGCGTTGTTCCATGGCCGTGAACTCGATGTACAACAGATCCGCGCCATCAGCGGGGGCTATGAAGACCATGGAGACATCGCGCGATTAGCGAATATCGTGGCAGACGCATTACGCAAAGAATTAATCGATGAAGCGGAGCGCGACTGGCAGTTGCAGCGGATCGCCAATGTTGCGGAATTGTTCGACTGCTGCCGCGCGATTGATGCGACGATCGGCTTCCTCAATACAGCGGCGGAACCGCAGGCGGTCTGGCGCGCGCTGGCCGATTTCTTCGCGGAGTCGCTCAACGACCATTTCTACGAATATCGTCCATGGGCCTACGCGCGCGGTATCGGCTTTGCCCATTTGCACGGCGATGCGTTATATGCGCTGGCAGAAAACCATCACCGCTGGCTGTATCGCTACCTCCGCACCATCACGCTGCAGTGTACCGAGTTGAAGGAATTGTCGCCGGATGAACTGGCGGAACTACTCGGTGATATGGACACTGCCGTGGAGCGACCACCCATCGGCGCCGGCAACGTGCCGGGTGAACAGCGCTGGCGGGCATACTGTCTGTTGCGCGAGCTGGCGTTCATCCGTAACGATGGCTTCCCGCTCCCGCAAGTCTTCCCGGCGTTCGACCCGGAGATCATCGACGCCGCGGGACGCACCAACATGGCGTTCCTGTATCCGGTGGGCCGCACCCATGTCTCGCGGGCGCTGGCGGAGGGGCCGACGCTGACGAGAGAATTATGTGCGCAAGGCCGCCCGGGGATGAATCTACTCATCACCGGCGACGCCCAGGTGACCGACCTCGCCGGGATGCGCCGCCCGGTGCTGCAGGCGACCGACGGCCACCTCTATATCAGCCGGAGGGAATACATCACTGCGCTGGAGCGCCATCGCGGTCTGTCGCACCATGCGGCGGAAGAGCTGGCCGACCAGCATGCCGGGGAGAAGGGGGTGCGCATCGCCGCGCGCTTCACTCAACCGATCACACTGGCAGTCATCGTGCCCTTCCACGGCCATCCCAAGTTCACCAGCGGCCTGCTGGAGGAACTCGGCCTGCCGTATTCCAGTCAGAGCCTCTTCCATACCTGGACCACCTACGACAAGGCGAAATACCCGGCGATCTTCTCCGAGGAAACCGGCGTTGGGCTGCCGGGAGAGATCGACTGGCTGGCTGCCTGGACGAATGAACTCGGTGAAGGTGCGCTCAAGGCTATCGAGTATGGCGACGCCGACCGCGGCTTCTCCGGTCTGCGCGACTTCGCCGGGCGTTACCCGCTGGTGATGGTGAAGGACGCCGCTGAATCCGGCGGGCGCGGGCAGAAGTCCTTCACACTTTGCTGTGCGGATGGCACACCGGATGACGCCGCCATCGCGGACGCCTGCGCCTTCATCCACGCCATTTCGCTCAAGCACAATGTCGCCATCCAGGAGGTGATCATCTCCTCGCCGGAATACTGGGCGACGGAGGCGTTCATGCAGTCCTTTGTCGACCGACAGATTCAGGAGTGGGGGGTGGGGGTGAATCGCACGCAGCGCCCACGCACGCCCCTCTTCGGCTCCCACCGCTTGATCTTCTCCTGTGAAAACCCGGCGACCGGCGCGTGGCACATTTCACACCCCATCACGCTCAACAGCCGCCAGTTGATCACCAACGTGGGACGCGGCGGCACGCTGGAACTGTGCAAGCCGGAGTTCATTCGTCCGGAATTCCGCGCCCAACTGTGGACACGCTTGGAAGAAGCCGGAGTGAAGGCCATGCGCGCGCTGGCCGAGTATGGCGAGAAGGTCGCGGAGCAGTACCGCCGCGAGACGGGCCGCGAAATCGGCCAGGACGCCACCGGACTCTCCTACGCCACTCCGCGCTACATGATGCTCGACTTCCTCGTGCAACCAGTCTTCGCCGAGGAAGGCACGCTCATCGACTTCGAACCGCTGATCGACGACCACGGCGAGCGGACCGGCGTCCGCTTCGTGCTGCAACAGGGGGAGAAACGGATTGACGGCACGGTCGTCGGCTGGCGCGTGGTGCTCATCGAGCCCAACATCGGCATCGGCCTCTGGGACCGTGTGGCGCTGCGTGAGGAAGCGTTCGCCAGAGCCAAGGGAGAATTGGCTGCGGAGGAGATTGGCGTGAATGCACGGATCGTATTACGTGACTTCGCACGGGCTGGGGAAGATTATCTGGCGGCAATTTCGGAGTTGTAATGTCTGCGATTAGGCCTTGATTGCAGGTGTTGACGGAATATACGGCGGCATATACTCTATAACAGTTTCTAATCTGCTGGAGGATGCATCATGCGTCAGGTGGTGATATACGCAGGCGAAGACGGCTATTGGATCGCAGAATGCCCGAGTCTCCCCGGATGCATCAGCCAGGGGAAGACCCGCGAAGAGGCGATCACGAATATCAAAGAAGCGATCCACGGCTATATCGCCGCACTCGAAGCTGACCATTTGCCGATACCGGAAGAGCATTTTGATACATTGCTGGTCGCTGTATGAGCAAATTACCTATCGTTTCCGGACGCGAATGCCGGAAAGTATTGGAACAGCTCGGCTTTATATTTCGACGCCAGGAGGGTAGCCATATGATCCTCCGGCGCCAAGACCCTTTCGCACAGGTTGTGGTGCCTGACCATGACGTTCTTGACAGGGGAACCCTCCGCGCAATTCTCCGCCAGGCTGGCATCAATGTAGACGAATTTGTTCGTCTACTGTCATAGTCTTTTCTTTCCTCGTGTATCTGTATGCCACAAATCATCGTCGAAAATCTGATCAAGACGTTCCATGTCGCCCAGCGCCAGGCTGGGTTGGCGGGGGCCTTTCGCGGCCTGCTTTCCCGGCGGACCACCTGCGTGCATGCGTTGGATGGCATCTCCTTCACGCTGGATCCCGGAGAACTGGTGGGGTATATCGGGCCGAATGGGGCGGGGAAGTCGACGACGGTGAAGATCCTGGCCGGGATTCTGGTGCCGGACTCGGGGCGCTGTGAAGTACTCGGGCGCGTGCCCTGGAAGCAGCGCATCCAGCATGTGCAGCAGATCGGGGTGGTCTTTGGGCAGCGCACGCAGCTCTGGTGGGATTTGCCGGTCATCGAGTCCTTTCAACTGCTGCGCGATATCTACCGGGTACCGGCACCGGCATATACGGCGACGCTGGATGAATTGATTGCCTTGCTCGAGCTGGAACCGCTGCTCGATGTCCCTGTGCGGCAATTGAGCCTGGGGCAGCGGATGCGCTGTGATCTGGCGGCCTCGCTGGTGCATCGCCCGGCACTACTCTTCCTGGATGAGCCGACTATCGGGTTAGACGCCGTCTCCAAACTGGCGGTGCGTGCCTTCATCCGGCAGCTTAATCGCGAGCACGGCGTCACCGTCATCCTCACCACCCACGACATGGATGATATCGAAGCGCTGTGCACGCGCGTGATTGTTATTGGCGACGGGCGCATTTACTCCGACGGTTCGCTGGCGGAGTTGCGCGCCGGTGTCGCCGCGGAGCGCCGGTTGATTATCGACCTGGAGCAGGAGGCGGACGAAGTGTATGATCCCGATGCCACCATAGGCCGCCGTGAAGGCTCGCGCGTACACCTGCACTTCGATCCCCAAGTGGTGCAAACGGCCACCCTCATCAGCCGCATCACCGCGCGCTATGCGGTGAAGGACCTGTTCGTGGAGGAAACGCCTATCGAGGAGATCATCGCGCGGCTGTATGCCGAGGTGAAGCGATGAGAGCCTACTGGGCCATCCTGTGCGTGCGTTTCCAGATGCTGCTGCAATATCGCCTGGCCGCGGTGGCCGGCTTTGGCACGCAACTTGCCTGGGGATTCATCCGGGTGATGATCTTTGCGGCCTTCTATCGCTCCACCACGACGGCACAGCCGATGACCTACCCACAGGTGGTCACCTATATCTGGCTTGGACAGGCCTTCCTGGCCATGCTCCCGTGGAGCCCGGATCGCGATGTGAGCGTCATGATCCGCAGCGGCAACGTCGCTTATGAACTCACACGCCCGCTCGATCTCTACAATTATTGGTTCTGCCGGGTGCTGGCGCTGCGCACGGCACCGACGCTATTGCGCGCCACGCCCATGTTCATCATCGCCGGCCTGTTCTTCGGGATGCAACCACCATCGTCGCTATGGGCCGGCTTCGCTTTTCTGGCGGCAATGCTCTGCGCGCTGGTGCTGGGGTGTGCAATCACCAACCTACTCAGCGTTTCGTTACTGTGGACGGTTTCCGGGGAAGGGACGGTGATTCTCATGACGGCGGCGGCGACCTTCTTCTCCGGCCTGGTCATCCCACTGCCGCTCTTCCCCGCCTGGGCACAGGGGACGCTGCGCCTGCTGCCGTTCAGCGGACTGGCTGATCTGCCATATCGATTGTATACCGGCAATTTGCCCGTCAGCGCCACCGGCTGGGTGCTGTTGCTGCAGCTCATCTGGACAGGCATCTTCGTCGTGCTGGGGCGCTGGCTGCTATCGCACGGGGTACGCCGTTTGGTAGTACAGGGAGGGTGATTAGTTATTAGCCGGATCGTCCAGCTACTAATTACTACTCACTAATAACTAATCACTTGGACTTAAGTGAAAAGAGATGGCTTCATGATGTATGACCCATTAGACACGCTACACATATATCGCCGCTATATCAGCATCTCCATCCGCGCACAGATGCAATACCGCGCCTCCTTCATCATGAACGCGCTCGGGCATCTGATCATCACCGGCATCGAAGCGCTGGGGGTCTGTGCGTTGTTCGGCCGCTTTGGCCATCTCGGGACATGGGCGTTGCCGGAGGTGGCGTTATTTTACGGCATGGTGAACATCGCCTTCTCCATCAGCGATGCCACCTCGCGGGGGTTCGATGCCTTTGCCGGGATGGTGAAGAACGGTGATTTCGACCGCCTGCTTCTGCGCCCACGCAGCACGGTGCTGCAACTGGCCGGGCAGGAGCTGACCCTCCGGCGGGTGGGCCGCACCACGCAGGGGTTAATCTTTTTCATCTGGGGCCTGATCGCACTGCATCTCACGCTGTCGCCGGCGAAGGTGCTACTGCTCATCGCGGCCATTCTCGGCGGCACCTGCCTCTTCTACGGCCTCATCATCGTGCAGGCCACCACCGCATTCTGGACGGTGGAATCGCTGGAACTCTTCAACATCCTCACCTACGGCGGCGTAGAGACCGCGCAATACCCCATCAATATCTACCAGCGCTGGTTCCAGCGCTTCTTCATCTACGTGGTGCCGCTCGCCTGCATCAACTACTTCCCCATGCACGCCATCCTGAACCGCCCCGACCCCCTCGGCTCCCCGGTGCTCTTTCAATGGTTCTCCCCGCTGCTCGGGGTTGTGTTCCTGCTCATTTCGTTGCAGGTGTGGAAGATTGGCGTTCGGCATTATTGTTCGACGGGGAGTTGATGGGTGTTTTTCTTTTCACCACGAAGACACAAAGAACACGAAGAGACATTTTTAAATGCTCTTCACATCGGTATCTAAAGCGTACTTGACGTTAGGTCAGCGGCCCATTACAATTGATCCACAAGTTATTCTGGTATATATTACCATGCCATATCTGATCTGCGCCGAGTTCAATAACTTTAAACCGCTCCGGGAGACATAGTGAGACTCCGGGATGGTTATTCACACGCGTTTTCAGCCCTCTTCCCGAGTCTCGGGAAGAGGGCTTTATTGTTTCGGGAGGTGAGAATGAGACAGTATACCGAAGTGATCGAGCACTATACGGAGTATGATGAGGCCGGACGGTTGTTCCGCAGCCGGTCGTGTCTGGAGCGGATTCGGACACAGGAGTTGCTCTTGCGTCATCTTCCTCCGGCGCCGGCGACGGTTGCCGATGTTGGAGGTGGTCCGGGTGTGCATGCCTTCTGGCTGGCGGAGCAGGGGTATGCAGTGCACTTGCTTGACCTGACGCCAAAGCATGTCGCCCAGGCGCGGGCGCATGCCGGGACAACGGGGGTGTCCCTGGCGGATATCCGGGAAGGCGATGGGCGCGCACTGCCGTATGCGGATGCTTCCTTTGATGTCGTTTTACTCTTCGGCCCGCTCTACCATCTTCCCGAGCACGAAGATCGGTTGCGAGCCCTCCGCGAAGCCTACCGAGTACTGCGGCCCGGCGGGGTGCTCTTCGCAGCCATTCTCTCGCGCTTTTCCCCGATGATGGATGATGTGATGTTCCATCCAACCGCCGATCCGCAAAAGATTGATTACTTCGCGAACGCCGTTTTGCCTGAAGGACGCTGGATCAACCCACCAGGGGTTTCGCTCTTTACCACCGCCTATTTCCACCTGCCACAGGAGGCGCGCGCGGAGGCAACAGAGGCCGGCTTTGACGTCGAGCATCTCTACGCCGTCGAAAGCTTTGCCCGCTATCTGCCCAACTTCGACGCTGTCTGGGAGGATCCGACCGCATTGGAAAATGTGTTGCGGCTGATTCGGCAGGTGGAGGAACATGAGGCATTGCTGGGAGTCAGCGCACTGAAGTTTAGCCATTTGGGTGGTGAGGAAAAAAATCGTTTTAGTTAAGTTGATTTAGGTTTGGTCGGTGGTGTCCTGGGGTATGGCTTGGTTGAACAACAATCCCACCCCCAGGAGACACCGACAT
>Ga0272448_1000684_pt1 | contig 50293 bp, 49 predicted proteins | sample YNPCB0191_FD_202220 | JGI IMG/M metagenome (GOLD analysis project Ga0272448, IMG submission 202220) | Hot spring sediment microbial communities from Yellowstone National Park, WY, United States - YNP-CB-019-1 | ecosystem: Environmental > Aquatic > Thermal springs > Hot (42-90C) > Sediment... | reverse complement strand
CCTCTCCCGCCCCGGCGGGAGAGGGGAGGGGGTTGGGGGGAGGGGTGAGGGCAGGCCGACACCCCTCGGGCCGAGCCCTCGGGGCGAGGCCCGGCACGAAGTGCCCAGGGAGGACGATTTCAATCGGTGAGTCTCCTGCAAAAAGGTCATTTCACCGCCGAGACGCAGAGTACGCAGAGATTATGCTAATGTAGAACTCTGCGCTCTCGGCGTCTCTGCGGTGAGTTTTTGCAGTGAAGTCAATCGGTTAAATAGTTACGGTAACATTATCATTTGACTTGACAAGGCGGCATTGGCTTGCCAGGACAGTCTTTCGGTTGCAGACTCTCTATACTGTGCTATAATATTTTCCAACGGTAACTGTTCAGCCTCACCCCTCCCCCAGCGGCTTCGCCGCTGCCGCCGCAGGCGGCGGGGGTGGGGTGAGGAAGCCCGAATAGTTACTTCCACCGGAGGGGTGCCGGAGTGGACGATCGGGGCGGTCTCGAAAACCGCTGTGGCCCTTTGTGGTCACCGTGGGTTCGAATCCCACCCCCTCCGCCTGTACCGGGTTTCTCTCATTCCCGAAAGGAGGTGAGACCACCGCCCATATCATCCCCGATTCTCCCCATTCGCTTCTATTGTGACAACCTTCATAACAACCAAACATAAGTAAGGAGGAGAGATGAAAGGTCGTACGCTCTACATCATGCTGGCAACGGGGGTCATTCTGGCGCTGCTGGCATCCTGCAAGCCAACGGCGACCCCCACGACACCACCGCCTGCGGCTCCCACCGCGGCCCCCACGGCTCCGCCGCCCACCCAGCCGCCGGCCCGGAAAGTCGCCACCTTCATCTGGACTCAGGAACCGGATGTCCTGAACCCCCTCTACACCAACATGTGGTTCTCCTCCATCACCCAGCAAATCTGGAACTGCTGGGCCTGGGACTTTGACGACCAGAACAACCCCCATCCGGTCCTGGTCAAGGAAATGCCCAGCGAGGAGAACGGCGGCATCTCCCCGGACGGTCGGGTCATCACCCTGAAACTGCGGGACGATATTGTCTGGTCCGACGGGAAGCCCATCACCTCTGAGGACTTCGTCTTCACCTACGAGATGACGATGAACCCCAAGAACACCGTCGCCTCCACCCACCCGTACGACAAACTGGAGAAGGTGGAAGCGCCGGACCCGAAGACGGTGGTGATGACCTTCAAGGAGCCCTTTGCCGCCTGGCAGGCCACCCTCTGGCATGGCCTCCTGCCGGCCCACATCCTGCGCCCGGTCTTTGAGAAAGAGGGCACCATTGACAACGCCGAGTGGAACCGCGCGCCCACCGTCGGCTGCGGCCCCTTCGTCTTCAAAGAGTGGGAGTCCGGCTCCTTCATCCGCTTCGTGGCCAACGAGAACTACTGGCTGGGTCGGCCCAAGATTGACGAAATCTTCATCCGCATCGTCCCCGACGACGCCTCCCAGGTGGCGGCCCTGAAGGCCGGCGACGGCGACCTGGGCACCTTCATCGCCTACTCGGACATCCCCACCCTGGAGCAGGCCGGTGTCCATATGGTCAAGGTCTTCTCCGGCTACAACGAGGGCTGGTACTTCTACCTCCACCCGGAGAAGGGGCATCCGGCGCTCAAGGACGTGCGGGTTCGGCAGGCCATCGCGCTGGCCTTTGACCGCTTCTCCGTCTGCAAGGACCTCCTGCTGGGCCTGACCAAGCCTCCGGCGACCTACTGGGCCAACACCCCCTGGCAGGACCCGACGCTGGAGCCCTGGCCCTACGACCCGGAGCGGGCCAAGCAACTGCTGGACGAGGCCGGCTGGAAGGACACCAACGGCGACGGGGTGCGGGATAAGGACGGCGTGGAACTGGTGCTGACCCTGGGCACCACGACCCGCGAGATTCGCCGGGACGTCCAGGCGGTGGCCCAGCAGCAACTGGCCCAGGTCGGGATCAAACTGGAACTGGCCAACGCCGACTCCGACATCTTCTTCAACAGTTACGGCGAGGGCGGCCCCTGCGCCACCGGCCAGTACGACATCTTTGAGTACTCAACGACTCCCCAATACCCCGACCCCGATACCGCCGACTGGCTCTGCAGTGAAATTCCCAGCGATGAGAACCCCTCCGGCGTCAACTGGCAATCCGTCTGCGATGAGGAACTGGACGGCCTCTTCAAACTGCAGGCCACCCAGGTGGACCCCGCCGAGCGGCAGCAGACCTTCCACAAGATCACCCGCCTCATCTATGAGAAGGTCTACTGGCTGGGCGTCTGGGAGGACCCGGACATCTGGGCGGTGGGCCCGCGCCTGAAGAACGTCCGCCTCTCCGGCGCGACGCCGTTCTTCAACATCGTGGAGTGGGACCTGAGCCAGTAACGAATATGGGACGTGCCAGGCACTTTGAAAGTGCCTGGCACGTCACCCCACCATTGACGATATGCTGCGCTACGTCATCCGTCGGCTCCTTCAGGCTATCCCGCTGCTGTTCATCATCAGCATTATCCTCTTCGTGCTGATGCAGAACATGGGGGACCCGCTGGCCACGCTGGGCGGGCGCCAGGTCACCCGCTCCGAGGACCGGCAGCGGCTGGCCCGCCAGTTGGGGCTGGACCAGCCCCTCTATATGCAGTACCTCTACTGGCTCATCGGCAACGACTGGACGAAAATGGACCTGGACGGCGACGGCGTCCCGGAGACGCCGGGCCGCCGCAAGGGAGTCCTGCGCGGCGATTTCGGCGTCTCCCTGGTCGCCAAGAAGCCCGTGGTGCAGGTTATCTGGGACCGTCTGCCCAATACACTGCTCCTGATGGGCGTCACCGAACTGGTCATCATCGTGGGATCGCTGGTCATCGGGATGTACTCCGCCCTCCGCCAGTACTCCTTCCTGGACCACCTGATCACGGCCATCTCCTTTATCGGCTACTCCATGCCTATCTTCTTCGTCGCCCTGCTCTCCATGTACATCTTCGCCGTCAACTTCAAGCGCTGGGGGCTGCCGTATCTGCCCACGGTGGGGATGTTTGACCCCCAGGTGGGCAAAACCCCCGGCCAGGTGGCCCTGCATATGGTCCTGCCGGTCTTCAGCCTCTCGTTTATCTACTTCGCCGCGTACAGCCGCTACATCCGCAGCGCGATGTTAGAGGTGCTGAGCCAGGACTACATCCGCACCGCGCGCGCCAAAGGGCTGCCCCGCCCGACCATCATCTTCATCCACGCGCTGAAGAACGCCTCGCTCCCCATTGTGACCGTCGTCGGGCTGGACCTGCCTTTCCTGCTGGCGGGGGCCATCGTCACCGAACGGATTTTCGCCTGGCCCGGTATGGGCCGTCTCTTCCTGGACCACGTCTCCCGGGGCGACACGCCGGTGGTCATGGGCATCCTGATGATGATTGCCGTCGCCGTAGTGGTCTTCCAGATTCTGACCGATATTGTGTACGCGTGGTTGGACCCCAGGATACGGTACGAGTAGTGGAGTGGGTAACTACCTACCAGGGGACCTCCGGGCAGGCACCATAAGAGACGTTGGCGAAGGCACGCCCCTGTAGCGCAGGCCGCCAGGCCTGCATGCAGGCTCATAGCCTGCGCTACATCACTATAAGCCGATTCGGGTAGGTAATTACTGGAGTGGTGAAAATCCTGGAGAAACCGGCAACGATTACCTGGGACTATGACGAAGAAGCAGATGTTCTGTATCTTTCTATAGGCGAACCGCGCCCTGCCATCGGCATGGATATTGGCGAAGGCATCGTCGTCCGCTATGATGAAATCCGGCAGGAAGTTGTCGGTCTGACCCTGATCGGATTGCGCGCCCGGGTGATGAAAAACCTGATCACTCCCCATTAGCACCAACATACCCATGCCCAATCTACCAATCACCAATTTACCAGATACCGAAGAGGAAGCCCCGCCCCTCACCCTGCGGGAGTTGTTCTGGCGCCGCTTCCGCCGCCACAAAATGGCCCTTTTCGGCCTGGTCACGCTGTTTCTGCTGGTCCTTTACTCGGTGGGTGGCACGCTGTTCTTTACGGAGGCGTATGCCAACCTCACCGACACGACGATGCGCCTCCAGCCTCCCTCCCATGAGCACCCCTTCGGCACCGACACCGTCGGGCGGGACATCCTGGCCCGCACCATCTACGGCGGGCAGATTTCCCTCCTCATCGGCCTGACCGCGATGCTGGTGGAAGTGGTCATCGGCGTCACCGTCGGCGCGCTGGCGGGCTACTACGGCGGCTGGCTGGATAGCATCCTGATGCGTTTCACCGAGGCCATGCTGAACATCCCCCAACTCTTCCTCCTCCTGGTCATGGCCAAATTCTTCGGCGGAAGGGTGTCCAACCTCACCCTCTTCGGCCGCACCTTCAGCGGCAGCGTTGTGGTCATCGTTCTGATTATCGGGGCGACCAGTTGGATGTACCTGGCGCGCATCGTCCGGGCGGAGTTTCTCTCCATCAAGGAGAACGAGTACATCCTGGCCGCGCGGGCCACCGGCACGCCGACCGGGCAGATCATCTTCCAGCACATCCTTCCCAACGCCATTGCCCCGATTGTGGTCTCCGCCACCCTGAGCGTTGCCAACGCCATCACTCTGGAAGCCTACATCAGTTTCCTGGGCCTGGGTGTCCAGCCGCCCACCGCCACCTGGGGCAATATGCTGGAGGGGGCCTACAACTACATTGAGACGGCCCCCTGGCTCTGGATTTTCCCCGGCACCCTGATTGTGCTGACGGTTCTGAGCATCAACTTCGTGGGTGACGGCCTGCGGGACGCGCTGGACCCCCGCTCGCTGGCCCGATAAAGGACAAAAACCGAACGTGCCAGGCACTTCCGGAAGTGCCTGGCACGTTCCCGCCATTTTGAGGAGGCAGATTGACCCCTTTGCTGGACGTCCGCGACCTCACCGTACGCTTCTACACGCTGGACGGCGTCGTCCACGCCGTCAACGGCATCTCCTACACCCTGAACGAAGGGGAGACGCTGGGGATTGTCGGCGAGAGCGGGTGCGGCAAAAGCGTCAGCGTTCTGGCCCTGATGCGGCTCATCCCGGAGCCGCCCGGCAAGATTGAGGCCGGACAGGCCCTCTACCGGGGTGAGGACCTGCTCCAACTGACCGAGGAGCAAATGGAGCAGGTGCGCGGGAAGGAAATCGCGATGGTCTTCCAGGACCCGATGACCGCGTTCAACCCCGTCCTGACCATCGGACGCCAGATCGCGGAGACGCTGGTCACCCATATGGGGATGTCTTGGAAAGAGGCCTACGGCCGGGCAGCGGAACTGCTGACCATGGTGGGCATCCCCCAGGCGGCGGAGCGCTGCAAGGACTACCCCCACCAGTTCTCCGGCGGCATGCGCCAGCGGGCGATGATCGCGATGGCCCTGGCCTGCAACCCCAGCATCCTCATCGCCGACGAGCCCACCACCGCGCTGGACGTCACCATCCAGGCCCAGATTATAGACCTGGTCAAGCGGCTGCGGGACCAACTGGGGATGTCCGTCATCTGGATCACCCACGACCTGGGGATCATCGCCGGACTGGCGGAGCGGGTGCTGGTGATGTACGCGGGCTTCATTGTGGAGAAGGGGCGGGTGGACGACATTTACGGTGACCCGCGCCACCCGTACACGCTGGCGCTTCTGCGCTCCCTCCCCCGAGTGGACCGTTCCGTCGGGGACCGGCTGGTGACCATCGGCGGATTGCCGCCGGACCTGCTCCGCCTGCCTGGGGGTTGTCCCTTTGCCCCCCGGTGCGCGTTCGTGCAGGAGCGCTGCCGGTATGAGCGCCCGTCCCTCCGCCCCGTCGGCCCCGAACACGAAATTGCCTGCTGGGTGGACGTATGAACGAAGATCATGTGCTGGTCCGAGTAGAGGGGTTGAAGAAGTACTTCCCCATCACCCGCGGCATCCTCATCCAGCGGCAGGTGGGGGCCGTGCAGGCCGTGGACGGCCTCACCTTTGACATCTATCGCGGGGAGACGCTGGGGCTGGTGGGGGAAAGCGGTTGCGGCAAGACGACGGCAGGTCGGACCATCCTGCTCCTCTACCGCCCGACCGCCGGACGGGTGATTTTTGACGGGGTGGACCTCACCGCGCTGAAGGGCGAGGCACTGCGCCGGATACGGCGCCGGATGCAGATGATCTTTCAGGACCCCTTCGCCTCGCTGAACCCCCGGATGACCATCGCCCGCATCATCGGCGAGCCCCTCCGGGTCCACAAACTGGTCACCAACCGCAAAGAGGAAATAGAGCGGGTACAGGAACTGCTCCGGCTGGTGCAACTGAACCCCCGGTTCATCAACCGTTACCCGCACGAATTCTCCGGCGGTCAGCGACAGCGCATCGGCATCGCCCGCGCCCTGGCCTCCAACCCGGAGTTCATCGTCTGCGACGAGCCCATCTCGGCGCTGGACGTCTCCATCCAGGCCCAGATTGTGAACCTGTTAGAGGACCTGCAGGACCAACTGGGGCTGACGTATCTCTTCATCGCCCACGACCTGAGCATGGTGCGCCACATCTGCGACCGGGTGGCGGTGATGTACCTGGGCCGGATTGTGGAACTGGCCCCGAAGGACGAACTCTACGACCATCCGCTCCACCCGTACACCCAGGCGTTGCTCTCGGCGGTCCCGGTGCCGGACCCGGCGGTGGAGCGGCGCCGTCGGCGCATCATCCTGGAGGGCGACGTCCCCAGCCCGGTCAACCCGCCGCCGGGCTGTCGGTTCCGCACGCGCTGTCCCCTGGCCTCCCAATGCCCGGACGAGGAGCCGGTCTGGCAGGACGTGGGCGGCGGCCACTGGGTGGCGTGTCATATCGCCAGTCGCTAATCGCGAATCGCTTATCGCTTATCGCGAATCGCTTATCGCTTATCGCGAATCGCGAATCGCTTATCGCGAATCGCAAATCGCAAATCGTTGCCGGGTGTGTCCCAATTTGGACGGGCCTGGCCGCCTTGTAGGACAACTGCTTGCAGTTGTCCTACAATTTTGCGACACACCCCCCACTCAACACCTGTTTGACAATAACCCGTAAGCGATATACAATATATAAGTCTCCTGCAAAAAGGTCATTTCACCGCCGAGACGCAGAGTACGCAGAGATTATACTGATGTAAAACTCTGCGCTCTCGGCGTCTCTGCGGTGAGTTTTTGCAGGGAAGTCATATATAGACCGCGATACGCAATAAGCGATATGCGATATGCGATAAGCGATACGCGATAAGCAATCCGCGCCATGCCCTACCTGACCCGTGAACTGCTGAAACCCGAACGGTTTGCATCCTGGAACATCCTTCAGCGAGGATACGAGTACTACCGCCAGGGCCGGGTGACCGTCACGTCACTGGACGACGAATCCGCCACCTGCAAAGTGCGGGGGACCGGAGGCACATACACCGTCACCCTGAAGGCCGGGGGCGAGAAACGTCTGATTTACTCCTGTACCTGCCCGTACGCCGCCAAAGGGTACGTTTGCAAACACGTGGTGGCGGCGGCGTTGAAGGTGAGCGAGCAGGTCGGCTCCATAGAGGACCGCTGGGATTACCGTCTGGACCGCCTGCTGGATTCCCTCTCCAGACGGACGTCCCGGCCCACCACCGCCGAAGATGCTTCGCCCTACGTCCTGATTTTCGGTCTCCAGACCGGAGGGAGTACCTGCTATCTTCAAGCCTTCACCCTCTCCCCGTCCAATTGGCCCGAGGCCGGAAAGGTTTCCCCCGGCGACCCGGAGGCCGTCGCCCAGTCTCTGGACCGGGACCGTTCCTGGCAACCTTTCGCGTACCAGGCCCATCCCCCGCTGAACCCGTATGCCTGCATCAACCTGCCCCCGGAGGCGGCCCATATTTACAACCTGATGCTCACCGCTTACCCGTATTACTACTTCTCCACCCCCGAGTCCAGCACGTTCGGCAAATATCTGCTCATCCTGGCCCGCTATCAGGTGCCCATCTTCCTGCACAATGGCAGCCGATTCCTGCGCCGTCTGCGCTGGCGGGACCGCCCGGTGCCCCTGGAGGTGGCCCTGATCCGGGACAACCTGGGTATGCAACTGGACGTGGGCGCCAACGTGGACGGGGACATCTACTCCTACCGCCAGGGCGACCTGACCGTCGTCTCCCAGGACCCCCCGTGGGTCCTGGCCGGGAGCATCCTGACGCCGGTCACCCATGCGGAAGTCCTGAGCCTTCTCCCGCAACTCTCCTTCACCATCCCGTTGAAGGACGAGAAGAAGTTCCAGGGCCAGTTTCTCTCCCGACTGGCCGAACGTCTCCCCCTGCGCAGCGACATCGTCCAGGTGGAGGAAATCCGTACCCCGCCGGTCCCCCGGCTCTACCTGCGGGAGGAGGGCGGGACCTTTGTGGCCGACCTGCTCTTCGGGTACGGCGACCACGAGTTGGAGGTAAACCCGAAGTTCCCCGAGGTGACCGCGCTGAGCGGAGGCCAGGCCTGGTCCCTCATCCGCATCCATCGGGACCCGAAGACGGAACAGCATTACTATCAGTTGCTCACCGACCCCCGCTATGGCCTGAAGCGGGCGGGGTCTCCGTACGGGCCAGCGACCTTCATGCTGCGCGCCCGGACCCACCCCCTGGATTTCCTGACCCAGTGCATCCCCCGACTGGCGGAGGTCGGCTTTGAGATTTACGGCCAGGAGAACCTGAAGTCGGCCCGCCTGAAATCGGCCACGCCCGTCCTGCGCGTCTCCATCTCGTCCGGCATAGACTGGTTTGACATAGAGGCCGTCGTCCAGTACGGCGACCAGTCTATCTCCCTGCGGGAGGTGATGAAGGCCGTCCGCAAGGGCGAACGGTACGTCAAACTGGCCGACGGCACCTTCGGACAGATTCCCGAGGACTGGCTGGAGCGGTACAAACAACTCTTCGGCCTGGCGGAGGAGACGGAGACGGGACTGCGGGTCCGGGACGTCCAGATTCCGCTTCTGGACCGTCTTCTGGAGGACGCGTCGGAAGTGCAGGCCGCGCAGGAGTTCCAGGAACGGCGGGAACGGCTGCGGGCGTTTGAGCGAATCGTCCCCCAGCCGTTGCCCCAGGGGTTCCGGGGCGAACTCCGCCCGTACCAGAAGGCCGGGGTGGACTGGCTCCACTTCCTGCACCAGTACAACTTCGGCGGCGTCCTGGCCGACGATATGGGCCTGGGCAAAACCGTCCAGGCCCTGGCCTTCCTGCAGTCCCTGAAAGAGCGCGGGGAGGCGGAGCGGGCGTCCCTGCTGGTGGTGCCCAAGTCCCTGCTGGTCAACTGGCAACGGGAGGCGGCCCGCTTCACCCCCCAGTTGCGCATCCTGGAATTCACCGGCGCCGGGCGCCGGAAGGACCCGTCCATCTTTGACGAATACGACATCGTCCTGACCACCTACGGGACGATGTTGCGGGACGTGGAGTTTCTGCGCACCTACCGCTTCCACTACGTGATTCTGGACGAGTCCCAGGCCATCAAGAACCCCCTGGCCAAGACAGCGCGGGCGGCCCGTCTCCTCAACGCCGACCACCGATTGGTGATGACCGGTACCCCGGTGGAGAACACGACCTTTGAACTCTGGTCGCAGTTCGCCTTCCTCAACCCGGGGCTCCTGGGGAGTCTGGAGTCCTTCAAAGAGAACTTCGCCACCCCCATAGAGAGCCGGGGGGATGAGGAAGCCGCGTCCACCCTGAGGAAACTGGTCTACCCCTTCATCCTGCGCCGGACGAAGGCCCAGGTGGCGCCGGAACTCCCACCGCGCACGGAGCGGACCCTCTACGTGGACCTGGAGCCGGCCCAGCGGAAACTCTACAACCGGTTGCGCGATCACTACCGGGCGGAACTGCTGGGGCTGATAGAGACGCGGGGCATCCAGGACGCCCGGATGAAGATTCTGGAGGGGCTGTTGCGCCTGCGCCAGGTCTGCATCCACCCCGGCCTGGTAGAGCCGACCTACCAGGAGGATGCGGCCAAGTTTGAGTTGCTCTTTGAGATGTTAGAGACGCTGCGGGCGGAGAACCACAAGGCGCTGGTCTACTCCCAATTCGTGGAAGTGCTCAAGCGGGTACGGGCCGGCCTGGAGGAGCGGGGCATCGCCTACGCCTACCTGGACGGCCAGACCCAGGACCGTCACGCGCAGGTGGACCGGTTCCAGACCGACCCGGCGGTGCCCTTTTTCCTGCTGAGTTTGAAAGCGGGCGGGGTGGGGCTCAACCTGACCGCCGCCGACTACGTCATCCACCTGGACCCGTGGTGGAATCCGGCGGTGGAGATGCAGGCCGCCGACCGGGCCCACCGCATCGGTCAGGACAAGCCGGTTTTTATCTACAGAATCATCGCCCGGGAGACGGTGGAGGAGAAAATCCTGCAACTGCAGGAGAAGAAGCGGGGCCTGGTGGAGCAGTTGATCACCACCGAGGAGAGTTTCTTCAAGTCCCTCACGCGGGAGGATGTGGAGGTGTTGTTCGGGTAGGAATGATTTATTGTAACTGTTCAGCCTCACCCCACCCCCAGCGGCTTTGCCGCTACCCCCTCCCCTCTCCTGAACGAAGTTCAGGAGAGGGGAGGGGGTGCCGCCGCAGGCGGCGGGGGAGGGGTGAGGAGACCTGAATAGTTACGATTTATTTTTCACTGCGGCGGCGAAGCCGCCGCAGTGAAAAATGGATTTCATCCATCCCGATGAGGACCGCCGCCAGCAGATAGGCCCCGGCCCCCAGGAGGATACCGCCACCCCCCACCACGGCCCCGCTGGCCCCCGGGAGCGCCCGCTGCCAGAGGGCCAGCAGGAATCCCATCGCCCCTGCCGCCAGCCCGCTGCGCGCCACCGACGCCCCCAGCACCCGCCCCTCCACCCCGCCCAGCCGGGGGCGGAGCAGCACCATCAGCCCGCCCATCTCCAACAGCGTCGCCACAGAGTTCGCCAGCGCCAGCCCCCCGTGGGCCGGGAGCCCCATCCAGGCAAATACCCCCGGCAGGGTCAAACTCAGGACCACGTTGAGGGACATCGCCAGTCCCCCCACCCATACCGGCGTCCAGGTATCGTGGAGCGCGTAGAAGGCCCGGACGACGATTTCCACCCCCGCGTGCCCCACCAGCCCCAGCGCGTAGAAGGCCAGCGCCCAGGCCACCGCGTCGGTGGAGGCGGCCTGGAAGGCCCCCCGCTCAAAGAGCAACGCCACCAGCGGCCGCCGCAGGACCAGCAACCCCACCGCCGCCGGGACGGTGACGAAGAAGACCATCCGCAGCGTCGTCGCCAGCGTGTGGCGCATAGACGCCCGTTCCCCCCGCGCGGCCTGCTCAGCGAACGTCGGGAAGGCCGCCGTCGCCACGGCCTGAGCGAAGACCCCCTGGGGCAGGAGCATCAGCAGCCAGGCGTAGTTCAGCGCCGAGACGGCCCCCTCCCCCAGGCGCGAGGCGATGTTCGTGTTGACCAGGAAGTTCAGGTGGACCGCGGCCAGCCCCAGGACGCGGGGAGCCATCAACCGCAGCACTTCCCGGACGCCGGGATCGCTCAGGGTGAAGACGGGGTGGTAGCGGGCCCCCACGCGGGGGAGACCGGGCAACTGGACCGCCAGATGCAGCACCGCGCCGACGACGTACCCCAGCGCCAGTGCGCGGGCGCCCATTCGGGACGCCAGGAGCCCCGCCGCCGCGATGAGGGAAAGGTTGAGGAGACTGGGGGCCAGCGCGGGGAGCACGAAATGCTGGCGGGTGTTGAGAATCCCCATGACGACGCCGCTGACCCCGAAGAGGACGGGTGCCACCAACATCATCCGCATCAGGGAGACGGTGAGGGCCTGCTGGGGGGGCGGGAATCCGGGGGCCAGCACGGTCGCCACCAGTGCCGGCGCGACGGCCCAGGCCAGGCCTGCGGCCAGCGTGAGCGCGACCAGCACCAGATTGACCACCGCGCTGGCCAGGCGCCATCCCCCTTCGGCGTCGTCGCGGGCGAAGTACCCGGCCAGGGTGGGGATGAACGCGGAGGCCAGTGCGCCCCCGGCCATCAGCGAGAACAGCAGGTCCGGGATGCGCGCGGCGGCCAGATACGCGTCGTATTCGGCGCTGGTGCCGAAGACGGCGCCGATGACCATCTCCCGCGCCAGCCCCAGCGCCCGGGAGAGGACGAAGAGGGCCATCACCTGGGTGGCGGCCCGGGCGATACGGGCCCCCGGCGGCGTTGATCCTTCCATATCCTTTACCTCACACAGAGACACAAAGACACAAAGAATTTTTGTTTTATCTTTTTATCTTTGTGTCTTTGTGTCTTTGTGTGAGAATCCTCGTTTTTTTTTACCTCACACAAAGACACAAAGGCACAGAGAATTTTTTATCTTTTTATCTTCGTGTCTTCGTGTCTTTGTGTGAGAATCCTCTTTTTTTACCTCACACAGAGACACAAAGGCACAGAGAATTTTTTATCTTTTTATCTTCGTGTCTTCGTGTCTTTGTGTGAGAATCCTCTTTTTTTACCTCACACAGAGACACAAAGGCACAAAGATTTTTTATCTTTTTATCTTCGTGTCTTTGTGTCTTTGTGTGAGAATTCTCACAACTCCTGGCGCAGGCGGCGGAGTTCCTTTCGCAGTTGGTCTACCCGGCGGTTGATCACCTCGTCACTGCCGACGGTCACCCGCTGGTGGCGGGCGAAGGCCAGTTCGGAGGCCAGCCGGTAGTACTTGCCCAGACGCCACCAGCGTCCCACTTCCCCGCGCACCAGCGCGCCCAGCCGCTGCCCGACCCGGCGCCAGTAGGAGCAGATGACCGGGTAGTCCTCGGGCGCGATGGTCCCCTTTTCCACTTCATCCTCCAGGTAGAGGACCAGGATCCGCTGCTCCCGAACCGTGAAGTAGATGAGCAGTCCCAGGAGCGCCAGCACGCCCCCCCAATCCGAGGCCAGACTGATCAGCAGAGCCCAGCAGGTCAGGCTGGAGAGGGTGGCGCCGAAGTTGTGCAGGCCGTGCAGCGTCATCGCCACCCCCAGCCCGACAAACGGAGCCGCAATGCGGACCTCGCGGCGGGGGGACGTGCGCGCCAGGGCAATGCCCAGGCCGGTACAGCCCGTGAACAGCGCGTGGTTCAGGCCGAAGAGGACGGCGCGGAAGAAGGCCAGTTCCAGCACTCCCCCCAGCCCGCTCATGCCGTAGGCATCCAGGAAGTAGAAGAAGTTCTCGGTGGTGGCGAACCCGAAGCCCACCAGTCCCCCGTACAGGATACCGTCCAGCGGCGTATCTATCTCGTGGCGGAAGAACAGCATCAGGAGCAGCAGCATCAGCCCCTTGAACGGCTCCTCGGTGATCGGCGCGATCAGACTGGCCCCCACCACTTCGGTCCCCAGGCTGGAGCCGAAGAACTCCGAGACCGGGATGTCCAGAACGATCTGGGCGATGAGGGAGAGGATGACGGCGGGGATAGCGCCCCAGAGGAACGAGGCCAGGATCAGGCCCAGCGGCTCCTTCTCATAGCGGTCCATCCACCAAAGGAACAGCGCGTAGAGGACCATCGGCACGACGGCCAGAATGATGATAGCCAGTACGGCAGTGAGCGTTTCCAATTGTGCCTCCTTGTTACGGGTCGCAGAGTCGCAGGGCGCAGGGCGGCGAGACTACCCCGGCGGGGGTGGGGCCAGGCCGGTCCGGCGGAGGATTTTCGCCAGCGAAGAGATGAGGTGGACCCACGCCGGGGAGGTTCGGCCCTCCACGCGCGCCGACCGCAGCGCCTCCAGGAACGATTCCGGTGAGTCAAAGGGCGGCATCCGGGTCACGGCCCGGCCCAGTTCCCAGAGCGAGTGGGCATCGCTTCCGGCAGTCACGGGGAGGTTGTGGGTCCGGGCCAGAGCCTGGGCCGCATCGTTGTCCGCCGGGAACAGGCAGCGGGCGTTGAGCCCTTCCAGAAAATCCACCATCCCCAGGATGTCCTCCACGGCGGCCCGCCCCATCGCCTCCCGTCGGGCCCGGTCCAGGGGGTGGGAGATGCCGACGACGCCCCCCTGTGCCCGCACGGCGGCAACGGCCTCCTGGGGCGGCAGGTCCGGGGGAACGGGCTCGGTCAGGAAGTAGGCGATGAGTTCCCCGTGCGTCGTGCGAATCTCCTGGCCCACGATGACGCGCTCCGGGTCCATCTCCTTCAGCCGCAGCGCGCCCGCGATGGTGTTGTGGTCGGTCACTGCCACCCGGTCCAGCCCCCGGCGGCGGCACGCCTCCAGAAACCGCTCCGGGGAGACCAGGCAGTCCCGGGAGTAGAAAGTGTGGGTGTGGAGGTCGCAGGAGAGGGGAGTAGGGAGTAAGGAGTAGGGAGTAGGGGGGGTCATGGTTCCCGTCCTGTGGGGATATTGATGATTTCGCGGCAGAGGGGGTAGTTGGGGCATCCGTAGAAGAGTCGGCCAGGGTTGGGGCCCCGACGGGCCACGCGCAGCACCATAGGGACGCCACACCGGGGGCAGCGGGGCGGCTCCGATGGAAAGGAGGCACTCGCTGCTTCAGAAGCAAAGCCCGTTGACATCTCGCTCTGTGGGCGGCTTCGCTGCACCTGACGCCAGATACGGAGGAACTCCTCGCCATCGTACAGGAAAATCGGTTTCCCCCTGGCCCACTCTCGCGCCTGAGGGGTGAAGAAACCGGTGGTGATGATGGCCCCCTTGTCCGCTTTCTCGTGCATCATCGTTCCATAGAACTCCCGGACCACTCGCTCTCCCACAGTGCCTCGCCAGCGCTTACATTGAACTACCCACTTCTCCCCGTTTTTCGCGTCCACGACGACATCTACCCCGTGATCGCCCACTGTCCCCGTCCGTCGGGCCCGGTGCCCTTTGGCGCGATAGACCTCCGCCACCATTTCTTCAAATTCAGCGGGGGAGAGTTCCAGGAGGTCGGAGACGGAGGAGATGGTTTTGCCCCTGTAGGATGTCTTCGGCCTCCATTTGCCCCAGACGTTGATTCCAATCAGCACAGCGCCCGCGGCGAAGAAGAGGACCGTGTTCCAGGGCTCAGGGATCAGGAAAGAGGAGACCGAGGGGAGAGAGATGGCAGCGGCGATCCGGCAAATGACCAGGAATCCCCAGATCACCAGCATGTCCCGGCTGGCTGAGTGCCCGCGCCTGGACCTTCTGCCAGCCACATCCGCCAGCACCCGGAGGAACACCAGAGGCCAGAAGGGCCAGATAAACCCGAAGACAAGGCCGAGTATCTCCACCAGTGATGCCATCTATGCCTCCGCATGCCTGGAAGATGTTTCGCCTGAGCAGGGGTGACTGGGCTCAAAGGGAAAAAGAAGCGCTGTTCTCCTGCAGCAATATATCCATCAATCTACGGACCTCTCCCTGAAAGAACCGCTTGACCTGGCTCCAGCGGCAGGGGATCAGCATCTCGGGCATCGGGTCCGATTCCGCGTCCTCAAAATACTGAAGGCTTTTCAGAAGGTGGACTGTGCTATATCGGACCCCCGCGTATTTGCGTTCAAACAGCCGAAAGACTTCTTGCAGCGGGATTGCACTCTGGCAAATGAAATACAGGTCTACGAAGTCCCTCTTCGTCCCCCGGCTGGAAACGGCTTCCAGTTTCATTGCGGCCAGGTCGGGAAGGGCGGCAACCCGGATACCCTCCACCTCCAACAGGGGTTCCAGGAGCGGGTAAGGGTAGATGAAAAAACTGATTTGCCCTCCGTTCAGGGTGCCCACGAAGGTACCGGCGCTTTCGTGAAGGACAACCAGGGACCCGAGAGGGGCCAGTTCCTGCCGGGGCAGGGCAGGTGGAAAGTCCCGCTCAGGGATGAAAAAATCCAGGTCGTACGACCGCCGATGGCCCAGGTGGAGAGCCACTGCCGTCCCGCCCGCCAGATAGAACTTCTCAGCCAGCGAAGTGCGGGCTACCCGGGCCAGATTGGCCCGAACTGTCGGAGGGAGCGTTTGGATAAACATCGGATGCTTTTCCGGGGGACGTTCAAAATGTCTGCCCAGAACAGGGCGCTTTTCCGGGATAAACTCCGGCTGCGCCGAAGAGTCTGAACGATCTGGTCTTGCGAAAACCGCCGAAACATCCACCGCACCGCCGCATCGTCCCCCAATTCCAGAATCCGCTCAATGATGTACCGTTCGTGGCCGGGGACGCGCAACTGGTCAAAGTCCACATCCCAGAAAAGGGGACGGAGAAACTCAGGCAGACGTTCTTCGTTCATCGCATATCGCGTATCGCGTATCGCTAATCGCGTATCGCTTATCGCTTATCGCTAATCGCTTATCGCTAATCGCTAATCGCTTATCGCTCCTCTGCTCCCCTGCCCCTCTGCTCCTCCGCTCCTCTGCTCCTCTGCCCCTCTGCTCCTCTGCTCCCCCGCTCCTCTGCTCCTCTGCTCCTCTGCCCCTCTGCTCCTCTGCTCCCCTGCTCCTCTGCTCCCCTGCTCCCCTGCTCCTCTGCTCCTCCGCTCCTCTGCTCCCCTGCCCCTCTGCTCCCCCGCTCCTCTGCTCCTCTGCTCCCCTGCTCCTTGCGACCTGCTCCCTGCTCCCCTGCTCCCTGTCAGAAGAACTGCGGCAGATACTCCCGGTTGGCCTCTAACATCTCCTCCAGCAGCGTCCGGGCCAGGTCCACGGAGCGCACCAGCGGGTTGGTGACCATCGCCATCAGCGCGGCGCGGCGGGAACCGGTCACTCCGGCCTCCACCGTCCAGGTCTCCCATGCCTTCACCGTCTGGCAGAGGGGCCGGACGGTCTCCGGGAGCGGCCCCATCCGCAGCGGGGTGACGCCGTGCGCCCCCACGACGCAGGGGACCTCCACCACCCCGTCGGCGGGGAGGTCGGGGATGGCCCCGCCGTTGCGGACGTCCACAATCTGCACGTCCCGCCGGTCCAGCACCAGCGAGAGGATAAGGCGCACTGCCGCCTCGGAGTAGAGCGCGCCGCCCCGCTGGCTCAGTTCCGGCGGCTTGACGACCCGGTTGGGGTCGGCGTACTTCCGGAGCAATTCCTGCTCCACCTCCATCACCACCTCGCCCCGCGTCTTCCCGGCCTGGCGCATCTCCTCCACTTTCCGGTCGGGGTAGTAGTAGTACTGCAGGTACCAGGTGGGGAAGACGCCCAGGGCCTCCACCAGGTCGGCGTCAAAGGGGTAGAAGGGGAGCCCCTCCCGCACCCGCGCCATCAGGTCGGCGGAGACGTCCCGGCCCCCGACGTAGCCGCGCCGGATCCAGTTGACGTGGTTCAGCCCCACCCACTCCAGGAAGACCGCCTCGTCGGGGACGCCGAAGAGGCCCGCGATGAGGCGGGTGAAGTTGATGGGGTTGTTGCAGAGGCCCACCACCTTCAGGGGCGTGTGCTTCAGCAGTGTCTCCGTGATGATGCCCGACGGGTTGGTGAAGTTGACCAGCCAGGCATCCGGCGCCCGCCGCTCCATCTCCCGCGCGATGTCCAGCACGGCCGGGATGGTGCGCCAGGCCTTCAGCGTGCCGCCCGGCCCCGTCGTCTCCTGCCCGACGACGCCGTGGGCCAGGGGGATTTTCTCGTCCCGGATGCGCGCGGCCATCCCGCCCACCCGAATCTGGGAGATGACGAAGGCCGCGCCGTCCAGCGCGGCCGCCCGGTCCGTCGTCCGCGTGATGCGGGTGGGGAGGTCGGCATGGCGGACCATCCGCTCCACCAGCCCGCCGACGACCTCCAGCCGCTCCGGGCTGATGTCGTGGAGGGCGATTTCCTCTACCTGGACCTCGTCCCGGTGGACGATGAAGCCGTCCACAAACTCCGGCGTGTAGGTACTCCCCCCGCCGATGACGGCGATTTTCCCGATGACGGTCATTTCTGCCTCCAGGGTTGTGGAAGGGTAACCACGAAGACACGAAGGCACGAGGGAAAATTAACAATTAAAAAATTAACAATTAAGAGATTCTTCGTGTCTTTGTGTCTTGGTGGTTTTCTTTTCATGCCGGGCGGTTGCCGATGCGGATGAGGATGAGGCCGATGGCCAGGAGGAGGAGCCCGCCGCCCAGGCCGATTCGCTGCAGCGGCCCGAAGCCGCCCCATTCCCCCATCCCGATGCGGTCTATGACGCCGACCCAGAGCAGGATCAGGCCAGCGATAGCGGAAAGGAAGATGCCCAGTTGTCGTTTCGTTACCATATTGGTGGGAACAAATTCGTAATTACCTACCACGAAGGGCACAAAGTACTCACAAAGGACACAAAGGGATAAAATATCATCCTTCGTGCCCTTTGTACGGCCTTCGTGTCCTTCGTGGTTTTTTATGAAACGGTTCTTGGGTAGGTAGTCACACAAATTCGTGGATTTGCGGCCGCGGTTTTTTGTTGCCATCAACCATTTTCCCTTGAATGTACCCCAAACCTGCCCATTTGTCAAACGGCTGGCAGTTCATTCCACTTGACAAAACCAATGTTGGGGTTATACTTATAACGACGCCCTGCCGTAGAGAGTGCCTCGTCTATGCCTGCCCTTGACTCTGAAATTTTATCGTTCCGCCAGCCACTAAGGAGAAAGGAGAACCACGATGAAACGCCTCTCGCTGCTCACAGGTCTGCTGATTGTGATGGGCCTCCTGGTCACCGCGTGCCAGCCCAAAGGGCCCGAGACCATCAAAATCGGGCTGAACGCGGAGTTAACCGGCGGCGTCCCCGTGGTCGGGGCCTCCTGCAAGAACGCGGCCGAACTGGCAGTGGAGGAGATCAACAACGCCGGAGGGCTGGAGGTCGGCGGGAAGAAGTACAAGATTGAACTCCTCATTGAGGACAACGAGGACAAGGCGGAGTCCGCCGCCGCGGCCGCCCAGAAACTGAACGCCGCGGGCGTCCTCCTGATGATCGGCCCTAACGCCAGCCGCAACGCCATCCCCGCCTCCACGGTGGCCGAAGCCAATAAGATGCCCATGATCTCCCCCTGGTCCACCAACCCCAAGACCACCATTGACCCGGATACTGGCCAGCCTAAGAAGTACGTCATGCGGGCCTGCTTCATTGATGACTTCCAGGGCGTCGTCGCGGCCAAGTTCGCGATGACCGAACTGGGGAGCAAGAAGCCGGCTGTCCTCTACGACGTCGCCTCCGAGTACAACAAGGGGATTGCCGAAATCTACAAGAAGACCATGGAGGAGAACGGCATCCCGGTGGTGGCCTTTGAGACCTACACCACCGGCGACAAGGACTTCTCCGCCCAGTTGACCAAGATCATCCAGTCCGGCGCCGACTCCCTCTTCCTGCCCAACTACTACACCGAGGTACCGCTGCAGGTCCAGCAGGCGCACAAACTGGGCTTCACCGGGGTCATCCTCGGGAGCGACTCCTGGGGCGCCACCGAACTGATTGACCTCTGCGGCACCGACTGCGAAGGGTACTTCTTCACCACCCACTACGCGGCGGACATCGCCACGCCGAAGGCCCAGGCCTTCATCAAGGCCTACGAGGCCAAGTACGGCAAGACCCCGGACGACGTGGCCGCGCTCACCTACGACGCCTTCGGTCTGGCCTTCCAGGCCATCCAGGCCGCCGGGAAGATTGACCGGGAGGCGGTCAACCAGGCGCTGCACAGCATCACCCGCTATGAAGGCGTCACCGGCGTGATGGCCTTCAAGGGCACCGGCGACCCGGTGAAGAGCGCCGTTGTCCTCCAGATCAAGGGCGGGAAGTTCGTCTACTACACCACGGCCCAGCCGTAGAGTCAGTCCGATGTGCCAAGCACTTCTGGAAAGTGCCTGGCACATCCCTGATCAGGGCGGGCATACGGGGACTCTCGGGGGGAGAAGGGGATTTCCCCTTCTCCCCCGGCATGTTGGTCATCTGTAACTATTCAGGCGCTGACTGAAGGGCCACGCCGAGCCCTCGGCCCCGAAGGGCCTCGGCCCGAGGGGGCTTCGCCCGAGGCGTCAGCCTTCCTGGGCCTGTGGCCGATGGTCGGCCTTTGCCGACCTCATCCCACCCCCGGCGGCGAAGCCGCCGGGGGAGGGGTGAGGTGTGCCCAGGGAGGACGATTTCAATCGGCTGAATGGTTACGGTCATCTTACCGTCAAGGGGGACAGCGACCCATGCAAACCCTGATCCAGCAGGTCCTGAACGCCCTTCAACTGGGCAGCGTTTATGCCCTCATCGCCCTGGGCTACACGATGGTCTACGGGATCATCACCCTCATCAATTTTGCCCACGGCGACATCTTCATGGTCAGCACCTACGTGGCCTTCTTCGTCGGCACGGCGCTGATGAGCCAACTCCTCCACCTCCCCGGCATCGTCGTCTTCGTGCTGACCATGCTGGCCTCTATGTTCGCCACCGCTCTGCTGGCCGTGCTGATTGAGCGGTTCGCCTACAAGCCGCTGCGCCGGGCGCCGCGCGTCTCCGCCGTCATCACCGCGCTGGGGGTGGGCCTCTTCCTGGAGAACTTCACCCTGGCGACCATCGGGCCCGACCCCCGTTTCCTCCCCAAGTTCTTCCCGGTGCAGACGTTCACCGTGGGCGGTGTCGCCTTCTCCAACGTCCAGATGATCATCATCGCCGTCTCTGCGGTGGTGATGCTCCTCCTGGATACCATCGTGCGCCGGACGATGGTGGGGATGGCCATGCGGGCCGTCTCGTGGGATAAGTTCACCGTCCCCCTGATGGGCGTGCCGGTGGACCGCATCATCTCCATCACCTTCGCCATCGGCGCCTCCATCGCGGCGGTCGGCGGGACGCTCTTCGGGATGGTCTACACCGTGGACCCGTACATGGGCATCCGCATCGGCTGGTGGGCCTTCATCTCCGCCGTTGTCGGCGGAATCGGCAACATCCGGGGGGCAATGATCGGCGGCTACATCCTGGGGTTCGTGGAGATTTTCACCCCGGTCATCCTGCCCGCTTCCACTTACCGGGACTTCGTCGCCTTCTCGTTGCTCCTGGTCCTGCTCATCTTCCGCCCCTACGGCATCCTGGGCCGTCCGGTGGCGCAGAAAGTGTAGGAGGCCGGCATGGCAAAACTCCTGACCTCCGTCCGCAACACCCTGTCCCGCGCACTGGCACCCCTCCGCGCTGCTTATGAGTCTCTCCCCGCGCCGGTCCGCCGCTGGACGATGCCGGTGCTGCTGATTCTCTTCTTCGTGATTGCCCTCCTCTCCCCGTCCTTCCTCAACCTGTACTGGCAGCAGGTGCTCATCTACGTGGGCATCAACATCATTCTGACGGTCAGCCTCAACCTGGTGAACGGCTACATGGGGGAGTTCTCCGTCGGCCACGCCGGTTTTATGGCCGTCGGCGCGTACGTGGCCTCCATCCTGACGGTCTGGGTCTTCCCCCGCTGGGGGCTGGGGGAATACATCCCGTACCTCTTCCCCCTGGCGCTGCTCATCGGCGGGTTGGCGGCTGGCCTGACGGGCCTGGTCATCGCCTTCCCGTCCTTCCGCACCCGGGGCGACTACCTGGCCATCGTCACGCTGGCCTGGAATATGATTGTCAAGAGTGTCCTGGAGAACATAGACGCCATCGGCGGCCCCCGGGGCTTCATGGGGATGCAGAAGTTGACCTCCGTCGCGTGGGTCTATATCTGGGTGGTCATCACGATTTATCTCCTGCGCAACCTGGTCTACTCCAACTACGGCCGGGGCACCCTCTCCATCCGGGAGGATGAGATTGCCTCCTCACTGGTCAGCGTGGATACCCGGAAGGTGAAAATCACCGTTTTCGTCGTCGCCGCGTTCTTCGCCGGGATCGCCGGTGGGCTCTTCGCCCACATCATCCAGTTCATCAACCCCCGCTCCTTCTCCATCCTGAAATCCACGGATGTGCTGGTGATGGTCTACCTGGGCGGCATCGGCAGTCTGGGCGGCTCCATCCTGGGCGCGACGGTCTACACGGTCCTGCTGGAGTTGCTGCGGCCGCTGCAGGTCTGGCGGTGGGTGGTCGGTCCGCTGCTGCTGGTCCTGCTGATGATTTTCCGTCCGTACGGGATTATGGGCATGCGGGAATGGCGCTTCATGGTCCCCCGGGAGGAGCGGATAGAGACCATCGCGGCTCTGAAGGAGCGGATTCGGCGGAAGAGAGAAGCCGTTGCCGCACCGGCTCCGGTCGGCGGATCATCGGATTGACGGAGGGGCAACATGCCGTTGCTGCAGATTCGGGGACTCACTCACTACTTCGGCGGCCTGCGGGCCGTCTCCAACTTCAACCTGGACCTGGAGCCGGGGGAACTGGTCGGCATCATCGGCCCCAACGGCGCGGGCAAGACGACGGTTTTCAACCTCATCACCGGCGTCTACCGCCCCACGGAGGGGGAAATTCTCTTCAACGGGCACAACCTGGTGGGCAAACGGTCTGACCAGATTGTGTCCCTGGGCATTGCCCGGACGTTCCAGACCATCCGCCTGTTCAAAAACCTGAGCGTACTGGATAACGTCCGCATCGCGCGCTTCGCCCGGATGTCCTACGGGGTTCCGGCGGCGATGTTCCGCCTGCCGAAGTACGTGCGGGAAGAGGCGGAGACCCGGGAGCGGGCGCTGGAACTGCTGGAACTGATGGGGCTTTCGGAGCAGGCCACCTGGGTCGCCTCCAGTCTCCCCTACGGCCTGCAACGGCGGCTGGAGATCGCCCGCGCGCTGGCCACGGAGCCCCGCCTGTTGCTCCTGGACGAGCCCGCCGCCGGGATGAACCCGGGCGAGATTGCCGAGTTGATGGAACTGATCCAGTGGATTCGGCGGCGGTTTGACCTGACCATCATCCTGATTGAGCACCAGATGCGGGTGGTGATGGGCATCTGCGAGCGGATCAAGGTGCTGGACTTCGGCGAGACCATCGCCGAGGGCACCCCGGCGGAAATCCAGAACAACCCCCGGGTCATTGAGGCCTATCTGGGGGAGGAGGCCGTCGCATGATGGACGACAGACCACGGACCACAGACGACAGACCACGGACCGCAGACGACAGACCACGGACCACAGACGACAGACCACGGACCGCAGACGACAGACCACGGACCACAGACGACAGACGACAGACGACAGACGATGTGGTCCTCTCGGTGCAGGACCTGCATGTCTCCTATGGGGTCATTCGCGCGCTCAAGGGAATCTCCTTTGAGGTGCGGCGCGGGGAAATCGTCACGCTGATCGGGGCCAATGGGGCCGGAAAGTCCACCACTCTGCGGGCCATCTCCCGCCTGGTGCCCATCCAGCAGGGGAGCATCATCTTTGAGGGGGTGGACCTGCGCGCCATCCCGCCCCACGAGGTGACCGCGATGGGCATCTCCCACGTGCCGGAGGGGCGGGGGATTTTCGCCAACCTGACGGTGCAGGAGAACCTGAAACTGGCCACCTGGGGGCGGAAGGACCCGAAGGAGATTCAGCAGGCCTACGAGCGGGTCTTTTCCCTCTTCCCCCGCCTGGCGGAGCGGCGGAACCAGTTGGCGGGCACCCTCTCCGGCGGTGAGCAGCAGATGCTGGCCGTGGGGCGAGCGCTGATGCGCGGTGGGCGGCTGATGCTCCTGGACGAGCCGTCTATGGGGCTGGCACCCGTGCTGGTGCGGGAGATTTTTGACGTCCTGCGGGAGATCAACGCCGCCGGGACCACCATCCTGCTGGTGGAGCAGAACGCCCGCCAGGCGCTGAAACTTGCCCACCGGGGCTACGTTCTGGAGACCGGCACCATCGCCCTGGCGGGCACGTCCCAGGAACTGATGGATAATCCCAGGGTGAAAGAGGCGTATTTGGGCGGGTAGGTGACGGCTGAAACGGCGGCGAAGCCGCCGTTTCAGCCACTCTATAGATGCGGGTGTGATGGAACAGAGGCCTCTGTTTGATATAACCCTTTTCGTTCCGCTGACAGCCAGACGGAAGAACGTCCTCCGTTCCCCCAAGCAACATGGGTCATCCCTGCGCGATTCCCGCCCATATCTGGATGAATTGGGCGTTGAGATTCTGGATGCCCCTCAACCCATCCAGTTTCAGCCCAATACAAACGAGCCGGTCCACCGCTGGTCGCCCTACGTGCAGGGATTTTCCGCCCAATTTGTCCAGAGAACCCTGGACCGTTATCGGGCTGAATATCGGGAGCCTGTCGTGGCCGACCCGTTTCTCGGCAGCGGGACGGTGACCGTTCAGGCGAAAATGAACGGTTACCCCTCTTTCGGCGTGGAACTGAATCCCCTTCTGCACTTTGTGGCGCGGGTCAAGGTGGCCACATGGAAAGTCTCCCCTGACCGTCTTCTGGGGATTGCCCTTCATCTTCCTGCCGACCGGCGGACGGAAGCCCCCGCGTTTCTGCAATCCGAGAAGCATTTCCGGCCCCCGGTACTCCGGAACCTGGAGCGTCTGAAGGGGGGCATTGACGCCTTTCAGCCAGCAACGGAGGAGGACGCCCACATTCAGGACCTGATGCTGCTGGCCTTTGCGTCCATTCTGGTTGACTGCAGCAACCTGAAGCGTTCCCCGTGCCTGGGATATGCCCCCGGCAAGTTTGTTGAGGACGACGCCCCATTTACCCTGTTCGCTTCCAAGATTGCTGCCATTGCCGAAGACCTTCGCCTGTGCCAGACGAAGTACCGGGACTCACTGGATACCCCGGCTGAGATTATTCTGGCGAATTCAATGGAGTACCAGCCACCCGTTGGTTATGACCTGGTCATCACCTCGCCGCCTTACATGAACGGCCTGGATTACGTGATGAACTACAAGATTGAGATTGGGTGGCTGGGCTTCGCCCGGACCCATCAGGAACTGAAGCAACTCAAAGACGCGATGGTGGTCTGTGATAATGTCTCTAAAGGGGTGGTTCGCCGATTCAGTGGTGTCTCTCAGCGGTACACCAATTCCTGGATTGAGCACATTAAGACGGAAATCGCGGCCAATATCGCCCGCCGGGGCTTCTACCGCCGGGAGGACATGCCGGAAATCGTCCACAAATACTTTGACGATATGTATCGGGTCATGCGCAATGTCGCCCAGGCCATCCGGACGGGAGGGCGTTTCGTCCTGGTCGTGGGAGACAGTCTGATCGCCGATGTGTACGTTCCCACGGACCTGATTCTGGCCCGCATCGGTCAGGAACTGGGCCTGACGATTGAACGTCTGGAACGGGCGAGGGTCCGGCGTTCCGGCCAAATCCGCAGTTATCGCCTGCGGGAGACGATCATTACATTGCGGAAAGGATAGGAAACATGCCGCATCGCGAAGACCTGGGCTTCCAGAGGGTGGCAGGTGACTTTTCGGGGGAGCAAATCGCTGGCCCAGTTGAAAGCAGGGGAGGGTTTTCTCCTGATGAACAGGGGTGGGCTGGTTTTCCTGCCACTATGCGAAGTGCGCGATTTTATCCTGTCCGTAGACGCCAAAGCGTTCCAGAGGGATACGATTGACGTCTTCCTGCGCTTTGAAGAAGAGCGAATCGTGCTCGTCTACAAGACCGGCGAGAAAGACGTCACCCGTTACTCGGTGGAGCCGTATCCGCCTGCCAGCCGTTAAAAACCACTCTTCCGGAGTCGCCATGTCCATTCCTGGTCCGGCAGATATTCTTCGCCACGAACTCCCCAACGGCATCGTTCTCCTGACCCGGGAGAACTTCACCAACCCCACGGTGGTCGTCAGCGGCTATCTGGAGGTCGGCTCCTGCGACGAGACGCCCCAGCAGGCCGGCCTGGCCTCCTTCACCGCCTCCGCCCTCACCCGGGGCACCGTCCACCGGACCTTTGACCAGATTTACGAGGAGGTGGAGTCGGTGGGGGCCTCCATCGGCGTCTCCGCCGGGGTCTACCATACCGGGTTCGGCATCAAGTGTCTGGCGGAGGACCTCCCCCGCATCCTGGACGTCCTGGCCGACGTCCTCCGCCACCCCACCTTCCCGCCCCAGGAAGTGGACAAACTGCGGGGGGAAATCATCACTGACCTGGAGGAACGGGCCCACGACACCCGCCGCATGGCGTCGCTCACCTTTCGGGAACTGGCCTACCCGCCCGACCACCCCTACAGCCGCAGCGTGGACGGGTACATAGAGACGGTCTCCCCGCTGACGGCGGAGGACCTGGCCCGGTTCTACCAGGCCCATTACACGCCCCAGGGAATGGTCATCGCCGTGGTGGGAGCGGTGGAGGCCGCGCACGCCCGGGAGATGATAGAGCGGGCCTTCGGCGACTGGAACGGCCCCGCCCCTCAGCGGCCCCCGTCCCCACCCGTCTTCCCCCCGGAGGAGGTCCGGCAGAAATTCGTCCCCATCCCCGGCAAGACCCAGACGGACATCGTCCTGGGCTACCCCGGCCCCGCCCGCACCGACCCGGCCTTCCTGGACGCGCTGCTCTGCAACACCGTCCTGGGGGTTTTCGGGATGATGGGCCGCCTGGGGGATAAAGTCCGGGATGAGCAGGGGCTGGCCTACTACTCCTACAGCCGGATAGAGGGCGGGAGGGGGCCCGGCCCCTGGACCGTCATCGCCGGGGTGAATCCGGCCAACGTGGAGCGGGCACTGGAGAGCATCCGGGCCGAAATCCGCCGCATCTGCCAGGAACCGGTCCCGCCGGAGGAACTGGCCGATAGCCAGTCCTTCCTGGTGGGGAGCCTCCCCCTGCGGCTGGAGACCAATGAGGGCGTCGCGGCGGCCATTCTGGATATGGAACGGTACGGCCTGGGGCTGGATTACCTCCAGCGGTACGGCGACCTGATTCGGGCGATCACCCCCGAACGGGTGCTGGCGGCCGCGCAGCGCTGGCTGAACCCCGACGCCTACGTCCTGGCCCTGGCCGGCCCACCGGAACCGTAGGGGCAGGCCTTGCGCCTGCCCCTTCGGGCAACCGCAAGGGTTGCCCCTACCGTAGATGCCATGACCATCCGCCCCCTGTATCCCACCGAAACCGAACAGTGGCTGGCCCTCCGCCGGAAACTCTGGCCGGATACCCCCATCCCCGCGCACCTGGCGGAAATGGAGGCCATGCTGGCGGACCCCGAACAGTACGCCGTCTTCGTCAGCGCGGACGATGAGGGCCATCTGAGTGGATTCGTGGAGGTCTCGCTGCGGTCCCACGCCGAGGGCTGCGCCACCCGACCCGTGGGCTATATTGAGGGCTGGTTTGTGGACGAAAGCGCGCGTGGCCGGGGGATTGGGCGGGCCCTGATAGATGTGGCGGAGGAGTGGGCCCGCGCGCGTGGCTGTCGGGAACTGGCCTCCGACGCGGACATCCGCAACGAGGCCGGCCAGCAGGCCCATCGGGCCGTGGGATTTGAGGAGGTGGGGCGCACCGTCCACTACCGCAAACCTCTGGGGCCCCCAACTCCCCCTTCCCCCGCACCCTTATTCCCCCTGGCCGTCGGGGTGGACCTGATCGCGGTCCCCCGCGTGGAGCGGGCGCTGGAGCGGCACGGGGAGCGCTTCCTGCGCCGGGTCTTCACCCCGGCGGAGGTCATCTACAGCCGGGGACGGGCGCCGGAACTGGCGGCGCGGTTTGCGGCCAAGGAGGCCGTCTCCAAAGCGCTGGGAGTCGGGATGCGCATCCTGGCGCCCGACGGGGTGGAGTGGCACGAGGTGGAGGTTCTGGGGGACTGGCGGGGCCGCCCGGAGGTCTACCTGCACGGACGGGCGGCGGAGCGGGCGGCCCAACTGGGCCTGACCCAATGGGCCGTCAGCCTCTCCCACGAGCGGGAGTACGCCGTTGCCTTCGTCGTGGCAACGGGGGGATAATCACGCTTCACGTTTCACGCTTCACGTTTCACGCTTCACGTTTCACGTTTTACGCTTCACGTTTCACGCTTCACGCACCGCAAATCATCCCCCTCCCAGCACAGAGAGCGCACTTCTGCCTCTACCCCGACCAACCGCTCCAGCGCACTCGCGAACCGCGCCGGGTCGCCGGTGGTGTAAAAAGTGGGTCGCGCGGGCTGGTAGCCTGCGCTACAATTTTCCAGCACCCGCCGGACCTGTCGGGCTACCGCCGGGGCCGGGTCCACAATCTCCACTCCGGGCCCCACGATGCGCTCCATCAGCGGCCGCAGGAACGGGTAGTGGGTGCAGCCCAGCACCAGTTCGTCTATTCCCGCCTCCAGTAGAGGCGTCAGGCAGGTTCGCAGCAGCGCCTCCGTCTCCGGCGCGTCCAATGCGCCGTCCTCCACCGCCTCCACCAGCCCCGGGCAGACCTGCGGAATGACGCGGACGTCGCGGGCGAAGCGCTCCAGCAGCGAGGCGAAGAGTTCCCCCTGAAACGTGGCCGGGGTAGCGATGACGCCCACCCGACCGTTGCGCGTCCGCTGCACCGCGGGTTTGACGGCGGGCTCCATCCCCACAAAGGGCACCTGGGGGAAGACGGCCCGTAAGTGGCGCAGCGCGGCGGCGGAGGCGGTGTTGCAGGCCAGAACGACCACCGTCGCTCCCTGCGCCAGCAGGAAGCGGGTGATCCCCTCGGCGAACCGGCGTACCTCCTCCAGCGGGCGCGGCCCGTAGGGGACGTGGGCCTGGTCGGCCACATAGAGGGTGGGGACGTCGGGCAGTTCCCGCACAATCTCCCGCCAGACCGAAAGTCCACCGACACCGGAATCAAAGACGCCGATCATTTGAATTTCTCACGAACAAATTCCAGAAAACTCCGCAACGCTTGTTCGGGCTCCTCGCTGATGTAACTTTCTACCACTCTATCCTCGCTACCATCATGGAAATGGCGCGGGAAAGTTTTCACTGTCTCCCAACGTTTGTGAGGAGCGTTGTCGTGACGGTAGATAGTCCCATCCACTGCACGCCGTTCCCAGTGATAACTATACCGCCCCTCCAGTTTCAGCGAGAACCAGACGTCCACAAAACTGCCGTCAATCAAGAAGATGCGCAGTTCATTGACATCGGGGCTAAAAGCCTCTACTACGATGTCGGAGAACTCCGTCTCGGCGATCTGGCACAAATGTCCGGTGTTGACCAGACTCATCTGAGGTCCTCAAGGAGTTTCAGCAGGCGCTCGCGCTTGTACTCCAGATGATCCAGGCGCTGCCAATCACGCCAGGAGTCAGCCTCTTCCAGCGTGCCGTTCCGATAACGGGCCTCCATTTCTTCCACCCCTGAAACCCCATAACGACTGCAAATGAGGGAAATTTCGGCCTGGACTTGACGGAGATGGCGCTCCAAAATGCTGCGCAGCGCCTGCTTCAGCAAATCATCCTCCGAAACGCTGAGTTCTTGCGCCACTGTACTCAGTATGACATCTGTCTGGACGACCATTTTGCCCTCCATTGGGACTGCACCGGGAAATCTGGCCGGACCCCGACCACTGGCTGGAGGAGGAGCGGGCGTCATGGGAGTAGAGGAACTGAGACAAACGCTCTCCCACCGGAATCAAAGAGACGCCGATCATTGGTGCTTCTCAGAGATACCCTGCGCGCTGAAGCCAATTCAGTGCGTCCCGCAACGTCTCCTCAATGGGGCGAACAGTCCAGCCCAGTTCCTGCTGCGCTTTGCTGCTATCGTACCAATGGTAGTTTGCCATTACCATGTAGAACAGGCGGCTGAAAATATCGCCGTCTGTCAATGGTTCTCCCAAAACGCAGAGAACGTAGAGCAACCAGTTGGGCATAACTATCCGGGGAGGACGTCTTCCGCTTACTTTGGCTAATATCCTGAAGAACTCCCGGTAAGTGAGATTATGACCTCCAGCAAAGTAACGCTCGCCGATTCGCCCCTTCTCCATACCCAGCACTACGGCCTCGGCCGCATCTCGTACATCCACAAAAGATATGCCTCCCTGGGGTGCAAAGAACAATTGGCCCTTGCAGAATGCCGTGATGATACGCGATGAAGACAGGTATACATCCCCCGGCCCAAGACAATAACCAGGATATACGCTGACGATGGGCATACCCGCCTCTACCCGCTTACGGACGGCCAACTCAGCGGCTCGCTTTGCCTCAAAATACCCAATGCCTGTCCCACCAAGATTATAAGGCGCGTCCTCACGGATTGGATAAGGGCCATTGCTCATACCGATGGCTGTAGTGCTTCCCAGATACACAATTCGCGGAATTCCCAATTCGGCCGCTGCATCCAGGAGAACCTCGGTGGCCCGCACGTTAGAGTCATACAACCGTTGCCGCTGGCTGGGACGGGGGGAGACAAAGCCCGCGACATGGTAAAGTTGTTCGCACCCCTTCAGTGCGCGCTTGACCGAGGCGTAGTCCAACAAATCCCCCTCTACAATTTCTCCTTGAAGGTTTGCCAGGTTCTGCCGATTGCTCGTGGGGCGCACCAGCATCCGTGGAAAGATGCCTCGCTCGTTGAGCCGTTTTACCACATTAGAGCCAAGGAATCCCGTTGCACCAGTGACCAGTACCTGCATGATGTCCTCTCCCTAAATGATGTACAGAGTAACTACCTACCAGGGGGCCTCGGGCAAGCGCTATAAAAGAGACTGGCGAAGGCATATCCCTGTGACGCAGGCCGCCAGGCCTGCATACAGGCTGACAGCCTGCGCTACGTTATCTCCAAACTGCTCAGAGTAGATAGTCACTGGACGCTGGCCTTCCGGGCGATGGTGGATGGAGAAGATCGCCCGGATGTGAACGTACGGGCTTATTATACGAAGCCCTTCAGGCTATCGTTAGCCCCCGAGGGGGGCTTTACAGATTGAGCCCGACGGTTTACCGTCGGGCGTGCGGATTCGTCCGACGCTAAAGCGCCAGGCTAATTTTGCGAAGCCCCTTCGGGGCTGACAGGGTAGCCCGCAGGGCTTCGCTGCTGAGCCCGACGGTTTACCGTCTGGCAGGTTTTACCGAACCGAATACTGATACGACGCCACCTCCGTCGTCACCGGCGCGTAGGCGGAGATGACCACCACCGCCCGGTCCACGCCCCCGCCCAGCGGAATCTCCCACTCCCCGGTCTGGTCGGGGTTCAGTTCCAGGCGCTGGACCGTTGTCTGGGGGCCAAACAGCACCAACTGCACCAGCCAGCGCTGGGGGAGGACGTTGGCGTGGCGGGCAAAGCCCGCCGCCTCCCAGCCACCCCCGTCGGCCTCAAAGTCAGAAAAGTAGCCGATTTCGGGGACCGACACGTCGTCCAGCGCGAAGCCCGGCCGATTCACCGCGTCGTCGGTGATGTACTCAAACCGGACCAGAACCCGCTTTCCCGCATAGGGCGTCAGGTCCACCGTCTCCTGGATCCACTCCGCCTTGCTTCTCCCACCGCTCCGGCCCGTGTACCCCCAGCCGAAGGAGTTGCCGTTGGGGTTCTCCGGCGTACCGGAGGGGGTGGTCAGAATCTCCCAGGTCTTCCCGCCGTCGGGGGAGACCTCCACGTAGGCGTAGTCCCAGTCCTCTTCTATGTCGTACCAGCACCAGTACTCCAGCGTGGCCTTCTGGACGCCGGTCAGGTCAAACTCACGCGTCAGGGTCATATCGGAGTCGTCGCCCCGGTTGGACCACCAGAGGTACTTCCCGCTGTGGGCCTGGGTGTCCATCAGCCCGACCTGGGTGGAGCCGGCGAAGGAGAAGCGCAGGGGGCGGTCGCCCCTCAGTTCTATGTAGTCGGCCGCGTACTGGTGGACGGTCGCCTGCCGGGTCGTCGGGTAGTTGGAGAGACGGGTCTCTATCTTGAAGGGCGGTGGGTCAATTTCCCGGTAACCGTACCGCCCGTCGGCCAGGTCCGGGTCGTCCAGCAGGTTGGCGACCACCCAGTCGGCGAAGAGGTCCACGTGGGTCATCCCGGTGCCCAGGTCGGCCAGGACCGCGTCCACGGCGGCGAAGCCGTTCTCCGGATGAGCGACCAACGCCCGGGTGGCCTCCGCGCCGAAGCGGTCCAGGAAGTAGGACATAAAGAGGTACGACGCGCCGTAGTTGGCCCCGGCGGTCCCCGGCCCCTCGGGCCAGGAGTTCAGTTGGGTGTCGGGCTGGCGGGAGAAGAGGTAGTCGGACCCACCCGTATCGTAGCCGTTCAGGTGCGACGCCAGTTCGGAGGAGCCCTCGTTCAGCCACGTGTCCTCGTTGCGGTCGTTGTACCAGTGGATCATGTGCTGGAACTCGTGGGCCAGGACGCCGTTGTAGAACTCGTCGTTGACGGTGACGTTCTCAATGTTGATGTAGAACATCTCCATCGCGTTGGAGTCCTCCCGGACGGCGGGGACGAACTCGTCGGCGGAGGAGTAGTACCCGGCCACCGAGTCGCCCAGGTTGCGGGCGTGGAGGATGTGCAGACGGGGGTCGTTATCCACGCCGGGGCTCCACTCGGAGCCGAAGAAGTTACGGTTGGTGGGATAGGTCTTGGTGGCGAAGAGGTCCGCCGCGGCCTTCAGGTCCGCCTCGTCCACCTTCACCCCTTCTTCCACCCACATATACACCACGTCGTTCTTATAGCGGAGGCAGGCGGTCAGGTCAAAGTGCTCGTTCGTGTCCACGTTGGAGGCGTGGAAGGTGCGGCAGGTTCCCACCGGATAGTCGGGCGGGCCCTCCGGGTTGACGGTGCGCGGGGTATCAGGGGGGACGCCCCGCAGCCGGATGGCCAGTTCGTGGAGGTCCCGGACGGGGATGAGGGTCTCTTCCAAGAGGCGCTCCGTTTCGGCGGCCTCGGGCGGGAGCGGCCCGCGGGTCAGTTGAGGGGTAACGGGCGGCTCTGCCGTCGGCTCCACCGCGCTGAGGAGGGGCTCCAGCAGACCCTTCCAGTCAATGGTGGTCAGCCAGGTGCAGCAGGCACAGGCCAGCAGCAACAGGGCCAGAAGGACACCAACGATAGCGATTGGTTTCATGTCGCTCCTTTACTTACAGGAGTTACGCAGTTGAATTGTTTCTGAACGTGCCAGGCACTTCCAGAAGTGCCTGGCACGTTCTCCCCGCTCCCAACTGCGTAAGTCCTGTTACTTACTATCATCCGCCGTGCTCCCGCAAGATTTGCTGCAGGCGAGGCTTGAGCATGGGGATGTCTTCTTTCACTATTCAGCGCTGACTGAAGTCACCCTTCTTGGGCCTGCGGCCGATGGTCGGCCTTCGCCGACCTCAGAGTGTCGGCGAAGGCCGACACCCGGCACGAAGTGCCCAGGGAGGACGATTTCAATCGGCAGAATAGTTACCGCACATCATCCGAAAACTGGGCATCGTCTATCCCAGCCGTGAAAGCCTCGGCTTTCTCCATTGCGTCCAGGATGTCGTCTATGTACACCAGTGGGTCTCTCATCGTACTGGCACCATTTCCTGAAGAACACGGGGCCGGAGACGCGGTTTCAGATTGCGCTGAAGGGTGACCTGGACCGGGACACCCAGCAGGTCGCTGAGATAATTTTCCAGATTGACCAGACCAATAAGGCTGATTCGCGGCGGCTCTTCCAGTTCAACCAGAATATCCAGGTCACTATCCGGGCGCGATTCGCCCCGCGCGTAGGAGCCGAAGATGCCGATAACGGTCACACCGTACCGCTCCTGCAACTCCGGCAAATGATCTTGAAGGGTCCGCCGGATTTCTTCCAGCGTGGGATTGGAAAATGTGTTCGTCCTGCCCATAGAGCTACCTTTACGGCAACTCTCTATCTGAAGCCGGGTAGCGCCGGCCGCCAGGCCGGTTGCAGGCTGACAGCCTGCGCTACATCACTCTTTCGCATATACCACCTCTGCTGTCTGTAGAACCTCGTCCCGGAAATAACCGCTCAGGTCTTCAGGGGTTCGCAGGTCCACTTTGCGCCCGCCCAAGAGTTGGGAGAGTTCCCTCTCCAGGCGGGCCATCCCGAAGAGCCCCGGTATATGTTCCGGCTCAAACTCCACCAGGATGTCTATGTCGCTCTCCGGTCGGAAATCGCTTCGGAGGATGGAACCGAAAAGGGCCAGCCATCGGATGTGATGCCGCCGACAGAACTCGGCCAGTTGGGTTTTCTCTATTAATGGAACACCCATCTTTTACCCCTCTCTCACGTTTCACGTTTCACGTCTTCATCACCCCCACCATTAACCCCGCGGCCAGAAACGCCATCACCGCGCCGAAGAGGAAGGGGGCGGAGGGGCCAAAACCCTGCCAGGGGCCCACCCCCTGCCAGAGAATGCCCGCGATAAAGGAAGCCGGGAAGTCCAGGATGCCCAGCATGGCGTTGTAAGTGCCGTAGGCCGTGCCGCGCAGATGCGGGGGCACGATGTCGGCGACCATCGCCCGGGTGGTCCCGTAGGCCATACCGTAGTAGACGCCGTAGAGGGCATAGAGCAGCCAGACCTGCCAGCCACTGCGGGCCAGCGCCACCCCCAGATAGATGGCCCCGTAGACCAGCCACCCGCCGACGATGACCCGCCTGCGGCCGATGCGGTCGGAAAGGGAGCCCGCCGGGGTGGAGACCAGGGTGTAGACCAGGTTGAAGGTCGCCAGCATCCCCAGCACGCCGACCACGTTCAGCCCCCGCTCTTGCGCCCGCAGGATCAGGAACGCGTCCGACGAGTTGCCCAGGTCAAAGAGGCCGACGATGAGCATAAAGAGGGCAAACCGTCGCCCCAGGCCCCGGAAGGTGATGCGGGGCCGCTCCGCCCCGTCCTTTACGGGCACGTCCTGCGCGCCCAGCGCCAGCGTCAGAACCCCCAGAACGCCGGGGATGATGCTGATGAGGACGACGGTCTGGAAAGTGCTGCGGCTCAACTGGGCGGCCCCGCGCTGGGCCAGCCAGACGACCAGCAGCGCAATGAGAATCCCCACCAGCGCGCCCGCGGTATCGGCGGCGCGGTGGAAGCCGAAAGCCAGGCCCCGGTTCTGCTCGTCCACCGAGTCCGCCACCAGCGCGTCGCGCGGGGCCGTCCGGATGCCCTTGCCCACCCGGTCGGCCCAGCGGATGGCGGCGACCAGGCCCCAGGAGTCGGCGAAGTAGAAGAAGGGCTTGGAGAAGGCCGACAGCGCGTACCCGGCGACCGCCAGTCCCTTGCGGGCCCGCAACCGGTCGGAGAACCAGCCGGAGAAGACTTTGAGCAGGCTGGAGGTCGCCTCGGCGATGCCCTCTATCAGGCCGATGACGCTGGTGCGGATGCCCAGGACGTTGGCCATAAAGAGGGGCAGGATGTTCAGGATCATCTCGCTGGAGATGTCCGTGAAGAAACTGGTCAGGCTGGTGGCCCAGATGTTACGGGGAAGAGAGCGCAGTCCTGTGCGTGGCTGAGATATAGGTTGGCTCATGGGTGTTGACCTCATGTAGACATCTGTTGTGGCATAGGATTATGAACTTTAAGAAATTAGTTCGGACATCACACTATAAAGAGCTGGCTACCTGATGGCTGGATAGAAAGCGCCCCCGCCGACTTCCCAGTGACCCCTCTCATCCCCCCTGCCCCCCTTCTCTCCCCGCAGCGGGGAGAGAAGGGGGGAAGAGAGTGGGGTTTGGGGGCGGCGGCGAAGCCGCCGCCCCCAAACCCCCTTCTTTTCTCCCCCTCCCCGCGCCGCGTAGCGGCAGCGGGGCACGAATGATTCAGAACCATTAATGAACCTGGGGGCAGGGGGGAGGGGAATCTGGCCGCAATGCCCAAAAGAGCCTCAAACACCTCTGGGAAAAATCAAGTTGCACATAGCGTATCTGCTGTGGCATAGGATTTATCCTGTGGACTGTGAAATACAGGATAAATCCTGCGCCACAATCCGGTCTCAACTCTGCAATACCCCCGTCGTGGTAGTGAATGGTCTTCTAATCGGGAGAGAAGAACACCATCCCGACCCCCATCTGCTCCAGCGCCTCTTCGGCGTAGTAGGTGACCAGCGCGCTGGGGTCATCCAGCGCGGCGCAGAGGGCAGGGATGGCCTCTTCGGGCTGAATGGCGCAGAGGGCGCGGGCGGCTCCGGCGCGGGCGGCCACATTCTCATCCCCCAGTGCGGCGATCAGGGCCGGGACGGCGGGCGCCCCAATCTGGGCCAGGGCGTCAGCGGCCAGACGGGCCACGTAGGCGGAGGGGTCGGAAAGGCGGGCCACCAGGGGCTCCACCGCCTCCGGCGGGCGGAGTTGGGCCAGCCCCACCACCGCGCATGCCCGCACGTCCGGGTCGGGGTCCTCCAGCGCGGCGATCAGCGCGGCCACCGCGCGGGGAGTGCCGATGGCCGCCAGGGCGCGGACCGCCCACCAGCGGCGGTCCCGGTCGGGGGACGCCTGCCATTCCGTCAGCGTGGACAGGACCGCGTCCCCCAACGGCCCGACGCTCCGGGCGGCCTCCTCTGCCCGAAAGTCATCGCCGGCGGCTACGGCCTCTTCCAGTGCGTGCAGTGGGTCTCTCATTTCGCTCTCAGGGAAAAACTGCCATCACTTCCTCGCCGACCCGCCGGGCAAACTCCTCCCGGTCCGGGGGGCCGGGAAGGTGGAACAGGTGGGTCGGGCAGCGGCAGTCCGATGATCCGAATCCCGGGATGGGCCGGGACGCGCCGGGCATCTGAGCCAGTGCGGCGGCCCAGAGGCACTCGCGCCGGTCCATCCCCGTCGCCCACCAGATAGTGACCGGCCGGGCGACGGCCCGCAGGAAATCTATGTGCCAGACCGGGGGTTTGGGGTGGCGGAGGTGGCGGGCCAGCCGGGCCGCCAGGCCTCCCGGTCCCCGGGCGCTGCCCACGTAGGCCAGCCAGCCCGGCGGGATGCGGAACTCCCCCAACCGCCCGACCCGAACCTGTTGCTCGTCCTCCACCACCAGAACCAGCACATACGTGCCGGGCAGACCGGGCACGCCCTCCATAACCCCCTACTCCCTACTACTCCTTACTCCCCCCTATCCCCCGCAGCCACAGCCTCCCGGCTCCCCACGCTGCGACGCCCCCCAGACCCACCAGCCCGAGACCGACCAGGTCCATCCGGGAGACGGCGTGGGAGGTGTCCATCGTGTACACAGGACCCCCTTCGTAGGGATCGGGAAGCGCCATCACCAGAAGGCCGCCCAGAATCCCCAGCAGACCGACAACCGCCAGAACGAATACCCCCTTCACGTTTCACGCTTCACGTTTTACGTTTTACGTTTCACTTTTCGGGTGGCGGCACCGGCAAGTCCTCCACCGCCACGTGAATCCACTTATCCCCCTCCTCAATCAGCATCACCGGGATGTCGTCGCGGATGGGGTATTTGCGGCCGCAATCCGGCTCCTGGCAGACCAGCCAGCAGCCGTGGACCAGTTCCAGCCGTCCCGGGTCGTCGCCGGGTTTCCGGGTCTCCCCGCTCACACAGTAGGGGCAACGGAGAATGGCCAGCAGTTCCGGGTCTACCATAACGTCCTCCTTACCACACGGATCAGGCTGGTAAAATCATACACCAAAACGGGAAAACCGCCAGTCAGACCCCGGACGACAGACCATAGACCACAGACCACGGACGACAGACCATAGACCACAGACCACGGACGACAGACGACAGACCACGGGCCCCGCGTGTCCTTGCAGGAAACCCTCCTTCGGTTTATAATAGACCACCGATGATAGACGACTGACCACAGACCACAGAAGACAGACGACGGACCACTGACCACGGACGACAGACGACGGACCATTGACCACTGACGGCTGACGGCTAACGGCTTATCATCCGGGGAAGTGTCGGAATGGGCAGACGAGCGTGACTTAGGATCACGTGGGTCCTCCCGTGCGGGTTCGAGTCCCGCCTTCCCCACTGGAATCCGGGGCGAGAGCCCCCGTTTCAATGATTTTTGGAGGTTGAATGGAGAAATCAACGATACCTGTGACCACCGAAGCGGTGGGGAAACGAGACCTGCGGCTGACCGTGGAAATTCCCGAGGAGCGGGTCCAGCAGGAGATGCGCCGCGTCGCCCGGGAGATTTCGGCTCAGGTCAACATCCCGGGCTTTCGGAAGGGCAAAGCCCCCTATAGCGTCATCCTGCAGCGGTACGGGGAGGAGCGCCTGCGGGAGCAGGTGGCGGAAGACCTGACCCGGGAGTTCTATCGGGCCGCGATAGAACAGGAGGGAATTACGCCCTACGGACCGGCGAGCCTGGAAGAGGTCCAGTTGAGCCCCATGCGGCTCACCTTCACCCTCCCGCTCCCGCCCGTCGTCCGCCTGGGCGACTACCGCTCCCTGCGGGTGGAGTTCCCACCGGTAGAGGTGCCGGAAGAGGACATCCAGGAAGTGCTGGAGACCATCCGCCAGGAGAATGCAGTGCTGGAGCCCGCAGAAGGACGGGGCGCTCAGCCGGGGGACCTCCTCCACATCCAGGTGGAGGGCCGCACCGACCAGGGCGAACTGTTTCTGAAGGACGACGACGCCGAGGTGATTCTGGACCCTGAGGACACCTACCCGGCCCCCGGCTTCTACCAGGCGCTGGAGGGGATGACCCCTGGGGAGGAACGCACCTTCCGCCTGAAGATGCCCGGGGGTCAACCTTCTGAAGAGGCAGAATTTCGCGTCCAGTTACTGGCTCTCTACAGCCGTATCCTGCCCGAACTGGACGACGACCTGGCCCGGACGGCGGGCCCCTACCCCACCCTGGAGGCGCTGAAGGAAGACATCCGGAAGCAACTCCTGCAGATGAGGGAGAGAGCGGCACGGGAGGAATATGCCCGGGCGGTCATCCAGCGGCTGGTGGACCAGGCAGAGGTGGAGTATCCCTCCTTCCTGCTGGAGGAGCGGATGCAGGACCTGATGGAGGATTTGGAAAAGCGGGTCCGGGAAGAACAACGGATGACCCTGCAGGACTACTTGAAGGTCGCCGGGCAGACGCTGGAAGACTTGCAGGAACGTCTTCGTCCTGTGGCGGACTTTCTGGTCCGCCGGATGCTGGTCCTGGGAGAACTGGCGTGGGCGGAAAGGCTGACGGTGAGCAATGAAGAAATAAACCAGCGCATCCAGGCGCTCAGTGAGGCCTGGGGAGACCAGGCTGAGGCGACGCGCGCCCAACTGGAAAAGTCGGAGAACCGGGAGAATCTGGGCGCCCAGATTCTCTACGAGAAGGTGTTGGACCGGCTGATCGCGATTGCGCGGGGCGAACCGGTCCCCGAACCCGCGACAGGAGGACAGGATGAGACCCCATAACCTGATCCCGATGGTGATTGAATCCACCAGTCGGGGAGAACGGGCCTACGATATTTTCTCGCTGCTGCTGCGCGAGCGCATCGTTTTCCTCGGTACCCCCATCACCGACCAGATTGCCAACCTGATCATCGCCCAGTTGCTGTTCCTGGACCGGGAGGACCCGGAGCGGGAGATTTCCCTCTACATCCACTCCCCGGGCGGGATCATCTCGGCGGGACTGGCCATATACGACACCATGCAACTCATCCGGGCCCCCATCTCTACCATCGCGGTGGGGATGGCCGCCAGCATGGCCACCGTCCTGCTGACGGCGGGGACGAAGGGGCGGCGGTTTGCCCTTCCCCACGCCACCATCCACCTCCATCAGCCCCTGGGCGGTGTGGAGGGTCAGGCTACGGATATAGAGATTGCCGCGCGGGAAATCCTGCGCCAGCGAGCTCTGCTGAACGACCTGCTCAAGAAACACACCGGCCTCTCCGACGAACAGATAGAGCGGTTCACCGACCGGGACTTCTACATGACCGCCGATCAGGCCGTGCAGTACGGCATCATTGATGCCGTCCTGCATCCGCTGGAGGAGGCGAAGAAGAAAACGTAACGTAACTATTCAGGCGCTGACTGAAGTCACCTTCCTGGGCCGCAGGCCTTCGGTCGGCCTTCGCCGACCTCAGAGTGTCGGCGGAGGCCGACACCCGGCACGAAGTGCCCAGGAAGGACGATTTCAATCGGCGTGAATAGTTACCACAAACCTTTATGCCATTGCCCCTGTCAACAGACGGACTGTAAACGCGGCCATGGCCGAGAATCGCACCGTTCCCCGAGTCCTCATCGCCGACGATGACCCACAGATTGCCGGCCTGATTCGGGAGGTCCTGGAACTGACCGAGTGCGAGGTCCTGGAGGCCCGCTCCGGTGAAGAGACCCTGGAACTCCTGCGACGAGAGAACGCCTCTGGCCGACCAGTGGATGTCCTCCTGCTGGATATTCTGATGCCCGGCATCAGCGGCTACGAAGTCATCTCCCGCGTCAAGTCGGACCCCCTCCTGGCGACCACCTCTATCATTGTCACCACTGCTCTGACCTCCATCACCGACAAAACTCTGGGGTTGGGGATGGGTGCGGACGACTATCTCACCAAACCCTTTGACCCCAGGGAACTGGTGGCGCGCATTCAGGTCATTATGCGCATCCGCAACACGGAGCAGGTCCTGCGCCAGCGCAACCGGGAACTGGCCATTCTGACTGAAGTGAGCCGCAGCATTATCTCCAGCCTGGAACTGGAAGAGGTGTTGGCGGCCGCCGTGGAGGGAGTCCGCAGAATTCTCCCCACCGCAGCCGGTGTTCTGGTTCTGATGGATGAAGAGGCCGGGGATATGACCTTTTACAAGAGTGTGGTGGGGAGCCATCCGCTGATGGGCCATCCCCTCCCTATGGAACGGAGCATTATTCGCCACGTGGTGACAACCGGGCAGCCGTATCTGACGAATGACGCGACCCGCGACCCTCTTTTCTCTCCTCGGGTGGACGGTTGGGGGCCGCAGACGCGCTCTGTTCTCTGTGTCCCTCTCATCGTGCGGGAGCAGGTTATCGGTGCACTGGAACTGGCCGACAAAATCGGAGGTCCGTTTACCGAGACCGACCGGGACCTTCTCCAGACGCTGGCCGGCTCTGTCGCCGTGGCAGTGGAGAACGCCCAGTTGTACGCTGAGGTGAACGATTACGCCCGCGCGCTGGAGCGATCCCAGGCTCAACTCATCCAGGCCGAGAAAATGGCGGCCATTGGCCGTCTGGCGGCCTCCATCGCCCACGAAATCAATAACCCCCTTCAGGCCATCCACAACACCATCCATCTGGCGATGACCGACCGTCTCCCCGTGGAAAAGCGAGGAGAGTATCTGGGGATGGCCCAGAAAGAGGTGGAGCGGCTGATAGAGATTGTCCAGCGAATGCTGGAGTTCTATCGCCCCTCTAAGGGGGGCATCGTACAGGTGGACGTCAACCGTCTTTTGCAGGATGCTCTGGCGATTGCCGACAAGCGGCTCCAGCACGGAAACATTCGGATTTCTGCCCGTTTTGCAGAAAAATTGCCGCTGATTCTGGGCGTCCCCGATCAGTTGATCCAGGTTTTCCTGAACATCATCATCAATGCGGTGGAGGCGATGCCGGATGGCGGGGAGTTACGGGTGGGCACCCTGCTGACCGACGATCAGCGTTGGGTTCTGGTTGCCTTTCGGGATTCCGGCCCCGGCCTGACGGCTGAACAGATCGCACACATCTTTGAACCGTTCTACACCACCAAGCCCAGCGGTACAGGGCTGGGCCTGGCCATCAGTTATGGCATTGTGGAGCGACATGGCGGGACCATAGAGGTCTCCAGCCAGCCGGGGCAGGGCGCGACGTTTGTGGTTCGCCTGCCCGTCCCGCCGCCGTAAAAACGCAGAGAACGCGGAGAGCGCAGAGATTCTCAATAATGCTCTGCGGTCTCTGCGATAAAGAGCCCTTCGTGTCCTTCGTGGTTTTTGAAAGGAGAAAGAAGATGCCGGAGACCCGCGTCCCCCGCATTCTGGTGGTAGATGACGAAGCGACAACCCGGATTTCTCTGGCGGAACTGCTGCGCCTGGAAGGGTATGACGTGAGCATCGCGGCCAGCGGTGAGGACGCACTGGAGGTCATTGACCGCAACCCTCCGTTTGACCTGATGGTCCTGGATATTAAGATGCCGGGCATGGATGGCCTGCAGTTGACCGAGGCCGTCCAGCGGCGCTCCCCCGATACCGTGATTATCCTCCTCACCGCGTTTGGCACACTGGAAACGGCCATTCAGGCGCTTCGTCGGGGAGCCCACGATTATCTCCTGAAGCCATGCCCTGTCTCCCAGATTCTGGAGAGCGTGCGGAAAGGCCTGAGCAAACGGCATCAGGAACGACAGCGAAAAGAACTGGTCTCTCGCCTGGAGCAAACCCTTTCGGAATTGAGGGCGATTGAGCAGCCGGATGCCGCCGTCGCGCCGCCGGTTTCATCGGTGGAGCGGTACCTGGAAGTTCAGGATGTGCGATTGGACCGGGAGCGCCACCAGGTCTGGATCGGAGACCGACCGGTGGACCTGACCCCGACCGAATTCAAACTGCTGTCCTACCTGATGGAGCGGGCTGATCAGGTCTGCAGCCCCCAGCAACTGGTTCGCCAGGCCCAGGGGTATGAGACCGACCCATGGGGGGCCCGGGCCATCGTTCGCGTTCATATTCGGCGCCTGCGACGGAAACTGGAACCCGACCCTGCCCGGCCCCGCTATATCGTCAATGTGCGCGGGGTCGGATATACGTTCCCCAGAACACCTCCGGAGTCGGCCGAACCGGAAGAGGACGACCTGTAACCAAACCGTAACCGCTTCGCAATCCCCGACTCGCTCATTCTGTGGTACGCTACAAGCGGTATCACCGCCCGGTCAGGGCGGAATCAACCGATGCCAGAGGAGCATGTGCAGAATGAGCGAGGGGCCTCTGTTTCCCTCTCAGTTATCCTCAGGTTGGATGGAAACCGTTCAGCAATCCCTGGCCACCCTTCAGCGGGGCATCGGAGGGGAATGCGTTTTGCTGGCTGGTGGGCAGGGGGAAGTGATTGCCCAGACCGGCATCACAGAGGACATCCTGATGGAAGACCTGCTTCCCCTGTTTCTGGAGGAAGCGGCTCTGACGGTTCGCCTGGGACGCTCCTTTGGAGACGGGACGGGCATCAGTTTGCATCACTATGAGGGTAGCCAGCGCCAGATTTATGTGGGAGTGGCGTCTCAAAGCCGCTTGCTGTTAATCGTGGTCAGCCGCCAGCCTCCCCCGCGTCGCCTGGGGGTCATCTGGCTCTTCCTGCGGCGCACCTTGCAGGAACTGAGCCGTCTTTTGCCCCCTCCCGAAGGGCCATCGGCGCGGCAGGGCAGAAGGGCCGGTTCTCTGACACCGGAGCAGGTCCGCGCACTGGGGCTCTGGCCCGAGGAGTGATTTCGTTTCAACTGTCTGATCCGCATGCGTGTTGGAGGAGCCATGAGTTCTTTGACGGCGGTATCCCGACAATGGCGATGGACGGATGCGTCTCCCGGCGATACTGCCGGAGGGCGGTCCGGAAATCTCTCGCGGATTCAGCGTCTGCGACGGTTCTTGCGGCGGACCATCCGTCGGCGCCGTTCCCGTCAGGAGCCCGCGCGGTATGGGGCGGTTTCCCGGTAAACCGCCCTGTGAGGGGGAAGGGTGAAGGCAACATTTCTGCGGCGGCTTCGCCGCCGCAGAAATGTTTCCCAACCCTCCGGGTCGGAGCAATCGCCCGGCGCGCTTGACGAGAGGGGGCTTTGTGGTAGAATAATGTGCATCAAGATGCCCCCATCGTCTAGCCTGGTCAGGACACAGGCCTTTCAAGCCTGAAACACGGGTTCAAATCCCGTTGGGGGTACCACCCCCCTGGCCTCCCTGGTCGGGGGGCTTTTTTGTATAACCACCAGTAATTACCTGCCTGCAGTCATTGCGAGGCGGCGGTAGCCGCCGAAGCAATCTCCTCGCAGGCGTCACAAATGCTCTTATTCGTGGAACTTGAGATTGCTTCGCCGCCTTCGGCGGCTCGCAATGACATAGAGAGTCATCAGCAAGGAGGCGGATGGCGCGATGGCTGGTCACCGGCGGCGCCGGCTTCATCGGTTCTCATCTGGTGGAGGCCCTGGTCGCCAGAGACGAGCAGGTGCGGGTGCTGGATAATTTCTCCACCGGCCGGTGGGAAAACCTCTCCGCCGTCCGGGATCGGATAGAGGTCATAGAAGGCGATGTTCGTGACCCGCGGGCCGTCCGACAGGCAATAGACGGCGTGGGAGTGGTGGCCCACCTGGCCGCTGTTGTCTCCGTGGAGCGGTCCTTGCAGAATCCCCAGGAGACAATGGATGTGAACACTGAAGGGACGCTGAACCTCCTGGAGGTGGCCCGCCAGGCCAGCGTGTCCCGTTTCCTGTTTGCCTCCTCCGCTGCCGTCTACGGCGACCATTCTGAACTTCCCCTCCGCGAGGACCTCCCTCTTCGTCCACTTTCCCCCTACGCCGCCAGTAAAGTTGCGGGAGAGGCCCTTTGCCATGCCTACCGTGCAGCCTATGGCCTGTCTACCGTTGTCCTGCGGTTCTTCAACATTTACGGTCCCCGCCAGGACCCGCATAGCCCCTACTCCGGGGTCATCAGCATCTTCGTGGGGCGGATGCAGCAGGGATTACCGCCGATTATCTACGGGGATGGCCGGCAGACGCGGGATTTCGTCTATGTGGGGGATGTGGTGGCGGCCCTGATTCGGGCGGGGGAGCGGGACGGGGCGGACGGGGCAGTGTTCAACGTCGCCCGGGGCGAAGAGACCAGTGTACTGCAACTGGTTGCGCTTCTCAATCAGGCGCTGGGCACCCATCTGGAGCCGGAGTTCGCTCCACCCCGCGCCGGGGAAATCCGCCGTTCTGCTGGAGACCCCCGCCGGGCCCAGGCCGTCCTGGGCTGGCGGCCCACCGTCGGACTGACGGAGGGGCTCTCTCGCCTGGTCAGGGCCGTTTCCAGTTAACTCAAGGAGGCGCCGATGACAGAAAGAGTAGAAGCACTGAAAGAGAGACTGCAAAGGGGGATAGAGAAAACTCTGGCCATCTTCAGTTCCATCCAGCCGGGTCAGTGGGAGGCCGTCCTCTACGAACAGCCGTACCCCTGGACCGTGCGGGACCTCCTGGCCCACTTCGTCTCCTCCGAGGAGGGGCTGCGGCAGTTGGCCCAGGACATCGCCGCCGGAGGGCCGGGCGCGCCGGAAGGGTTTGACTACAATGCCTACAACGAGGCCGAGTACCGGCGGCTGGCGGGCATCCCGCCGGAGCAACTGTTGGCGGACCTGAAGGCCGCCCGTCAGCGGACCCTGGAATGGGTCGCCACGCTGACCGATGAGGACCTGGACCGGGTGGGCCGACACCCGGCCCTGGGCGAGGTCAACCTGGAGACCTTCATCAACGCCATTTACGGCCACCAGTTGATGCACATGCGCGACCTGATGAATGCTCTGGGGGGATAGCATGGAGGAATTGAAGCGCCGCATTCTGGCCGAAGGGCGGGACCTGGGGAACGGCATCCTCAAGGTGGACGGGTTCATCAACCACCAGATAGACCCGGGGCTGATGCAACGAGCCGGGGAGGAACTGGCCCGCCGCTTCCGGGGAGTGGGGGCCAATAAGATTTTGACGGCGGAGATTTCCGGCATCGCGCCGGCCTTGGCCGCCGGGCTGGCGCTGGGAATCCCGGTCATCTATGCCCGGAAACGGAAGCCCATCACGATGATGGAGCCGGTCTACGTGGAGAGCGCCCCGTCCCACACCAAGGGGCTGGAGGTCCTGCTGATGGTCTCCCCGGAGTACCTGGGGCCGGGCGACCGGGTGCTCATCATAGACGACTTCCTGGCGACCGGCCTGACCATCGCCGCGCTGGCCCGGCTGGTCCAGAAGGCCGGCGGGGAGGTCGTCGGCATCGGCGTCCTGATAGAGAAACGGTTTGAGGGCGGCCGCGACGTCCTGGCCCCCCTGGGCGTCCCCATAGAGGCGCTGGTCACCATTACCGAAATGCGGGATGGGCGAATCCACGTCGCCGACTGAATTTCACGACACCATCGTCGTCCTGGACTACGGCTCTCAGACCACCCAACTCATCGCCCGGCGGGTGCGGGAGGCGCAGGTCTACTGCGAACTGTTCCCCTGGGATGCCCCCGCCGAACGGGTGATGGCGCTGGGGCCGCGCGGCTTCATCCTCTCCGGCGGCCCGGCCAGCGTCTACGAGCCCGGAGCGCCGACCCTGCCGGCCTACGTCCTGGAGAGCGGCCGCCCTGTCCTGGGCATCTGCTACGGGATGCAACTCCTGGCCCACGCGCTGGGCGGACGGGTCCGGCGGGCCCCCGAGCGGGAATACGGGCCGGCCCCGGTGGAACTCCTGCAGCCGGTTCCGTTGCTGGCCCCGTTGGAGGCCCAGCCCCAGGTCTGGATGAGCCACGGCGACCGGGTGGAGGAACTGCCGCCGGGCTTCATCCCTCTGGCCCGCAGCCCCAACTCCCCCATCGCCGCCATGGGCGACCTCCAGCGCCACCTCTACGGCGTCCAGTTCCACCCCGAGGTGGTCCACACCCCCGCCGGACGGGAGATTCTCCGCCGGTTCGCCACCGACGTCTGCGGTTGCGCGCCCACCTGGACCCCCGCGACGTTCATAGAAGAGGCCGTTGCCGACATCCGCGCCCGTGTGGGGGACGGGCGGGTTCTCTGTGCCCTCAGCGGCGGCGTGGACTCCGCCGTCACCGCCACCCTGGTCTACCGGGCCGTCGGCGACCGCCTGACCTGTATCTTCGTCAACACCGGCCTGATGCGCCGGGGGGAGCCGGAGCAGGTGGTGCGCACGTTCCGGGACGGATTAGGGATGCCACTTGTGGCAGTGGACGCCACCGAAGAATTTCTGGCCGCGCTGGAGGGAGTGACCGACCCGGAGGAGAAGCGGCGTGTCATCGGCGAGAAGTTCATCCGGGTCTTTGAGCGGGAGGCGGAAAGGGTGGGGCGGGTGGATTTTCTGGCCCAGGGCACCCTCTACCCGGACGTCATTGAATCGGCGGCGCCGGACCGGCCCGGGGCCCGCCGGATCAAGACCCACCACAACGTGGGCGGGCTGCCGGAGCGGATGCAGTTGCGGCTGATAGAGCCGTTGCGGTATCTCTTCAAAGACGAAGTCCGCGCGGTGGGGGAGGTGCTGGGGTTGCCGCCGGAGGTGGTCTGGCGGCAGCCGTTCCCGGGGCCGGGGCTGGCGGTGCGGGTCCTCGGCCCGGTGACGTGGGAGCGGCTGGAGACCCTGCGCGCCGCCGACGCCATCCTGCAGGAGGAACTGAGCCGGGCGGGCCTGCTGCGGGCCACCCAGCAGGCCTTCGCCGTCCTCCTGCCGGTCCGCAGCGTGGGCGTGATGGGCGACCAGCGGACCTACGAAGAGGTCGTGGCCCTGCGGGTGGTCACCACCGAGGACTTTATGACCGCCGACTGGGCCCGGCTGGACCCCGACCTGCTGGCCCGCATCAGCAACCGCATTGTCAACGAGGTCGCCGGGGTGAACCGGGTCGTCTACGACATCACCTCCAAGCCTCCGGCGACGATTGAGTGGGAATAGAAGCAAATTGAAACACTCCTGTTACACAAAAGCGGTTGACTTGTTATCAGGAAAAGGTATAATAGGGTCGCCACTCGGCATCTATCGTCTGTCGTTTACCTCAAGGGCAGGCAGGGTATATGGCACTGAAAGGGAACCTGCAAGATTTTAGCGCCACCCAGTTACTCCATCTCATCAATCTGGCGCGCAAGACAGGCACTCTGGCGGTAGAGACGCCGCAAGACCAGGCTCGCTTTTACTTTCGCGAAGGCAAACTCATCTACGCCAGCCTGGATGGGCAGGATGACCGTCTGGTTTCCATCCTCCAGCGGGCGGGGAAAATCACCGATGAACTGGCCCGCACCATCCGGGCCCGTTCGGACATCAAAGACGACCGGGAACTGGGCGTATTGCTGAGCAACGCGGGCTACGTCACCCAGAAGGACATTGTGGATAGTGTCCGCAATCACGTCCTGGAGGTCGTCTACAAACTGTTCACCTGGCCGGAGGGAACGTTCCGCTTTGAGCCCAACGTCCTTCCGGTAGAAGGGCGCATCACGGTCTCCATTGACCTGGAGAACGTGATTATGGAAGGCAGCCGCCGTCTCCGGGAGTGGGAGCGGCTTCAAGAGGAATTGCCCAATCTGGACATGGCCCTCCGCTTTACCGACCGTCCCGATGCGCGCCTGCGGACCATCAATCTGACGGTGGAGGAGTGGAGGGTCGTTTCGTTTATCAACCCCCGCAACACCATCCGCCAGATCGCTCAGTACAATCACATGAGCGATTTCCAGATTCGGCGCATCGTCTACGGACTGCTTCAGGCCGGATTGGTGGAATTGGTTCCACCGGAGGGTGCGGAAGTCAAACCGCCACCCGGTGTTCCTGCTCCTGTTGGGGTACCGCCTATGCAACGACGCCCGGCCGTCAAACGCAGCATCGTCCAACGACTGATAGACCGCATCCGGGAGTTGTAAATGCAGATCGTGAAAATGGTGGTGACCGGCCCCTTCGCGGCGGGCAAAACCCAATTTATCCGTTCCATCAGCGAGATAGACGTGGTGGCCACCGAGGCGAAAATCAGTCGCCCCGAGGAGCGGATCAAAGAAGAAACCACGGTGGCCATGGACTTCGGGCGGATCACTGTAGATGATGACCTGGTCCTTTACCTGTTTGGTACGCCCGGGCAGCGCCGTTTTGAGTTTATGTGGGAGATTCTCTCGGAGGGAATGCTGGGCTTTGTGGTGGTCGTAGATAGCACCCGTCCGGAGACCTTCCGGGAGGCCCGGCTGATTCTGGATACATTTCGGACCTACGCTCCAACGCCGTACGTGGTGGCCGCAAACAAGCAGGATATGGAGGACGCCTGGTCTCCGGAGGACCTGCGGATTGCCCTGCGGATTGACCCGACGGTGAAAGTTCTTCCCTGTGTTGCCACTGATAAGGAAAGTGTCAAGAACGTCCTTCTGGAATTGCTGTATTCTATTCTGGAGACGATGGACGGCGAGGGGGAGTAGTTGACCATCTCGGGGCGGGCACCGCCGTCCGTGGGGCCGGTCTATTCGGACCACGGCCACCGGTGTCCGCTTTTACTTATATAAAGCCGAAGGAAACTGTAACCTCCTCTTAACCTACTTGCAACACATTGTTGTGGGGAAGGTGCTGGTTTTGTGATAAGATAACAGGGGTGACCATACCCGAGGAGAAAGACAATGAGTTCCATCGTCACAGATCGGGGAGTCATCCATTATGAGACATACGGTCGGGGTCAGCCGGTCATTCTCCTCCACTGCTGGTTGGGCTCATGGAACTACTGGCTGAACACGATGGAGGTGCTGGCCGATGGATATAAGACCTACGCGCTGGATTTCTGGGGCTTTGGCGAGTCGGGGAAGAAGGGACTGCAATTCAAGGTGACGGATTACGTGGAAATGGTGGCCCAGTTTATGGACCAGTTGGGCATCTATCGGGCGCGGGTAATGGGACACTCCATGGGCGGTACGGTCTCCCTGAGCCTGGCGCTGGCCCACCCGGAACGGGTCCAGCGGGTGGCGATGGTTGGTTCCCCCATCACCGGAGATGGCCTGGCGCTGATGTTGAAACTGGCTGCGAAGAAGCTCCTGGCCGCCCTGGCCTACAGCATTCCGGGGGCCTTGCCCCTGGGAGTCCGTCTGGCTTCCCCCTTCCTCACCCGCGACTGGCGGCGCTGGTCGGAGATGTTTCAGCAGGACCTTTCCCGTACGACACTGGAATCCTTTCACTACAGCATCGCTTCTCTCCGCCATACCGACCTGCGCCCCCGCCTGCGGGAGATCAAAATCCCGGTACTGGGCATCTATGGCCGGAATGACCGCATCGTAAATCCCAACCAGGGGGAAATCCTCGCCAACGGGGTTCCTCTGGCCCAGGTCGTGTACTTTGAGCATTCCGGCCACTTCCCGATGCTGGACGAGCCGGAACGGTTCCATCAAACCCTGAGAGAGTTTCTGGACCGGTGATAGAAGAAACTCATATCCCCAACCGGTTCGGGCGTTTTCTCCTGATGGCGCTGGAGCAATCGCTGGGCACGCCCGGCTTCCAGGCCGTGCTGGGTCGCGCCGGCCTCCGCCATCTGGCGGCCTACCCGGCCGACGATCTGGAAAGAGGGTTCCCGGTTGGCCTGGTTCCCCGGCTGATGGCTGCCCTGGAGGAGATGTACGGGGTGGGGAAGGGACGAGAACTGGCGTTCCAGACCGGACGCGCCTGTTTCCACCTGGGGATTTCCGACTTCGGCATCCTGGCAGACACGGCTGAGTGGTTATTTCCCCTTCTCCCCTCCCTGACCCGGGCCCGGATCGGGCTGGAAACACTGGCAGAGGTATTCAACCGGTTCGCTGACGGGAACATCCAGGTCCAGAAGCAAGGCGACCGTCTCCTCTGGGTGGTAGAGCGCTGTGGAGTGTGCCAGGGACGGACGTCCTTTTCTCCCTGTTGCCATCTGCTGGCCGGCCTGCTTCAGGAGACGGTTCAGTGGGCGACCGGCAAGGACTCCGTCAAAGTCACGGAGGTGGTCTGTGCGGCGGCGGGCGGCCCCCGCTGCGAGATGGAGATAGAACTGGGGGGATAGACGACGGACGACGGACCACAGACCACAGACGACAGACCACAGACCACAGACAACGGGCGATTTTATCACCGCTAAGGCAATTGTAGCGCAGGATTTATCCTGCGTAGTACTCTGTCAATCAAGAAGGTTTAATTCCGTATCCTTTTCCTCCTCCCGGTGTTCCAATGGGAGGAGGTGAAAGCGATGAACCGCAAGTACGTTGTTTGTTTGAGCGAGGAAGAGCGCGCCCAA
>Ga0272448_1000683_pt1 | contig 50296 bp, 30 predicted proteins | sample YNPCB0191_FD_202220 | JGI IMG/M metagenome (GOLD analysis project Ga0272448, IMG submission 202220) | Hot spring sediment microbial communities from Yellowstone National Park, WY, United States - YNP-CB-019-1 | ecosystem: Environmental > Aquatic > Thermal springs > Hot (42-90C) > Sediment... | reverse complement strand
AGCGGGTCTGTCAATAGCTCGTTCGTCGAAGTGTTCTTCCCTGGGCCGGGCATGGCCTATCCCCCTCGCGGTTATCCTCTCCCGCGCGCGCTTTGTGTCAAGCCCGAGGAGCCGCGCCGGCAGGGCCGTTCAGTTCTCGCCGGCAAGTCGCCGATGCACGCCCGCGGGAATCCGGCCGCCATCCGGCGGAGTCCGCCTCGACGGACATAGCCGCCGCGCCGGGACGCGTCCTTGCGGGCGGAGCCAGGGCCTGCGGCACGGTCTTTCGGGGGATTCGCCGACGCCCGGCGTCCGGCCCGTCGCCCTGCGCGGGAGGAGCGGCCTCAAGGCAGGAACGCGCCCGCGACGACCGCGCAGGTCCCGAGCGTGAGCGCGAGTCCGGCGGGCGTCGCGGCGTCCAGCCTGACGCCGTCGCCCTCGGCGCGGGACGAGCCGCCGCACGCCTCCAGATGACGCGCGACGACCGAACCCGGCGGGACGGACCCCGGCCTGAGCCACACAGACGCGCCGGGGACGAGCCGCGCGAGCACCGCAGGCGCATAGGGCTCGAAGCCCCTCTCCACGATCGTCGGGAGGTCGACATAGACGAGGCCCGACCTCCTCGCCGGGAGCCGCTCCAGGAGCGCCTTCCAGCGGGGGTTCGACTCGAGGCGGGCTCCACCGGGGCAGGCGAGCTCCTTCGCGGCGAGCGCGTCGCCGCTCGCCACCAGGAACGCCCTTCCGCCGCCGGCGGGGCGCGCGACGGCCCAGGCCGGAGACCCCAGGAAGGGATAGCGCACGGCGGCGGCGTCGACGAGACGCATCCTCACCGCCGAGCCGCCCTCGCCCAGGACGAGCTCCTGGAAGCGCCCCCCCAGGACCGAGGCGAGACCCTGCCAGGCCGACACCAGGACCGGTTCGAGCGCCTCCGGCGAGGCGGTCTCGGCCGCTAGGCCCACCCTCGGGAACCATCCGACCCTGCCTGCGCTCCAGAGCGCGAGGCAGAACTCGCCGCTCACCAGACGCGAGAGCGTCTCGCTCGAGAGGCCCGAGGCCGCCGCCAGGCCCGCGAGGCGCCTCGCGGTCTCCTCGCCGAACGGCACGACCCCGCGCCGCGCGAACGTCTCGAGGAGCCGCGCGACCATGCCGCCGTCCGCCTGACCGAAGACGGCCGCGAGCGTCCGCTCCGGGAGTAGCGACGCGCCGAGCAGGCCCGTCTCCGGGCCGACGAGGAGCGACAGGCTCGGGCTCCTCGCCCTCGCGCGAAGGAAGACGCCCTCGCGGACCGAGCCCTCCAGACGTCCGGCGAGCGCGAGCGCCTCGAGCCCCTCCAGGCCCAGGCGCGAGCGCCAGAAGTGCGCGGCGGGGCCGAGGAGGTCCTCGAAGGCCCTGCGGACGTTCACGAACGCCGAGTAGTGCGCCCGGCCGCCCTCCAGGGCCGCCCGCGCCGACGCGAGCGCGAAGTCTTCCGCGTCCGCGAGGCTCGGACTCAGGCCCGCGACCGGCGTCGCGGCCCGCCGGCTCAGCACCTCCTCCAGGGCGATGCGGCTCGTCGCCACGACGAGCATGTCCCCGTCGAGCGCCCAGGCGGCGAGGTCCTTCGCGGACCCGCGCGGCTCGGGCTCCGCCCGGGAGGCGGGCGTCCGGACGGGCAGGCGGAGGACCGTCGCGCGAGAGCCCCCCAAGGCGAGCTCAGACCGCTCGCACCCGGAGGCCGCGCCGAGCATCTCGAGCGATGCCAGGAAGGCGCGGGCCGCGGGCTCGCGGCCGGAGACGTCCGCGACGAGCACCGCATCGACCGCGCGCGCCGGCACGTCCACCCGGACGAGCGCGAGCGCCAGTCCCCCGGCGAGGGCCGGCCGCAGGCCCGCCAGTAGCGCGACGCCGATGTCCCGCAGCGAGGCGAGATCGCTCGGCAGGTGCTCGCCCACGAGCGCCAGGAACTGGCGGAGCTCGGGGTCGTCGAGGGCGCGGGCCATCCCGGTCCGCGCGAGGGCCTCCAGGAACGCTCGAGCATCCGAGATCGAGACGAGCGCCACCGTGTCCGGCGGCAGGAGCTCCTCGGGTCGGAAGCGCGGGGCTTCCCCGCCGCCCGCGCCGGCTCCCCGGGCGGGGCGCTCCAGGCCCTCGCCAGTCGCGGACGGGCCCGGAGCAGGTCGGGCGACCGGGCGCGGCGCGAGCGTCGATGCCGCGGCCGCGGCCGCGAGGAGCACTGCCCCCGCCAGGCGCGAGCCGGGCACAGAGCCCCACGGACGGACGACCCGCCCGATCGCCGCAGGCCCGCCGCTCGAGGAGATTCTACCTCCGAGCGACGTCTGCATCTCGTTCCCCCGCCCCCCGCAGGGGCGACGCCCGGGCGCGAGCGGTCCGCCCCAGCGGATGGATATGCCAGACGAGGATCGGCGGGACGCTCCACCAGAGGCGTCCGTCGCCGATGCCTCCGCGGATGATGCTCAGGCCGGGCGCCCCGGTCAAGCCACCGGGGCCGTTCCGGGCCAGTCGGTCGTCCCGTATCGGACCACGCTGCAGGCGTCGGCTCGGTTCATGAGGAGCTGGGCGCAGATGACCTATCCCTGCAGCGATTGTCCGGTCGCGCGACTTGCGCAGGCGAACGATACCGGGGAGACTCCGCACACGGGCGCCCGAGCGTTGCGCCCGGGGGGACGTACGATGAAGAAGAACAAGATCGGCGCGTTCGATGCTGTGAGCGACACCGTGGCCTGCCTCGGGAGCCAAGGTGCGCTGCTCATCGCCGCCGCCGAGCCCGTGAACCCGATGACCATAGGCTGGGGCACGATCGGCATCGTCTGGGGCAAGCCCGTCTTCGCCGTCCTCGTGAGACCGAGCCGCTTCACCCACGGGCTCATGGAGAAGGCCGCCGCGTTCAGCGTGAACGTACCGCCGCAGTCCCTGGGCGACGTGTGCATGTTCTGCGGCTCGAAGTCCGGGCGCGATGTGGACAAGATCGCGGAGACGGGCATCACCGTCCAGCCGGGCAAGTCGATAGATGTCCCGACCATCGCCGACTGTCCGATCCACTACGAGTGCAGGATGCTGCACAGGAATCAGGTGGACCGGACGACGCTCGCCGAGGACGTGGCCGCTTCGGCCTACCGCTCGGGCGATTACCACACCATCTTCTGGGGCGAGATAGTCGGGGTCTACAAGAGGGCCTGAGCGGTCCGCGCGCGCCCGCGGGCCGGAGCCAACCGAGGGAGGCCGGATGGTCGAGCACACTATCGTGGAGCATCCTGCGTGTCTCGTGGTGAGGCTCAGGGGCAGCCTGGACGCCTATCTCCGCGACTTCACGCCGGAGGTGGAGAAGAAGCTCCGCGGCCGGCCCAGGGACCTGGTGCTCAACCTCTCGGGGATCGACTTCATCGGCTCGCGCGGGATGGGACTTCTCTTCCACCTGCACAAGCTCCTGCGCGACATGGGCAGGCGGCTCATCGTGGCGGCGCCGTCCGCCCCCGTGAGGGACGCCCTGGAGGTCGGCGGCATCGGGTCGCTCCTCGAGCTCCGCGAGAGCGAAGACGCGGCCGTCGCGGAGCTCTCGGGCGGAGGCTCGACCGGGCCGAGGCCGACCCGTCGGAAGTGAGTTCGTTCGCGATGGACGCGGGACTCCCCGGGCGCGGCCCGTGCGGTCGCACAGGCGCGCCGAGGCCTCGACGGCTCGCGCTCGCGGCGCTCGCCTGTTTCGCGGTGCGGCTCGGCGCGGCGGTGCTCGCGATACGCTCGGGCTCGTTCCTCCAGCACGACGGGCAGGACTACCTGGAGCTCGCGCGGAACCTCGGTTCGTTCAGGGGCTATCTCGTCGAGCGGGTCAGGTGGTTCGAGCCGCCGCGCGAGGTCCCCGCGAGCGACTTCTCGCGCCCCCCGCTCGTGCCGCTCGCCCTGGGGGCCATCTTCGCGGTCCTGCCGGACAGCATCTTCGTCGCGGCGGCGTTCCAGGCGGCCGTCGGGACGCTCGTCTGCCTCGCCTGCGCGGCGGCCGCGAGGGCGTTCTGGGGAGACCGGGCCTACTGGCCCGCACTCGTCCTCTCGGGGGCGTACCCTGTCTTCGTATACTACTCGGCCCACCTCTCGACCGAGGCCATGATGTCGTTGCTCCTGGCGGCGGACTTCGCGGCGCTGAAGTGGCTGGCCGAAGGCGCATCGAACTCGCGCCGGGAGGCGCTCCTGCGCGCGGCGGGCTGCGGGGCGCTACTGGGCCTCTCGGCCCTCTGCAGGCCGACGATGCTCGTCGGCTTCGCGTTCGTCCCGCTCTGGGCGCTGGTCTTCCTGAACTGCCCCATCGCGCGTCGCGCGTGCGTCTCGTCGGTGATGCTCCTCGCGGCGGGGGCGATTGTCGCGCCGTGGACGGCGAGGATCGCCCTCGCGAGCGGCGAGTTCGTCCCGATCACGAACGTCGGGGGCTATGTCTTCTGGCTCGGGAATAACGAGGACGCGCTTCGCGCATATGCGTCTTCAAGCTACGCCGAGTTCCTCGAGCGCGAGGCCCACGCCTTCGGGGCTGAGGGCTCGCGGCTGGTTGCGGAGATGGCGAGGCGCGGCATCGAGTCGCCGGCCGACCAGCAGCGCTTCTGGTTCGAAGAGGGCTTAGCGTTCGTCCGGGGGAACCCGGGCGGATATCTATTCCTCTTGTGCATGCGCCTGGGCCACTTCTTTCGCCCGTGGCCTAACCCCGCGGCGTATGGCGCCCTGGCCGCGGTCGCCCTGGCGGCGATGTGGTGCGTGCTGTACGCGGCGGCTGCCGCGGGGCTCGCCCGGCTCTGGAGGCTAGACCGCGCCGCGGCGGCCGCCGTGGTCGCGGTCGTGATGTCCGGGGCCGCCGCGCACGCGCTCACCCTGGTGATGCTCCGGCACAGGTCGCCATTCGTGGACACCGCGGCGCTCGTGCTCGCCGCGCCGGTGCTAGTCGAGTGGGCGGGGCGGCTCGCGGGCCGCATCCGTGGCCCTGCCCTGGAACGCGCTCGACCGCCGGAACCGCTCAGCGCGCGAGCTCGTATCGCTCCCTGACCTCATCCGGGATGCGCCCGAAGGGGATCCAGAGGAAGCGCCAGGCCCTCCTGTCGCCGACCCTCTCGTAGCCGACGAGGCCGCCGAGGAGCGCGAACTTCTTGCCGATCCCGCTCCGTCTGTGGTAAGAAACGATCCCTGCCACGTTCACGTACCGCATGCCCGGCCCGTCCGACCGATCGGACCTCCTGAAGTGCCTGACGAGGCCGAGGAAAGCGCTATCGCGCCTCTCCCGGTCCGAGCGCTCGCAGCGGTAGAGCGTGTAGAAGGGGCTCCAGAGCGCTTCGGCGCGTCCGCCAGCCCGCCGCGGCAGGAGCGAGAGCATCTGGAAGCGCCGCTCGCCCGTCTCGTCGCGCGAGTAGTGAAAGAGCGGCCAGAGTTGCACCCATCGCCTGGAGCGCACCTCGCTCCCCGGCGGGGCCGTCTCCCAGGGCCTGTGCCTCCCGGCCTCGATGCGCGGGTCGGGGATGAAACCGAAGCCCTCGGGCCACGCGGGCGGGAGCCGAGTTCCGTCCTTCGACTCGACCCATCGCGCGAGTTCGCTCGAGAAGAGGACGGCCACGTTGTGCCAGCGGTGCTCCTCGTCCTGGTCGTGCCAGACCGAGCGCCTGTAGAGCGGCCAGAGCGCGAACCTGTCGCGGCGGTCGTTGGATTTCCTCTCGCCCCAGATCGGCCAGAGCTTCCTCACGACGAGCCCGTCGGCGCGCTCGAGCCCTATGAACGGCCACGGGACGTGCAGCGACTCCATGTTCCTGACCGCCAGGCGCTGGTAGCTGAATAGCGGCCAGAGCACCGTCACCGTGTCGCGGAACGGCACCGGTTCCCCCCCGGACTCGGTCACGGCGCGGCTCGTCATGCGTCCGTAGAATGGCAGGAAGAACGTAGCCTCGCCGGGGTACTTTGTGTCGAGCCCCATCCTCCAGCGCGACCACAGCGGCCAGAGATAGAAGCGCCTGTCGAAGCGACCCTCGCGGCGGTTCACGCCGAAGAACGGCCAGAGCCTCCGGCCCTGGGTGTCCTCCCCCTTCCAGTACGAGATGAATGGCCACATGAAGCTGACGGACCGGTACCTGGCGTCGACGGTCGCCATCCAGAGCGGCCAGAGGAAGAACGATATCCGCTTCTTCCCCAGGGCGCCCTTGGCCACGCCCCCGAGCGGGAATATGCCGAAGTAGGCCCCCTCGTGCGTGTCGCGCCCTCCGAAGAGAACGGGGAAGAGCATCCAGTCGGTGTCGACCTCGCGGCCCTCGGGGCCGGCCCGCACGCGCCTCTTGTACATGAACAGCGGGCGCAGGTAGAAGGTCCTGTCCTCGCCCTCGCGCCTGTAGGAGGCGAGCGGCCAGAGGATCTCCACGTCCTTCCTGCCCGGCCGGCTCTCGGCCGCGACGAGCGGCCTGAGCGCGAAGCTGCGCTCGTCGAGGGAGCTGTGCCTGGAGAATAGCGGCCAGAGGACGTGCACGGTCGACGAGTCTTCCGCGCGCCTGACCTCCACAAAGGGCGCGACGTCCCCCGCGGAGGCGCGAGCGCCCAGGGGCGCCGTCTCTCGAAGCGTCTCGCCGAGCTCGCGGGGTTCGTATCTCTCCGGTCTGAGGAAGCGCCCCAGGTCGAGCGCAGGGGAAAGCTCCGGCCCCTGGCCGACGCATCCGGCGAGGGCCGTACAGAACAGGATGAGCGCGCCCGACGCCCGTGCCGCCCGCGCGGCGGCGTCTCGCGCAGAACCTACGGACAACACCGCTTTGCCTTCCCCAGGGTTCTCCTCGACCTGCGCGGCGAAGGGCCGGGTCAGAGGACCTTGATGGGTCCCTCGCTCCGCCCTTCGAGGAACTGCCGCACCACGGGGTCCGGGCTCTTCGTGAACTCCTCCGGCGGACCCTGCCCGACGATCACGCCCTCGTGGAGGAGCGCCATGACGTCGGCCGTGCGGACGGCGCCCTCGACGTCGTGGCTTATCACCACGGAGCTCACCCCGAGCCTTTCGCGCATGCGGATTATCAGGTCGTCCACGTGCCTGCAGATGATCGGGTCGAGGCCGGTGGTCGGTTCGTCGTAGAGCAGGATGTCGGGGTCGTGGACGATCGCGCGGGCGAGCCCAGCGCGCTTGCGCATCCCTCCGGAGAGCTCGGACGGCATCTTGTTCTCCGAGCCGGCCAGGCCCACGAGCGCGAGCTTCTCGCTCACGCGCGCGGCGATCTCCTGGCGCCAGCGCCGCCTGTCGATGGCGGACCCCTCGCGCTCGGACGAGTCGAGCCGCTTGAGCCTGATCGGCCCCCGCGACTGTCTGAAGCGCTCGACGAGCGGAAGCGCTACGTTCTCCGCCACGGTCAGGCTCTGGAGGAGCGCGGCGTTCTGGAAGACCATGCCGAAGCGCCATCGCAGGTCCTCGATCTCGTCGGCCGTCGCGCGCGCGATGTCCCTGCCGTCGACGAGTATCTGTCCCTCGTCGGGTTTGAGCAGGCCTATGATGTGCTTGAGGAGCGTGCTCTTCCCGGAGCCCGAGAGCCCGAGCACGACCACGGTCTTGCCCCTCGGCACGACGAGGTCCACGCCCCGTAGGACGGGCCTGCCGCCGAAGGACTTCCTGAGCCCGCGGATCTCTATCGCGGGGGTGTCCGCGCCCGGCTTCTCTGCGTCGGTCCGGCCGCCCAAGACGCCCTCCCTCAGCTCCAGACCTTGGTGAAGATGGTCCTGTAGACCAGGCTGAACAGCAGGTAGTTCGCCACGAGGATCAGGAGGAACGAGTAGACCACGCTCCGCATCGTGGCGCGCCCCACGCCCTCGGCGCCCCCCGAGGCGCTCATGCCCTGCTCGCAGGCCACCATCGTTATGATCACGGCGAAGGTCCAGGCCTTCACCAGGCCGAACGCGATGTCCCTGAGCGCGAGCGCCCACTTCAGGTAGTCGAAGAAGACGAAATAGGTCACTCCGACCTGGAACTGCGCCACGAGCGCCCCGCCCAGGATCCCCACGAAGTCGGCGAACACCGTCAGGAGCGGCAAAGCGATCATCATCGCCGTGAGCCTGGGCATCACCAGGAACCTGACCGGATTGATCGACATCACCTCGAGGGCGTCTATCTCCTCGTTCACGCGCATCGTCGCGATGACGGAGGCCATGCCGCCGCCCACGAAACCGGCCACGCAGATCGCCGTGAGCACGGGACCCATCTCGCGGCACATGCTCGCGCCGACGATCGGGCCTATCGTGAGGTCGGCCAGGCCGTACTTCTTGAGTTCGGTCCCGGTCTGGGCGGCGATCACCATCCCGGTGAACGTGGCTGTGATCGCCACGACCGGGATCGCCGAGACTCCGCAGACGAAGACCTGCCCCAGGAACTTGTCCAGGTTGCGCGGGAAATACCTGCACTGCGCCAACGCCTGCAGGAAGAGGATGGTCCCGCGTCCTGCGGACTCGACGAGCCCGTACAGGAAACGTCCGGTGTCCTCGAGGATGCCCAAGCGCTCTCCCGCGAACGGCCCTCGCGCCCGTCGCCGACGGCGTGCATGCGTCTCGACTCGCGAGAAGATAGGTCTCGCCGCGCGGGGCGTCAACGCAGGAAGCGCCTCCGCCCCAGGCGGCCTTGACCTCCGGCGCGCTCGCCTGTTGAGGGAGGGAAGAACGTCGCGTGGGGCCGGTGGTGACTTGCGTGGCAGGTCCTCCTGGCACCGTCAAGTTATCGAGGGGGGATAGAGCGCCGCCTGGGGCCGGGGCCACATCCGACGAGCGAGACCCTGAGGGGAGGAAGCCGTGAGTGCGGCAGTCCTAGCGTCATGGGTGGCCTGCGGCCTCGCGGCGCCGGTCCGGATCCCCGCGCTGGAATGGCACGAGCGATCGGACTGGCTCAATGTCAGGACGGACGTCGCACCGGCCGCGAGGGGCGACGGCGTCGCGGACGACACCGCCGCGATCCAGAAGGCCCTGGATACGCTCTCCGACCGGGACGATCGCCTGGAGTCGCTGCGGAACCGGGTCGTGTACTTCCCTCCGGGGACCTACCGCATCACGGGCACGCTGACGGTCGCGCGCTCCCACGGGGCCTGGCTCGTGGGCCACGGCCGCGACACGGTGATCGCGTGGGACGGCCCGGATGGCGGCGTGATGTACTGGTCGAACGGCTGCACGTACGCGCGGTACGAGGGTCTCACCTGGGACGGCCGCGACAAGGCCTCGGTAGGCGTGGAACATCGCTCCATGCACTACTACGAGACCATGATCCGCTACCAGCACTGCGCCTTCGTCAACATGAAAGAGCACGGCGTCCTGGTCGGGCGCGGGACCGAGAAGCTCGCGACGGCGGAGCTCTGGTTCACGAACTGCCTGTTCAGGAACTGCGGCGCCGGGGTGTCGTTCCTGAACTTCAACGACTACGACAACATCTTCGACGGCTGCGAGTTCGTGGACTGCGGCTGGGGCGTGAACAGCGCGCGCGGCAACTTCCATGTCCGGACGAGCCGCTTCGTCGGCAGCCGCTCGGCCGACATCAGGCAGGTCCAGGCCTCACACGCGGGCTCGATCCGCCTCTGCACTTCGCAGGGCTCCAGGCGGTTCTTCGAGACCGGCTCCGGGATGCACCTCGCCATGAAGATACAGGACTGCCGCGTGGACGGGTGGAAGGCGCCCGACGGGGCGGTCGTCCTCGCGCATAGGGGCCCGACGACGATCTTCGACTGCGCGTTCACGAAACCGCCGGGCGACTCGCCCGCGATCCGCCTGGCGAACCCCCGGTCGGTCCAGCAGCTCCTCATCCTGTCGAACAACGTCGCGCCCGCGCCCGGCAGGCTCGTCGACTCCGGACCGAACTCGCGCGTCGTGGAGGTGCCGCGGCCCGGGCGCAAGGGGGCGCTCTCCGACCCCCGCCGGGGCTTCCTCAGGGAGTCCGTACGTGCGCCCGGCGAGGTGTTCGACGCCAGGCGGGATTTCGGCGCGCGCGGGGACGGCACCGGCGACGACACCGACGCCATCCAGCGCTGCATCGACGCCGCGCGCCAGAGGGGCGCGAACGCCGTCGCCTACCTGCCCGGCGGGCAGTACCGGATCACGCGCACGCTCAGGATCGAGGGCGCGGACTACCGTGTCGCCGGGACGGGCTTCCACTGCATCCTGCAGTGGGCCGGGCCCAAAGGTGGCGCCATGATGCTCGTGAGGAACCCGCGCGGCGTCGCGGTAGAGCACATGTCCCTGGAGGGCCCCTACGAGACCGCCCGCATCAGGCACGAGGTCGACGAGGGGGTCACGTCCACTGTATTTTACGATGGCATCTACACCAACGGCATCGGCAACGACTCCGTGGGCGGCATCTGGTGCGAGAACCTGCCTGCGAGCGCCACGGTGCTCATGGGCCACATCATCGGCCGCGTGAGGCTCACGGACTGCGGCCGCGCGAAGGTACTGTGCGCCCTGCACTACTACAGCCTCGAGGTCGAGGGCGCGAAGCTCCCGAAGTCCGGACTCTGCGGCTTCATGTTCCACAACGACGCGTGCCACAACTACGCCCTGGACGTGCGGGACAATCAGGACATAGTCGTCGCCGACTTCTACTCCGAGACGAACAAGCGCTACCTCCTCTGCGAGGGCGGGGCGAGGAAGGGCAAGGGCCGCGTCACGATCGGCGCCTCCAAGGTCAGCCCGATGGAACAGGAGTGCGTAACGATACGGGACTACGAGGGCCGCGTCTTCCTGGGAGGTGGGGACGGCTGGTGGCAGGACCACGAACGCGAAGACGCGCCAGTGGTGCTGGTCCACCAAGGCGACCGCCCGTTGCACTTCGTCATCGCCGGGCAGGGCTGGTGGGGGAAGGAGCCCATCCGCCGGTTCGGTCCCGGCCTGCGGTACGTCGGCGTCGGGAACCTGCTCATGGAGAACAGGTACCCGGAGTACGGCGAGAAGTCGCTCCGCGACGAGCTGCCCCCCGGCGGCATGGAGGCGCTCGCCGGCGCGCTCGACGACTTCCGCGAGCTCGCGGCGGCGTACCTCGACTCGTTCTTCGGTCCGTGAGCGCGGCCGCGGAGAAGACCCTGCGTCGCGCGGGCGCTCCTCGGCACGACGGGAATCCGTGGCCTCCCGAGGCCGGTACTCCGACCGCCCCTCCGTGGCCGCTTGACCCGACGAGGTCGCGGCGGTAATATGCTCGAGAGGAACGAGAGGCGAGGAGCCCGGTGCAGATATTCTTCTGCGAGACCTGCGGCAGGCGGGTGAGCGACGTCGAGCTCGCCCGCGGCGAATGCCGCCAGGTCGGCGATCAGGTCTGGTGCAAGAAGTGCCTCCCGAACGCCCCCGCGCCCCCGCCGAGGGTCCGCCCTCCGACTCCCCTGCGCGCGGCGCCGCAGGCGCGGGGAAGGGCCCGCGCCTCGGAGACTCCGCCCGGTCCCAAGGCCAGCTCGCCGCTCCCGCTCTTTGCGGGGGCCTTCGGGATAGGGCTCGGGGTCGCCATCGGGATACTGGTGCTCGCCGGCGGGAAGAGGCCCGCCCCGAGGCCCGCGCCCGCGCTGGAAATGCCGGCGCCGGCGGTTCTCCAGCAGCCGGTGCCGCCGGGCGCGGGGTCCTTTCCGGCGGCCGACCCGGCGCGAGCGGGCCCGGTCGCCGGGCCGGTGGCCACCAAGGCCGCTGGCGGCTCCGACGACCTGGAGGAGTACCGCAGGCATCTCAAGAGGCTCGCCGAGCCTGGCGCGGCGCGTGAAACGGGTGGCGAGTTCTTCGCGAAGGTCGCCCTCGACGAGGCCCTCCGGTACGCCGTCGCGAACCCCGAGGACGCCGCGGGACAGCTCGAACGTTTCGGGCGCGTCGAACGCAACTACCCCGGTACGCCGATGGCCGTACGCGCCTCCGAGGAGGCCAAGAAGCTCCGCGAGAAGCACCCGCATCTCGCCGCCGCGAGCGCGAGCGAACCCGCGTTCCCGACCGTCCGGGCGCTCGACTGCCCTCGTCGCGACGGGCCCGTCGTGGTCGACGGCAGACTCGACGAGTGGAAGGCGTTGCCCCACGAGTGCCTCGCGCCGGCCCAGATACAGTTCAGCCCTGCCTCGTGGAGAGGGCCGGAGGATTCCTCTTTCCGCTTCGCGGTAGCGCACGACGCGGAGGGGCTATACGTGGCGGTGGACGTGACCGACGACCGTCTGGTCATCGTCCCGAACGAGCCGCCCTGGGTGCACGACGGGATCGAGATCAGGATCGACGCCCGGGCGGACCCGCCGCGCTCATTCGGGCGCGGGGAGGGGGAGTTCGATCAGATCCTGCTCGTCGCCATGTATCCAGGCGATACCGCGGAGGCTTCGTTTATCTGGAACAGAGAGAAACTCCCGTCCGGGCTCAAGGCGGCGTGCGTGAAGAGCACGAAGGGCTACGTGGCCGAACTCGCGCTCCCGGGCTCCTACCTTAACGGCAAGCAGGGCCGCGAGTGGGACTCCTTCAGGCTCAACATCTGCGTCGACGACATGGACGGCGCCCCCGGCGACCGGAACGAGACCGCGCAGATCTGGTGGCAGCCGGACTGGCGCCAGTCCCGGAACGTGATCGGCTCCGGGACGTTCGCTCGACGGTGAACGGTGCGCACCCTGCACATCGCGGATGGCGCCGAGGCGGCCGGGGCGACCGGCGAGGGGCCTTCGCCGCCCCTCCCGACACCCGCCGAGAGCGGTCATCGCGGGCGGCTGGCGCCTGCCGACGCGGCTGTGATCGTCCTGGCCCTCGTGCCGGCCGCGCTCGGGCTCGACTGGGGCCTGCCTTCGCGCGAGCGCTTCTCGCTCGCCGCGGGGGCCGACCTGGAGGTCGCGATCCGCGAAGTGCTCGCCCGACAGGCGGAGGACGAACCGCGCAAGAGAGCGGGCCTCACGTTCGAACCCCTCGACCGCGCGGAGCCCGATACGCCCGGCCGCGTGCTCAGGCGCTTCGCCCTCTACTCCGACCATCCCGACGAGATGCTGGTCCTCTCGGCGCTCTCGCGGATGAGGCCGCTCGAGCTCAGGCTCGACCCGGGGGCGTACCACTACGGCGGCCTCTTCATATACCCGATAGGGGCGCTCGTGTGGCTCGCCGGGGCCGTCGGCCTCGCCGACGTGACCACCGACCTCGAGGTCTATCTCAGGGAGCCCTACCGCGTTGCGCGCCTCTACGTGATCGGAAGACTCTACGTGCTCGCGCTCCACGCAGCGGGCCTGGCCGCGCTATTCGCGCTCGCCAAGGCCATGCTCTCGAGGCGCGCGGCGCATCTTGCGGTCGCCGTCTATGCGCTATTCCCGGCTACTTCGGCCTTCTCCCACGAGATGAAACCCCACCTGCCCGGCGCGACGTTCGCGCTCCTCGCCGCGCTCGTCCTTCGAAGGGCGCGTTCATGGTCGGGCTGGGCGGCCTCGGGGGCGCTCGTCGGTTGCGCCATGTCGATGACCCCGGCATACGCGACCGCCGCGCTCTTCCTGCCGGCGTTCGCGTGGGCGGGACGCACGCTCCGCCGGGAGCTCCCGCGCGTGGCGATGGGCCTCACCTGCGCCGCGCTCGCGTACGCGGCGCTGAATCCGTGCGTCGTCGCCCGGCCCTCCCGGATGCTCGAAGAGGCCAGCTACGGGGCCGCGATGTATCCCGTGCGGCTGTCGCTCCTCGCCCCGGTGTCTTTCCTCCGGTACCTCCCGGACGCGCTCACCTGGCCCGGGGCGGCGGCGGCCGCGGCCGCAGCGGGGTACCTCGCGTTTCTCGTGCGCTCCCGAGCGGGACTGCGGCGTGCGGCGCCCTCCGAACCGGACGCTCCCGAGCGCCCCGCGGCGGGCGGCAGGGAGATGCTCGCCCTGGGGGCACCTCTCGCGGCGCACCTCACGTTGGTGTCGCTCTTCACCTCCGCCTCGACCGCTGGACCCGTCAACGCCCGGTTCGGCTGCCTCGCGTATCCTTTCCTCGCGCTCGTCATGGCGGCGGCCCTGGACGAGCTGATCTCGCGCGACCGCCGCTCGTGGCTCGCTGCAGGGGCGCTCGCCGCGTCGCTCGCCCTCGGGAGCGGGCCCTACGTGCTCGCCTTCGTGCGGAACGCCCGCGCCGCCGGCACCCGCGAGGAGGCCGGTTCGTTTCTCGCCGCGACCTGCCCCGCCGGCGCGAGGATCGGCGTCCGCGGGCGGCTCGCGCCGTGGAGGACGCCCCGGGTCGCACTCGCCCGCTGGTCGTGGGTGGACATGGAGCGCGAACCTGATGCGGCGCCTCCCTGGATCCTGGCGGTCGGTGGCGAGCCCGTCCCGGCCGGTTATGTCCCGGTCGCCCGGTTCGCCCCGGCCGGGACCGGGCGGCTCTTCGGGAGCCCCGACAGGATGTCCTTCGCCAGCCCTGTGTTCGCGGTGTACAAGTTGGCGGGCCCGCCGCGCGCGCCGGACGCCGGAGAGGTGCGAGGAGATACTTCATCCTGCCCCGACATCGCGTTTGCCTGCCCCTGGCCGGCTTGCGTCGTCCTTGACAGGCGGGGAGCGGTAGACGTATCATCTCGCTAGCATTCAGGTATGATCCGCTGAATAGCGGCTTCCGTGAGTCGCGGCGACCGGGGGATGGACACTGTGGCTGAGTCAGCAGATCGGCTGTGGGGGTGCAGTCGCCGCAAGATCGGACGGAGCCTCGCGGCCCTGGTGGCGCTCTCCGCCCTGGCCTCGAGCGCACCCTGCGGAGAGGGCCCCGCCGCGCCGGCCCCCGTGGACGCCGTCTTCCTGGTCGACTCCTCGGCGAGCCTCTTCCGCTCGGACCCGGCTCGAGCCCGTGAGGCGCTCGTGGAGGTCTTCTCCGGCTACGCGCTCTGGCGGCCGGGCGATCGCGTGGCCGTCGCCCAGTTCGCCGGTTGGGAGGAGACCCGCGCGCGGGTGGGGGAGGTCTTGTTCCCGCTCAAGGAGATCCCGGCGGAGCCTGAGGCGAGGGCCGCGCTTGTCGACGAGATCAGGGCCAGGCTTGACGGAGCGCGGGCGCTCGGCTCGGCGACCGACCCCAACGCCGCGGTGGAGCTCGCCCTGGCCGAGGTGGAGCGGGCCGCTGGTCCCCGCGAGGGCCGCAAGACCTGGGCGATCCTGCTCACCGACGGCGACGTGGACGTCGTGGAGGGCGAGTCTGCGAGGCAGGAATACGTTGACAAGGCGCAGGAGATGTTCGGCCACGCGGGTCCCGACGCCCTCGCCCGCGCGGCGGGTGAGCTTTTCTTCACGAAGAGCCTCCCCGCCCTCCTCGCGCGCGGCGTGAAGGTGAGCATGGCAGGGCTCGGCCGGAGCCCTGAGAAGCCCGGCTGGTTCTTCCAGAGGGCCGCGTCGACCGACGGTGTCGATGTGCTCCATGTCGGCGGCCCGCTCCTCCGGGAGAGTCTCCTCCGCCTGACGGAGCTCTCGCCGCTCGCCGAGGCGCAGAGATCGATCTCGTACGACGCGTCGCAGGCCTCATGCGCGCCCGGCGGGGTTGCGCGCGTGCCGATCAGGGCTCTGCCCGGTACCCGCAACTTGCGGGCAGTGGTCTTCGCCACGTCCCCTGCCTTCGACCTTTCGGTCGCGCGACCCGACGGCAACCCCCTCGAACGGCCGCAGCTCAATGTGTTCGGCGACGGGAAGACCTACCGGGTGGCCTGGTTCCGCGGCGTCGAGCCGGGAACGTACGATCTCATGCTCAAGAGCCGCGCGGACGCGCCCGTTTCCTTCGAGGTGGTCGTCTCGGCGGAGGTGCCGCTCAGGCTCAAGGTGGACTGGCCCCCGGCACCGAGCATGCACCTGGTAGGGCTGCCCCTCATCCTGGGCGCGGCGATCGCTGGTCCGGGCGGCGAGCCGGTCGGCGACCCACGCGTCCTCGAGGCGCTGCGGGTGGTGCTGGAGGCGAGGTCCGGCGAGAAGACATCCACGGCGGAGCTCGCGCTGCGAGGGCGGAAGGAGGGCGCCTTCACGTTCGAGGCGCCGATATCGGGGTTCGGCCCCGGCAGGTGCGAGGTCTCGGCGACGCTCGAGGCGTATCCGGCCCCGGCGGGGAGCTTCCTCTTCACGTCGGCCCCGGAGTCCCACGAGTTCGAGCTCCAGTCGGGCGCCATGGTCCAGTTCGCCCGCAAGGAGGCCTGGGTCGGCCAAGCGGTCGCAATGAAGGGCGAGCTCTCGGCCGAAACGACCGACGCACCCGCGGAGCTCGAGGTCAGGCTCGAGCCCGAACGGACGGTCGCGCTCTCACGAGTCGCGTCGGGCGGCTACGGCGGGAGCGTGTCCTTCGACAAGCCCGGGACCTGGAAGGTGGTCCGGAGCTCCAGCGGCCCGATCCAGGTGGTCCCCGGCGCGGCGGGCGAGCTCACGGTCCGCGAGAGGACCCTGCGGCTCCTCTCCCCGGCGCCTCCGCATCCGGAGCTCGCGAGCCTCGACTTCGCGGTCAGCTACCGCGAGAAGACCGAGGGCGAACCCTACGAACTTCCCGTCCTGATCGAGATGAGCTGCGAGCCCGACGAGCCGAGACCTGCGCTCCTCCCGCCGAGCTTCAAGTCCGCCGAGGCGGCCGCGAAGCTGAAGGTCGCCCCGGCGCTCGCGTTCTCGGCGGGCGCGCTCGAGCCGCACGGTTCCGGGAAGGGGCGCTTCGCGACCACGCTCAGGCTGGGCGTGCGGACCGAGGAGGAGCTGCCCGCCGAGCCCGGGACGGCGGAACTCGCCGCGGCCGTCGGGAGCGGAAAGGCCTCGAAGGCCCTGCCGGTGAGGCTCACGTTCCCGAACTACTGGGAGCGGCTGCTCGTGATCTACATGAAGTACTGGGTGCCCGCGGCGGCGCTGCTGGCAGTCCTCTTACTCTGGCTCCTCTGGTGGCTCACGCGGGCGAGGTTCAAGGAGCACCAGATACATCCCATCAGGGCGGGCGTGGCGGGCTTCTACAAGCTGCGGAACCTCGGCGGGCGGAGGAACGCAGTGGGCACACCCGAGGTGGAGAACGCCGTGCGATTCAGGATACGCGGCAACCGGATCATCGGTCGCGGACGGGTGAAGGTGCGCGCCCTGGATGACGCGCGGATCGCCGTGAACGGCGAGGAGCGCGAGGGCTGGGTACGCCTCAGGCACGGGGACGACGTGAAGGTCTACGGCCCCGCCGATGTCTCCTGCCTCTACTGGTACTTTGAGCGTGAACCGACCGGCGAGGAGCTGGAGGCGAAGCGGCAGGCCTACGTGATCACGCTCGGGCCAGACGAGTTCGTGATCGAGGACATGGACGATTCCGTCGAGGGGGGCACGGCATGAGCGGCGAAGAGATCCCGAAGGTCATCGGGGAGTACACGATCATGCGCCCCGTGGCGCGGGGCGTCATGGGGACGGTGTACGTTGCGACGACCGCCGGCAACGTCTTCCACGCCGTCAAGGTCCTGGACCCCAAAGTGGCCGAGAAGCTCCCCTGGGCCACCAGGTTCCGGGGCGAGATCAAGGACAAGCACATCCTGGACTACAAGGCGATAGACATCACCACAGGCGACCGGACGTACTTCGTCAGCGAGTACCTGGAGGTGAAACCGATAGCCCGCCACAGGCTCGCGGGCGTGAGGTCCGGCGCCCTTCTCGAGATCGTGGCGGAGCTCGCCGAGTCCCTCCAGAAGGTCCACGACGCCGGCCTCGCGCACGGGAACATCAAGACTTCCAACGTGCTCGTCCGGATGGTGGAGGGGCCGCCGCAGGTCTACATCTCGGACTTCGGTATCGGCTACGTCTACGACCCAGACGTCTTCACGCAGGACAAGGTCGGCAAGACCTTCCCCTACATGTCGCCGGAGCGCATCAAGCTGATGCTCGCGAGGGCCAGGGGCAAGGACGCCCTGCCCACGCCGGCCATGGATATCTACTCGCTCGGGGTGACGCTGTGCGAGATCCTGACGGGCTCCGTGGCCTACTCCGACGTCGATACGCCCGAGATGATCCTGGAGAAGAAGAGGAAGCGGCAGTACCTAGTCGTCGGAATGAATACGCCGATCAAGCGGATAGACCTGGCCCGGCTGAATGACGTGGTCGCCAAGAGCACGTCTTTCGAGCCGAAGGACAGGTTCCGCACGATGAAGGAGTTCGCGGAAGCGCTGCGGTCTTGCATCCTTGAGAAGGAAGGCGTGCCGCACTGAGCCGGAAGGGGCAGCGGCGGGGCGGGACCCGTTCCCTCGGCTCGCCGTGACGAGGCCACTGATTGGAGGCAGATGATGGCGAAGAAGGTCACGAGCCAGGCAGAAGTCGAGCAGATCCGCCGGAACCTGGTGGAGGTGCACGAGCATCTGGGAAAGCTCGTGCGGCAGATCACGGAAGATCACAAGGCCCTGCGCGTCTGCGACGGCTTCCCTGAGTTCCAGAAGGAGTCGCCCGGCGCCTACTTCGAGCGGGCGAGCGGGCGCCTCGCGCGCAAGGACTACAAGGTGGCCTTCGCGGGGCCGTTCAAGGCCGGGAAGTCCACCTTCCTGAGCGCGCTCCTCCAGCAGCCCGGGATGCTCCCCGCCGAGGACGCGGAGTGCACCTTCTCCGTAGGCGTCATCGCCGCTCCCGGTCCTGGTGAGGACGAGCGCGTGGAGGTGACCTACTACAGTTCCGAGGAAGTCCTCAACAACATGCTGAACCACATGCGCTACTACAAGCTCTTCGCGTGGGACGAGTCGAAGCTGGGGTCGCTCAAGAAGAACCCTGTGGAGCGCGACGTACTCGACTTCTTCGCCCAGTCCGCCCAGAGGGCCCGCGGGGGCGAGGCCGGAAACGAGGCGGACGAGCTCAAGGACTTCCTCGAGAGCTACAAGCAGTACAAGGACAGGCTCGGGCGGGTCCATATCGATTCCGTCCGGAACCTGCCGAAGTACGTCCGCAAGGAGGAGGGGATCGGGCACCTGCTCCTGATCAAACTCGTCAAGATATTCATGAACAACCCGGTGCTCGCCAAGCAGGGCTTCAGTATCGCCGACACGCCCGGGACGGACTCCATGAACGAGGCGGCGAAGAAGATCACGCTCGATTACCTGAAGGAGGCGGACGCCGTCATCTACCTCGCCGAGGCGAGGGGCCTCTCGACGAACTTCAACGTGATCCGCGAGGAACTGAGCAAGTACCACAACAGCATCCGCGAGAAGATGTTCATCGTCGCCAATAAGGCCGATTGGTACGAGGTCAAGTCGATGCGGAAGGAGGGCGGCGAGAAGGCGCCCATCGAGATCGTGTACGAGGGGATCGTGAACCCGCTCAGGGCTCTCGGCCTGAACGAGGAGAAGCTCTTCTTTACCTGCGGGCGCATCGCCGAGCTCGAAATGAAGAAGCGCTCCGGCCGCATCACCCCCGAGGAGGAACGCCAGTACGCGACCATGCGCCAGGCCCTCGACGACAAGCTCAGGGCCCTGTCGCCCGACATCACGCCGCTCCTCCTGAAGAGGCTGACCACCTGCTTCACGAACGGGGCGATCGACGAGTTCAGGGAGGTCCTCGTGAACTACCTGGACATCGACATCCAGGTCGAGCGCCTGAAGGAGATTTTCGCGGACCTCACCAGGGTCTACAAGGCCGTAAAGGCGCTGCTGGAGCCCGAGCGCGAGCGCCTGCAGACCGCGATGGCCAGCATGAAGACCCAGGGCATGATCGTGACCGAGTTCTTCGACCAGGTCCGCGGCATCTTCTCCGACAAGGTCTCCGCGATCAGCCGGGCGGTGGAGTCGGTGACCTCCGCGGTCATGGAGAAGGTGAAGCAACAGCTCCAGACCGCGTTCGCCGGGGCGATCGACCGGTTCAACATCGAGCGCATTCGCGTCAGGATGCCCGTCCAGATACCCGTGAAGATCAAACAGGAGGTCATCGAGAACCTGAAGGGGCTCCTGGCCGAGCGCTTCGTCCAGGTGGTCAGGGAGGCGATGGTGCCCCTGGTGAAGACCAAGCTCCACCAGCAGGTCGCCGAGGGCAAGATACCCGAGATACTGAAGGCGATCTCGTCGCAGCTCAACAGCCGGCACGGGTACGAGCTCGAGAGCATCCTGGAGGAGTTCGATAGGAGCGTCGACCAGTTCACGTCCATGCGGGCGAGCGAAGAGGCCTGGGAGCTCCAGGCGAGCGAGATCAAGCCCGGCGGATACGACGCCCAGTGGACGCCGCAGGTCGAGTCCACGTTCCGCGAGCAGCTCAAGAAGCTCTTCGTCGAGCGCTTCGGCGCGTACGCGACGAGGCTCGGCGCGATCATGGGCAGGCATTATCAGGCGATGCTGAGCGATCTGGTCAGGAGATTCGACCAGTTGACCGAGGAGATAGCCAAGGAGGTCAAGAAGGACCCTGACCGCGTGAAACTGCCCGTCGAGTTGATCGGCGGAGGCGCCGGGGAGACCGAAGAGGAGAAGAAGGCCAGGGCGATCGTCACCTACTTCAAGCACATGGACGCGGTCGAGGAGCCCTATCGCGCGGCCGCGGCCTATCTGCAGTAGGTATCGGACGGGCGGCCCTGACGAGGAGGTTGCGAGATGGCGCTCATTGCGGACCCGGTATTCTACCACACGGTGCGCCGGAACTCGGGCGGCAAGCGGAAGCTCATCTACGTCACTAATAGCGACCCCGTCGACCTCGAGCTCGAGGTGCAGGAGGTCGAGAAGCCCGAGTGGATGGAGATCGAAGGCATCTTCCCGACAGCGAAGGTCAAATTCGAGCGCGGCAAACGCACCCCGGTCATCGTCAACCTGAACACGACGCACCAGTACTTCCCGTCGGTCTCGTGCATGAACGAGAAGGCGAAAGTGACCTTCACCGACGGCAAGCATGTCCTCGAGATCGCCGTCGCGCTGCCCGAGATCGTGGACAAGATCGAGCCTTTCCGCGGGGTATTCGCGATCGACTTCGGCACGACGAACAGCGTCTACGCCTACAAGGGCCGCGCGATGGACATCAAACACCACGGCAAGGCCTCGACTGCGGCCACGGTGTCGCAGGAGATACCGTCTGCGATCTTCTTCCACAACGTGGCCGACAAGAAGGCGCCGCGGTACTCGATAGGGACCGAGGCGCTCTTCGACATCAAGGAGAACAGCAGTCGCACCTACTCCTACGTGATCAGCGCCAAGCGCCGGATGGGCCAGAACAGGATGCTGCCCATCCTCGACCGCCTCGGCGGGCAGGCGGAGCACAGGCAGGAGTACCACGTCGAGCAGATCGCGGCCTTCATCATCAAGGAGCTCCTGGAGCGCGCCCAGGAGGAGATAGGGCAGAAGATCACGCAGGTCGTCGCCACATACCCGCCCATGTTCTCGCGCGGGCAGAAGGAAGCGATCGCGCGCGCGATCCAGATGGCGATGCAGATGATGGGCGTCGAGCTCGGCCCCGATTCGCTGGTCATGGACCTCGACGAGGCGAACGCCGGCATCTTCAACCACATCTACGGCCCCTTGCTCGACGAGTTCCGGGACTTCCAGGTCACCGAGCGGAGGGTGGACCTGCTCTCGCTCGACTTCGGCGGCGGCACCTCGGACATATCGCTCGTCTCGGTCCGGGTGACGAGAAACCAGCAGGGACGTATCGCGATAGAGACCGAGCTCCGCGGCCTCTCCGGCGACGCGGCCTTCGGCGGCGACATGGTCACGCTCGAGGTCGTCAAGATGCTCAAGATCGCCTGCGCCCTCGCCGCGGCCGAGGCGCGCGCGAAGGAGCTCGCCGAAGAGAAGCAAGCGTCGGAGAAGGAGGCCAAGGCGGCCGATTCGGACCTGTGGGGCGACGTGGGCGTCGACAAGAGCATCTGGGAGGGACTTGAGGGCGAGGAGAAGAAAGAGGAGAAGCCCGTCGAAGACCCCGAGGTCGCCGAGATCGAGAACCGCGAACCCACGGAAAACTACAAGGCCGCGCTCGGGACGCTCCTCGCGGAGAAGGCGATCGTCAAGGCGATGATCGGGGATCCGCGGCCGGTCGCCGAGGTGGTCGCCGAGATGGAGAAGGCGGAAGGAACCTTCGCCGGCGACGAGCAGGCGGCCGCCCGGGCGCGCATCATCGAGTCCGCGATAGAGACTGTGATCCCGACCCAGTTCGCCAAGTACGAGAACGTGGATCCGCTCAAGATGGAGGTGGCGCGGAATCTCTTCCACAGCCTCTGGCACGAGGCGGACCTCCTCAAGATACGCATGTCCTCCGCGGCGAACGGCAAGGCCAAGGTGACCGGAGTCCTCAAGAAGGTGGCGAAATACACCGGAGTCGACCCCATTATCTTCAACGACATCGAGTTCAGCCTGGAATCGCTGGACCGGCGTACGAAGGACAGGGTCGAGCGCATCGTCAGGAAGGCCAAGCAGCTCTACGAGGGCGCCCAGAGCGAAGGGCAGGACGGCCTGCTCGTAGTCGGCTCGCAGACCGAGCGGCCGCCCCTCAGGGTGCTCCTCCTCGGAAACTGCGCGAACCTTCCGATCATCCAGAGGACCGTCGCCGCCGCGTTCGGTGCCGAGGGTCAGACGGTGGTCTTCGACAGGAAGAACCTCAAGCGCGCCGTCGCGAGCGGCGCCTGCGAGGAGTACGCCCTCCGCAAGGAGTTCGGCGAGAAAGGTCTGATCACGTACCAGCCCAAGGGATTCCTCGATCGGCTGCCGTACTCACTGGGGATCATGCACAGAGACCTTGCGCTCATGGGCTACCCGAACGGTTTCTGCCCGATCTTCAGCAGGGGCGCCAAGATCGGCGAGGCGACCGTGCTCGACGAGAACTCGGCCTTCCTGATCCACGAGAAGATGAAGGACCTGGCGATCTTCGCGGATTACAAGGACGGGGCGGAGCCGGTCTACGTCGGCTGGATCGATTTTAGCCAGCCCACGCCGCCGGAGAAGCTCCCGAAGAGGCTCGAGTCGGATGCCGTGCCCGAGGGCACGATGGTACTTCAGGCCAAGATATCGGCCCCGGAGGGCTCGTTCGCCGTCAAGTTCGAGCTCCTCGGCAACCGCGAGCTCGTGGCGACGAACCTGAAGACGAAGACGAAACACATGCTGCAGATCGAAACGGAGAACTGGGATCCGAACCTGGACCCGTTCTCCGGGATACACTAGTAGCTGGGTCGCGCCCCCGCCGCAGGAGCGGCCGGAGGCGACGGACGCGGAGGCATGAACGACCTCAGGCAGCTCGCGGACGAGGCGAGGACGGCTCTCGACCTCTGCACGAGCCTGCGGAACAGGCTTGGCGAGACCCCGGCACCGGGGCCCGCCGCCGCTCTGGCAGGGGGGCTGGAGCGGGCGGCCCTCGCCCTGGAGCGGGCGCTCATCGAGGTCGAGGCCGCGCTCGGCGATGGGGCGGCCAGCGCCGGGGCGCCGCAGGACGAGAACCTGCGCGACGCGACGGAGTCGCATCCGCGAGCCCCAGAGATAGAGCTCGCAGCGTCGCTTGAGGAGATCGCGCGGCTGATAGAGCGGGAGCATCTGGTGATCGACCCGCAGGACTACAGGTTCACCAGCAAGGCCGCCGAGATACTCGCCGCGATGGGGGAGTCCGAGCGTTCGGGCGACAAGGGCGCGCGGGTCCTCGTGGATTGCGTCCGGTTCCTGGACGCGCTCGAACGCGACTACCCCGCGCCGGGCTATGAGATGCTCTGGGAGGCGGTGCGCTCCGCGGTGATACGGCTCGCGGAGTTTCTCGAGGGCTCGCGCGGGATAACCTTCCTCCCGGACCCCAGGGAGGGGGCATCCGCTCTCGCCTCCGCCGCGGCGATCCCGGGCGCGAGGCGGACCGAGTTCCCCTCGCGAAGGCCCGCCGGCGAGGTCCTGTGGTTGGTCAAGCGGGGCGTCCGCGTCGGCGGCCGGACCGAGCCGCCGGAGCTCGTCGTCAGCGCAGGTTCGGTCACCGCGACGCAGGAGCTCGTCTACGAGGCAGCGCTCGCGCTCCTCGCGCCGCGCGAGCAGGGAGGCGAATCGAGAAAGGCCCGTGCGGCCGCGTTCAAGGCGATCCGCACGAAGCTCCTGCCGCAGCTAGTCGCTGCGGACGCCGACAGGGAGGCTACTGTCCTGCGCTACGTGGCGAACGCACTCCAACCGCTGAACACAGACGGAAGCCTGGGGGATGCACTCTCGCGGATCTTAGCGGAACTGGAAAAGCGGGGTTTCACCCGGATACCCGTGAGGCTGGGTGTGCCTTTCGACGACAGCTTCTCGACGAGCAAGTTCGAGCGGAGGATTGTGAGGTCGAACCAGCCCAAGGGCACGGTAGTGGAGCTGATCCAGATAGGCTTCCTAAACAAAGACAGGGTCGTGGCGCAGAAGGCGATCGTAGGTGTGAGCGGCGGGCCGGAGGCGTGAGGCTAGTTTGAGCGCCGGGGTGCCGGAGCGCCGGAGGTTTTCCGGGGCCTCGGCGATATCCGGTGTCGAAAGGGTACTCCTGTGAGGAACCCGTCCGCAGTTGCTCTCTTTCTGGGCGCGGCCGCCGCCGCGGGCTGCGGCGGGGGCGCAGGTTCCCCCGCGCCCGAGGCCAGGGTCGCCGTCACCCAGGGGAACTGCTTCGTCTGCGTGATCGACGTCTCGGCGAGCATGATCCAGAACGACAAGCACGGCTACGCCGAGCAGGCGGCACAGATGGCCGTGTCGCTCCTGAACGAGGGCACCAACTTCGCCGCGGTCGCGTTCAGTTCGGAGGCGAGGATCGTCTGTGACTGGCGCCGGATCGAGCCGGGGGACGCCAGGCGCGAGGTCCAGAAGAAGGTCTCGGGCCTGGCTCGCCGGGGCGGCACGAACTTCATCGCCGCGCTCGAGAAGGCCAGGGAGCTCGCCGAGCGCACGCGCGCGAGGGGCGCGGTGGTCTTCCTGACCGACGGCGAGCACAAGGTCGGCGGCAAGACCGACAAGGTCAGGGAGCAGGTGGCCTTCTTCGAATCGAAGGGTTGGCCCATCTACACGATCGGCTTCTCGCGAAAGGCCGACACGGCGCTCCTCCAAGAGATGGCCGCCCGCACGGGCGGGGCGTACTTCAAGGCCGAGGAGCCGGAGCAGCTCCTCTCGGCCTTCGTGAGCATAGTGAGCGTGACCGAGGGCCTGTTCGTCAGGCAGGGTCCGTTCGCGCCCGTCACCGTCATGCCGGGGACGGGCCGGCTCATCTATCTGGCCGCGCGCAAGGGCGCAGGGGCGAAGATCGCAGACGCCAAGCTGAACGGCGCGGCGCACCGCGCCTCTGATGTCCACAGGTTCCCCGCGACGAGCGACCCGCGCGCCGCCGTCGAGCTCCTGAGCTACGAGCGTCCGGGGGCAGGCATCTGGGAGACCAACGCCGTCGGCCCCGTCGGCGAGTGCGCCACGCTCATCAGACCACCCCTTACGATCGAGCTCGCCGCCGACGCCCCGCGGGCCAAGTACGTGGACGGCCAGACTGTGCAGTTGGGGCTCATCGCCAGGAGCGACACCCCCGAGGTCCTCTCCGGGCTCCGCGCGCACTCGCGCGTGAGCGCCGAGATCAAGTCCGAGGCCACCGGGGCGGTCACCGACTCCGTGGAGCTCCCCGTCCAGGACGTGCCCGAGACGAGCCCCGTGGTGTTCCAGGGCAGGACCGTCGCCAAGCTCTCCGAGCCTGGCAAGGCCGAGACGATGACTGCGCAGCTTCGCTGCTCCCTGGCCTGGGCGCCGGGCGAAGAGTGGACGCACGGCAAGATCGTGTCCTACCAGGTCGTGCCGCCCGAGGGGCTCTTCGACGTGCAACCGAAGAAACTTGATTTCGGCTGGCTCTGGTCGGACTCGGAGGGCGAACGGCGCCGGCTCGCCATCCTGAGCCACCAGGACGAGTCGGTCTTCCAGGCCTCTTCGCAGATACCGGAGCTATCCTTCGACCCGGGGCGCGTGTCTCTCCACGCCGCGGAGGAGTGGGAGCTCGTCGGGCTCCTGAGGCCCACGCGGACGACGCAGCCGGGGGACATCTCGGGAGAGGTGCTGATCGCGCTCGACATCGGCGACGTCTCTGGCAAACGCTACGAGGAGCGCGTCCCCGTATCGGCTAGGGTGTTGAGGTTCGAGGGGGGCGACCTGGTCGAGCTCCCGAGCTGCAAGCCCGGCGGGTCCGTGGCCCACCCGCTCGCGCACAGGACGGAGCCGGAGGCGAGGCTCGTCTGGCCGGCGCAGGCGGTTCTCACCTGCACGAGGCTCGGGCCGGACTCGCTTCCCGCCAAGGGGGGTGGACCTGCGAAGCCCGCTCCTACGCTCGCGCTGAGCGTCGTACAGGGCGCGTCGGGAGGCGTCGAGATCCGGGGGGACGTGTCCGAAGACCTCCCCGCCGGGCTCTACGAGGGGGCGCTCACCGTCGAGGTTGACACCGGCCAGGGGGCGGAGGCCGCCGCGAGGCCCGAGGCCTCGGGACAGGCCCGGCTCCAGAGGAAGCTGCGGGTGCTCCTGCCGCTGGGCGAGCCGATGCCCGTGTTGCTCGTCCTGGGCGCGGAGGAGCCGGGCGCCGCCCGGCTCCAGGCGCTCTCGTTCCAGGCGGTGAGGCCAGGCTGGGCGGAGACGCGCCTCGTGCTCGTCGCCAGGCACGTAGGCCGCGGCGAACTCGTCCGGACGACGGGAGAGCTCAAGGGGCCGCAAGGGTCGACGATCAAGCCCAGGCTGAACATTGCGACCGTCCCGCAGGACGGCTGGGACGGCAAAGAGATGGCCGACGGCGTGCGGTACGGCCTGGCGTACAGGGTCTACGTGAGCTCGGACCTCGTCGATGGAGAGTACAGGGGCGAGCTCCGGCTCGGTCTGCTCCGCGGCGGCGAGCAGGTCGCCGAGGCGAAGCTGCCGGTGGTCCTCCTGGTGAACGTCGATCGCAGCCTGGACGTCCCGCCCCCGGAGCAGGTCCGTCCGAAGGAGCCTGCCGCCGCGGCGGGACCGCCGGAGATGCCGCAGCAAACCGACCGCGCCGCCGCGCCGCTGGGAGACTGAGCGCCCGGCGACGTCGGCGGCCTATCCAAAGGCTGCGCCGCAAGGGGCGAGTGTTCCAGGACGAGGTGCCGGAGGTGCCCGCGGAGGCGAGAGAGGGGCCACGGAGGGCGTAGCGGAAGCAGATGGCGGGTCGGGAGCGGGATGTACGCTTCCGCCCTCTATGCGCGCTGCGCCGGGCGTGGCACATTCGCAACGATGCCAGAGGCAGGAACCAACAGCGCGTCCAACCTGCGCAGCGTGGAATCCGTGCGGGACATGATCATGTTCCCGGAGACCGTCTTCATGCTGGGCGGCTCGCTGGACCGCGTAGACGAGCGCATACGCGACCTGGACGCCAAGAAGCGCCTGGGTATCGGCAACGTTCTCGATGCCACGCCCCCGGTGTGGGTCCACCTCGATGCCTTCTCGATCATGCGGAAGATGGTGACGAACGGAGAGTACCTGGAGTTCCTCTCCTACGAGGACGAGGAGGGCCGCTTCTACGACTCGAACGAGCTCTGGCGCCACGTGTGGGCCGAGCTCGGCTTCCACGTCGACACCGCGCAGATGCCCTACCGCGCCGCCGACGGGACGGTTCGGTACTACGAGGAGATGTACTCGGCCTGCGCCAACTTCATCGAGGCTTACGTGCAGTCGCTCTTCCACGAGATCCAGTACGTCTTCCTCGGCCTCCCCGAGGAACACTCGGGCGGCGCCGATGGTTCCGGCGCCATGCGGCCCGGGGCGGGCGCGACGAGGGATCACATCCTCAAGAGGCTATTCGCACTGATCAAGTTCAAGCTCCGGGGTGCGATCTCGTCGGGGGAGGGCGACGGTCTGGCCGCGCTCACTGACGAAGAGAGGGACCTCCTCGGCGAGTACAAGGGGATCGAGACCGCCAACGAGGACGTGGAGTTCATCGTCAAAGAGCTGAGGCGAGGCTACGGCAGGCAGGTCGACCACAGGCTGGAGCAGGCGTTCAAAAAGGGTCAGCTCGCCGTGGAGCCCGTGCTCTTTCTCGAACGGTTCGCGCTCGCGGTGCGGGCCGACCCGAAGCTCGAGTCGGCGGTCCCGCTCCATCTGGTGCTATACCCCAGGCGCTGGAAGACGAGCCAGGGCCAGTCGCAGAGGCGGAGGCTCCTCGGCACGGCCGTGCCCTGGGAGGACTGCCCAGTTACGGGGGTTTCGTTTTTCGAGGCGCTCGCCTACGCGGCGTGGTTGTCATCCGTGACGGGCACCAACCTGACGCTCCCCAACGAGGCCCAGTTCGAGAGGGCGTCGAGCTGGCCGATCGAGGACCCGCCATCGGGGGGGGGCCCGCTGAGGCTCGACTCCAGGAAGAAGCTCCTTTTCCCCTGGCAGGACCACTGCCCCCACGATTTCAACTTTTTCTTCGCGCGCGAGGGCTTCGAGATCGAGGGCTACTACCAGAAGAACGCGGAGGCCTATCGCCAGCTCATGGAGCAGACGGCCCGGCGGCTAGGGGACGGGAGGTCTATCTACCAGCTCCAGGGCTTCGGCTGGCACTGGACCTCCGACCGCTACAGCGAGACGGAACGCAAGTACAATCGCTTCGACGACCCCGAGTACCCCCGCTACACGGCCGTCCCTTGTATCGAGCCCGGCGGTGCGCGGGCGAAGGTGTATCACTACGTTCCCAACCGCAATCCCAAGGACTCGTTCATCGTGCTGAGGGGTTCGCCCGACGTGCTCGGCGGACCGGGCCTCACGACCAGGCGCTACGCGGCATATCCGCTCAGAGGGTACGTCAACGTGGGCTACAGGCTCGTTTGCCAGGCGAGGTGAGATGGACAGGAAGCGCTGCTTTTTCTGCGGCGGCGAGCTCGAACCCGTGGGCGATCGGCACGCGAGGTGCGCGAACCCCAACTGCCCCTCCGGCGGGATGCCCTACCAGTGCGAGTTCTGCGAGGAGTTCTCCGTAACGCAGGAGGCCGGGGCCGGTCTCACCTGTCACAACAAGCAGTGTCGCATGTCGGAAAGACTTCGCAGGCCCTGTCCGACCTGCGACAAGATAGCCGTCATAGACTTCCGCGGCGTGGACATATGCCTGAACCGCCGCTGCGACTCGAACGCGGGCCGCTTCTCGCGGTGCATCTTCTGCGGGAGGAACTCGCTCCTGGGGCTCAAGGACTACTCCATCTGCATCAAGGGCCACTGCGAGAAGTTCCTGGTCATGATGACCAAGTGCTTCTTCTGCGAGCAGACGACCTACAGCATCGAGAACAAGGCCTGTCAGAACCCCCAGTGCAGCATGCGCGGCGTGAAGGTCGAGCCCTGTCCCACCTGCGGCGCCAGAAGCCGCCCGCTCACCCCCGGGCAGCCCGGGAGCGGCATATGCAAGAATCCGAGATGCCCGTCTTCACAGAAACCGACGCCTCAGTCGGTCGCGGCGGGCCGGCCGCCAGCCCTTGTCGACGAGACGATGATCATGGGGCCGCAGCAGATGAAGACGTTCGACGAGATCCTCGGCCCGGCGAAGAAACCCCCTGCGAAGGTCCCGGCCGCCGCCCCGCCGCCGCAGGTGCCCAAGGGGCGTTTCCTGGACGACAGGCAGACGATGGTTGAGCGACCGCCTCAGCCCGGGCTGCCGCCAGTCGTCTCCACTGACGCGGCCACGGTGCCGGCGCGCAAGGTCCCGGGCGAGCCCGTTCCGCCCCCTCGTCCCGTCCCGGCCCCCAGGCCCGCGCCCGGCGGAGCGGAACCGGTCGGAATGCCGCAGAGCGCGCTCGAGACCATGCCCGCCTCGATGCCGAAGATCGTATCCGCTCCCGCACCAGGAGGGGGCGTCGTCAAGGTCGTCGAGCCGGAGCGGCCTCCGGAAGGACTTCGGGCGCCGGCCGCTGACTCGCCCCTGTTCCAGGCCTTCGAGTTCGTGACGAAGCATCTCTTGTCGGACCCCTCCAGCGGGGCTCTCACGCCGGCGTACCTCGTGGTGGGAACCGCAGGGGCTGGCAAGACCACCTACCTGAGCATGCTCGGCGAGATCCTGCGCTGCCGCGAGTCCAAGTACTATTTCCCGTACGAGGGCATCGACGTCAGGCGAATACAGGTCGAGAGCCTCCTCGAGTCCGCCAGGGGCGCATGCGGCGCCCCGCCGGTCGAGGCCCTCAAGTCGCACATCAAGGACCTGGTGTTCGACTTCGCCCAGAAGGAGTATTCGCGCAGCATCTCGAAGATGCAGTGGCCCGACCACACCCCGCCCGACGGGCGCTCGAGCTTCTTCCTCGTCACGGAGCTCACGCGCTACCAGAAGCCGGTGGCGAGGATCGTCACGTTCGAGACCTCCGGGGAGGATTTCGAGGCCGCCCTCAAGGGTTTCGCGGAGAACGACCCGGCCAAGTTCGCCGACAATCCAGTCAGACGGATCCTCGGCGACCTGATGAATCGGGCCGACGGCTTCGTGATCCTGATGACCCCGGAGGGTCGCGTGAACGACGAGATGTACCGCGACTTCTTCCTGGCGATCAGGATGGGCCTGGAGGCCAGGGCGATGAACGTCTTCTCGGCGGAGCTCAAGGCCAGGCTCGGGAAGCTCACGGAGGCGCCCGCCCCCGCGGATGCCTCGGGCGGGGGGAACCTGAGCACCACCCAGCAGATAGACAGGGCCCTTCTCGACAAGATGCTCAAGAGCCGCGACGAGGAGCGCCGTCAGAAAAGGCGCAAGGCGTGGGAAGACGGCCTGCGCCTCGTACGGGACCAGCTCAGGCAGGGCGACGCGAGGGCGCTCGACACGCAAGAGGGCCAGTTCGTCAGGCGGATGGAGAAGATGCTCGTGGAGGTGCTGCAGGACGAGGTCGTCCTGAAGGCCCGTCAGGCGCTCTCTACCGGCGACATCGCCAGGAACTACCTGGGGTACTATCTGGGCCTGGTCGACAGGATAATGAGCCGCCTGGGAGACCTCGAGCCCCATGTTCCGCTCGAGGCCGAGGAGGAGTCCGGCGGGGAAGTCACCAAGGAGCAGTTCGAGCAGGCCTTATTCCAGATCAGGAAGAAGTACGGGCTCTCCGAGGAGTTCCGTCTGGAGTACACGCCGGAGCTCCTCAAGGAACGTCGCGTGCAGGCGTTCCCGCGGCTGAAGCACCTGGCGATAGTCTTCACGAAGACCGACATGTACGCCGCGGTGCACCCGCCGCAGAACTTTCCCACGCGCAACCTGCCCGGCTGCAAGATACACCTGGACGTGATAGAGGACTATCTGAAACTCATCGGCGGCAGCATAAGGTACTACAACACGTCGGCGATCGGGTACTCGATACTGCGCGATACCATTTACGTGCCAGGCCCCGAGAACACGCTGACGCCGATAAACGTTATCGAGCCGTTCTTCGACATGCTCGGCATAGGTTGATGCGAACACGGCAGTGAGGCTGAGTCACTACGTCTTCTCGTCTCTGGGCGGATATAGGGCGCTGTACGTCTCGCAGACGATGCCGCCCGGGATCGTACCCGCCCTGGAGAGCTTCGCGCGCGGGGTATATCTCGCCGCGCAGAGGCGGGAGATATTGGCCTGGCTCCGCTCCGACGACGGGCTCTGGTGTGCGGCCAAGGCCTTCCCGAACGGGGCGGACCATGTCGGCAGGAGCAGGAGCTGCGTTCACGCCATCGTCTGCGACCCTGACGAGGTCGCCGGGCACGCCTTTTTTTCGATCCTGTCGCTCCCGTCGAAACTGTTCCTGTCGGCGGAGTCTTCGCTCCAGTCCGTCGCGAACGAGCTCGTCGCGCGGTTCGACCCGCCGGTCCCGGTCCGCCCGTCCTTCGGCGAGGGGGTGACGAAGGACTGCGTCTCGGCGCTCCTCTCCCTCATGCTTTCGCCGGAGGCGGGCGCCACGGTCATCGACGCCTCAGGGGAGGCGCTCAGGATCGTCAGGTCCCTCGCCTGGGTCCTCCCGCCGACCGTGCGTGAGCAACTGACCGTCTCGGCCTGGGCGGAGCTTCCCCCGCACGAGCGCTTCGCCCCGGCGCGGCTGGTCGTGCTCGACGGCCCGCCGTCGGACGGTGGGAGGACGGAAAGGAAGTTCGTGCTCAAGTTCCCGCTCCGGGAGGGCGAAAACCCCGTCCCGTTCAACTCCTACGCGGAGTACGTCGCCTCGAACCTTGGGAGCGAGGCTTCCTTCCAGCGGGTGCGGAAACTCGCGGCGCTCGTGGAGAGATACCCGCCCTCTACCCCGTTCACGCAGCCCAAGTGCAGGAGGCTCATGGAGGCGTTCGCCAGGGTCGAGGTAGGGCTCGACGGCGCGGGCGACATCCACCCCAGGCGATACCCCCTGACGAGCCTCGCCGCGGTGAGGGACTTCGCCCTGGCCGGCATGGGCTCGGCTGCACTTGACATACTCCAGACCGTGGTGTCCTCTATCAAACCGTACAGCGAGAGCGGGACGCTCCAGGAGGCACTCTCGCGCTTGGGCGAGAGCTCCGGGTTCGATGAGGAGCGCTTCGCGGAGGGTTGCGGGTTCCTCGCCGACCGTCTGAGGGAGTTCCTCCAGACGCAGGCCGGGGACGAGGCAGTGGGCGACTGAAAGGGCGGATGCCATGGAGGACGCACTGATCAAGGAGGCCGAGTCCAGCATTCGCAGGAGCGCCAGGAAGGTCGACGCGGAGCGCCTCCGCGGCGAGGTCAGGGTCATTCACTGGTCGTCCCTCAAAAACGTGTTCGAAAACGCCCTGAACCAGCTCCGCAAGGAGGTCGAGCGTCTGACCGCCGAGAAGCTCGCCCTCCAGAAGCCCAAGCCAGAGGAGATGGACCTGTTCAAGCTGAGGGAGAAAGCGGCAAGGCTCGAGAAGGAGCTCCAGGAGGCGCTCAAGGTCATCGCCGAGCTCAAGTCGGAGTACGACTACCTGGATCTGGCCGAGGAGTTCGACCTGCCCGGTTTCGAGGCGGCCTGCACCGAGATCGAGAAGAAGTCCGCACAGGTCGAGCAGGCCCTGGCTCGGAAGGCGAAGCCCGCGAAGCTCCCGTTCGCGGCCGAGCTCCGCGCGATGGCCGAGAAGGGCAGGCGCGTGCGCGACGAGTTCGCCGAGCTCAAGTCGAGCATGTACAAGGGGCTCGCGAGTCTGTCGCTCGTCGTGCGCATGGTAAAGCTCTCCAAGGATGGCGATTGCCTCTGGCAGAAGCTGAGGGTGATGAAGCGCGACCTCGACCTGCTCGCGACGGCGGTCGCTTGACGCGGCCTGGCGACGCCCCCTGGAGAAACCGGGGAGTTGCGGGGGCAGCGATGCGGCGGCCCGGCGCGTTCCCCAGCATTTTTCCGACGCCGAGGAGCGCAGGGAGGGTCTGAGGGTGCGCGCCCCGGCGGTCCCGCGAATCGAAAGCGACGAGGAAGAGCGAGCGCGGCAAACGCAGGGGGAGGGCGGAGGCGCATTGCCGACCGAGCGCGCGAGCGCCGCGCAGCCGTCCGGTCCGCCCGCCGAGCCCCAGGCGACGAGCCCGCTCTGCGAGGCGCGCACGTCCTCCGCCGCGCTGGTCCCGTGCCCCGGGGCGTGGGGCGTCTGGGAGGCCGTCGCAACGGCGGCCACCTTCTCCGTGCCCGCGGCGCTCTTCGGGTTCGCCACGCACGCGGAGAGGCCGGGCCTGGACGGGTTCGACTGGGCGCTCGCGGGCGGCGCGTGCGTCGCGGCGCTCGCGTTGACCATCGCGGCGAAGGGGCTCGGCGGAGCCAGGGAGTTCCTCTCTGTCGGGCTCCTGACCTCGTGCGCGTGGCTGGTGGGCTCCCGGTTCATCGCCGACAGGGAGCTCGCCTTCACCTACGCCGCTTTCGCGGTCGGAATAATCGTGGCCGAGCTTCACCTGTTTCCCGTGGCGCTTTTCGCGGCGTGGAGGAGTTTGCAGGCGCGGCTCGGGCGGCAGAGGTCCCGCCGCGCGCTCGCGCGGATCGCCGGCGCGGCGGCCTGCGTGGCGGCGCTCGACCTCTCGCCGGCAGGGCTCGCGCTCGCGCCGGAGACCTCGCGCGGGGCGGCTGCCCTCGCGGTCCTCGCGGCGTGTGCGGTGGGGGCGGGGCTCCTCGCGGCCCTCGCCTCGCGCGAGCTCTCCGCCGCGGCCGTCACTCCGGGAGAAGGGGCGCGATGAGGGAGCAGTATCTCGTCGAGGCGGACCTCCGCCGGGTGCCCTCGCTCTCGACGGACGTCCTCGTGATCGGGGCCGGCGCCGCGGCTTTGCGAGCGGCGCTCGCCGCATCTTCGCAAGGGGCCTCCGTGCTCGTTGTCGCGAAGCGCGGACTCGCCGATTCCAACACCGCGCTCGCCCAGGGCGGGATCGCCGCGGCCCTCGGGCCGGACGACAGCCCCGAACTCCACCTGCGCGACACGGTCGAGGCGGGCGCCGGCCTCACGGACGAGGCCGCCGCGCGAAAGGTGGTCCATGAGGGCCCCGAGAGGGTGAAAGAACTCCTCGACTGGGGCGCGGCGTTCGACAGGGCGCAGTCGGGCGAGCTGGCCTTCACCAGGGAGGCGGCGCACTCCCGGAGCAGGGTGCTCCATGCCCATGGTGACGCGACCGGGCGCGAGATCGCCCGAACGCTCATCGCACGCGCACGCGCGGACGCGAACGTGACCATCATGGAGCGATGTTTCTGCATCGACCTCATGCACAGCGATGGTCGCGTGTACGGCGCGCTCCTGGCGCCCCGCGCGGAGAGGGAAGGGGCAGCCCCGGAGCTGCTCCGGGTGGAGTCGCGCTCGACGATACTGGCCACCGGCGGGGCGGGGCGACTCTTCCGCGAGACCACGAACCCCGAGGTCGCCACGGGAGACGGCCTGGCCATGGCTTACCGGGCGGGGGCGGCCCTGGCGGATCTGGAGTTCGTCCAGTTCCACCCGACCGCCCTGTACGTCGCCGGCGCCCCCAGGATGCTGATCAGCGAGGCCGTCCGCGGAGAGGGCGCCTACCTCCTCAATACGAGACGCGAGCGCTTCATGCAAAAGAGCCACCCCGACGGCGAGCTCGCCCCGCGCGACGTCGTGAGCGCGGCGATAGTCGAGGAGATGGCCCGGACGCGGAGCCCGCATGTCTACCTCGATCTGAGACACCTGGACCCGGCGCTCGTTCGGCGGCGCTTCCCCCAGATCGCCGACGTGTGCGCGATGTACGGCCTGGTGCTCACGCAGGACCTGATCCCGGTCCGCCCCGCCGCGCACTACATGATGGGCGGCGTCCTCACAGGCCTCGACGCCAGGACTACGCTCGATGGCCTCTGGGCCTGCGGCGAGGTGGCCTGCACAGGCCTTCACGGCGCGAACCGCCTGGCCTCGAACTCGCTTCTGGAGGCGCTCGTCTTCGGCAAGACCGCCGGCGACGAGGCCGCCTCGTCGCCCGGGAAGGGGCGCTTCCCGGACTCTCGCGTGACGCGGAGGTTGCCCAGGCGGGAGGTCGAGATCAACCTGGACGACATGAGGCAGTCCATCCAGTCGCTCATGACCCGGCAGGCGGGCATCTTCCGCGAGGCGGACGAGCTCGCGAGCGCCCTGCGCGCCCTGGGCCACTGGCAGGACTACGTCTACCCGTCCCGCTTCCTCCGGATCGACGGCTTTGAGGTCCAGAACATGCTCACCGCGGCGACCCTGGTCGTGCGGGGGGCGCTCATGCGCGAGGAAAGCCGCGGCGCGCACAGGCGCAGGGACTTCCCCGGACGCGACGACGCCAGGTGGAAGCGCAGGATCATCCAGTCGAGAAAGGACTTCGGCGGCTGACGCGCGTCCGACCCATCTTCTGCGGTCTTCGGCAGGATAACGTCGTGATCTGGCGCGCACGGCCCGTTCTGTCGGGTCCGGCTGCGGCGACGCGCGAAATGTAGTGCCACACAATCCGCTCGGCGCGGGCGGGATAGCCGTCGAGTATAAGCAGCCGTGGCGGGTCGAGCGGGCCTTCAGGGCAGCGAACTCGATCATGGAGACGCGCCCCGTATACCACGAGCGGGACGAGACGATCGTGTGGGCTATGTACGAGCTCGACTCGCGGCCCCGCGCGAACGGGAGGACGTGCGGCGGGACCTCGAGGCGCTCTCCGAGGGACGCTCCTCCGCGGGCCGGCCGGCCCGTGATCCGCGCCGCGCAGGGGTCTAGCGCTCCCGGCCGGCGGAGGCGGGACCGACGCCGACAAGCGCCCTCAGGGCCGCCGCGGCCTCTCCGGCGAGGCCGCTCGGGAGCGACCTCGCCATGCGGCAGCCCCTGAGCGAGCCCTGAGCGTCGAACTCGAAACGGGCCGCGAAGGGCGCCGCGGCGGGGTCCGAGACGAAACCGTAGCGCTGGTCGATGAGGAGCACGTCCGTTCCGCCGTCGCCCCTGGGTTCCACCCTCGCGGCGAGGAGCCCGAGGGCGAACCAGTCGAAGAGCCTCCCCTGCTCGGTCTCGAGCGCCGCAGCCACGAGGGGATGATCCGGCCAGTCGATCCTCGCGGGCGCGAGGACGCGACCGGAAAAGGGCGACACGGCCCCGGCGCGGATGTTCCTGCGTTCGTCGCGGGCGGCCACCCGCCTGAGCGGCAGCGCCACGATGTGGGGAGAGGCCCGCACCCGGACCGCCTCGAAACCCTCCCGAGCGAACTCGTCACGGGCGACGGACACGGCCCTGAGCGTGAGGGCGAGCCCCAAGACGAGATAGAGCGTCGTGGCTACGAGCGTCCCCGCGGCCCAGGCCCGGCCGGAGCGGCCCTTCCTCCTGAGCGCGACCGAGATGCCCAACCCTACGAAGAGCGGGATCGAGTACAGGGGGTCGACGATCGCCACCGCGTCGAGGGCGAACCTCCGGGAGCTGAGCGGGTAGAGGAGCATCGTCCCGTAGGAGGTGCACCAGTCGAGGAGCGAATGCGTCACCAGCGCCCAGAGGGCGAGGTGGACCCATGTGACGAACCGCCCGGACCGCCCGGACCACCTCCAGCCGGCGTAGCCAGCCACTGCTGCGAGGGCAGGCGCTGCGAGCAGCGAATGTGTTATCCCCCTATGGTGGGCCAGCATGGACCACTCGTCTCCCCAGAGTCGGGCGATCATGTCGAGGTCCGGGACGAGCGCCACGAGCGCCCCCGCGGCCGCCGCCTTGGGCCCGAGCCTGTCGCCGAAGCCTGCCTCGGCCACGAGGGCCCCCAGGGCGCACTGGGTGATGGAGTCCATATCGTGCCTCTAGAGCGGCTGTCGCAGGGGACGACAGATGCCGACAGCGGCGCTCGTCACCTGGCCGCCGTCCGGACCGGGGCCCCTCAGTCGCCCTGCATGATGGCCCCGCCGGGGCCGAAGAGCGAGCGTCCGTGCTCGACCTTGGGCTTGGGCGGCTCCTTCACCTCCGCGGGTTTCTCCTGCGGCGGGACGGCCGGAACGACGACCTGCGGCACCGGCGCCACGGGGATCGGACGGGCCTGTTCCTCCAGGAGTCGCTGCCGCCTCCTGACGAGGATCGCTATCACTAGGGCCGCCGCCGCGAGGAAGACCAGAAGCAATACGAGCCCGACGGCCGCCGAGCCCCCGCGCGCCGCGTGGGGGCGGGCCCCGCCGTCATGCTCGCGCTGACGGAGCCCGGTCGCGCGGCGTTCGCCGGAGCCCCTGGCCCCGCGGGCGCCGGTCTCGGAACGGGCCCTCGCGCCGGACCTCCGGGCGGCCACCGGGACCGGCCTGCCGGGAACGCCCTCTGGCCTCGCCTCGGCCGGGGAGTACGCGAGCTTGACAGGGGCCGGGGTCCCCCGGACCGCCACGGGCGCACCGGTGATGGTCTGGAGATTCTCCGTGCGATCGAGCTCGGCGATCAACTCCTCCATGGACTGGAACCGCTCGTCTGGCTCGGGCGCCATCATCTTCTTTATCAGCTCGCTGACCTGGAAGGGCACGCTGGGATTCGCGATGTGCGCCGGGACCGTCTCCTGCTCGGCCATCCGCATCAGGACCTGGAGGGGCGAACTTCCCTCGAAGGGCGCCTTGCCGGTGACCATGTGGTAGTAGGTCGCGCCGAGCCCGAACACGTCGGTCCGCGCGTCTATCTTCCCTTGAGGCGTGGCGAGCTCGGGCGCGGTGTAGAAGGGCGTGACGCCGTGCGCCCTCGTGAGCCGTTCTAGGTTTTCCCGGATGTTCTTGGCCACGCCGACCTCGGCGAGCTTGACCTGTCCGTCGGGCATGACCAGGATGCAACTCGGCCTGATGTCGCCGTGGAATATCCCCTGGGCGTGGGCGTACTTGAGCCCCTCTGCGACCGCCCTGACGATCCGGTTCGCGGCCCTCGTGGAGACGCGGCCCTCCGAGTCGAGGAGCTGCTTCACCGACTTCCCCGCGACGAACTCGGAGGCGTAGTAGAGGTGCCCCTTGGCGCGGCCCGCAGCGAGCACGCGCTTGATGTTGGGGTGGAACAGGCCCGCCGCGCGCCGCGTCTCCGCCACGAACGTATCGACGAAGGTCTTGTCGCGGGTGCGCTCGAGGTCTATGACCTTCAGCGCCACCACCTGGTGCGTCTTGACGTGCTCGGCCTGGTAGAGCACGCCCAGTGCGTCCTGTCCGATCCTCTGGAGCGCCCGGAACTCCCCGTAGACGGGGGCCTCCCCCTCGGTCGGGATCTCCTCCGGGACGATCTCGACCGCCGGGACCTCTTCCGCAACAGGGATCGTCTCCTCGGACGCTTGCGGGCCGGTCGCGAGTGCCGCGCCCTCGGCGGCCGGGGCCTCTTCGGGGGCGGCCGCAGGGGGCTCCGGCTGCGACGGAGGCGCTGGCTCCGGCGGTGCGAGCCCCTCGGGTCCGACGATCTCCTCGAGGGGGACATCCTCCGACTCTATCGGCATGGCGGACTCCGCCGGGGCGCTCGCAGGGGTCTCCGGGGCGGCAGGCTCGACCTCGCGGCCGACCGCCGGTATCGAGGGCTTCGAGCCGGTCGGGCGTATGTCGTGGACCTCGGCGGTGATCTCGACATCCTCGTAGCCGGTGACCATGATGAGCTCTCGGCCGCATCGCGCGCACTTGAGCGCGCTGGACGGCGAGCTGACGTCCACGTTGTAGGTCAGGCGGCACTTGGAGCACTCCGCGATCTCGAAGCCCTGTACCTTGAGCACGGCCGGGATCTGGTGGGCCTTCAGATGGCCTTTTCTGAGCAGGATGGCGCCGATCCTCTGGTTCGTGCCCTCCTTGCGGAGGGCATCCTGTTCCGCGAGCGCGGCGTCGACCTGCTCCTGGGTCGCGAAACGCATCTGCACGCAGAGTTCGCCGAAGCGCTTGCCAGGCGCAGCGAAGTCGCCGCGCAGGATCGCCTCCACCTGTTCGGGGGAGAGGTAGCCCTTCTGGGCCATGAGCTCGCCGAGCCGCGGGATGGGCTCCCCGCGCTCGCGGGCCTCGCGCTGTAGGCGGATGCACTCGCCCACCTGCTCCCGCGTGGCGAGACCCGCCTTCACGGCGATGGTGCCGAAGAGGTTGGCGCGAATGTCGCCCATGCCGCACCCCTGGGGACGGCCTCCGCCCTCCGGCCAGCTTGGGGACTATTCTAGAAAGGCTCCTTCGCTAACGTCAAGACTAAACTCGTCTGAGGTTGCACTCAGAAGGCCTGGGGGCGCGCGGCCGGCGTCACTCGCAGTCGAACCTGAGCCCCATGTCGGCCCTGAGGGAGTCCAGGGTCCGCATCTGGCCGAGGCTGTCCTGCCAGTCCATGGCAGGTGCCTGGCGCCGATCGATGTATTCGGCCACGGTGAGCGCCTCGTTGGCGTACAGCTCGCGGCCGGTCTTGAACTCGAGCGTCTCGGTCTTTCCGCCAGCGCACACCACGAGCGAGGCGCGCCCGTCCGCGGGGAACCACGGGTTCGTGACCGAGACGGAGCCCTCGCTGCCGTAGACGATCGCCCTCGCTGGGACCGCGCACTGGGTCGCGCAGCAGAACTGCGCCACTGCGCCCGAGGGGAACCCCAGGACCCCGGTCGTCTGCTGATCGACGCGGCTTTCGGCCCCGATGTGCGCGGTCGCCTTGCACTTCACCGGCTCCTCGCCCGCCGCGAGCCTGGAGAACGAAACGCAGTAGCATCCCACGTCCATCAGGGCCCCGCCCGCGAGGGGGTTGGAGAGACGTATGTTGTCGAGCCTGAGCCCCATATTGAACGCGAAGGCGCTCTCGATCAGCCGCACCTCGCCGATCGCGCCCGAGGCGATGATTTCGCGCAGCTTCGTCCACTGCGGATGGCAACGGTACATGAACGCCTCCATGAAGAAGACGTCGTGCTCCCTCACCGTGCGCAGCACTTCCTCGAGCTCGCGCGCGTTCACCGTCACGGGCTTCTCGCAGAGCACATGCTTGCCCGCCCTCGCGGCCCTGATCGACCACTCCGCATGGAGCGAGTTCGGGGTCGAGATGTAGACGGCGTCCACATCGGGGTCCGCGAGGAGCTCGTCGTAGGACCCGTACGCGCGCTCGATCCCGTGCTCGGCGGCGAAACGCTTCGCCTTCTCGAGGCTCCTGGAGCCTACGGCGAGCGCTGTCGCCTCGCCCTTCAACGTCGCCAGGCCTTTGGCGAACTTTCCCGCGATCCCCCCTGCCGCGAGGAGCCCCCACCTGAGATGCCTCATCTCGCCCTCCTTGCCACTGTGCCCGTGGCCGCCGGGCAGGTCTGCGAGGAACATGCTACCCGAGAAAGGCCACGGTGCAACTCCGGTCGAACTCCCGGGCCGCGGCGCCAACCAAAGGATAGCGGACCCGCACGCGGCAGTTGCGGCGGAGCGGCCTGCGGCTATGCTCTCGAGCGATAAGGCGGGTTCGGGAGCGCAAGGGAGGGCGGCAATGGCCTATCCGAAATCCGACTTGAGGAGGCTGGCCGAGAGGGTGGAACTGTACGCCCAGCTCATGCACGAGTACGGCGCGAAGGGCGTCGAGCGCATCGTCAAGGGCGCCGAGAAGGCCCTGGCCGCGTCGGCGGCGAAGCTCACGAAGCTCCCGGTGGACAAGAAGCTCGCCGCGAAGGAGCCGAGCGATTACGCAGGCATACTGCGGCTGCGCCCCGCGGGGCCGCGCAGGCTCTGGCAGCGGTTCGACCGCGAGCTCTACCGCGATAGGCTGGAGGGGGCGATGCTGGCCCGCTTCGCCGGCTGCACCCTGGGGGCGCCGGTCGAGGGATGGTCTATCGACGGGATGGAGAGGCTCGCCCGCGAGAACGGCGAACCGTTCCCGCCGACAGACTACTGGAGCCGGGTCCCGGACCCGGACGCCCTCCGCTACGACGTGAGCCCGCGAAGGGCCTACACACGCGAGCACATGGACGGCGTCCCGGTGGACGACGACATCGCGTACACGCTGCTGGGTCTCCTGATCATGGAGGACTACGGGCCCGACTTCACCGTGGACGATGTCGGCAAGGCCTGGCTCAAGTACCTGCCCTGCGCCTGCACCGCCGAGGAGGTGGCGCTCAGGAACCTCAAGGCGGGCGCAAGGGCCAGGAAGGCCGCCGAGAAGGACAATCCGTTCTGCGAATGGATCGGCGCGGACATCCGCTCCGACCCCTGGGGCTACCTGGCGCCGGGGCTCCCCGAGCGCGCGGCGGGGTTCGCCTGGCGCGACGCGTACCTGAGCCACAGGCGGAACGGCATCTTCGGCGAGATGTTCTTCTCGGCGGCGATCTCCGCGGCGTTCGCGGTGAAACACCCCCTGGAGGCGGTGGAAATCGCGCTCACGGAGATCCCGTCGGACTGCTCGACGGCGCAGGCCGTCAGGTGGGCGCTCTCGGAGGCGAGCAAGATCAGGAACTACAGGGAGGCGCGCAAGGCCGTCGACGAGCGCTTCCCCGGGATGCACGGCGTCCACACGATCAACAACGCGTGCCTGACCATCTTCGGGCTGGCGATCGGCGGCACGGACGTGACGAGGGTCATCGGCGAGACCGTCGCGATGGGCCTGGACAACGACTGCACGGCGGCCACGGCCGGCTCGATCGTGGGCGCGGTCGTCGGCAAAGGCGGCGTCCCGGCCCGCTGGTACGCCAGGTTCAACGGGAGAGTCGTATCGTACCTGATCGGGCACAAGGAGTTCTCGATCCCGGACCTTGTCGAACGCTTCGCGCGCGGGGCGGAGAGGGTGTTCTCGACGAAGTAGGCGCGCGGCGAGTTCCCGTGTCCTGCGGGGAAGGGCTTCGGGGGCCCGTCGGATACTAGTCAGCGCATCCCCCTGGGCCCCGGCGCGGCCAGCCCGGGCGAGTGGCGGAACCGGCAGACGCATCGGACTTAAAATCCGGGGCCCCCCTCGGGGGGCGTGAGGGTTCGAGTCCCTCCTCGCCCACCAGTAACGCTCCCCGCCGTGTTACGGCATGCCGGGTACTGGACTGCATGCCTCCGCGGAGTTCGCGAGCTGCCGCCCCGGCGCGCCCGTGGATGTTCGTGAAGCTGGCCGCATCGCGGCCGGCGTCGCGCGGGCGTGCATCGCCGACTTCGGGGAGAATGACCCTGTGGCCCATGCGTGACGCTTGCGGCGCGGCCGCGCGCGCGGATAGATTGGGCGTCCCTAGGCGGACTCAGAACCCGAGAGGACCTGACATGCTCTGGAGCCGCACGCTCATCCCTACGCTCAAGGAGACCCCCTCCGACGCCGAGATCCCGAGCCACAGCCTGATGCTCAAGGCGGGTCTCGTGCGACCGCTCGGGGCGGGGGCGTATAGCTACCTGCCCCTCGGCTGGCGTTCGCTCCGTAAGGCCATCGAGATCGTCCGCGAGGAGATGGACCGCGCCGGGGCGCTCGAGATCCTGATGCCGGCGCTCCATCCCCTTTCGCTCTGGCAGGAGACGAAGCGCGACCAGGTGCTCGGCGACGTGCTGATCCGGTTCCGCGATCGACGCGGGCGCGAGACGGTGCTCGGCCCCACGCACGAGGAGGTCGTCACCGACATCGTGCGGAACGAGGTCAGGAGCTACAGGCAGCTTCCGCTCATCCTCTACCAGATCCAGACCAAGTTCCGCGACGAGGAGCGCCCCCGCGCGGGGGTCCTGCGCACGCGCGAGTTCATCATGAAGGACGGCTACAGCTTCGACGCGGACGAGCAGGGCCTCGACGCGAGCTACCGTGCGATGTACGAGGCCTACGTGCGCATCTTCGAGCGGTGCGGCCTGAAGGCGCTCGCCGTCGAGGCCGAGAGCGGCGCGATGGGCGGCTCGGCCTCCTGCGAGTTCATGGTCGTGACGCCGTCGGGGGAGGATTCGCTTGCGCTCTGCTCTTCGTGCGATTACCGCGCGAACGTCGAGCGCTGCGAGCTCCCGCCGGTCGCGGAGACGCCGCCTGGCGAGAAGCCTCTCGAAAGAGTGGCGACGCCCGGCGTCGCGACGGTCGAGAAGGTGACGGCGTTCCTCGGGACGAGCGCGGACAAACTCGTGAAGACGCTCATCTGCCTCGTCGGCGACGAGCCCGTGGCCGCGCTCATCCGCGGCGACCACGAGCTGAACGAGGCGAAGCTCGCGAGGCTCTGGCCGGGCAAGACCGTGGCGCTCGCGGACGACGCGACCGTCCAGAGGGTGACCGGCGCCCCGGTGGGTTTCGCGGGGCCGGTCGGCCTCCGGGGCGTGAAGGAGATCGTCGCCGACTACGCGGTGGCGGCGATGACGGACTTCGTCACCGGCGCGAACCTCGCCGACGCTCACCTGGTCGGCGTGAACCGCGGACGCGACTTCCGGCCGACCGCTTACGCCGACATCCGCATGGCGCGCCAGGGCGACCGCTGCGCCCGCTGCGGGGGGGAGCTCAGGATCGAGCGCGGCATCGAGGTGGGTCACGTCTTCAAGCTGGGCATGAGATATTCGCAGGCCATGAAGGCGACGTTCCTCGACGAGGAGGGCCGCGAACGCCCGGCGATCATGGGCTGCTACGGGATAGGCGTGAACAGGATCCTCGCCGCCGCGATCGAGCAGCACCACGACGAACGCGGGATCGTCTGGCCCGCGGCGATCGCGCCCTACGAGGTCGATGTGATCTGCCTGAACCCGGCCGCGGCGCAGGTGCGCGAGGCGGCCGAGCGAGCGTACCGTTCGCTCGTGGACGCGGGCGTCGACGCGATCCTCGACGACCGAGACGCGCGCGCAGGGGTCAAGTTCAAGGACGCCGACCTCGTCGGCTTCCCCGTGCGGGTGGCCGTAGGGGAGAGGTCGCTCGCTGCCGGCGGGATCGAGGTCAAGCGCCGCGACTCGGACGAGGCGGAGGTCGTCCCCCTCGACGGGCTCGCGGCGAAGGTGAAGGAACTCCTCGCGAAGGGTTGATGGAAGCGTACCGACCGCACTGCGCGGCGCCGGAGGCAGCGTGAGACTCCGCCAGAAGCTCTTCGCCGCGATCCTGGGGATCATGGCGGTGATGTTCATGCTGCTCGCGCTCGTCTCGTTCCTGCACGGCCTCGAGGCGCAGACCGGCAGGCACGAGCTCCTCGCGAGACTTCGCAGGGGCGCCTCGGCGGCCTTCGTCGACGCCGCGCGGGGGCCGGGAGAGGTCCGCTGGGACCGATTCGCCGAGCTCATGGGCTCGCTCGGTTTCACCGACTGGTGCGTGCTCCGCGAGGGAGGGGGAGTGGTCGCGGGTCCGTCGTCCGCGGACGCCGCGGGTCTGGAGCCGCTGGCCTGGGCGGGAGGCTACAAGCTGCTGGTCGCGCGTTCCCCGCGCGAACTGGGCCTGGAGCCTATCAGGTGGCTCTCGGGGCTCTTCTGGGCCGTGACCGCCTCCACCGCGCTCCTGCTTCTCGTCGTGTACGGGCTGCTCTTGAGGCTGGTGCTGCGTCCAGTGGAGGACCTGGTCGAGGCGAGCCGCAAGCTCGGCTCCGGCGCGCGCCCGCCGAAGGTCCCGGGCGGGCACAGGACGGACGAAATAGGCGAACTCGTGGGGGCGTTCAACCTCATGGCGGCGGAGGTCGCCTCCTCGCGGGAGGAGCTCGAGCGGCGCGTCGAGGAGGCGACGCGCGAGCGCGAGCGGGCGCTGAAACGCCTGGCCCTGGAGCAGCGGCTCTCCGCGACCGGGACGTTCGCGGCGGGGGTCGCGCACGAGATAGCCAACCCGCTCGGGGGCATGATCAACGCCGTGCGGACGCTCTCCGACGAGCAAGGCCTCTCGCAGCGCGGGAGGGAGTATCTGGCCCTGGTACAAGAGGGCCTCGAGCGGATCGCCGCGCTCGTCGAGCGGATGCGCTCATTCGTCAGACCGAGGCCGTCGGTCGGGCCGGTGGATCTGGCCTCGGTCGTCCGCGGGGCGGTCGAGTTCGTCAGGCACAGGATCGAGAAGGAGGGCGTCCGCCTCGTCGAGGGACCGTTCGAGCCGGCGGTCGTCTCGGGCGACGCGGGCGAGCTCCAGCAGGTCCTGCTCAACCTGATCGTCAACGCGCTCGACGCTATGCGCGACACTGGGGAGAAGCGGCTCGCGCTCAGGACCCGGCGCGATGGCGCGCGCGCGCTCGCGGAGGTCGCCGACACCGGGCGCGGCATGACGGCAGAGGAGCTCTCCTCGGCGTTCGATCTCTTCTACACGACGAAGCAGTCCGGGACGGGCCTGGGGCTAGCCATCGCCCACAAGATCGTGACCGACCACGGGGGGGAGATCGAGCTCGAAAGCTCCCCAGGGGCCGGCACCACGGCCCGCGTGAGCCTCCCGGTCTCGGAGTAGCCGGCCATGAGAGCGGACCACCCGCGGACCAGACGCGAGCTTGAGGACCTCCTCGACATGCTGGCCAGGGTCTTCTCGCACCGTTACGACTCGCTGCGGCGGACGTTCTCCACCGACTTCAGCCGCGACCCCGGCGTGACGCCGGAGCACCTGCGCGTGATCCGGCGCGGCGGGCGCATCGTCGCGCACGCGGGCGTCTACGAGAAGCAGGTCAGGATCGGCCGGGCGGTCCTCCGCATGGGCGGCCTGGGCTGCGTCGCGTGCGCCCCGGAGTTCCGCGGCGAGGGTCTGGCGTCGGCGTGCGTCAGGGACGCCCTCGCGTTCATGCGGCACGAGGGCATTCCGCTTTCCTTCCTCTTCGGGATAGACCGGTTCTATACCAGATTCGGGTACGCGGGCTGCCTGCCGCGCTACGAGATGAAGATAGCGTGCCGGGAGCTGACGGAGCTCAGGAACCCGTTCGAGACCCGTCCCCAGAGCGCCCGCGACCTGCCGGAGCTCGTGAGGCTCTACGAGGCGGCCTCGAAGGACACGCCCGGCGCGGTCGTCCGCGACGCGAGGCGCTTCGGCCTGGCCATAGAGAGGAACGGGCTCGCGGGCGACCCCCGCGGCGGGAACGGGGTCTTCGTCTTCCGCGAAGGGCGCTCCGCGCGCCGGGCTCGCGCCTACGCGGTCTGGAAGGACGGCTCGCTCTGGGAGGTCGGCCTCGAGGGCGGCGACGAGGCCGCCTGCCAGGCAGTGCTCGCCTGGCTCCGCAGCAGGTGCGAGGAGATGTCCGAGAAGGAGCTCCACCTGACGGGCCTTTCGCCGGCGCATCCGCTCTGGCGGTACGCGCTCAGGTTCAACCATTCGAGGGAGACCGGCCTGTCCTGGACCGGCGGCGGCATGGGCCGGATCGTCGACGTGGCCGCCTTCCTGGAGGCCGTCAGGCCGGAGCTCGAGGCCCGCGTCGCGGCCGTGGGGATCGAGGCGGAATGCCATCTCCGCCTAGAGGTGGACGGCAGCCCGCACGAACTCGTGCTCGGCCGGACCCACCAGTTCGCGAGAGCTAGCTCCCTCGTGATGGTCGCGCGGGTGAGGTGCTCGCAGCAGGCTTTGCTTCAGATGACCCTGGGGACGCTGCCATTCGATTCGATCCCGGGGGTGGCGGTGGAGGGCGAGCGCGCGCTCGTCGCGGCCGCCTTCCCGGAGAGCTCGCCGTGCATCTACAGGCTCGACGCATTCTGACCGGCCCCCGCCGGGGCGGTCAGCGAAGCGTATTCCTGATCTGGGCGAGCTCCTCTACGGTGATATACCGCCGCTGGAGCCGCCAGGGCTCTTCGCGGCCCCAGTAGACGGACTCGACCCTGCCGAGTTCCGTGCCCGCGGGGAGGGCCGCCGCGACGTTCGCCACTGCCCCCGGCAGGATCGCGGCGGGCGCGAACTGCGCCAGGGCCTCGCGGAGGTCCGCCCGCGCGGCGAGGGCCTTCTCTATCCAGAGCGGCGGCTCGGCCTCGGCCTGGCGCGCGTCGTCGGTCACGACCCTGAATGCCCCCTTGTCGGGGGCGAACTCGATCTGGTCGCGCCCGTCGCGGTTGTCGACGCAGGCGAGGAGGAGTTCGCGCCTCTCTCCGAGCGCGGCCGCCAGGTGCGCGGCGAGCGCGCCCTGGAGGAGGTCGGACTCCCGGACGACGGTCACGATGCATCCCCGCCTGAGCCCCTGCCAGATCGGGAAGGCCGGGGCCTCCTTCGAGATCAGGGTCTCGCCCTTGCACTCGGCCACCGGGCCCCAGGCGATCCGCTCGGGCCTGCGGAGCCCTGTGCCGGCGCAGGCCTCGCAGGGGCGGGAGCCCTTGCCGGCGCAGACCGGGCAGGCGCCGGGGATCTTGCCCTTGCCCGCGCAGGCGGGGCAGGGGATGCGGCCGTTCCTGCAGCGCTTGCACTGGACGACCCCGCGCCCGAAGCATTCCCCGCAGGTGGACGATATGCCGAGCTGCGCTGCGAGTCCCGACGCCTTGCCCGTGCCGCCGCAGGTCGCGCAGACCCGCCACTGGGTGCCGTTGCAGTCCGGGCACCAGAGCTGGCCGGAGCCCTTGCAACGCGGGCAGGGGCCGAACCCCGTGCCCTCGCACTTGCTGCACGCGGAGGCGCCGGTCCCGGAGCAGGCGGGGCAAGCGAGGGCCGCCCGCGCCCGCACGCCGCGCGCGATCTCGCCGAGGCTCGGACCGTAGGCGCCCACGAGGTCGCGCGCGCGCTCCTCCAAGAACTCGCGCGAGCGCCCGGCGTCGGAGACGAGCCGCGTCCCCGAGTGGCGCGCCATCGCCTCTTCGAGGGCGCGCGCGCCCTCTTCGAGCCTGCCCGCCTTGATGGTGGCGAGCGCCTCGCCGAGCGCCTTCGCGGCCGCCGCCTCGAGCCTCCGTTCGGCGGCCTCGAGCGTGGCCCTCGCGTCCCCAGCGAGCCTGTCCTCGGGGCGAACCCGCTCGAGAACCTTCCTCGCGTGCCTGGCGGCCTCGGCGCAGAGCCCGCGCTCGAGCGCCCATCGGGCGAGTTCGAGCTCGTCCTCGGGACTGCCCGCGAGCTTCCTCAGGCGCTCGGCGTAGGACTCGCGCGTCGGGAGGAGGTCTTCGGGCGGGACGTCGGAACGTTCGACGGACTCGACCTGGCTCTCCGGGATCGTCGTCCGCACGCCGCCCTTCGCGCGGATGACGTAGTACGACTCGCCCGAGCCCCGGCCCTTGCACTTCTGGCAGGGCGTCTTGCCCTTGCCCCCGCAGAGGGCGCAGGGCCCCGTCCCCGCGACGCCCGTCCCCTGGCAGGCCTGGCAGGTCACGCTCCCCGAGCCCGCGCAGGCGGCGCAGGGTTCTCCGGGCTCGATGCGCTCGATCTGGCCGACGATCCGGCTCCCGTTCTTCAGGATTATGACGTCTCCCGAGGCCGCTGCCGCGAGGAGCGCCCCCGCCGCGGCGAGAGGGGTCGTCCACCTCCTCGTGAGACGCATGCGCTCCTCCGCCTGGCGCCCCGGGCGGCTGCGGCCCGCGACGCCCCGGGGCGCCGCCCACCCGTAGGGAATGTTATCCCGAGAGGCGTCCGCAGGCAACCTCGCGGGCAGGGCCGGCAGGCCGTTGCGACGTCGCGTCTTCGAGAAACACCGACTCCCGAGGGGGGGCGGCCACGGAGGGAACCCGCGGCGCATGGAGCGGCGGGGCTCGAGCGGGGGCGGGCGCAAGTGGCGGGGGCGCCAGCCTGCCGAAGGGTTCGCCGGCTCCGGCCTCCGCTCAGCGCGCGTCTCGCTCGCCCCGGCCGACGTACCAGAGGCGCGCGGTATTGTCCAAGCTCCCCGTCGCGAGGAGGCGGCCGTCGGGGCTGAAGGCGATGGACCATATCGCGTCGGTGTGCCCCGAGAGCTTAGCGACACACCTCCCGTCGGCGACTGACCAGAGCCGCGCGGTCTTGTCCCAGCTCCCCGTCGCGAGGAGACTGCCGTCGGGGCTGAAGGCGACGGGCCATACCCAGCTAGTGTGCCCTGAGAGCGTGGCGACACACCTCCCGTCGGGGACAGACCAGAGGCGCGCGGTCTTGTCCTGGCTCCCCGTCGCGAGGAGACTGCCGTCGGGGCTGAAGGCGACGGGCCATACCCAGCTAGTGTGCCCTGAGAGCGTGGCGACACACCTCCCGTCGGGGACAGACCAGAGGCGCGCGGTCTTGTCCAAGCTCCCCGTTGCGAGGAGACTGCCGTCGGGGCTGAAGGCGACGGAAAATACGCCGGCTAACCAGCCTCTGTGCGAGAGAGTGGCGACACACTTCCCGTCGGGGACAGACCAGAGGCGCGCGGTATGGTCATTGCTCCCCGTCGCGAGGAGGCGGCCGTCGGGGCTGAAGGCGACGGAATCTACCAGGTAGGTGTGCCCCGAGAGAGTGGCGACACACCTCCCATCGGCGACAGACCAGAGGCGCGCGGTATTGTCCCAGCTCCCCGTCGCGAGGAGGTGGCCGTCGGGGCTGAAGGCGATAGAGCTTACCCAATCAGTGTGCCCCGAGAGAGTGGCGACACACCTCCCGTCGGCGACTGACCAGAGGCGCGCGGTCTTGTCCCGGCTCCCCGTCGCGAGGAGGCGGCCGTCGGGGCTGAAGGCGACGGACACTACCCGGTTAGTGTGCCCCGAGAGAGTGGCGACACAGTCGCCGAAGGCTGCCCCGGCGAGCCTCGCTGCGAGCTCCGCCTTGGGCCGCCCTTCCGAGAGAAGCTGCGTCGCCTCGGCGTCGCCGGGCTTCTGCCGAAGCGCCTCCTCGTACGCCGCGACGGCCTCCTGCCACCGCCCCCGGCCGGCGGCCGATCGCCCGCGCGCCATCGCCGCATCGTATGCCGCCTGCCTCTGCGCGGCCTCCCGTCGGGCGAGCTCGGCCTCGAGCTCGCCAACCTTCGCTGCGACGTCCGCACCCGACTTCGCCGCCTCGCGGTAGTACCCGAGCGCGGCCTTGAGGTCGCCACGACGCTCGGCCTCCTCCGCGCGGGACCTCCACCGCGCCGCCTCGGCGCGCCGCGCCTCTTCGGCCGAACGCCTGAGCTCGGCCATGAGCTCCGCCGCCTTCTCGAGGCGCCGCATCGCGGCGGCGGGGTCCTTGTCCTCGACGGCGCCCGCGATCTTTAACTCCTTGCGGACCGCCTCGAGCTGGGCGGAGTCGGCCCCGGGGAACTCGCGCTCGAACTCGGCGACGAGCATCTCGACCTCCATGCGCTTCTCGACCACGTCGTCGATGCCGACCTCCGCCGTCCGGCCCCTCGGCGCACGCTCCCTGCCGCTCGGAGGAGGCGCCTTGCCGAGCGCCCCCGAGTCCAGCATGCTCTCCGAGATGATCGTGAGCGTCTTCGACGGCGGCGGCGTCACGCTCACCAGCGCCAACTTGGTCGAGCCCGCCGCGGGATCGGCGAGAGAACTCTCGGCCTCCGGCGGCCTGATCGCCGCGAGATGCGCGCGC
>Ga0272448_1000681_pt1 | contig 50439 bp, 40 predicted proteins | sample YNPCB0191_FD_202220 | JGI IMG/M metagenome (GOLD analysis project Ga0272448, IMG submission 202220) | Hot spring sediment microbial communities from Yellowstone National Park, WY, United States - YNP-CB-019-1 | ecosystem: Environmental > Aquatic > Thermal springs > Hot (42-90C) > Sediment... | reverse complement strand
ATCGACGCGGACGTCGACGGCGCGCATATCCGCACGTTGTTGCTCACCCTCTTCTTCCGCTATATGCGCCCGCTCGTGGAGCACGGCCATATTTACATCGCGCAGCCGCCGTTATTCGGCGTACGCTCCGGCAAACAGATACGTTATGCGATGAACGAGGCTGAACTGGAAGAGCTCCTGAAAGATACGCCCAAGCGCGGCTCACAGGTGATGCGCTATAAAGGTCTGGGTGAAATGGACGCCGACGAGCTGGCGGAAACCGCCATGGATCCCGCCACCCGCCGCCTGGTGCGCATCGAACTGGAAGACGCCATGCTCGCCAACGATATCTTCAGCACGCTGATGGGCGACTCCGTCGCTCCGCGCCGCGACTTCATCGCGCGCTACGCGAAGGAAGTCAGCAACCTGGATATCTAACACTTGCGAGTTACCTCGTGAATACGGTATGCTGTAGGGGCGGGCCAGCGGCCCGCCCCTTTTTACCAGGTGAAGGAATGATGTTACAGCTACGCATCGATTTACCGCTGGATAAAATCAGCACGTTCTGCCAGAAATGGCAGATCACCGAATTTGCGCTGTTCGGGTCGGTACTACAAGATGACTTTATACCCGATAGTGACATCGATGTCCTTATCACCTTTGCACCGACAGCCCGTTGGGGATATGCAATAATCGATTTGAAGGAAGAACTGGAAACGCTGTTTGGACGAAAAGTTGATTTGGTCACGCGTTGGGCCATTGAATATAGTGATAATCCTTTCAGCCGGCAAGCTATCCTCACCACCGCCAAGGTGATCTATGCAGCCGCGTGACCTACTCTACATATAATGAATTCGCACGAAGAGAGAGCCAATGACGAACAAACTCTGGGGTGGCCGCTTTTCCACCGGCACCAATGCCGCGCTTTATCAATTCCAGGCCTCGTTGCCGTTTGATGTGCGCATGTGGCGCGAAGATATCACGGCCAGCATCGCGCATGCGCGGATGCTGGGGACAACCGGGATTCTTACCGAAGATGAGGCAGCACAACTCATTCGTGGCCTGCAACAATTGCTCGTGGAATGGGAGCCGGATGGCCCGCCCGTGAACGAGCTGGAAGATATTCACTCCGCGGTGGAGGCCGCTCTGCGCGAGAAGCTCGGGCCGCTGGCCGGCAAGCTGCACACCGCGCGCAGCCGCAATGACCAGGTGGCTACCGATTTCCGCCTGTACCTGCGGCGAGGATGTGTGGACCTGGATGCCCGCCTGCAGGAATTGCAGCGCGCGCTGCTGGCTTGCGCCGAGGAGCACCTCGATGTCGTGATGCCTGGCTTTACCCACCTGCAGCATGCCCAGCCGGTTTCCGCCGCGCATCACCTGCTCGCCTATGTGTGGATGCTCGGGCGTGACCGCGAGCGGGTGAGCGACGCGCGACGACGCATCAACCGCTTGCCGTTGGGCGCGGGGGCACTGGCCGGCACGAAATTCCCCATCGACCGGCAGCAGGTCGCAGATGAACTCAGCTTTGATGCCGTGCTGGAAAACAGCCTGGATGCTGTGGCCGACCGTGACTTCGCGGTGGAATTGCTCGCCGCCTGCAGCCTGGTGATGATGCACCTGTCGCGCTTCTGCGAGGAGCTCATTCTCTGGTCAAGCCAGGAATTCTTCTGGGTCGATCTGCCGGAGAGCTACTGCACCGGCAGCAGCATCATGCCGCAGAAAAAAAATCCCGATGGCGCGGAATTGATCCGCGGCAAAACGGGCCGCGTATATGGCCATCTGCTAGGTCTGCTCACTGTGCTCAAGGGATTGCCGCTGGCGTATAATAAAGACTTGCAGGAAGACAAAGAAGCGGCCTTTGATGCGCTGGACACGGTACTGGCGTGCCTGGAGATCACCGCCGGCATGGTGCGCGGGATGAAGTTTCGCCGTGACCGCACATTAGGCGCGCTGGCCGGCGAGATGAGTGCTGCCACTGAGATTGCCGACTACCTCGCCGGAAAAGGCATGCCATTCCGTGATGCCCACCACGTGAGTGGTGAGATCGTACGCTATGCGGAAAGCCAGGGGAAGGGGTTGGACGACCTTACGCTCGACGAGTTGCGCCAGTACTCCGCATTGATCGAGGGGGATCTGCCCCCGCTGCTCACCCCGCAAGCCGTGGTGGCCGCGAAGACCTCACGCGGAGGCACTGCCCCGGAACGAGTAAAAGAACAGTTAGCCAGCGCGCGTGAAATGGTCGGTTAGTAGAAAAAGCGGGCAGGCGCAATGCCTGCCCGCTTTTTCTACTCAACTATTCCGTTGATTATTTACCTTCGGTCGCCAACACCGGGCAGGCTTCCTTCCCATCGTATTCTTTAACGGTGATGGACTTCATCTTATCGCCGACTTTCACATTCTTCACCACGTCTAATCCGCTCTTCACCCAACCGAACACGGCATAATTGCCATCCAGTTGCGGAATGTCGCAGTAGGTGATGTAGAACTGGCATCCGGCGGAATCCGGGTCGGCGGAACGGGCCATCGCCAGCGCGCCGGTCTTATGGATGAGTTTCGATTTCTCCATATTGATCTGATAGCCCGGGCCACCACTGCCGTTCCCGCTCGGATCGCCACCCTGGATGAGTTGGAAATCCTTCTCGGTTTCCACGCGGTGGAATGTGAGGCCATCATAGAATTTCGCCTGCGCCAGCTTTACGAAATTGGCGACGGTGTTGGGCATATCTTTTCCTTCCAGCACCAGTTCAACCTGCTTGTCATCCGCCATGGTAATGGTAGCCAGGTAGCGCCCCTGCTTCTTCACCGCGGCCACTTCCGCTTCCGTCGGCGCTTTCCACTTCGACTCTTTCACCTGAGCCACCAGCGGATTCGCTTCGGCGCCTTCGTAGCGTGCCACTGTGATGGATTTGACCTTATCGCCCGCCTTCACATCTTTCAGCGCATCCATCCCGCTCTTCACCCAGCCAAACGGGGAGAGCGCGGCGATCTGTTCCGGCAAATCGGAGAGCGCGATATAGAACTGGCTGGCTGCGGAATTCGATTGGAACACCGGCAACATGCCGAAGGCGCCGGCTTTATTCAGCAGCTTGGACTTCACGTACTTAATTTCATAGCCTGGCCCGCCGGTACCATCGCCTTCCGGATCGCCGCCTTCAATCAGGGAGAAGGTCGGGCCTTGATCCAGGCGGTTCAATGCCAGTCCATCATAAAATTTCCCCTGCGCCAGTTTGATAAAATTCGCCACGGTGAGCGGCATCTGGCCCCCTTCCAGCACCACTTCGATCTTTTTCCCGCTTTCCAGGGTGATGGTGGCTAATTGGCGGCCTTGCATTTGCACCGAGCTAATTTCAGCCTGCGTGGGCGCTTTCCACTTGGATGCCGTTGTCTCAACATACAGCGGACAGGCTTCTTTTCCGTTATACGGCGTGACGACCAGCGCTTTGATCTTATCGCCTTTCTTGATTTTCGCGAGGTCATCCACGTTCTTCACCCAACCGAATGTCGGCAACTGGCCATCGACCATTTTGAAGTCGGTGCCGAGGATAATGAACTGGCTGCTCCCGGATTCCGGGAACTGCGGGCGATGGAACATGGCTACAGCGCCACGCTTATTGCGCAGGAACGGGGACATTTCCAGGCCGATGGTGTATCCCGCACTGCCGGAGCCGTCATTATTCGGATCACCGGTCTGCCACAGCTTCAGGGCCGGCATGCGGCTATCCTTCGGCTGATCGACCACCTGAAAGAACGCCTGCCCATCATAGAATTTCGCCTTGGCCAGTTTGACGAAATTGGCGACGGTATAGGGCATTTCTTTCCCTTCCAGTACCATTTCGATCTTTGTACCGTTTTCCATGGTCATCACGGCAAGAAATCGTCCTTGTTTCCGGGCGGCATCCATCTCCGATCTGGTCGGCGGTGTGAGATCATCACCCGCAGCATGTGCGATGAGCATGGCGGCAAATAACGCCATGATTGCTAATACGTGTTTATGCATGGTTTCTCCTTCGTATCGTGTGAGGATTATGGATCATGGACTCAGTCCGGTATGCCGTATGGCATGAAGACCCGAGAGAATCTACCGGTTACCCAGCCTGAATAGGGGCGGGCTCCTGTCCTGCATATGGTTCTATGGTGACCGTTTTCATCCGGTCGCCTTCACGGACACCCTCGACCACATCCATGCCGTTTTTCGCCCAACCGAACACCGCGTATCCGCCATCCAGATGCGGGGTATCGCCCAGGGTAATGAAAAATTGGCTGCCGGCGCTGTCGGGATGCTGTGAGCGTGCCATCGAAATGGCGCCTTTCTTATGCTTCAGATTCTGGGCGATCTCCAATTTGATCGCGTATCCCGGCCCTCCGGCTCCGTTGCCATTCGGATCGCCGCCCTGGATAACGAATCCGGGCACCACACGATGGAACGTCAACCCATCGAAGAAGTGTGCCCGAGCTAATTGCACAAAATTTGCCACCGTGTACGGCGCCGCCCCGCCTTCGAGGACGACTTCGATCTGTTTGCCGTCAGCCATGGTGATAGTCGCCAGCAGGCGGCCTTGCTTCCGAATACTCTCAACCTCTTCCGGTGTCGGAGGATGAAGCTTCATCTGATTGTCTCCCATCAATTTCCCCCTTATGAATACGTATTATACCTGTCCTGGCCACTATTGTCTTTAACGCTGTTTCACAAACTTATCAATTTAGCGCTAAATTGCTTACTTCGCTGAGATAATACTGGGCTTCAACCCCATGCCAGCAAACAAGGAGACTACCCTGACGGAAGCGAAAAGAGTGAATCCGGATGCTCCGGATTCACGTATCTCAACGAACAATTCACAATGCGCGGAGAAGTAATGACTGATTCACATGCCGTTGATATTGCTATTGAACTGTGCCGTCCAGGCGCCGTTGTCCCGCATTACCTTCATCCGACCGATGGCGGGATGGATATTACCTCGCCTGCAGAGGTGCTCGTGCCGGCGGGACAGACTGTAATTGTCCCGACAGGATTGAAAGTCGCCGTGCCGGAAGGCTGGATGTTGCTGGTCTTTCCCCGCTCGGGCTTAAGCGCCAAAACCGGTCTGCGCATCGCCAACAGTCCCGGGCTTATTGATGCCGGGTATCGCGACGAAGTCGGGGTCATCGTGCATAACACCGGTTCAACGGACTACACCATCACCGCCGGATCGCGCATTGCGCAATATGTGCTGGTTCAGCGGACGGCCATCCGCTTCGCTCTCGTGCCGTCGGTCGCCGAAATCGGCACCAACCGCGGGGGCGGTTTCGGGCATACCGGCGGCTGACCAGATGCTTTTTCGGGAGCAGGATGGTTTCCCCATCCTGCTCCCGAAGTACACCTCTCTCCTCCCCTGACTCCTGTAAGTCAGGATGTCGGTGTATTTATGGCAGGAACAACTGGTTCGTCGGAACCACTTGTTTCACCTGATGCTGGCTCGACCAGGAGAGAGCGACTTGTGCGAGCGCGGTGTTGACGTAGTATTCGACCACGATATCATACCGCTGCCCAGCGGTGAGGGCGATCGATGCCGCACGCTCCGTGTTGTTCACTGTCCAATCATCAATCACCGGTTGCCCATTGATCAGGAGACGCACCCCACCCGAGGACTTCAGGTAGAATTTATATGTCTCGGAATACAACGGCTGTATCTGCCCGGTCCAACGTACGGAGAAATTGTCTTTGGGCACGATCGTGTTGGGCGTACCGGATCCCCAGTTGAAGTTCAAGGTGTTATCGATGCGCGTCAACAGCGGATTGGTGAGATCGATATTGCCGAAATACTGGCCTTGCAGCCCGTGAATCGGAACAACGGTGATGTTCACCGTCACGGTGGTGGAACTCAATCGGCCATCGCTCACTTTGAAGGTGAATTTATCCGAGCCGTAATACCCTGTGGTCGGCTTATAGGTCAAATTCGGTGCCGTGCCGGTAAGCGTGCCATGCGTGGGTTTCGCTACCAGGGTATAGGTGAGCGTATCACCATTCGGATCCGAACCAGTGAGGACTACGGCAATCGGCGTGTTCTGATCGGTGGTGATATCCTGGCTATTCGCCGTCGGTTGGCCGTTGACTTTGATCGTCACGGTGCCCAGGTTCGAATCCATATACCCATTGTTCACCACGAAGGTGAAGCTATCCGGTCCGACATAGCCTGCCGCCGGTGTATAGGTGACTTTCGGCGCATTGCCGGTGAGCGTGCCGTGTGCCGGTACATCGACTAGGCGATAGGTGAGTTTCCGTAGCGACGGGTCGGTGCCGCTCAGTGTAATCGGCAGGATGATATCCTGATTGGTCACCACACTCTGGCTCTTAGCGGTCGGCTTGCCGATCACGGTGAGTGTCACCGTCGCCGTTGCGGAGTCCATCCGGCCATCATTCACTTTGAAGGTGAATTTATCCGCACCACGATAGCCGGCAGCCGGCGTATAGGTGAGTGTCGGCGCGATGCCGGAGAGCGTGCCGTGCGCCGGATTGGTGACTATCACATAGGTCAGCGGATCGTTTTCCGGATCGGAACCAGCCAGGGTAATCGCGGTCGGCGTATCCTGGTTGAGCGTAACCGCCTGCCCGGTAACCGTCGGTTTGCCATTGACGGTAATGCTGATCATCGCCGGATCGGAAACGCCCTTTCCGTCGTTCACAGTAAATGTGAAGCTATCCGCTCCATGGTAATTCGAGGCCGGCGTATATTTGAGATTCGGTGCGGTACCGGACAGCGAACCGTGCACCGGCTTGGTGACGATGCTGTATTTTAATGTCGTGCCTTGCGCACCGGCACAGGACAAGACAATCGGGAGTGCCGTGTTCTGGTTCGTAATGACACTTTGTGCCAGCGCAATCAACTTGCCCCCGACATTAATACTGACGGTGGCCGGGTCGGAATCCAGACTGCCGTCATTGACCGTGAAGGTGAAGCTATCGGTGCCCACGTAGCCGTCAGCCGGCGTATACGTGAGATCGGGAGCAGTGCCGGATAATGTCCCATGAGCGGGATTATTCACCACGGTGAATGTCAACGGATCATTCTCCGGATCAGTTCCGGTCAGCGTGATAGGCAACGCTGTATTGAGGAGAGCATTGACGGTCTGGCTGCTCGCGGTCGGTTTCCCATTCACGGTAATACTCACCGTCGCCACCGCAGAATCCATACTGCCATCGTTCGCTTTGAAGGTGAAGCTGTCAGTGCCGTGGAAACCACTCGCCGGCGTATAGGTGAGATTCGGCGCAGTGCCAGCCAGGGTGCCATGTGCCGGATTGGTCACCGTCACAAAGGTCAGCGGATCGTTGTCCGGGTCACTGCCGGTCAGGGTGATGGCCACCGCGGTATTCTGATTGGTTTTGACATTCAGCTTATCGGCGGTCGGCTTTCCATTCACGGTGATGCTCACCGTGGCCGGGTCGGCATACATTTTGCCGTCACTGACTTTGAAGGTGAAGCTATCCGGCCCGTGATAACCGGCATTCGGGGTGTAAATCGGATTCGGCATCGTCCCGGTGATCTTGCCATTCACCGGATAACTCACCATGCTGAAGGTTAGCGTGGTATTCTCCGGATCACTGCCAGTCAAATGGATTGTCGTCGCCGTATCCTGATTGAGTTTCACATTCTGCGCATCGGCAGTCGGCTTCCCGTTGATATTGATGCTAATCGTCGCGGGAGCCGAATCAATCTGGCTATTGCTGACTTTGAAGGTGAAGCTGTCCGTGCCGTGGTAGCCGGCGTTCGGCGTATAGGTCAGGTTCGGCGCCGTGCCGGTGAGATTCCCATGGGCGGGATTTGTCACGATGGCATAGGTCAGCGTGGCATTCTCCGGATCAGAACCCGTGAGCGTGACCGCAACCGCGGTATCCTGATTGATGCTGATGGTTTGCCCGTTCGCGGTCGGCTTCGCCTGGATGGTGATCGAAACGGTGGCCTGATCGGAATCCTGCTTCCCATCATTCACCGTGAAGTTGAAGCTGTCCGAACCGTGATACCCGGCAGCGGGCGTATAGGTCAGGTTCGGTGCGGTGCCGGAGAGCGTACCATGAGACGGTTTAGCCGCCAGGAAGGTCAACGGATCATTCTCCGGGTCGCTGCCAGTGAGGGTGATGGCAAGCGGGGTATCCTGACCGGTTGCTACATTTTGCGCATTCGCGACCGGCTTGCCGTTCACGCTGATGCTCACTGTAGCCGGGTCGGAATCCATTTTGCCATCGTTCACCTTAAAGGTGAAGCTGTCCGCACCATAATAGCCGGCATCCGGCGTATAGGTCAGGCTTGGTGCCGTGCCGGTGAGTTTTCCATGGGTCGGATTCGCCACAACCACATAGGTCAGCGAGGCATTCTCCGGGTCGCTACCAGTCAAGGTTACCGTATTCGCCTTATCCTGCAGGGCAGTGACGCTCTGCGCGTTGGCCACTGGTTTGCCATTGACCGTGATACTCACCGTCGCAGCACTGGAATCCAGACGGCCATCATTCACCTTAAAAGTAAAGCTATCCGGGCCGATATAGCCGGCATTCGGGGTATAGGTGAGGTTCGGGGCCGTCCCGGATAATTGCCCATGAGAGGGTCCACTGACTGTCGTAAAGGTCAGGGGATCATTCTCCGGGTCAGACCCGGTGAGGGTGATGGCCAACGCGGTATCCTGACCGCAGGTGACATTATTGGCATTGGCGGTCGGCTTGCCGTTTACGGCAATAGTCACCGTTGCCACCGCAGAATCCTGCTTCCCATCATTCACTTTAAAGGTGAAGTTGTCTGTGCCATGATAGCCGGCGTTCGGCGTGTAGGTGAGATTCGGCGCGGTGCCGGTAAGTGTGCCGTGGGCCGGATTGGTCACCGTCGCAAAGGACAGCGGATCATTCTCCGGGTCGCTGCCGGTGAGGGTGATGGCGACCGCGGTATCCTGATTGGTTGTCACGTTCTGCACTGTACCGCTCGGTTTCCCGTTCACGGTGATGCTCACCATGGCCGGGTCGGAATCCATTTTGCCATCGTTCACCTTAAAGGTGAAGCTATCCGGGCCGTAATAGCCGGTATTCGGCGTATAGGTGAGGCTTGGCGCCGTACCGGTGAGCTTTCCATGCGCGGGATTCGTCACGACCGCATAGGTCAGCGTGGCATTCTCCGGGTCGCTGCCGGTCAAGGTCACCGCCTTCGCCACATCCTGCAGGACATTCACATTCTGCACATTGGCGGTCGGTTTCGCGTTGACCGTGATACTCACCGTTGCGGACGCGGAATCCTGGTGACCGTCATTCACTTTGAAGGTGAAGCTGTCTGAGCCAGTGTACCCCGGAGCCGGTGTATAGGTCAGGTTCGGTGGTGTTCCGGTTAATTGTCCATGGGAGGGTCCACCGGTGATCGTATAGGTGAGTGGATCATTCTCCGGATCGGACCCGGTGAGGGCAATGGCCACCGCGGTATCCTGGTTGCAGGAGACGCTTTTCGCGTTGGCGGTCGGCTTGCCGTTCACCGTGATCGTCACGGTACCGGGAGTGGAATAAACCGTCCCATCATACGCCTTGAAGGTGAAGCTGTCCGAACCATGATACCCCGCGTTGGGCGTGTAGGTCAGGTTCGGCGCTGTTCCGGTGAGTGACCCATGCGTGGGATTGGTGGCAACCGAGAATGTCAAGGTATTGCCATCGATATCGCTTCCGGTGAGGGTGATGGGAAGCGGTGTATCCTGGTTGGTCGTGACGCTCTGATTATCCACCGTTGGAGGATTATTCGTCGATTTCACGGTGACCGTGCTATCGGCATACGCATCCGGAAGTGCAACGGCATTCCCATCAGCCACCTGGCGTACCACCGGCGAATCGCCGAATGTGATGGGCGAATTGACGGTCGATGTGCCGGCGAGGGCCTTAAAGGTCACTTTTAAAATGGTCGATGTGCCGGCGGGGAACGTCGATGGCGGCGTGGGTGGCGAATTCAGCGGCAGCATCATCCCGAAGCCGACACGCCCTTGAGCCGCATTATTGGCATTCACCAGCAGGGAGGCCGAAGATGCGCTGCTGCCTAATTGCGCCGAAACATATTGTAATTGGGCTGGATCAAAGTTGAGACTGAAGCCGATCGCGTTTTCCGTCCCCTGTGCATTGATCTGAACCTGCACATCGCCATTTTGCCCACGCAAAATCGTGGTCGGGAGCACACTGAGCGTGGTGGGCGGAGTAGTGACGAGCTCAATGCCATTACCGGTGCCCAGGTTGCGCGAATATTTCTTCGCCGTGTCGTTGTTCCAGTGCTCATGCACACCCAGGCTCGGTAAGCGCGTGCCGGATTGATCCGGATCGTAGAAGGTGCCGGAGGGCGGGTTATTGGCCTGCGCCGCCTCATGCATGTAGTTGTCCGCACAATCGGCGAGGTCGGTCGTTTCGCTGTGCAACACATCCAGGCCTACCGAATCGATGGCCACCGGGTCCTGCGAGACAAAGACGCTGGAGGGCCACTTGCCGCCCAACGAATCCCACTTCACCGGCATGGACCAAGCGGTATTCGACCACCAGCCGCCAAAGAGCCCGTCCAGCATGTAGAGGAGGGTCTTGCCGCCCAATTGCTTCGAGCCCATGTGATCCACCAGCACATGGTACGTCCCCATGCCGGTCGCCCAGCCATTCGGGCCATGCAGCCAATCATGGAGATGCTCCGGGCTGCGTCCCATGACACCGAAGGTATTCTTGCCGCAGAGGGTGCCGCCGATGGGCCCACTGCGTTTGAGGAGCGCCAGATTAATGAAGTAATCCGAGTCGTAGATGAATTTCGACATCTGATCCGTGACCGCCGATGCCGGCCCGCTATAGAAGAGCACGGACTGGGAGGTGAGTTGCACACGCTCGCGGCCACTCTGCCCCAGCGGGTCCATATAGTGGACGTTGGGATAGGCGGCGTGGCAGCGGTTGTAGAACGGATCGAGCCAGAAGCGGATGGGGTCCCCAACATAGATGTCTTGCTGCGGCACGCCGGCCACATCGACCAGTTGGTGCAAGAGCGCAATGGTCATCTGCGGGGTCGGGTTCGACTCGTTGTTGGAGAGATGGTAGATGGCCGCATTCGCCGGATCATCCGGATTCGTCATCATGTAACTGCGTTCCGGGTCCGAGCTATAGCCCGGCCAGGTGGCGGGGAACGCCGAGGAGGCGTTGAGCTTAATGGCAATCTTTTCACCGGGTTGATAGCCGATATCGCCTTTACCGTGGTTGCGGTTGTAATAGCGGAAGATGGCATCCCAGGCGGCCGCTTCAGTGCTCTCCCCGGTCATCCAGCAGATGGCTTTGCCGACCATATCGTTCACCACGGCCTGATGGCAATGGTTTTCATCCCAAAAATATCCGCTGGGGTTTGAGCCATCGATGCTGTTATCCCAGGCGATATCGCCGCTGGTGGAGTTGAAATCCTGCACCCAGGCGACGCGGCCGGGGTGAATGCCTTTGGCCACCCCCATCGGGGTATTCACGGGATCCGTGCGGACCCAGGAGGGCTGCCAGGAATACGGGATGTTGGAATTGGCATGCGCAAAGCGGCCCGGTCCACCGACCACGGCCACCAGGCTGGCGAGCACCCCGACGACGAGCAGCAGGCCGGCCAGCACGAACCGGGCGGTCTTCAGCTTCTGCTGGGCATTGCGGAAGGCCAGCGCACACCCACCGGTGCCTAACAGCCAGATCACGAAGCTGGAGGCTAATGGCGCGACAGCGCGCTGACAGGGATACGAGGCGCGACTCGGCTTGGGCAATACCCGTACCAGGAACCAGAGAAGCGATACGGCGCCGATGAGAGGAAAGAGCAATTTTGCCCATCCACTCAAGCGTGGGCGATGAATAGGCTTGCCCGTCTTCGGACAGATCTGCTGAAGTTGCGGGTTCGTCAAATCGAACCGGTCCATACTACCCTTCCTTTCGAACGTATGTCACGAGTTACCGACGGCATGCGTATCCGCGATTCAACTATGTGCTGACTGGATGGCAGATGATTCCAATACCAATAGCCATATATTGATGAATGCGTAGCCGGACATTGGGGGAGCAGTATAGTCGCGATCTCCATCTATTAGCCTCTTGCTTGCTGATTGGGAACGCTCAACTATACGCCGGACATAATAACCTGTGAGATATTATACAACATCTATGCGCTACTTTTTCAATATTGGCGCTAAATAGTATGAAATAATTTTGCTTGCCTGCCCGACAGGCGGTATGAATTTTGCGATTGTGCTTCTGACGGAAAAACAGCGGGAAAGAGAAGGGGTCGCATCAGAAAATTCATTGCATCATGCTTACCAACCAGGACGCCGTTTATACTGTGCGGCGAGGTGGCATCCTCCCTCATGGCAGGTGCCCCAGGCACAATTCGGGCCTAAGTTATCGAAAATGACCGGCACTTCGGCCTGTACCAGCGCGCGGATCTTCTCGAAAAGTGCGCGGATCTCCCACTGCGCGCGGCTGCAGAGTCGCTTTTGCGCAATCTCGATGAGTTGGCGCCCGTTCACCTTCATCACCAGTTCCGTCTCGCACGCGTTCGGGAGCACAAAACGCGCATCCTGGTTGATATCTTCATTGCCGAGGTTGGGATAGGCGGTATGGAGCAGTGCCTGCAGTTGCTCATAGCTATCGCCGAGATCAGCCATCACCCGGCGATACAGCGCAAGCGCTTCCGGGCAATTGCGGATGGTGTCCGGCACAATATAGCGAAAATCGCCTTTATCGACATACCGCTGGCTCTGTTGGGCATATGAGGCCAGGCGATGGCGCACCAGTTGATGCGAACAGGCGCGTGAGATACCGCGAATGTGGAAGTGGAAATCCAGGTGCTCCAGAATCCCCCAATGGTGCCGGCTCAGCACTTTGTCGCGCAGCCACTCCCCCATCGCCTGCTCGCTCTCCAATGGCTTCACCCCGGCAAAACCGGTCTTACTATAACAGATACGTGCGGCCGCATAGGCCGGATACAGGCTGCCCGTCCAATGAATGAGTTGCACATCGACGGAAACTTCACGCGGTAAGGCTGCTGCGGTCATGGCATGCTCCAGTACGCCAATGATAACACTGATTTCCGTGGATGGGCAAGGATCACCTGACGAATGCGACAGGTCTTTCACGGCGTTTTCATCTGTGCTAATATGGTACATTGGACTCCTGTGAAGGCATATATCCAGCAATGACCAGACACACAACCATGCCTGCGGTCTCCGTAATCATCCCCGCGTTTCGACGAATTGATTTTGTCAACCAGGCGGTGGCCAGTGTGTTGCGGCAGACCTTTACCGATTATGAGATCATCGTGGTGGATGATGCTTCCGGCGAAGATATCATCCGGCAATACCGGCTCCCGGATTCCGCCCGCATCGTTCGGCGCTCGACAAACAGCGGCGGACCGGCCCTCCCGCGCAATGACGGCAGCCGCGTCGCTCAGGGTCGTTATCTCGCCTTCCTCGACATGGATGATATCTGGCTGCCGGACTTTCTGGAGACGCAGGTGGCTGTGCTCGATGCCCGTCCAGAGGTAGGGGTTGCATTTTGTCATTATACCAACGTCGATGAGACGCTGATTCCGCTGACGGAGCAAATGCACGCGATCCCCCCGATCGCCGATCCGCTGGCGCAGATGATCTCCGGCTGTTTCCTCCATTCCCCCTCCTTTGCCCTGATTCGCCGGACGGTCTTCGAGGCGGAAGGGGGATTCGATGGGCAATTCATCGGTACGTCTGACTGGGACCTTTGGATTCGTCTGGCGCGCCGGACGCAGTTTCATTATGATCCCTCCCCACGCGTCCTCTACCGTCGTTATGCCGCCCAGCTCAGTGCCAAACGTGGGTTGATGTTCAAAGCGAATATCGCCGTGCTGGAGAAAACGCTGGCCTGGGCTGCGCAAGACCGTCCGGATTTACAACCGCTGATCCGACGGCAACTGGCACGCTGGTATAATCGCTATGCCCGAACACAAATGGCCAGGGGCGATAATGCGCAGGCGATCCGCGAATCACTTAGCCAGGCGTTAGCCTATCACCCGATGAGCCTGCATGCGTATCGATTGTTTTCTGTCCTTGCCGGATACACGTTAAAGAAACGATTATTCAGCAGGAATCCTGCCGTTGATTAACGAATTCCTTGTCTCACCTAAACCGATAGCCCGTTGAGCCAGAGGAATCACGTGCCCGCATCACAGCAACGACCGGCAATGACGATACAGCTTTTCCGCCCGCAAATTCGCGAGGAGGCCATCACGGCGGTCAGCGAGGTGTTGCGCTCCGGCTGGATTGGCCTGGGGCCGAAGACCGCCGAGTTCGAGCGCACCTTTGCCGCGTATACCGGCGCACGCTATTGCGTAGGCGTCAACTCCGGCACCTCTGCGTTGCATATTGCATTGCACCTGCTGCGCCTGCCCGCCGGCAGCGAGGTCATCACCACGCCGCTCACCTTCATCTCCACCAATCACGCCATCCTCTACGAAGGGTTGCAGCCGGTCTTCGCTGATGTCGAGCCTCATACCGGGAATCTCGATGTTGCCGATGTCGCCCGGCGCATCACCGACCGCACCGGTGCCATCGTCCTCGTGCACTATGGTGGGTATCCCTGTGATCTGGATGCCTTTTATGCGCTGGCACGTGCACATCATCTGCCGATCATCGAGGACTGCGCGCATGCCTGCGGGGCACGGTATCACGGGCAGCCCATTGGTTCGCATGGCGATTATCACGCCTTCTCGTTCCAGGCGGTGAAGAACCTGACCATGGGCGACGGTGGGGCATTGACGCTCTCCGATCCCGCGGATGAAGCGCGGGCACGCAAGCTGCGCTTTCTCGGCATCGAACATTCGGCTTACCAGCGCAATGCCACCGCCGTATCACCCAGCGCGCGCTGGGAATACCAGATCGAGGAAGTTGGATTCAAGTACTATATGAACGATATCCAAGCCGCGCTGGGGCTTGCCCAATTGCCGTTCCTGGACGAAGAAAATGCGTATCGTGCGCGACTGGTGGCGTTATACCGCCAGGAGCTGACCGGCGTGACCGGTGTCGAGTTGTTGCAATATGCGGATGACCGGGAGAGCAGCCATCACCTGTGCTGCATTCTGGTTGAGGCGCGCGAACGACTGGCCGAGAAGTTGCAAGCGCATGGAGTGGAAGTCACACTGCATTACCGCCGCAATGACGATTACCCGATGTACCAGCGCTGCGAGCTGCCGCACGTGGCGGACTTCACCGCCCGCGCCATGACGCTGCCGCTGCATCTCGGCTTAACGGAAGACGATATATACTACGTAACCGCACTCATTCGGGAGGGTTGGTGAGATGGCGACACCGGTGGTCATCCTGGGGGCGCGCACTCTGGCCGAAGAGATTGCCGATCTGATCTCGGAAATGCCCGGGTATGAAGTGCGGGCCTTTGTCGAGAATATGGATCGCGACCGCTGCCGCGAACCGCTGGCGGGGTTGCCCGTCCTGTGGGTGGATGCACTTGCGATGCTGGAGACCGGCGTGCAGGCGATCTGCGGACTGGCCACCACGCAGCGCCGGCGCTATGTCGAACAGGTGCATGCGCTGGGGGTGCCATTCGCCACCCTCCTCCACCCCAGAGCGCGCGTCTCCCAAACCGCGGAACTGGGTGAAGGCTGCTTCCTCAGCCCATTTGCCAATGTCTCCGTGCGCTCGAAACTCGGCCAGCACGTCTTCGTCAATCGCGGCGTGCTGATTGGGCACCATACCACCATCGGCGACTTCTGCTCCATCCACCCTGGCGCGAATATCGCCGGCAAGGTGACCATCGGTGAGCAGACCTATATTGGGATGGGGGCGATCATCCGTGATGGCGTCACCATTGGCTCCGGCTGCGTCATCGCGGCAGGCGCTGTCGTGACACGCGACCTGCCCGACCATGTGCTGGTGATGGGCGTGCCGGCGCAGATTGTGCAGACCGGGATCGAGGCGAAATAGATGACTGATTCGCTCATCATTAATGTCGCACTGACAGGGATGGTCCCCACCAAATTGGACTCCCCACACCTGCCCGTCACGCCGGCGGAAATCGCCGACGAGGCGCGACGCTGCCGGGACGCCGGCGCCGCCATCGTGCACCTGCATGCGCGCGATGCCAACGGCAAGCCCACCTACCGTCGTGAGGTGTACCAGGAGATCCTCACCGCCGTGCGCACGGCCTGTCCGGATCTCATCCTCTGCGTTTCCACCAGCGGGCGCGTCTTCAAGACCTTCGAGGAGCGCGCAGAGGTACTCGACATCACCGCGCCACGCCCGGAGATGGCGTCTCTCACCCTCGGCTCGATGAATTTTGCCCGCGAGGCCTCGGTGAACGATCCGGCGATGATCAAGGCACTGGCCACGCGCATGTATGAGTGCGGCATCACCCCGGAACTGGAGTGCTTCGACCTGGGAATGGTGGAGTACAGCCACTATCTGCTCAGCCATGGCATATTGTGCACCCCCGGCTATTGCAATCTCCTGCTCGGTTCACTGGGCACCTTGAGCGCCACCGCGCTGAACCTGGCGCTGATGGTCCGCGCTCTCCCGCCCGGCATCACCTGGGCCGCCACCGGCATCGGCAGCTTCCAGTTCCGCATCAACGCCCTGGCCATCGCCATGGGCGGCCACGTGCGTGTGGGACTGGAAGATAACCTTTACCTCGACGACGCCCGCACACAACTGGCAACCAACGCTGCCCTCGTCGAGCGCCTGGTGAAATTGGGCGAAGCCGCCGGACGGCCCATCGCCTCGCCGGATGAAGCACGGGCGATTATCGGATTACCGATGCTCACTCTGCAAAGAGCATAGCCTCCTATCACTCTATCGTATCGATATACAACAGATATTTTCCGTCGGTAGTGAGCCGTGCTGGGCAGGTGAAGGGGATGGGCTTGACAGCAAGGGTGTCGAGTGCGACGGCGTAGGTGGCATCACCTTCGTTATAAATGATCTGCGTGCTGTCCGGCGAAAAGTGGATGTTGCTGTAGGTCGGACCGAGCGGCAATTCGCGCACATCGGTGAAGTCGGAGCGCATCAGCCAATGCTCATAGCCGATGGAACCTGCGGTTATATTTTTATAGAGCAGATAGCGCCCGTCCGGGCTAACGTCCTCGAAGGTATTGTCTATCTTGCGTTGGTCCGCAGCAGGCTGATGCAGTGTTCCGGCATGTTCCCCGCGCAGTTCATAACAAAAAATGGCTCGATTACTTGTTACAACATTATCCCTCTGAAAGACCCAATATTCCATATCGCCGGCCAATACTGACCCATCCCGACTAAACTGAAAATACGGATAAATTCGTCCCTCGATAGTGAGGAGCAATCGCTGGTCCTTTCCATCCATCGTCATCACATACAGACTCATAGAATGCTTCGCGGTATCCTCGGTAGTATATGCGACCAGCTTCCCATCCGGGCTGACGTCAAATCCGTTCGAACTGTCGGGCACACGTTCGAATCCCTCGCCGTCTCTCTGTATGTGCGCGGTAAACCAGAGATGGTCATCACACCTGATGAATATGCGTTGGCCGTCGGCCGTGAAACGGCATTGGAGGCACCTGATGTGCGTCACAATGCTGGACAGGATGATCATCTCGTTATGGCTGTCGATATCCCGCAGGATCACATTTCCGCCACGGCAATAGAGCAGCGTTTTGCCATCCGGTGAGAGCGATACACTGGAGTTCCCATCCAGGTCAGGTAGGTCGTAACTGAGCTGTTTACGCCCGGAGCCATCGGGATAGGCGACAAAGATCTGCGCATTATGTTTTGGGAATGAATCTGGAGACGGCAATGTTCTTTGCGGGAACTTATAAATGCCAGTGCTGCCGGGCAACTTCACGCGTAGGGTACCGTTAAAAACATCGTTGTCGTTCTCCACCGTGCCTTTCAGCGCCGTGACCAGCATGCGCAACGGGGCATACAATGCGCCATTGTGTCTGAACGGCGCGGAGGGCAGATCCACCCGTTTCCCGTTGGATGTCGCACGAAGTGTATCTGGTGTGCAGGTGAATGAAGCGTTCCCACGCGCAACGGTGACCGCACCGGTCAGCAAGTCCGTCGTAATCGTCGCTCCCACAATCTCGGTAAAGGGGGTGAGCGGCATCATCTCCACCTGATCAATCACCACCACGGTGGGTATGCTGCAGGCAAAGGGTGGGACAGCCGCCTTGCCGAAAAGCCACCCCAATGACAGGCATGAAAGAAGGACGATTCCTCGCAAAGCCTTGCTCCTTTTACTGTTAAAGCGATTACCCATTATACCGTCGCATATCATACACGCGTGAAGCGGTGAACAGCACGTGTTTACCGTCAGGCCACAGGCAATAACGTCGGATCACATATCCCCGCGTCAACTGACGCGGCACAGAGCCATCAGTATTGACGACATAGAGACCGTAATTATTTCTTCCGAATACCTGCTTCTCGTCCGGAGTAAAGCATGGATCGCGCAGCGACAGCGGCTGCCCGGGCACCAGTGTGCGTATGTTTTGCAAGTCCACATCCGCCAGGCATATTCCTCGCCGCCAATCATTGAATACGATGGATTTCCCACCAGGACTGAATCGCCCGCGCTCCTGCGTCACCTGGACACCATCCGCTACCTGGGTAACGGTGGTTCCGGCACCTGGACCGTTCAGTTGATAAATCTCACTGTGCCGACTGTTTGTTTTCAGGTCATATTTCGTGTATAAAATGCTCGCACCGTCGGGGCTGAATAGCGGTGACGTGCCAGAAAATTTCGTTTCTAATGCTTTACCGGTCAGATCCATCAGATGTACGATGCCGTCCAACGTGGAAAACACGATAGTACTGCCATCCGGACTCAAGCACAGACCATCCGCCCCCTCCTGTAACACACGTTTCTCCGTGCCATCGCTGCGAATACAACAGATACGGATCCCCTGTTGCATATCGTTCGCGTACACATCCTGATAAACAACTAACTTTCCATCCGGCGAGAGGAAGGGGTTCGCGCAGGCAATCTGTTGATTTGTCCTCCGCTGCAGGCAGATGGGCAGTGGGTTGCCGGCGTGACGCAGATACAGGTCGCCGCCATCGGTGTAAACCCAGGTGGCTTTGTCGGCGGAATACACTGGCAATCCTTTATCCCCATGCCCATAAGTGAGTCGGCGCAACTCGCTACCGTCGAGGTTCATGACGTACAATTCATCATTAGTCTCGCGTAAGGATGCCGCCTCTTCTTTGACCTCTCTGCGCGGCAGCATGAGTGGTGCAGTGAAACCGGGCATTGAGATGGACAGTGTGCCCGGCGCTCCCGGCTGCACCGTCCCTTTCAAAGCGGTGATGAGCGGAAGCAAGGGGACATAATATGTCTGGTCACGCAACATCGGCACGCAGGGGAGTTGCACTGCCTGGGCGTTGCTCTGCGCGGTGAGCATGAGGGGAGAGAAGATGAGGGTGCTGTCTTGCCTGGCCACCGTCACCTCGCCAGTGAGCTCATTACGTGTCGCCGTGCAACCAAGTAACTCAACCAGCGGCTGCAATGCCACAACATCCCCTGTGGGGTACGCCAGCACTTCAGGGAGAAAAGTGGGCAATGGAAAGACGTCCGCAGCCATCAACGGCACCGCAATTGCGAGTAGGATTCCAAAGGTGAACATCCGATGAAGACGTAAAGCGTACATCCTGATAACATCCTTTGCAGAGGGATGGAACACGGAAGTATTATATGCATGATACTGCTTAACGGTAAAGGCCATAACCCAGCATGGGAATTATGAGTAGAAGCGCGGGCGATTATCGGACCGCCGTTGCTCGCACAAGTCACAATTTTGTCTCAATTACGCCGCCGGCAACACAGAATGTGGGGTACAATCCATATCAGGCGGTATCCAGACGGTGGGCAGTGTTCTCATACTGTTGCTGTTTTACATACTCTTTTACCTGGTGGTCGGGGCAGTCGCGATCCTGGGCGGTTATCTCATCCACTGGCTGCTGCCCGCGATCGGCCTGGGATACGCCGTCATCACCTCTGCCATCGTCACCGCCAGCACGGCGTACTTTTATTACAAATTTCTCTTCCCGCTTTTTCCACCTTTCCCGTTACCGCCAGTGGTCTATGATTATGATGCGGAAGAGGAGATCGAGCCGAATGTCTCACCATTCATTATCCATGAGCAACCCCGAACGCGCCGCAAACGGCGGAATCGCTGATCTGGCGCATTGCTATTGAGTCATTTCACGTTCCACTGATATACTAGGGCGAATGAATACAACTGCCGGTCATCCATCGTTATCGCCGAAGCCATTGCATCTGTTAATCGCTTCCCTCCCACCGCGAATTCTGTTGAGTTTCGTCAAGTCGGACGACGTGCTCGCCAGGACAGTGCTGCAGGGATTTTCCGCGCGCGAAGGCTCCATGAAGCGCCCGGTAGTCCGCCAGCGGTTGGAGCATGCGCTGGAGAAGCAACCGGAACTGGCAACCAGGCTGCTCGAAAGTTGGATGGACCTCTACCGCCATCTCATGCAGCAGTTGAACACTGCAAATTTCACCTTCTCGGCGTCGACGCTGCATGCTCTCCTCAAAGATTTCGGCGCGGAGGCATTGGAATATGCCCTGCTCCACACCCAGCTTGCCGAAGCGCAAAGCTGGGCCTCGCGCATGGCGGAGATTCGCACGTTTTCCCCCACAAAGGCCACTGTGTCAAAGGTGCATGTTGAGGAACAGGCAATATCCGGCAGTAATGTGAACGCGAAACTCAGCAAACTGCAGCGGCAAGTACGTGACCTGGAGCAGGAGCGCGACGCGCTGAAACGGGAAACCACTTCGCTCGATCACCAACTCCGGCAAGCCACCGAACGGGAATCCCTCTTGCAGAAGCGCCTGGAACGCGAGCAGCGGCGTGCAAAAAAAGCGGAAGAAGAAATTACGGAATTGCGCAGGTCAATACGCAAACCACCTCCGCCGGCACCGCCCGAGAAACCTGCACCTCCACAGCCTGCAAAAGCCGTGCCGCAAATCATTACCGTCATGCCGCCGGAGGTCACTGTCGCAATCGAGCAGGCCATCGGCATCCTGCAGCAGAGCCTGAAAACGCCGGCCTCCCCCACCCCGCTTCCAGCGAAAGCTCAACCAGTGAAGCAGGTCGCAAAAGCTGAGGCACCGGTTCACAAAGCCCTGGAATCCACTATCACGCTGGCGAAACCGCGTGGCAAGGTGACGTATTCCATCACGCAGATCATCACCGCCTTTCGATTGAACGATGTAAAACTAATCGACACGGTGCGCGATGGGTTGGCACGGCTAGCCGGCGACAAGGAGAAAGAGCGCACGGCGATCAATGCGCTGGTGCAGGCGGGCATTCCAAAGACCGTGCTGATCGGCCCGATTCGCCCCGCCGTGGTGGATGCCAGCAACATCACCAACATGAGCCCGCAGCGGAAAGCTCGGTTGGCCTATCTCGAGCAAATCCGCCGGTCTGCCTGGGAGGAGGGCTATTTCCCGGTCATCATCATCGCCGATGCCAGCCTGCCCTACCAGATTGACCAACCCGATTTACTGTTGGAGATGGTAGAACGGGGTGAAATCGAGATGGCCCCCGCCGGCACGTCGGCGGATGCGCTGTTGATTGAAGAGGCGCAACGCCTGAATGCCACCCTCATCACCAATGACCGCATGACCGATTGGCCAGAAGCGAAAAAGCTGGAGAAACGCCATGCAGAGATGCATAACAACGTGGTCACCGTTGGCTCACTGCATCGCTCTGCCGGCTGGTTCCAGTGGTAGAGTCTTAGTGATTAGTGAGAAGTGATTAGTTATTAGTGCTCGGACTATACTCCAAATGCTAATTACCAAGTTACTAACAACTATTCACTTATCTTCCCCTCTTGGCCTTGAATATCACGTAACTCGCGTTCCAGCAGATAATCGAGTAAAGTCCGCAGCAGGATAATCGCGCCCAGTTGCCCGATGATCGTCCACGACGGTGCAATGCTTGTGCGTAGAATATCGGCGCCGATGAGGAATTCCAATCCGAGCACCAGCGAGCGTCCGAGGTGATAACGAATATTCTGAACGTTCTGTGGTTGTCTCCCGCGAAAGAGAAAAGGTAGGAGCATTCTAAATGCCCGCAATGCCGCGTATACGATGATCACCATGGCGATCAAATCGATTACCAGCGCCATGATCTGAGTCAGGTTCTGCGCGAAATATTGGAACTTGAGAAACGACAGCGACATACCCATATCATGCCATGCGCCCGTGAAAAAAATCGTCAATAACCGGCATATCGCGTCTGACTTTCACCACAAAGCCATGAAACGCAAATCGCTTCGATGCATTCTGCTCTGCGCTCTTCCCCTTTCCGGTAATCCTTCGGTATAATAATGTTGCGTTATGCTCACGGAACTCTACATCGAGAATTTTGCGCTGATTGATAAGCTCACCGTCGCCTTCTCATCCGGGTTGAATATCCTCACCGGCGAGACGGGCGCCGGGAAATCGATCGTCATCGATGCGATCAACGTGCTGTTGGGCGAACGCGCCGGCACTGAGCTCGTGCGCACGGGGGCGGCGCGCGCGATGCTGCAGGCGGTGTTCGATCTCACCGATGCCCCACATCTGTTGCCTGCTCTGGCCGAACTCGGCATCGAGCCGGAGGATGGCTTAATCATCCTGGGGCGCGAAGTGGCGCGCGAGGGACGCAACGTCGCGCGTATCAATGGCCGCACCTGCCCGGTGAATGTCATCCGCCAGGTGGGCGATGTGCTGGTAGACCTGCATGGCCAGCATGAGCACCAATCTCTGCTCCGTGAAGAACATCATCTCGCGTTCCTCGACGCACTCGGGGATGAGCAATTTGCGCAGACGAAAAGCGCCGTCGCTGAACTGGCACGCCGGCGTGCCGCGCTACTGGCAGAGTTGCATTCGCTGCAATCTGATGAGCGTGAACGGTTGCGTGCCATCGATCTGCTCTCATTCCAGGTGCAGGAGATCGAAAAAGCTAAGCTGCTACCCGGCGAAGAAGCTGAACTGTCCGTCGAGCGCAGCCGCCTGGCCAACGCCGAGAAATTGCACGCCGCTGCCGCTGCCGTCTACGGCCTGCTCTATGAAGGCGATGAAGGGAAATCGGTACTCGATGCGCTGGGTGAAGCGGAGATGCAGATGGCCGGCCTCACTCGCTACGATGCCGAACTTGAATCGCTCGTTGCCTCGCTGCAGGCCGCCGCGGTGCAGATCAGCGACGTGTGCCACGAACTGGCCGATTACCAGGACCGCACGCAGTTTGACCCGGAACGGTTGGAAGAAGTCGATGAGCGGCTGATGCTCATCAGCACGATCAAGCGCAAATACGGCGAGAGCACCGACGCCGTGCTGGAGTATTGCGACAAGCAACGTGCGGAGTTGGACCGGCTGACACACCATGAGGAGCGTATCTCGGAAGTGCAGGCGGAAATCGCCCGCGTCGAGGAGAAACTGGCGGCCCAAGCTATGGCGCTCTCCAATGCGCGCAAAGCGATGGCGGAGCAATTGGCAGCCGGCGTGCAAGCCGAATTGGCGCATCTCGGCATGGCGAAGGCGGTATTCCTGGTGAATATCAGCCGTCACCCTCAGCAGCATGGACTTCCCGTCGCCGGCGAGATGGTCGCGGTGACCACGCAGGGGATCGATGTCGTGGCGTTCCATATCTCCGCGAATGTCGGGGAACCGCCTAAACCGCTGGCAAAAATCGCCTCAGGCGGTGAGTTGTCGCGCATCATGCTGGCGTTGAAAGCGGTCTCCGCGCGCGGCGCCGGCGTGCCGACACTCATCTTCGATGAAATCGACACCGGCATCGGCGGGCGCACCGCGGAGGCTGTCGGCCTCAAGCTCGCCCAGGTGGCGCGCCATGCCCAGGTGATCTGCGTCACCCACCTGGCACAGTTGGCCTATTATGCCGACCGCCACTTCCTGCTGGAAAAAGCCGCAGAAGACGGCCGCACCACCAGCCATATGCGCGCCCTCACTGAGGAAGAGCGCATTGAGGAACTTGCCCGCCTGCAAGCTGGTGGCCGCATCACCGAGGCGGTCCTCACCCATGTCCGCAGTGTGCTGGATGAAATCCACGGGCAGAAGAGCGGCACGCTGTTTTGAAGGAAAACGCACCCGCTACGCCGCTTTTTCTTGCGGCGGGATGGCGCGGGTAACCGGCAATCCGCCTTCTTCCCAGTCCATAATACCGCCGGTGTAGTCGAAGACATGCTCATAGCCGTGACGCAGCAGGAGTTTTGCGGCAGTGACGCTGGCGGTGCAATGGAAATTCGCGCAGTACACGATAATCTCATCCGCTGGGCTGAACAGTAACGGCGCCAGGTCGTGCAGCAGATTGACCGGCACATTGATCGCTCCGGGGATATGCACCTGCATGAAATGATCGTGCGACAGCACATCGACCAGAATAAACGGCTCCCCATTGCGACGCTTCTGCGCCAGTGCATCACGGGTGATCTCTTTCACTTCCGGCTCATTCGTCTCCATCGCAACCCTCCCGAAGACCTTTACCTGCAATGTCCCCACCCCGCCGCATGATCACACCGGCAATATATGCCCAAGAGGATATATCTTGCCATGATTCATACACCTGCTCTTACTCATGCTCAATATAGGTGTAGCACCTTTTTGCATTCGCAGGCCAAATAGCTGTAACATAATCCGGTAAATTGCTGCCTATACTAATAGGTAACACTATCATCAGGAGGATTCCCATGTTCAGTAAACACGCAGGGGCGCTCATCTGCGCCTTTCTCTTCTCGCTGTTGGCCTGCCACCTGGCCGGCGCTGCACCGATTCACGACGCGGTTGGCAAAGGGGATGTGAAGCAAATTGCTGCGATTCTGGCTGCCGATGGCACACAGGTGAATGTCGTCGATCAAAACGGCGCCACGCCGCTCTGTATAGCCCTCAATGGTACTGTGAAAAATCAGGATAAGATCGTCAGGCTGCTGATATCGAAAGGTGCCGACGTCAATGCCGTGAACGCCCAGCAGCAAACCCCTACCATGCTTGCCGCCCAGAGCGGCAATCTCGCCTGGCTGAAACTCTGTGCGGAAAAGGGCGCCAACCTGACAGCCAAGGATAATAAAGGCGCAACCCTGATGCATTATGCCGTGGCGGGAAGCAATTTCAACTTTGAACGCAATACGATCAAAGTCACGGAATGGCTTCTGACGCACGGAGGAAGTGTCACGGCAACCACTAATGCCGGTTGCACCCCGCTGCATGTGCTGTATTTCGATAATGGCGAAGAATGCGACGATGCCAAATTCATCCCGACACGGGTGATCCAGCAGATGCTGTTCAGCGAAGATATGGTGGCCATCATGCAGCACACGCCGTGGTGGGCGCGCATGTTTCTCGACGGCCCGATTAAATCCGTTGTGTCTGCAAAAGACGAGCATCGGCAAGTGGTGCTGGAGTGGCTGGTGAAACACGGCGCGGATGTGAATGCCGTCACCCAACAAGGCGATACCCCCTTGCTCGATGCAGCTTCCGTCGGGAGCTATGAAGGCGTCACCTTTTTGCTGAAGAAAGGCGCCCGGCTGGATGCCGTGAATGTTCGGGGTGAAACGGCGCTCTACCTGGCCGCCCCGCACCACAACATGAAGCTGATTGATTTCCTGTGTAAACACGGGGCGGACGTTAACCTGAAAACGAAATCCGCCGACACGCCGTTACATATGGCAGCGTACGGTTTTAATACGGATTGCGTAAAACTCCTGCTGCGCCTGAAGGCAGACCCGGCAGTGCGCGATGCCAGCGGGCAAACGCCGTTACACTGCGCCGCCACATCCAATTTCAACAAGAAAACCATCGCCATGCTGGTGGCTGCCAAGGCGGATATCAATGCCCGCGATAACGAGGGCAACACGCCGCTCCATCTTGCTGCCCAGGGGGGCTTTGTCGAAGACGTCACCGCACTATGCCGCCTTGGCGCGGCAGTCAATGTGAAAAATAACCAGGGGAAGACCCCGCTGGAGGTGGCAGAAGGCGATGAAAAGGAGCAGGTGATCAAAGTGCTGAAGCAGGCAGCAACAACGAAATAATGCGGTTGTATGGTATAATTACGGCTGAATCTACCCCCAACTCATGTTATGACGAAGGAGGAATGTATGCGACGCCTGCTGACATTGCTGTGTGCCGCCATCGCGTTGCTGATGGCCTGGTTGCTCACCGGTTGTTGCGGAGGGGGCACCTGCCCGGCAACAGCACCGGGGAGCGGCTTCGCGCAGGATCTGATCACAAAATCAACCGTGACATTATCCGGCGTGGTGGATAACGGCATCTCCGCCCAGGCCGGCCATGTCGCCGGCGCGAAGATTTACGCGGTGACCTATTATGCGAATCCAGCGATCATGGCGCCGGTCAAGGTATTCACCACGGTGACCGGCGACGACGGGCACTACAAGCTGGCGTTACCCGCCGGATTGTATACGGTACATGCGGAAAAAGATGCGCTGCGTTCAAAAGAGGTCGCACTGAAACTTTACCAGGATACCGCGCAGAACTTCCTGCTGCTGCCTGCGCCGACGCCAACGGCGAAGTGACACTCACATAGTCGTACCGTGAACGTCGCCTGGGCATTGCTGCCCAGGCGACGTTTGCTTTCAATGGGTGATGACCATGGTGGCATCATCAATCGCATAGAGGGTCGCTTCATCCCCTTTACCGGTTGCGACTTTGAACTTCCCATACACCTTGACCGGCCAATCGATCGGGGCGACTTTCGTCCCCCCGGCAACCAGCACATGCGCAATTTCGGCCATTCCAGGCGGATTGCAGAAAAAACAGCCGCGCGGGTTTTCGGCGATGTAGAATTCCGATGACTCGCTCCCCTGATGCAACGGCAGTAGGAACCCTTTTAACACCACCATTTTCCCGTTTTGCGCCAGCAATTCAGCCGGTGCAGTTGGCGACGCATTGGATTCCCACTTCCCTTTTTTCATCACCTTCCAGTCCAGTGGCACAAAGTTGCCACCAGGTGGTACTTTGGCATAGCCAGGCATATCCGGCAGGACCACCGCCTGGACAATCGACTTGCCGAAGAGCGCAAGCAAGATGACCGCGGCGACACATAACGTGATAATCGTATCGCGTCGGCGACGGCGTTGTAGAACAGTGAGTGCCATGGATTATTCCTTTTGTAAGGTTTCCGCGACCGGAAGCTGATAAGCGATGGCCGCCGGCAACAGGCCGGCAAACACGCCGAGAATCCAGACGCTGAGCATAATTTTGAACTCGACCGGCTGCACTTGCCAGGCATTGATCCCAATGCCGAAGCGCGACAGCGCCACAGGGGCGCCGGCAGCCAGCAGCGCATGCCCGACCACCCAGCCCAGCAGCACACCGATGCCGGCCAGTGCCGCCGCCTCCAGCGTGATCAGGCGGAACACATCGCCTTGCGTGGCGCCGAGTGAGCGCAAAATAGCCATATCGCGGCGGCGCTGATGGATGGTGAGATAGAGGCTGATGAGAATGGAGAGCGCGGAGACCAGCACCACCAGATAGGCGATGGCCAGAATCACTTTCTGCAACGGCGCAATAAATCGATCCAGCAGGTCCGTGATCACATCCGCCGGTCGTGCCGCCATCGCGTTCCAGTTGGCATTGATCTCCCGCTCCATGACAAATCCATTGCCCGCCTGTTTCAAATGCACCAGCACCGCGGTCACTTCGCTTTCCGGCTTGTGTGCCGGCGCCGAGGCGGCCTCATCCGCGTCAGGGTGCTTATGCACCTCCCATACGCTGTGATAATCCGCATACACCGCCCGGTCGACGCTGGTGCCTCGCGGCGCCAGGATGCCCACCACGGTGTAGGGGCAGTTCTTGTGGATGTCATCGCTGCCTCCCCACCCGTGGCTGCCACAAATCTGCTGGCCCAGCGTATTACGGTGGAAACGTGCGACCTCCGCGCCGATGACGACTTCCATCGGCTTCTCAAAAAGCCGCCCCTGCGCGAGCAGTTTGTCGCCTTTTCGCGCCTGGTCGGTGAGGAAGTCCGGCGTGGTGCCGACGATGGGCGCGCCATAATAGGAATCGCCCATATTCACCACCGCCACCTTGTCCACCCGCTTGTCTTTTCGCAGGCGATCCCAGATGCTGATGTCGATATTGCCGGTCGGTGCGTCGAGGTAATAGAGGCCGTTCAGCACGATCTGCAGTTTGCTGCCCTTTGCGCCAACGACCATATCCCAATAGGCGGCCTCGTTATTCAAGGTGTCCATCGCCTGGCGCGCTACCACCAGCACGATTGTCGCCAGGCTTAAACCGAGCGAGACCGAGATGACGGTGAGAATCGTGACCAGCGGGCGTGAACGCAGATAGGCCAGTGCGAGCTTCAGGTCAGACATGGGCCACCTCCTGTGCTCGCCGTTGCATCCATGGCGCGGCATCGATCACGCGGGTAAAGCGCGAGGCTATTGTCGTATCATGGCTCACCACCAGTAGCGTGGTGCCATGCGATTCACAGAGACTGAACAAGAGATCAAGCACCACCGTGGAGTTAGCCTTGTCCAGGCTGGCAGTGGGCTCATCGGCGAGCAGCAATGGGGGCTCATTGATCAACGCGCGGGAAATCGCCACGCGTTGCTGTTCCCCCAAGGATAATTCGCCTGGGCGATGCGACTGACGCTCGCGCAATCCGACGCCGGCGAGCAGCGCTTCCGCTTTTGTGCGTGCTTCGTGGCCTGACCATTTACGCCCGAACCGTGCCCCGAGGAGGACGTTTTCCAACACGCTGAGCGGGGATAACAGTTGAAATGATTGGAAAATAAGGCCGATATGCTGACCGCGAAAGCGGTCTGCCTCCGCCGTGGTCAATTCGTCAATCCGCATGCCATCTACGGTGATGATGCCGCTAGTCGGGCACTGTAATCCCGCCAGCAGGTTTAACAACGTTGTTTTGCCGCAGCCGCTGGGGCCTGTCACCAGCACGCGTTCCCCTTTAGCGATATGGAGGCTGTCTAATTCCCACACCAGGGTTGCACGACCATCACGACCGAGATATTCCTTCTTTACTTGCTGACAATCAATCATAATTGCTCTTTCTTGGCTTCATGAACAGGTAATTGGTCGCCGGGGGATGTTCAGCAACGATGAAGCAAAGGAGCATCTCTGTTCCGCATATCCGCCGCCGACGCCAGTAGTATCTATGACCATCAGTGACTGGCGAATGGCGGAGCGCGAATTCCATACAGCACGAATGTGATGGGGGCATAACTTCCTGGCTTCACGATGAAGTCATCACACCGTGCCGCTTGCGCCGGAAGCAAAATGTGCTGTGGCAGGTTGAGCGGGGAGGTCGACAATAATCGGCAAATGATGCAATGATCATTTCCCGACTTCGCCGCCCCATCAGCATCGGCATATATGGAGGCCTGCCGCTGCCCGATGAGTATCCGCAGCGGTAATCCGGCATACGTGCAACAATGGCAGTGCGGAATGGCTGTCTGTGCCAGTAAGCACAGGTATGCACCGAGAACAAGCAAGACCCAGGTTGTTGATAGACGCTTGCGCATCGCGTTATAGATACCGCCCGTGAGGGAGATTTAAACCGGGAGGCAAAGCTGCCGGACGTACGGCGATGGCACGGAACTCTTCCGTGCCATCGCCGTACTCTTTTCTGCTATGCAAAGTGGTTTACAGTCCGGCTCTGGCCTCCAGGGCAAATCGGAGCATGGCTGTGCGGGCAGCAAGCACCACATTCTCATCCCATTTCTCTTCATCGATGCGAATGCGGAAAAATTTGCGGAACTCGTTGTCCTTGAACATGCCCCACTTCTGGAGCGACAGGATGGCGGCGCCGGTGACTTTCGCTTCCGCTTTCACCTGCTCCGGATCGCGGGCGGGCGACTCTTTGCTGGGATCGCTGGGCTCCCAGCGTAATGCGGCGGTCCGCAGTTCTTTCAACGCGCGGTCCGTTCGGGTTTCACCCAGTGCATCGATTGCCGCAACGCGCACGCCGATCGTGGCCTTGGCATCGCGACTGAGCTGGAGCAGATAGGCTTGTTTGCGTTGTACGGGGAACACGCTGATGCTCTTCAGCGCTGCAAGCTGTTCCTGTTCCGAACCGGCCAACCCCTGTGCCACCCATGCCTGGCTCTCCGCGGACGGTAGTGCGGAAAGGATGGTGAGGACCAGTGGGTAGTACGTCGGCTCTTTCTCGGTCATGATCTTATTGATGACTGCCCAGCCGGTCGGATTGCCGGTCGCGCCCAGGATGAGCGCCGCTTTTTCGCTCGCGCCGGGAAGAGGGAAATGCAGTTGGGGCAGATAACGCTTCTGCAGTTCTTTCGCTGCACCAAGTTTGGTCAACGCACGCGCCAGGCAGACAGCCCGTTCGACATCCGCCTTCTCAAACATCCGCATGAGTTCCGGCACCACGCGCATATCGCCCAGATTGCCCAGCGCCTCGATGGCGGCGTTCACCACTTCTTTGTCTTCGCTGTACAGGGTCAACCGCAGGGTATTGAGGAGTTCTTTATCCTGGCTCTGGCCAAGCATGCGGATCGCGGCGGCGAAATCCGCAACCGGCAATTTCCCCCGCCCGGATACCACCAGCGATTTCAGCACGCTCGTCGCTTCGGGGTCGCCGGCTTTCACCATGGCGATGAGGGCGGCGAATTTCCCAGCGCGAAATTGCTGGAGCAGCACTTCGTGCTCAACACTGATCAGCAGCGTTGGATCGTCTTCTCCCCAGTAGGACACCCAGGCGAGATATGCCGACTCTGCATCGACAGGGTGGCCTTCTGCTAATGCATCATGGATGGCGCTCTTTGAGGGGAATTTTCCACTGGCTTGCGTATTCGTGCCCGCCGGTGAAGGTGTCTCGCTCGTTGCCGGTGCCGTTGTGGTCCCCGGCGTCGTCTCACCAGCCGGCGGAGCAGGCGTCGTCGTATCGCCAGGCGCAGGTGTCAGCACAGGCGGCGGTGCGTCAATTCCCTGCGCGTGTGCTGCGGGCATCAGCGAAGGCGTGAAAAACAGACATACGCTGCCGAATAACAGGAGCGTCAGCAAATACCACCGAGACATGGGCACTCTCCTTTGCATTTGAGTGAGAGACAGTGCGACAGGCGAAGGAGTGTTCGGATATCTCCCTCTCCAGCCCCGCTACCTGGATCGTCTGGTACTTTATTCCACTACGGAGATGGTTATCCGCAGGGTTTACCTGGAAACGATCACGAATCTTACTGGAGTTAATTCGCCCCAACTGTGACTTTTCCTCTTGTATTTATCGCTAACTTGTATATTGTATTTTCACGTCCCTCACCCCTGGTTCTTCTCTCGAAAGAAAGGGGCCGGGGTGAGGGGTGATTCAATTTGCCCCGGCCAACGGTAAGTGGAGAATCGGGCCCCATTTGCCATCGGCATTTTTGACCTGTAAATGGTAAAATCGTGTACCCGGTTTGTACTCGAGCGTCGCCTGTTTTGTCGCGATCTCGGTCATCGGTACACTCATGGGCGAAGTATCCAGCGCAGACCGCCAGCCATCCGGGCTCCCGGTGGATGCCCAGGTGACCGTGGCGGCATCTTTGAGCACCGGCACCAGCGCAAAATTATCGAAACGGATCGCCATGCCGCCGCGATTGCTGCCAAAGCCATAGAGGCGCAGGTCCGGCGAAGCGCTCCAGTCGGCAAAGATGATTTCCTGGATGAGCAAATCTGCCGGATCTTTTCCAACCTGCCGGTAGATCGCACGCCGTATTTCCGCGCCGAGGTTCACCGCCAGATGATGCCAGTTACCATCAGCCACGCCGCGCAACGCGCCGACGGTATATACATTCGCCTCCTGCGCCTCTTTGCCGGTCAGGAGGAATTCATACCAGGTGTTATCCTTGCGCACATAGAGATTCACCTGCGCGCCCGGGTCGAAGCAATAATCCAGATGCAGCATGGGGGTGGTCGCCAGGTTGCATGCCGTTGACAACGCCGAGACGGAGAAATCGCCGGCCGGGTACATGTTGATCACTTTCAGATAGGTATTGGTGCCGTGGTCCGCATCGGTGACACGTTCACGCAGGATGCGCGCGGATATCCCCGGCCGCTCTTTCCAGCCGTCAGTACCGGACTCGAACGTACACATATAGACCGTGGCGCCGTTCAGGCTCACCTGGGGTACCGGCGAGGGGGCCAGCGGGTCCTGCACCGCCAGCGGCGCTGCCGCGCGCGGATTACCGATGGATATCTTCTCTGCCGACAGGTTCGCGCGCCCGATCATCAGACCGTTATTGAGCGTCCACTCTCCGACGTACCCGCCGGGCAATGGATCAGGATCCGTGTAGGTGAGCGCCAGGCGGTTATCGAGAAAGACTTTGATCTCGCCGCCGCGCTTTTCCATGCGGATGGCAAACCAGGCCCGATGGCCGATATCTTTGCCGGGCAGCCCAAATTCCGTGGTCGTTTTGACTACCTGCCCTTTGCGGAGTAGCAGGGTGATATGCTTGCCGCGACTATCGCGAATGACGGTATAGCCACTATTCAGGTGTGAGCCATCCGAGCAGATGGTGAGGCAGATATCGCGGAACCGGCGCCCTTCATCTTCCGTCATGTTATCATAGAGCATATTGATGCCGGTATACGTTTCCACCACCTGATCGCCATCCAGACGATATTTGCTCCAGACGGTCGGGGTATTCACGCCGAATCCGCCGAACCAGTTCCATTGCGGCTGGCACGAGTAGCGAGACATCACCGCCCAGATGCCACTCTCCGTGATCCATCCGACCGGGGCCGACTCAAAGGTATCCTCAACGCGGTCGGATTCCACCTTCACGCTCGCGGCGGGCAAACTCGGCGAGGTCACGGTAAAACCGATCATCGCGACTTTGAGCGGATCAGCATCTTTGTAGGCGAACACCGGCGTTTCTTTGACGATGATCGGCACATCCACATTCGCCGCCGGGTCCAGTTCCTGCGCGGTAAGGATGAGATATGCGCCGTGCCGCTCAAAGACCAGTTGCGATTTTTCTCTCAGCTTGCACGTATATTCGCCGACATCCTCGCCGCCACGCTGGAACTTGATGGCGGCCATCCCTTTATCTTTGCTCAAGAGCAGGCGGTAGCCGCCTTTTCCATCATAGTTCGCAGCAAGGTGAAGGATCTGTCCAGAGAGCGTGTCCAGGCTGACAGGGATCGTCACGCGCACATCGTGAAAATGCCCCCCCTTGTGCCAATATTGGCCGGCCTGGTCGGTGGGCAGTGGAGCGGCTGCCCCAACGACGGCATGCGGCTGTCCTGCCGGGGTGATATAGCTACGTGGGGTAAAGGCAGGGTACCAATCAGCCTCGGCACTGGACCAGGTGACCAGATAGCGATCTTTGCTGAAGAAATCATTGATCACTTTCACCCGGCGTTGCGCTTCGGTCAGGCTGACAGATAAGCCGCCGAGTTGCACACCGGGCACCTGGGTGGAAAAGCCGCAACGCCCGGCGGTGCGCGTCACATCGTAATGCTCCATTACCCGCTTGTTATTGAAATACAGCGCCACATAGGGGCCATCGGCCTCGACACGCAGGTCACCCCACTCCCCGGGTTTGAGCCCGAGTGAATCATGATCTATTGCCGGTTGCCAGACGTTCTGCTTTACGGGCAGCAGTTGTTGCCCGTCGGGCGTCAGCACCCAGACATAGCCGTTCCCACCTTGATTCATGTGGAAATACATGCCTACCGTGCCATTGCGCGGAATCTGCACGCGGGCGGTGCTGGTGTAGCGGCTCCACCCATACGAGCCGGTCATCAGTGATCCGGACGAACGGGATTGCAGCACGCCATCATTGGTGATCCACTTCCCGGTGCGGTCCACCGGATAGCGGTCGCCGGCCAGCAGGTCGGGCGTTGTGAGCCAGCTTCCGACCCGCACGTCGTCGAACAACACCATGCTGGTGGTGCGCAAGGCATCCGCGGCATCATTGATGGTTTTCCCGGTCTCCTTGTCGGTGATGACGAACATCGAGGCGGTCAAATCATCGACTTTCGGGCGCTGCGGGTTAGCCGAGCCGTTCGCATACAGACCAACACGCCCTTCAATAGGGCCGGGATTCACCGCTTCCAACAGCAGTTGATCATCGATCAGCGCCTGCACATGCCGCCAACCCAGATTCAGCCGCAACCGATACCATTGCGCCGGCTCATATCCGCGTATACTGCTGGCCAGCACCTTCTTCTCGCCGTTCACCACGGCAATCAACTCGGCTTTCGGCGCCGTGCTCGCTTTGTAATCCCGCTGCTTCCAGCGGAAGAGGAGATAGTTATTGTTATCCTGGTAGGCGGCGATAATTCCGACTTCGCTGTTGTACTCCGTCCGCACGGCCGTTTCGAGGAAGTATTGATCCCAGGAAGGATAGGACATGGTGGGTTTCGCAATGACCCAGGACGGGCCGACGCCACGATAGAGAAACCAGAAGCCGTTGGTGCTGGTGTCTTGCCGGAAAATGCTGAGTTGCCAGGGGGTGATCAGGGCTTCATGGGTTTTTGGATCCCGGGGATCGGTGCCGGGGTCATCCTTGCGGTAGTAGGCCACCTTCCAGGTATCATCTTCGACCCAGCTATTCGGGTTCACCAGGAGCCTGGTCATCGAATCAGGTCGCATAAAATCGTCGCCGAAAGCAATGCGGCCGATGACGCGGTAGCGGGCGGTATCAATCGTGATGCCCGCCGGCACACTGCGGAAGTCCAGTGTGCCATGTTCGATGACCGGGGCAGGAGCCGTCATGACCAGGCGGTGATTCACCAGCAGGGCCACCGTATCAGGCCGCCGCTTGAGCGTGAGAATACTGGTTTTGCCATTCTCGAGCACCAGCGGTGCGGTGGTCAGCGGGATGCCGGGATGATCCAGTTTCTCCCAACTCGCCTGCGTCCGGGTGAGCCGCAGGAGATACCCCTGTCCTGCTTTCGTCTGCTCGATGCCGAGGAGCAAGGGGGCGGTGAGCGGCGCATGCAGCGTCATATCCCAGGTGAGATCGTAGGTATCACCCGGCGTGTCGGGCAAGTCGATAATATCGACCTTTGCGCAAACCGGGACCGCCAGGGATATACCGAACAAGAGGGACCAGCATAATAAGAGCCAGCGGTTCATGCGATTATTCTCCAGGCAATATGGGAAATGGACCGGTCAGGTGCCGGCAGTAATGCTGTTGTTCCCACGTGCATTACAATTATAGCGTCTCCCCTGTCAGGCTATTCGCGAAAAAGCGAATTTTTCCCGGCAGAGAGAGTATATCGATGACATGTTCAACGGATCTGCCTCGACAAGCACAACTGAGTACATCCAGGGATCACCATCCCTGGATGTACAAAAAACGCCGTTCACTTCTTCTTTGCGGGTTCGTCTTTAACCAGCACACTGGGCACCGTCGGCTTATAAGCGCCTTGCACTTCTCTGTCTTTGTCATTGGTCAACAGGAATTCGTCCAGCTTGAAGCCACTTTGATAGTGAGTATTCAATGTGATAGCCACCATGCCTTGTTTGAGGCGGATCGGGCGTCGATGGGTACCGTCCGCTGCGCACAAATCCACCCAGTGCAAACAGTCAAAGGTAGTATCGCCGCCGATTCGAAGTTCATGCTTCTCGTATCCCTGAACTTTTACGCCCAGCATAGGGGCACAATCGTCAGTATGCCAGAATGCCCGCATCCAGAGATAGTAGGTGCCCGTCTCAGGAATTTTGACCTCGTAGGTTACTTCATCTACGGCAATTTTCTGCCAGCTTGGCACTTTGGGCACGGCCAATACTTTCTTCCCGGACACCTCTCCAGCGGGATCACTGGGATAATCTTCGACTTTGAACGCCTTGCCGCTCAGGTGCTGCACATCTTCCGCTTCCCACACCAGCGTCTGGTATTTCGCTGCCATCAGCCAGTTGCTGTAGGCAAGCAGTAGACCGCTCACCAGTAGCAGCACACAGAATAGGTGAATGATACGCATGAGAATCCTTCCTCTCTCGATCTCCACGATGGTGAAATGGATATGGCGTTACCCAATTTGCGCACCGGCTATTGCGACAGGATCAAGCGCTATTTCTTCGCTGGCGCATCTTTGACCAGCACACTGGGCACCGTCGGCTTATAAGCGCCTTGCACTTCTATGCCTTTGTCATTGGTCAACAGGAATTCGTCCAGCTTGAAGCCACTTTGATGGCGAGTATTCAACGTGATAGCCACCATGCCTTGTTTCAACTTGAGCGGCCGCGGATGGTTGCTGTTGCCGACGCCATCGCTCAAATACACCCAGTGCAGGCAATCAAAGGTGGCATCGCCGCCGATTCGCAATTCATGCTTCTCGTATCCCTGAACTTTTACGCCCAGCATAGGGGCACAATCGGCAGTGTGCCAGAATGCCCGCATCCAGAGATAGTAGATGCCGGTCTCAGGAATTTTGACCTTGTAGGTTACTTCATCTACGGCAATTTTCTGCCAGTGTGGCACTTTGGGCACGGCCAATACTTTCTTCCCGGACACCTCTCCAGCGGGATCATCGGCATATGGTTCGACTTTGAACGCCTTGCCGCTCAAGTGCTGCACATCTTCGGCTTCCCACACCAGCGTCTGGTATTTCGCCGCCAGCAGCCGATTGATGCCGATCAGCAACAAGCTGCTGGCCAACACGGTCGCACATAATAATCGAACGATTAGCATCAGAATCCTTCTCCTCTATTGATCGATTGGTCAAATGGCAACTTCGAGATATGGTGACTGAAAGTGTATAACCCGCGCGCTGGGCGCGGGTTATACACTTGGGTAGGCGTTATTTCTTCTTCGCTGGTGCATCCTTCACGAGCACGCTGGGCATCGTCGGCTTATAGCTGCCTTGCACTTCTTTGCCTTTGTCATTGGTCAGCATGAACTCGTCGATCTTGATGCCGCCCTGGTGTTGGCGGGTTTTCAACGTGATGACCAACACACCTTGTTTCAAGCGCAGGGGACGGGGACGGCTTTTGTTATCGCCGCCGTCGCTCAGACAGACCCAGTGCAGGCAGTCATAGGTGCCATCCTTCCCGAGCACCCAATCATTCCCGAGCATATTGACGGTCACCGAATTCGCACAGCCCGTGGCCCAATACGTGCGGCCCCAGAGGAAATAGGTCCCGGTTTCCGGGATCTTAACTTTGTACGTCACCTCATCCTTCGCCACCGTTTGACCGGGTGCCACTTTCGGCAGCCCCAATACCTGCTTGCCGGACACCTCACCGGTCGGGTCGACAGGATATTTTTCAACGCGGAATGCTTTCCCGCTCAACTTCTGCACGTCTTCGGCTTCCCAGACCAGGTTACAGTATTTCGCGGCGAGGAGCTGATTGGCCATAATCAGCGCAAAACCTGCCACCAGTATGGCGGTACAGAGCAAATGGACTACACGCATGTAAAATTCTCCTCCTGTTGGTTAATACGCTCCACGGGAGCGGGAGTTGCATAGTTACCGATCATTGCGAGCAACGCGGCGAAGACGATGGACGTGCCGCGCACCCAGATATTCGTCACAAACAGCATTACGATTGCGGCGACCATTGCGCCGACCATCGCCGCCGCGAAGGGATCCCAACGCTTCTGGCGGAATGCGCTGCGCGCCATCCCCAGGTAGCTGCCAAGCAGCATGAGCAACGCGGCCAATCCCAGCAGGCCATTGGTCACCAGCGTGAACACATACCCGTTGAGCTGGTCGGCTTCCAACCGCTGCCGCACCACATCGCCCAGTGCGTCATACCCATTCTTAATCGCTTCCTGGTAACGCCCACTGCCGACGCCGAACAAGGCATGGTAGCGATAGACGTTCAAACCGGCCTGCTGCTCACCCCAGAACTTCTTCAGCAACCGTTCATCAGAGTCCGTGTAATATTTCGCATCATTCGCCGAGATGCGTAACTGGTAGGGATCTGAAATGACTTCGTGCGCGTTAAAGGTGATGCCGGCAAAGATGAGCATGAGCACCACATAGCCGACCAGGCCGAGGAAAACGTTGCGCCCGACCGGGCGGCCAATAGCGATGCCGGTCACCAGCAGGCCGAGTGCGATGGCCGGCACAATATAGCCAGCCAGTACGGAGGCGGCTGCGCCGAGAAGGAGCAGGCTAAGCCAGATGACGAAACCGACCTTCTTGCGCTCGATCACCAGGAGCGCCAGCGCAAACGGCAGCACCAGCGCAAGAAAACCAGCATAGGCGTTACGACTGGGATGGTAACCGTGCTTGCTCCAGTTGCCGAACGTTGAACTGACATAGGCCGGCGTTTCCACCCGCAAGAACAGCTTCCAACGGCTGGCGGGATGAAAGACCCGCCGGTCTCCCTCCTGCACCCAGTAGCCTATCTGCGCTTTATGCTTCTTCCCGCTTTTCGGCGCCGCGACTGCCGGCGTATTGGCGTTGGCATCCGGGGTATTTTCGCTCATGAAGAGCTCTTCATCCTCGCTGTTCGCTTGCGCATCGGCGATGACACTGCGTTTGGTTGGGTCCGGTTGGTATTGGCGCGGCAGCACGCCCCATTGCACGACACCGAGCAATACCGCCAGCGAGGTGGTGGCCAGCAAGGCGATAATCGCGGTACGGATGCGTTCTTTCGAGGTAAAGACGGCGCGGAAGACGGTGACCGACACCAACAGGTAAAGGACCATCTGGGCGATTTTCACCAGCGTCGGTTTTTGCTGGGCGATGGCATGCTTCCACTCGCCGAGATGATGCAGCGAGGTCACTGAGGTGAGCAGGCTGAAGATGCCCAGCACCGCGACCCCAACGATCAGCCAGTGACTTAATGGAGGCAGACTGCGTGTGTCGCGGATGCTACACCAGCGAATGCACCAGACGACGAAGGCAATGGCCAGCACTACCTCAGCCGGGGTGAGTTCCACCCCCTTGATGGAGCGCGTCAACTGGGTCGGCGTCAACGCCAGCCCCAACACGGCCAACCCGAATAAAATGCGCTCCAGGAGTACCGCTTTTCCTGGAGTCGTTTGCGTCGTTGTCATCGTGATTTGTTCCATGCTCCTCACACCCGCTGTATGATCAGTGCGGCATCGCATGCCAATAAATGAGAAATAGCGCGAAAATCCCCGCCGTACCCGCCGGGAGGATCGCCCAGCGCGTGGTGGGTCGAAGCCCGAGGCCACCCAGCCAGAGAGCCAGGGAGTAGAGCAAGGTGAGCGCGAATAACTCGGCAAGTTGCCAGTTCTCCACGGCGTTCGTCATCTTCACTCCAAAGACGAACATCATCAGGTAAATCAGCGAGAGGCCGCTAATCAGCAAGGCGCTGTACAGCGCCGCTGTGCCGAAACGCGCCTGATCAGCCAATCCCCCACGCACCACTAATCCCCAGATCGCGATCAACAGCGCCACCAGCAGGATCGTCAACGACATCTGCGGGATATAATCCGTGATCAATGGGTCGATTTTGCCGATGGCCGGCAGAGTGTGCTCACGCGCGAGATAGCAGGAAAATGCCAGCGCCATACTCCCGAGAATGCCGGCAAACGCACTGCGCCGCCACCGGGGAATAATCGCAACGGCCAGGGAGCACAACATCAGGATAATGAGCAACATCTGGTCTGACGCTGGGGGCAGAGACCACTTATGTTGCTCATGCTTGTAGTGCGCCGCCCAGACCAGTGACAAGGCCATCAGTCCAAGCGCGGCCGCCTGGGAGAGCATTAACCAGATGGTTTGCGCACGCGAAATATTGGACACCGGTTGGGTGTCGGTTTGTATCGAAGGCGATGTGACCATTTCCATGCTTGTTTGACACCATATCCGTTGAAAAAGTTTGTTGCCAATGGCACGCGCAGGCATTATAACACAACTCGGCCTCTTTCGCTCACAACGTTTTGATTTCACCACAAAGACCCGAAGAACATAAAGAGAGGTTGTTGTCCTGCGTTATATGCAAGCCTTACTTATTGGAAATCTATTGTCTTTTGCCGATTGGTTCGTATAATAGGGCGTGAATTATAGACATGGCTCTCCCTCACCCCCAGCCCCTCTCACAGGGGTAGAGGGGAGTAGCAGCGTTATAATTCGATTCGGGCTCTCGTAATCTTGAGTGTTCCCCCCCTACCTCTGGGAGAGGGGCTGGGGGTGAGAGACACCGCATATTGAGGTAAAATCATGCCGCAATCACGCATTCTCGTCATCGGCTCCACGAACACCGATATGGTGGTCAAGGTGCCGACCTTGCCCACGCACGGGCAGACCGTGTTGGGGGGCACTTTTTATATGAATCCCGGGGGGAAAGGCGCCAACCAGGCCGTCGCTGCTGCCCGCGCAGGGGGTGCGGTGACGTTCATCACCGCTCTCGGTGACGATCAATTCGGCAAAGATAGCCGGACACGCTTCGAGCACGAAGGGATCGACACCCGCTTCATCGCCATGAAAACCGGCATACCATCCGGGGTGGCGCTGATCCTGGTCGATAAGCATGGAGAGAATCTCATCGCGGTGGCATCGGGCGCCAATATGCAATTGCAGCGGGATGACCTGGTGAACTTCGAGGCGGCGTTCGAACAGGCGCAAATGACCATCGCCCAGTTGGAGATCCCGCTGGATAGCGTCGCCTGGGCCGTCCGGCGCGCCGCAGAAGCCGGGTCGACTGTGCTGCTCAACCCGGCTCCCATGCCGCCGGACGGGCTGCCTGATTCGATATTGCGCTATGTGGACATTCTCACCCCCAATGAGGGGGAGCTGCTGGCGATGGCGTCGGGCACGCAGCAGGTGGACGATGCCGCCCGCCGTGTGCTGGCACGCGGCGTGAAGATCGTGGTGGTCACTCAGGGGAAACGGGGGGTAAAGGTCTACACCGAGGAGGGGTCCTTCTCCATGCCGTCCATCAAAGTCAATACCGTCGATACCGTTGGCGCCGGCGACTGCTTCTCCGCCTGCCTGGGGGTGGCTCTGGCCGAAGGCCATTCACTCCCGGATGCCGCCCGCTTTGCCGTCGTCGCCGCCGGCCTCAGCACCACCGTCGCCGGCGCACAGCAGAGCATGCCGAGTCGGAAGGCGATTGAGGAGTACCTGGTTTCGATGAAGTAAACCGCTTACAGTTTATTTGTGTGGGAGTGTGGGAGTATTGAACAGAATAGTTTCTCTGTGAACGTTTACAGAAGGGCATTACGCCCACACTCCCATACCCCCAAACTCCCACACAACATCGGCGATTATTCAAGCCAATACATCCCGAGCAAGTCGCGACGACAACCGCCACTCTCAATATAACTCCCACCCGCTGGTCAACTTCGCGTGGGCGATCTTCAGCTTGCGGTTGATGTCCAGCCCGTGGGCGCAACGGCCATTGAGGTCGGTGTAGTCGGCTTGCGGATCAATCTGAATCCCTTCCCGCGCGTAGGTCGCGCGGGCCAGTTGTTCCTGGCCGAACCACGGCCCCAGCCGCGTGCGCAGCGAGTAGTCTTCCGGATTGATCACCACGCCATCCCAGAGCTGCCGGTCGTACCATCCCTCCAATTCAAAGATGCGGCGCACATGGATGCCGGAGACGATTTGGCATTGCTCGCACTGGCGGCAGATGTAGTTGCGGTATTCGGGAGCGTTGGCGTAAAGTTCGGCGGTCTCAGCATCGGTCATCGGTGTGAAGTGCTCGGCGTATCCCAGGTCTTCCTCCAGCATCGCCAGGGTGTTGAAGCCCGCCACCACCGCGGCTACCGGCTGGCTCCAGGCATAGCGGAACGCTTTCTGGGCCGAGCGCCACAAGTAACCGTCGCCGGTTGCCTTCATGCCCAGCACCGCCGTCCCCCGCTTGTGCGCCAGCGGCAGCAGGCGTCCCTGCACCTCGGGGAAGTTGAAATGGTCGTAATAATTGATGGGCACCATCAGGACATCGAAGCGGTAGCATGGCAAGGCATGCAGCATCCCCTCCGGATGGCCGTGCCCGGTAATGCCGACAAAACGCACCTTGCCGTCCTGCTTCGCCTGCTCCGCCGCCTCCAACGCCCCACCCGGCGCAAGGATCTTCTCGGCATTCTCGGTATCCTGCACGGCATGCATGAACCAGATATCCAGGTGATCCGTGCCCAGTTGGCGCAGGCTTGCCTCCAACGTCCGCAATGCGCATGCCTTGTCCCGCGCGTCAACCTTGCTGGCGAGCAGATACTCGCCTCGCCGGTGCCCCACCCCACGCCCGATCTTCGCTTCGGAAGCGCCGTTCCCATAGGAGTGCGCCGTCTCGATATAATTGCCGCCGGCATCCAGGTAGCGGTTCAACAGTCGCCCCGCATCCGCCGTGCTGATCTCCAGCAGGTGAAAACCACCCGCCCCCAGTATCGCCACCTGCTCCCCGGTCGCCCCCAGTGCCCGTCGCTCCATTGTGTCACCCCCGGTTGAATTTTCTCACAAGTATACCGGCACTTCGCATTATCGGCTGTTGCGGAAATGATGCGGCAATGTTGGCCTTGTGTTATTGTCATCCCTTCCATCAACGATAAGGAGTTGTGCTGCTTGGCTGCACGCCCGCCTCACGACACAGCTCATTCACGCGTGCGATATAACCACTTACAGAAAAGTGCTGCCCGGCATTGGCGGTGGACATATAGCGGATCTTGCCATAAATCGGATGGGGTGGCCAGGGACGGTCATGCTTGCCGGCCAGGCACCAGGCGACATTGGTGTAGCCGTTGGCATCGCGCCCATCCATGGCATACCAGTCGTTGAGCCACATGCCGATCTCCCATGCCTCTTCGGCGCAATCTGTCCACTCTAACAGCTTCTTAGCCCATAACATGCGCGGGTAATTATGAATCTCCCCACTGGTGAGCAATTCTTTCTGCGCCGCATTCCACACCCTGTCCCCTGTCTCGCCGGCGGCCAGTTGCTCACGCGTGTAGAGCGCCGGGCGCGGATCAAGCCGATGCTCTTCCAGCGTCTCACGCCCCCAGGCCGGCCAGCCCTCCGGGGTATCATAGTGCGCATTATGCCAGACGAAGTTGATGCCTAATTCCCGTCGAATGAGCAATTCATCGAGATAAGACTGCATCGTCAGGTTATCCTCCCCGCTGGCCTTTTCCACCGTGAGCGCCACGCGCAACGCGGCGATTTGCCCATAATGCAGATAGGGGCTGAGATGACTGCCGGTGTTGGCTGCAGCATCCTGCCGCTCATTGCGGTAATCGGTCAGATGCTCACGTATGAAGGTGTCGAGTTTACGCTCGGCTTCCGTGACACCACCGTGATAGGTGACGGAAGGTGAGACAGATTGATCGGAATGGAGCTTGCGCAGAGTGCCGGGGAGATCCTCAACATCAAACGCTACCGGCAACGACACCGGCGGCAGCTTGTGCGGCGTTAACGGCCTGATGGGGACGAGGAAGTCCGGCAGTAACTGCTGATACTTCGTACGCAGGGTATGAGCGGCATACTCTTCCTTGGGAAAGAGCGTGCAGGGGATGACACAATCAGTATCGACTTCGATCATTTGCACGGGAAGCTCGCCGGCGATCTGCTGCCGCCACTGCCGTTGGTGGTGCAGGTATCCGCGGTCAGTGAGGAGCGCCGCAGCGCGCAACCGTCGCACAGCTTTCGGCACTTCCGCTGTCGGATCACCGAGCATCGTCGCCCAGCCGACCCGCCGTCGACGCAACCGCGCCGCCGTCTCCCGCAACCCTTCCAGCATGAAGGTATAGTGCCGGAGGTTGGCCAGTGGATACCCCGGCACCAGCACGAATAGGGTCACGACAGGCACTCCGAGCGCATTCCCCAGCGCAATCGCCGCCTCCAGCGCATGGTTATCCTCCGCACGCTGCGCCTGCTGCATCCAGTAAAGCACCACCTGGCCATCGAGGTTCGGCGTGCAGGAGTTCAATACGGTTTGGCGAGAATCATTTTCCATACCTACAGAGAATACATCGGCTGATGCGAAACCGCTGCTCTCTTTTGTTGGAATATGCAGCAAAACAGCTTACTGACGCATCCGCTGCCGAAATCCCTGGCAATAATCCGCAATCGTAATGCCGAACACGCGGGCAAAATCTTTGTCCGCAGTGCCCTCATGCAGTAACAATTGAACGAACTGCATGAAGCGGTCTTTTCCGTACTGCTCGATGATGTCGCCGACGAGGCAGGCTGATTCCGAATACCAGAAGCGGGCATCGCGGATGAAGGGCGGTTGCTCTTTCACATACTCGGGCATCCGCGCGCCGGATTTGCCGCAATCGTTGGGATAGATGAAATACCCTTGCTGGATGTATTGCCGGATCGCAGCTTTACTCGGGTAACTGTCACACCCCAACTGCCCCGCGCTGTAGACGGCCAGGCCTTCTTTCAGCCACACCGGCAATACATTAAAGCGGGTGAGCGGGAGTTGCTGGCAGAGCAAGGCATGCGAGAGTTCGTGCTTGAGATACACATCTGCATGAATCCGTTTGCCGGCGGTGTCTTGCAATGTCCGGGGAGGAACCAGAACCCGCCCATACGGGAAGAAGGTGACCATCCGCGCCTTGCTGCCGCCGGTGAGCAGGCGGTATTCCTGCATTGACCCGCAAGCCACCAGTTGCTCGCGGTGCTGAAAATGCATGCCGTGAAAGGCTTCCACCTCGCCGATCAGCGCATCGATGCCGGCAAAGGCCGAAGTGTCCGTACTGCGGTGATAATAGAGATCAGCCCGTGCAGATGCCCGCTGTTGGAATCCAACGATCATTGGGGAGTATGGAAAGAGCGGACCATGGAGGCACAACGTCAGTATGGTACAGAGCAGTACGATGCCGATGCCCCATAGTAATCGTCGATGCACCTTCTGCTTGCGCATGGTGCCATCCACCTTTCCGCATATCAACTTGCCGCAAAGTATATCACCAGGTTTCGTGCCAAGCGACTTCTATCTCGTATCCGTCCACTTTGTAATCGCCCGCAGCGCCACATACTTCAGCGGTATATTGCCCTTTCCGATATTGTCCCGGTGTATTCTTATATATTTCCCATCCGTGGTTGATGAACTCCTTATCGTAATGAGCAATGATCTCGTCTTTTTTCGAGTCAGTGCAATAATAACGGAACAAGGCATAGCTATAACAAAACGAAAAATGTATCTCCGAATTACTTTCATTCGCCGTCAGGGGTAATGGGATTTGCCGAACCTCGTCGACCATCCGCTGCTGTGCCCAATGAATCTCGGGGATGCGATTGTGGATGGCCTCGACGAGGAGACTGATACCGATCAGCAGCAGAAATACTGCAAATCTGAGAATGATCTGCAGAGCTTCTGGATGGATGCGCTTTTGTATTTCCTCGAGTTTCATCTAGCGCTTCCTCTCGACAATCTATCGATAACGACACCGGTTAATAATAGCCTGCTTTCCTGCCATCGGCAATGTGTGCATGAATATACTCCTCTCCCTGCAACCGAACGTACTTAGGCGCGTATAATAGCAATGTAACCGGCATTTGCCGAATTCAGTTATCGGAGGACCCCTATGCATAAACTGGTCTTTGTCCTGCTGCTGCTCTCCGCCGCGGTGGGAGTACTGGCACGCCCGATGGGCATCGATGCCTCGAACGACGAGCGCATGAGCGCGTTTTATACCCATGAACTGGATGTGGCACGCACGCTGGCCACCCTGAGCCTGACACCGGCGCAAAAACAGACCTTGCTGCCGATCATCTCCGCCAGTGCCAACGAAATCATCGCCATCCATGATGCGAAGGTGAAGGCGCAACCGGAACTCGAGCAGGCAATGACGAAACTGCGCGCTGCCGTGCTGGCTAACAAAGATGTGCCGGAAGAGGTGAAGCGCGCGGTGCGCAATGCGGAAGGCTCGTACAAGAAGCTCAGCGATAAGCACGATAAATCGCTCTACGAGAATGCCCAAAAAGTGTGGGCGATATTGACAACCGCACAAGGCGCACAATTACGCCGCCTGCCGCATGCCCCTGTCGGCTATGAGAGCGATGATGCCTGGGTGAAGCTGGAAGCGAAGAAGCTCCACCCGGCGCCGCGCGATCTGGACAAAACGCTCACCTCGATCTACAACTCCTACGGCTTGACCGCCGGGGAGATCATCCGTGCATCTACCGTGGGGAAACCCGTGCTGCAGGAGTGGAGTGCGCTGGCGCCCAAGGTCGCCAAAGGCCAGCAGGAAGCCTACCTCCGCCGGATGATCGCCTTGCCGGAGCAGGGGATTCTCACCCCGAAACCGGAGCCTGAGGTGGAAAAGACCATCGGAGCCAATCTCCTCAGCCAGGAAACGATGCATCTACTCGACGCGACCGTCCCTGAGCCGCCAAGCGATGATATGGAGACACCGCAATATAAAGCCACCGTCACCGACATCCATGTGCTCAACCTGGTCAACGTCCTCAACTTGACCTTGGATCAGATGAAGGCGCTGGTGCCCATCGAGACGAAAGCGAAAGACGAGTATGCGAAGATCGAACTGCAACGCAGCGATATCGCCAAGCGCTCCCTTCCCGTGTTGCAGCAATTGCGCGACGGGTTCAGCAAAGGCACGCCACCGGACACCAACCTCACCAGCCTGCTGGGGTCGCTGGAGAACGAACGCAAGCAGTTGCATAAACAGGAAGCGGCGCTCGATCAATCGTACATGACGGACATCGCGAAACTGCTCACCGAGGCCCAGGTGGCGGTTGTCTCCCGCTTCAATCCCGGCACAATCCCTGCCAATCCGGCCAAACCCGAGAGCAAATACAGTAAGATGGAGACCGCTCTGACGAATATTCGGACGGTTCCAGAAGCGCAACTGCCGGACGCCATCGCGAAATTGAAGACGCAGGTCGAGGATACCTTCAAGCGCAACAAGCATTTCCGTCCGGAAGAGATCGCCGCCGTGCAGGGGAAAGTGCCCGATGTGGTTTCCCGCGCCCGCGCCTTCGATGACACGGAATTCAAACTTCGCAAGACCGATCTCGCCAAAGAGCTCTCCGTCCCGGAGAAGGCCCCGGCTGAGGGTAAGAAACTCAACGACCGGTATGTGACATATCTCTGCTCCCCCAATCTCATCCCGATCCTCACCGACCGCAGTGCCGGCAAGTAAACCTGAAAGATGCCTTTCTCTCACCCCTGGCCCCTCTCCCAGAGGGGCCAGGGGTGAGAGAAACGACACGAAATTCGCGTCTTAAGCAGGGATGACACGAACACACGGGGAATTTAGTTCGTCATTACCAATTACTGAAAGTGCCCCGTGGACGTCGTGAACGCCGGTCAATTCCGCAATCCGCAGTCCGCAATCCGCATTTTCGAAAGGGAAAACGATGCTTGAGACGCTGCGCGATATCGTCTGTGCGATGAATAAAGAACTGCCGAAGGCCGGGCTGGTGACGATGACCTCGGGCAATGTCTCCGGACGCGACCCGGAGACGAATCTGGTGGTGATCAAACCCAGCGGCATCAGCTTTGACGCCCTGACCCCTGCTGATCTGGTGGTGGTCGACCTGCAGGGGAATGTGGTGGAAGGCACCTTGCGCCCCTCGGTGGACACCGCCACACACCTGGTGGTCTATCGCGCGCGGCCCGATGTCAACGGCATGGTGCATACCCATTCGAATTATGCCACCAGCTTCGCCGCGCTGGGTCGGCCCATCCCCGCCGTGCTCACGGCCATCTCGGACGAATTCGGCGGGCCGATTCCCTGCGCACCGTATTGCCAGATCGGCGAGGAGCAGATCGGCGAAGCGATTGTGCAGCATATTGGCTACTGCCCCGCCATCCTCATGCAGAACCACGGCGTGTTCACCGTCGGCCCCACCCCGCAAGCGGCGCTGAAGGCGGCGGTGATGTGCGAGGACGTGGCCAAAACCGTGCACCTGGCCATGCTGCTCGGCACGCCCATCCCCATCCCCGAGGAAGAAGTCGCCCGCGCCTATCGCCGCTACACGGAGAAGTATGGGCAAGCGGTGAAAGCGTAGGTTTCACTAAGGAAAAAGGAAAACGGCAACAGGAAGAAATGCCTTGTTACGTTTATTATTATGATGAGATGAAAGGTGTACGGAATTTCGGGGACTGACATCGAAACTCCTCTGCCAGGTGAGCAAGAGTCAGGGAGGCTTTCCGGGAGTTTCGGTGTCTGTCCCCGAAATTTATAATCCCGTATTCGTTAATTAAGGAGAATCGTATGCCTGTCGATAAACTGCCGTTCGGCCATTTGACCATCAGCAAATTCATCCTTGGAAGCAATCCCTTCAGTTCGTTTTCGCACCAGAGCATGCAGAATGACCTGGCAATGCGGCGCTTCTTCACCACGGCGCGCATCAAGGAGACGCTTCGGCAGGCGGAGGAACTGGGCGTCTCCACCTTCATCGGGCGCGCCGACCACCATATCATCCGCGTGCTCTTCGAATACTGGGAAGAAGGCGGCGGACTGCAATGGATCGCCCAAACCTGCCCGGAACTCGGCACCATCGAGCGCGGCGTGCGGAATGCCATTAACGGCGGCGCCAAAGCCTGTTATGTGCACGGCGGGGTGATGGACAGCCTGCTGGCAAACGGCGGGCTTGACGAAGTGCCGCCGGCGATTGCCATGATCAAGGAGGCCGGCCTGCTCGCCGGCGTGGCCGGGCATAATCCGGCGGTCTTCCGCTGGGCGGAAGAATACCTGGATGTCGATTTCTACATGTGCTCCTACTACAACCCCATCGTGCGCGAGAAAAGCGGCGAGCATATCGCCGGCACGGAAGAGCAATTCCTGCCGGAAGACCGTGAAGCGATGGTGATGACGATCCAGGGACTGAGTAAACCCGCCATCCACTACAAGGTGCTGGCTGCCGGGCGCAATGATCCCCGTGAAGCCTTAACCTACGTCGCCCGCCACCTCCGTCCGCAGGACGCCGTCTGCATCGGCGTCTTCCCCAAGGAGAAATCGGAGATGCTGGCAGAGGACATTGCACTGCTTAACGAGGCACTGCAAGCGGTCGGGTACCGTGATAAGTGATTATTGATACGACTATGGGACTAATCACTTATCACTAATTACTAATCACTTGCCTTCAAGGGGAGCCAATGGATACTCCTGCACTCACCATATTGATCACCGATCGTATCACCCCGGGCCTGATCGAGGAAATACACCGGATCGTCCCCGATGCGCGGGTGCTGACGATGGATGACATTAATGCCGATCCGGCGCGTATCGCCGAGGTTGATGTGGTCTATGGGAAACTGGACCCATCCCTTTTCCCACGCGCGACGCGGCTCAAATGGCTGCAGACTACCTTCGCCGGCATGGAATGGGCGACGGCGCCGGAAATCTGCGCCCACCCGGTGATACGTGCCGATCAGCGAGCACCTCTTCGGCATGCTGCTCATGCTCACCCGCCGGCTCAATGTCGCCTATCGCCAGCAATTGGAACGGCAGATCGATCGAAATGCTTATACCCGCGAAGTCGATGAATTGCCCGGCAAGACGCTCTGCCTGGTCGGGCTGGGCGTCATTGGCCGGCGCTGCGCATCACTCGGCAAGGCCTTCGGCATGCGCGTCATCGGCGTGCGCCGCCACCCTCACCCCACCCCGGACGTGGAGCAAGTCTTCAGCACCGATGCCCTCCACGACGCGCTGGCGCAGGCGGATGTGGTGATGGTGAACCTCCCCAGTACCCCGGACACCCGCCGCCTCTTCAACCACGACGCCTTCGCCGCCATGAAAAGCGGGGGTTACTTCTTCAACGCTGGCCGCGGCGCCACCGTCGACACCGAGGCTCTTACCGAAGCCGTACGCAACGGCACCCTCTGCGGTGTCGGCCTTGACGTCACCGACCCCGAACCCCTCCCACTCGACCATCCCCTATGGAGCATGCCGAATGTCATCATCACCCCGCACTACTCCGGGGCACGACCGCATTACCTGGAACATGCCAATCGAATCTTTCTGGAGAATCTGCAGCGGTTTATTGCGGGGGAGCCGTTGCAGTTTGTAGTGGATAAACGCACGGGGTATTAATTGGCGATAAAAGGTGTTGCTTTGCATGGGAAGGAAAGCTGATGGTCCTGTAGAATATGCCTGGTATGAGCGAGCATGACGCGCAAAAATCGGACAGATCGGACAAATCAGTCGGATCGGATGGATCGGATCGAACCGAAAAGCCGGAGCACTTTGATAGTATTGGCCAGCAAGCTAGGCGTCCTCTCCGAGCAAGTGGGGGGTTCCGCAAATTGCGGTCGTTCCAAGCAGCAACAGTGATTTTTGATGCCACCGTCACCTTTTGCGCGCGTTTCGTAGATAAGCGATCACGTACTTATGATCAGATGGTACAGGCAGCACGAAGTGGGCGGCAGAATATCGGTGAAGGGAGTCGTGCAGCAGCCGCTTCCAGTGAGTCAGAACTGAAACTGGTGACCGTTGCGCGAGCCAGCTTGGATGAATTGTTACTCGACTATGAAGATTACTTACGCCAACGAGGATTATCACAATGGGGGAAGGATGATCCACTAGTGGGTCATTTGTCATGACAACAGCCGCTCCCACAAGCGAGCAGTTGCTTCATCCGCCGATCTGAAATCGGTCGGCGGGTATACACGCGTGCCCCGCCTAGGGCGTGGCGTCGTTCTTTCG
>Ga0272448_1000679_pt1 | contig 50572 bp, 38 predicted proteins | sample YNPCB0191_FD_202220 | JGI IMG/M metagenome (GOLD analysis project Ga0272448, IMG submission 202220) | Hot spring sediment microbial communities from Yellowstone National Park, WY, United States - YNP-CB-019-1 | ecosystem: Environmental > Aquatic > Thermal springs > Hot (42-90C) > Sediment... | reverse complement strand
CTTCCACATGGAAATGAACATACTCCCCATGTACGGCATACATCCGGTCAGCATGCTTCAGAGGGCGTTCCCGGCGCGGGTAAGACAGTATCGCCCGCTCATGGACGGCGATTCCCGCTGCGGCCTGGTGGAACACGAGGACGGTACGCGTGTCTTCATCTACGTGGGCCTGGACGTGCCGTTTCGCGGCCGGCTCGACTACTGCACGAAGGAGCGCGAGGTCATCGCCAACCAGCCGGATGATTGGGCCTGTTTCGAGCGCGGGGCGAAAGCGCTGGTCGAACTCTTCACCGACCGTTCGCCGGTTCCGGGACCCGGCCCCGAAGAGATGAGGGAGGCGGTGCGGCTCATTGCCGCGATGGTCCGTGGTGGCAGAGACGGTCGGCCAGTACAGATCAGCCGGTGACCCGCCGATTTCCTCTTCGCCTTGCGGTGGCCCGGGGTGGTTGATAAATTGAGTCCTCGCGCGGCTTCGACGCGCCGAGGCGAGACCGCGGATTCGGGGGAGCACGGTGAACTTTCAGGAACTCATTATCGCGCTGACGCGACACTGGGCCGACAGGGGGTGTGTGGTCGCCCATCCCTACGACGTCGAAAAGGGGGCGGGGACCTTCAACCCCGCCACGTTCCTCCGCGCCCTCGGACCCGAGCCGTGGAGGGTGGTTTACGTCGAGCCTTCCCGCCGCCCATCCGATGGGCGCTACGGAGAGAACCCATTCCGCACGCAGCAGCATTACCAGTTGCAGGTGATCCTGAAGCCTGCCCCCGATGACGCCCAGAGGCTCTACCTCGAGAGCCTGACGGCGGTCGGCCTTGACATCGCGGAGCATGATGTGCGGTTCATCGAGGACGACTGGGAATCGCCCACGCTCGGCGCAACCGGCCTGGGCTGGCAGGTCTGGCTCGATGGCCTCGAGATCACGCAGTTCACGTACTTTCAGCAGGTCGGCGGTATCCCGTGCAATCCGGTCTGCGTCGAATACACGTATGGACTCGAACGCATCGCGATGGCGGTTCAGGGCAAGGAGAGCCTGTTCGACCTCGACTGGGGCGGCGGGCTGACGTATGGAGAACTCCGCCAGCGGGAAGAGTACGAGACGTCGCGCTACAATTTCGAACTCGCGAACGTGCCGCTCCTGAGGAGGTGGTTCGACGAATACGAGGCAGAGTGCGAGAGGATGCTGGACGAGGGGCTCGTCATCCCCGCGTACGACTTCGTGATGAAGTGTTCGCACACCTTCAACCTGCTGGACGCCCGCCGTGCGATCAGCGTGGCGGAACGCACTGCCACGATCGCGCGGGTGCGGCGCCTTGCGCGGAGGGTTGCGGAGGCCTGGATCGCGCAGCGGGAGGCGATGGGGTTTCCGCTCTGCCGCGCCGGGACGAAGCGATGAGGGCCGCGGACGGCATCAAGTGTTCGCGCCCGAGCGGATCCCGTTAACGAGGGTCATGGCGCGCCGGCCGTATTCGACGTAAGAATCGTACATCCGTTTCGGGTCGGATTCCTTTCCTTCGTGGATGACTGCCGCGATGTGGGGCTCGATGCTGATCCCGCCGTCGTAGCCGCGTCGAAAGAGGTCCTCGAGTATCCGTCTCACCGAACTGTCTCCCTCGCCGGGCCACGTCGCGGAGCCATCGTTCCTCATGTCCTTCAGATGGACGTATGCGATCTGGCGCTTGTCTAACTTCTCGTAGAATCCCCACGAGGTTCTCCCCCCGCCCTGGGAGTTGCCGGTGTCGAAGACGAGTTTCAGGGCAGGGGAGTTGACTTCGGCGAGCATGTCGTTGGTGTTCTCCGGCGATTCCGACGCCCACCCGTGGCAGTTCTCGTGGAGGAGGACGACACCTCCGTCCTCGGCGATCCGGGCCAGTTCCTTGAGTCGGCGAAGGGCCTCTCTGCGCCATTCAGCCTCCGGCAGCGGCTTCTTGTTGACGTAACTCATGATACGCACGTACTTCGTTCCGAGTTGCCGGAGGCGCGGAATCGCACGCCGGAGTTCGTCCACGTCCTTGTCGAAGGGGTCCGTCACGTCGCGCGACCAGTTCGCGATCGCGCTGGCGAAGCACGAGACCTTCATCCCCGCACGGTCCAGGGTGCGGCGGATACGGTCGAACTCCCGGTCGTCCGCATACGCAAGGGTCGTATCGCCTATCTGCCTGAGTTCTATGTGGCTCCAGCCGAGTTCCTTGTGAGCGCGAATCTGGGTCTCGAGGGCCCTGCCCGCCTCGTCCGCTATTCCTGACCAGAACATTGTGATTGCTCCTCCGGGGTTTCCACGGGCGTCTGCGCCTCTTCCTGCCCTCCGCCCGCCAATTCCTGTATCTTCGGGAGGTCCCGCAGCGACGCGAGGCCGAACTGTTCGAGGAACAGGCGCGTGGTGCCATAGAGACGTGGCCGGCCGGGGACGTTCTGGTAGCCGACCACCTTCACCAGACCGCGGTCAACCAGACTTCGCAGGAGCGGCCCGCTCTGGACGCCTCGGATGTCGTCAATGGTCGCGCGGGAAATGGGCTGTCTGTACGCCACGAGGGCAAGCGTCTCGATAGCGGACGGGCTCAGTTTCTCCATCCGCCGATGCCTGTGGAGTTCGGCGATCCATTTCTTGTATTCGGGCCGCGTGAGCAACTGGAACCCGCCGCCGATCTCGACGATCTCGTATGGCCGCGAGTGCTGCGAGTAGAAGGCGTTGAGTTCGTCCACCATCCTCCTGACCGCGGAGGCATCGGAACGGCGCCCGAGGACCTGCGCGATCCGCCCAGCCGACACGGGCGAGTCCGCCGCGAACAGGAGCGCCTCCACGATGCGCACCGGATCTGGTTCGGGCGCGGTATCCGTGGCGGATGCGACCACTTGTTCGGAGGGCGCCTGAACCTGCTCGGCGATCTCGCTCATCTGGGGACCCGACCTGCCGACGCGATCGGACCGGAACGCGTGGCCTCTTCGAAAACAACAGTGCGGACGTTCCCGCCGATTCGTCCAACGCAGAGCCTATCGTTATCCATTTGCCCTGCGGTGTCAAGTCGAGACGTACGCCCCCGTCGGCTTCACCCGGACTGCGCCGAATTCGCGAGGAGATTCCGCCGCATCTCCTCCATCTCAAGCGACTGCGAGGCGTCGCGGAAGACGTCGTGCAGGGAGACCATCTCCTCGAACACGATGAAGCGGGCGTACTGGATCTGATCGGGCCCGCACCGGAACTCGATCTCGTTCCCCTCGCGTTGCATGCGGATGATAATGTCGCCCTTTCGCAGTTCGTAGAGTCCCACACCCTCGTGCACGTGCACGAAGAAATCTTCGGCCAGGAACGCCTTGGCCAGGCGGTCGGCCACGTGTTCCGCGACCTCGGGCGTGGGCAACTGTATGCGGAAGCGAGCCGGCTCCTCCTCCGGGCGCCCCGTGCGGGCGGTGACACCGCTCGGCCCACGGAATGCCCACGTCAGGGCCGGCGGCGTGAAGAGCGTCGCGGCCAGCGTCATGAAGATTCCCGCGCCGTAGAGTTGGTTCGAGATGGCGCCGCGCGCCAGCGCAACGCTCGCAACGATCAGCGCCACCTCCTGGCGCGGCGTCATCCCGAGGCCGATCCTCATCTGCCCGCGCAGATTGAATCCGAACGGTGCGGAGGCAAAGCCGCACCCCAGGAGCTTCGCCACGATCGCAACTATGGTGTAGATGGCCGCGAACCCGATCACCCCACCGAACGCGCGAACGTTCACCATCATGCCGCTCACGCAGAAGAAGACCGGCACGAGGAACTCGTAGAGGGTCGTCATCCGCCGGCGTATCTCGTGAGCCATGTCGAGCCTCGACAGGGCGAGGCCCATCGTGTACGCCCCGATGATCAGGGCGAGGCCGAATTCCTCCGCGAGCGCTGAGAGAAACAGCGCCATCGCCAGAGCGATCGTGCTCATCGCACCGCCCCGGCCGAACGTGTGCAGGAAAGCCCTCAACTGCCTTCGTGCCAGAATCCCGGCCGACATCGTGACCACCCAGAAAAGCCCCGCCTTCGCCACCACCCAGCCCAGCGCCAGGTTCGAGATAGCCTTCCCCGACCTGCTTATGATGTTCACAACGACCGCCAGGACTACGATGCCGATGACGTCGTCTATCACCGCGGCGGAGAGGATCGTCGCGCCTTCCGGTGTGTCCAGTTTCCGCATCTCCGATAGGACCGCCGCTGTGAGGCCGACGGACGTCGCCAGGGATATGCTCCCCATGCATAGCGCCGCAGGAGAGAGGTACCCCTTCGCCATACCCAGCCACACCGAGATCGCGTCGCCAAGAAGGAACGCCGTCACGGCCCCGCCGAACGCCGTCGCGAATCCAGCCCCGGAGTAGCGCAGGAACATCCCCAGGTCCGTCTCGAGACCCGCGGTGAACAGGAGAACCACCGAGCCTATGAGCGTGAGCATGTACAACTCGGGGGGCACCGCGACCTCGCCCGCGGCCGCCGAAACAAGCGGAAAGAGCGGCCCCAGCCCTGGTATGTGCAGCCCGCCCAGGGCGAAGGGACCAATGAACACGCCTGCGAGGACCTCTCCAAGAACGCTTGGCTGCCCGAGGTATCGCTGGCACAGGAGGCCGGCCGACTTGGCGGCCAGGAGTATGACGGCGACCTGGAGAATGAAATGGGCCGCGTTCAAATGGACATTGTTCACTGGAGAGACCTCCGGGGCCGTTCGACGCCCGCACTGCTCCGTGTGTTTTTCCTGCGCCGATCAGCCCAGAAGTTTGAGGACCTCATCGGCCGTGCGGGCGGACTGGAGCGCCTGCCGCACTTTCTCGTCGCGAAACAGCGACGCGATCTCGGCCAGACACTGTATGTGCGGGCCAGTTATATCTTTCCGCGAGACCACGAGGAATATCACCCGCGCCGGCTTTCCGTCGAGACTGTCGAAATTTATGCCCTCCGGCGCGATCCCCAGCGCTATCGCAAGGTCCTTCGCCCCGTCCGATTTTGCGTGGGGGAGCGCGAGGCCGAACTCCATGCCCGTGGACATCTTCTTTTCCCTGGCGATGACATCGGCGCGGACGAGTTTCGCATCCGCCACCATGCCGTTGCGCGCCATCACGTCGAGGAGTTCGTCAATCGCCTCCCACTTGTCCTTGGCCTTCATGCCGATGACGATGCACTCGGGCCTGAGATATCGCAACAGGTTCATGCGCCTCCCACCGAAAATTGGGCTTCCGCCACCTGGATGAGAAAGGTCTTCGGCCTGCCCGGGGTTTCAGAGCGATAAAAGTTCCTGCGCCTTCTCGAGAATCGGCACCATCGCTGCCGGGGACGTGACTCGCCTCATGCTCTCGATGGTCTGGATCTGCCTGCCCACCTGCGTCACGAGGGTCAGGAGCCGCAGTTGCACGTCCTCCGTCGGCGCGCAGAGAAGGAAGAACACGTACGTCCGCTGGTGGTCCAGCGCCTCGAAGTCGGTCCCCTCGCGGCACACGCCCAGCGCCACGCGCGGCTCCTTGAAAACTCCGGGCAACGTCCGGTGCGGGTGAGGGATGGCAATGCCGTGGCCTATGGCAGTGCTCACGATGCGCTCGCGCGCCACCAGCGCCTCGAAAAAGCGCCTGTGCTGACGCAGGATCCGCGCGCGCTTCAGCGGCTCGATGAGTTGCTTGAGGACCTCCTCCTTGCTTCCCGGCATCACGTCGAGATTCATCATCTCGGTCGGCATCACCTCGACGAGGGGCGGGAGTTTCGGCGCTTCCCTGGCCGAAGCGGAACTGCGAACCGATGGAATCTCCATCTGCGCCATCAGCCAATCGTCCACGACAGACCGCATGAAGCGCCACTGACTCGCGACCTTGGCCGCAGGAATCTTTCCGGATTGTGCCATGCGCAGGATGGACTTCTGCGATACCTGGAGATATTCGGCCACCTCCTCCAGCGTCATCACTTCCTTGACACTGTCGAGCGTCCCTGGCATCGTACCTCCCATCTACGGCTGTCCCAGTTGTCCTCCAGCGTCCATTATAGTCCATTTTTCTGCCGTGTCAAGTAGGTTTTTGTGGACTTTTGGCCTGCGCCGTGCGAGCGGCGTACCCGCCTTGGCCTGCTTTACCCCATCCCAGCACATGCGTACCCGTTTTCCGGGTCCGCATCATCGCTTACGCCAGCGGCTTCTTCGCCCGCACCTTCTCACGTCACACGGAAAGGGGGTCAACGACTCGGCGTAACCCTGACAGGCGCGATCTCTCCGGGAATCCAGATGTTAGCTCCGGCACGTGGGGCGCACACGATACGTGTCGAAGCGATTTCTATGAGCCTGGAGGCCCTGGCACCGGAAGTTTGTGCGTGGACTGTGCCGGCGATAATCAGGGTGGCGCCGAGCGCCTTCAACGCTGACAGAGTTCGCGTCCCCATTTTTTCGATTCCTCCACAGTCGCCCTGCTGTTGCGTCCAGGACGTTGCAGCGGATCAGGCACCGGCGCAAGCGATGCAAGGGAATGCATTCCTGGTGCTATGCCGGATCGAGGCACCGGTCAAGGGTTGCCAGGCGATTCGCGATGTCGCGACGCTCGAGGTGCGGGCGATGAACCCGCTCTGCCCCCGTCATCGGAGAGCGGGTGACAGTCGGGACGAGGGGCCCATGCGGCAGGGGTTGCGGGCCGACGTTCAGCGCGGCGGAAGGTCGCCGCGCCAGAGGCGCATGATCTGGTCGCTTGTTCCCACCGAAGCGAGGTAGTCGAGGAGGTCCCGCCGAAGTTCCTCCAGGATTCCGGGGTTCCGCTCTGCGAGGTTCTCGGTCTGTGCCGGGTCTCGAGCGAGGTCGAAGAGCATCTCGTCCTGCCCCGGTTCCACCCTCTCCAGTTTTGCGAGTCCGTCCACGGCCTTGTCCAGTTGGTCGGCGGGTCTTGCCCGGAGCCGCGGGCGGAGGATGGCCGTCCAGTTGCCCTTTCTGACGGTTGCCACCGCGGTGGCAGCAGCAAGATAGGGGGCGCTGACGACCAAGTCGCGGTGCTTGTCGCCGGCTCCGGCGAGCACGTGTGCGAACGAGCGGCCGTTGACGCCATCCGGGATCGGAATGCCAGCGAGGTCCAGGATGGTAGGCATGATGTCGTGAGGTTGGACGAAGGCATGGCGCGTGCCGGGCCTGGTGCCAGGGAGATGGACGACAAGGGGGATGTGGTTGATCTCCTCGTAGAGCGGGATGTAGCTCATGGAGTTCTCGGAGATGAGCGCCTTCCCTATGATGCCATGTTCGCCGAGGAGGAAGCCGTGGTCGGTGGTCAGGATGACTGTGGTGTCCTCCATGAGGCCGAGGTCGGCGATCTTCTCGAGAAGTTGGCCGATCCAGCGGTCAACGAGGGTGACCTCTGCGGCGTAGAGTGCGCGACAGTGGGCGAGTTCAGACGGCGAGAGGAAGTCGGTACGGGCGTAAAGTGGATAGTCAACCGTCTCGCCCGCGTATCCCGGGTCGTACCTTTCGACGTACCACGGCGGTGCATCCCACGGCTCGTGAGGGTCGAAGGTGTCGACGTAGAGGAAGAAGGGGTGGTTTCGATAATTGTCCTCGAGCCATTCGCAGGCCCTGGTGATGGTCTGAGCCACGAACGTGTCGGACTCGTAACGCCTGTGTGCGACCGCACGGCGGTGACAGCGGGCTATATGGTCGGCGTTTCGTATCTTGCGCGGGTCGCAGGGGTGCGACGGCTGGCGGGGTGAGGTCTTCCACCGGTCGGATTCCTGGCCGCGAATCCATTCCCACGCTTCGAAGCCGCGGTCGAAATGATAGCCGTTCTCGAGTATGTGGGGGCAGTCGGTGATCATGGCGGTCGCGTAGCCGGCCTCGGAGAGGATCTGTGCGACGACGATCTCGGACTCGGTGAGCGGCCCCCATCCGGTGTAAGCGGCGGTAAACCGGCCTGTCATCACGTCCCGTCTGTGCGGGACAGTGGGGAAACTGGCGCTGTAGGCGCCTTGGAATACCTGGGCGCCCCGGGCGAACCCATCTATATGGGGCGTGCTGATCCAGTTATTCCCGTAAAAGCCGAGATAGTCTCGGCGCAACGTGTCGGAGATGATCACGATGAAGTTCATACGGCCTCCTGCGAGGAATCACTCGGCGGCGACTATAGCGGTGTCGCGCCAGTCGGTCAATCGGATGGGAACGATCCATCCATCATCCGCGCGGACCGGTTCGATAGCGTGGGGTCGGGGCCGGCCCAGTTCGTCGAACAGGAGAACCCGGGGGCGACTGCGTCCATGCCACTCGAAGTTGCGCGAGACAGTGGTGACGATGCGCTCTTCGCCGATAACAAATCCCTTGCCGAGCCGCATCGGCGTGATGGGGAACATGTGATTGATGGGACCGTATTCGCCGCTGCCCTCTCCGGACTCGGGGAAGATGAGGTCCGACCGGTAGTGATAGTAGAGGACGCCGTAGCGGAGAAAGGCCCTCATTCTGGCGAGGACCTTGTCGGCGACCTCCGAGCCTGGTCTGCCGGCTGCGAGGGCTATGGGGGCCGTGAGCTGGCATCCTGCGGCGCCGGACGAGTCAGGGATCGGGGCCTGGAGGTCAACGTGTCCGATGTCGGCCGCCTCGACGAACGACAGGTAAGGGATCCGCTGGAGCGACCTCGTGTTGGGCTGGCCGAAGTTGACGAGCGCGATTTTGCCTCGCGCGATGATGTTCTCGAGCCAGACCTGGCGCGCCCTGGCTGTCAGGGTGGCGAGGTCGGCGTACTTGCGCGTTATCTCCCCGTCCGGGCCGATGTCAACGGTCTGCCTGTCCCATCGCTCGAAAGTGTGGTTACCCCCGCCGTAGCCGAACATGTCCATGTAGACGCCGTCGAAGCCAACTTCGTCGAGGAGGTAGTTTATCTCGTCCATGCGAAGCCTGAAGAAGTAGTTGCTCGTGCCATCCTCGCGGATCTCGGGGTAAACGCAGAGGCACAGCGGGGGCGTCTTGTAATCCGAATCTGCTCCGGGGTCCGAGCGCGAGACGATAACGTTCCCGTTCGCGTCCCGGTAAACGGAATCCCTCCAGGGGGTGTTATCTATGATCCTCGTTGCCGCCGGCGGGAGGGCAAACTCGTTGGGCATCCTCGACCATTCCTCCCACTGCTGGGGGACAGTATCGCCGAGAATCGACCGGGGCACGTAATAATAGTAGGTCTCCAGGCATGCGAGAAATTTCGCATCCGGCTCGACAGCCCTGACGGTTTTCATCGCATCCTGCATCGTTTTCTTGAACTCGTCGTCGCCCAGGTCGAACCCATCCCAGTACCTGAACCAGGGGCACATGAGGAAGACCGTTATGCGCTTTCTTTGCAAGTATCTTCGGAAGACATCCGGGTGAGGAGCCATCTCGTTGCGGTAGAAGTCGGACGCGCGCGTCGCAACACGCAAGAACGCGGCGGGGCCAGGTATGGTGACACGGGGTACATCGAGGTCGGTCCGGACCAGGTTGATGAAGTCAAAGTAGTCGGCACCCGAAAGGTAGATAGTCCAGGTGACCGTGCGGGTTTCTCCCGCCGGCAGCGCAAAGTGTCTCGTCCCGAGTTTCGCGGTGCGCTCATCGGGGGAGACGGTGCCCTCGAGTTGGTTGCGGACGACGTCGTCCTCAACCAGTATCCCCAGGCTGCCGCCCGCCTGGGAGACGAACAGCGTGGGGTTGATGGCGGGAGTTCTCGGGTCGTGCGGACCTGTTGCGTTTTCGACTCCAAAGAGGAACCAGCGCTGGAGGGGCTGTATCACGTTGACGCTGTGCCACTGCTCGATTCCGATGTCGCGGCTCGCGATGTTGCTGAACGTGTCGGTCACCGTCACCCGTGCACCGGCGATGGAGACACGGCGCGTGAGGCGGTAAGAGGCCCCCGTGGCCGAGACCTCGATGGCATCATCGGCCGCTCGGACTGCGGGGGACCAGGCCTTTTCCTCCCTGCTCGCAGGCGACTTGGACAGCGATAGGAGGTTGCGGTATCCACCTCGCGCGCTATAGGCACTGGAGAGGCGGTAGAGGCCATCTCTCCAGGCGATCTCGATTCCTCCCCTCGGGTATATGCTCAACCTGCAGCCCTCGCGTTCGAGTGCGACGCTGGGCTCTGCCGTTTCGCCGGCGGGTTCGTCGAGGGCTGCCCCTGCGCCAGCCTCCATCGTATAGAGCGCCCTCACCTCCTCCGCCCCGAGGGCGCGGCCATATATCCTGACGTCGTCCATCCTGCCCGCGAAGTATTGATTGCCGCACGCACCCACGAGAAGTGGGCTGTCGTCGGTTGGGATTCTTGTGGGGATGTTATCTATCTGAGCGCTGTCGAGTCTGCCATTGATATAGAGGCGCATATAAGATCCGGGTTCGAACACCGCCGCCAGGTGATACCAGCGTTGTGGTTCCAGCTGTATCTGGCTGACGAGGTCGCGGCCGTCAACCCGGAAGTGTATGGCACCGGGGCGCATGTAGAAGTTCCTGATCCCATACGTCTGGTCCGACTTGTAAACGATGCCGCTCCAGTCCGAGGCACTCCAGGTGTAGGCGAAGACCCACGACGAGATCGTGAGTCCGCCCGTTATGTCGAGGTCCGGGCAGACGACGTGGTTTGTCGGATTCGGGCCGACACCGTTGAAGTCGAGAGCAAAACCGCGGTCGCTCTTCACGTGAAGACAGCCGACGATCCTGGCGTCATTGCCGTTCCCGCTGCTGTCGTGCGCGACGACGCCGCCGCCCTCGTCGAATGTGTAGTGCGCGAGGAGGCCACGCGACTCCTCGGGCTGCTGGCCAGCGAGACTTGCGGCCACGAGGATCGCAAGGGTCACCAGAGACTTCATCCCTTCTCCTTTCAATCGTGCAAGAAATGGCTGCCCCTTTTTGGCTGGGTTTCCTCACCCCTGGCCAATCGTTGAAACGACGCCGTCGGGCGCTCGACCTATCGTTGCCCCGTCGGGCCGCCTGAGAACGGGTTCTTCCCGCATCGGGGGCACCTGTACTCGGCCATGACCCTGGCGAACTCCTGGCGGGTCCTCGACATCTCCTCGTCGGTCTGGGGAGTCTCTCCCCACATAGGAAGCGGATTGGGAATCTTCGCTCCGCAGGAGGCACAGGTCATGACTGGGAGCATCGTGTATTTTCCCGTCTTCGGATTCCTGAACCTCCCGTTTCTCTGGCCAAGGTTCTGCCAGTCGCCGAGGGACAGGGTAACGGTTTCGAGCGTATCCTCGTCTATTTTCTCGATGCGGGTGGCGAGGGCTTCCCTCGTCGGTCTCGGGGCCCTTCGCGCGATGGCGAGCGCCCAGACCAGGGCGGCAATCGCGACGACCGCCGCTAGGAGGATGATGCGGGCCGCTCGGCTACTCATCTTATGCTGCGAAGCCGGCAGGCTTCCGGACGCAATCTCCGGAGGCCTGGCCGGCTTCCCCCTCTCATGACTATCTTGGCGGTTGCCTGAATGCGCCCCACCCCAGGGCGTAGCCCCAATCAGCAGAGGGATCGTCCTCGGGTGTGACGTCCACCCCGGCATTGACGTCCAGGAGGTGCCACTGCATGATGGGTCCGCCCAGGGTGACGATGTGGCCCTCGCGGCCGAAACGGCCGTCGGACGTGTCGAACGTCGTCAGCCAGTAATCGTTTATCACGTTGGAATCGCCACCCCACCGTTGCGCGGCGGGCGCGTCCGCGCCGGTCATCTGATCCCTTCCGGGCCACCAGATGTATCGCTGTTGCGGGTCGCCGTACCACCTCGCGCTCCAGTCGCCATATAGCACGTTGTAACCATCCCTGTGGGCATAGGCACCCGGCCCCGGTTCGGTGGTGATGCAACCGCGGCTCTTGCCGAAGGCATCGGCTACCAGCGCCCGGCCTGCGAGGAGTTTCTGGGTCTTGAATATCGGGCCGCCCTCATCGTGCTCCACGTCTATCCAGAGTTTTGGCCGTATCCAGTCGGGGCGGAGCCGGAGCGTCGGCCAGCCGGGCCAGGCGAAGTTCCAGTACACGACGAACGGGACGTTCCTGTAGAAATAGGAGGAGTAAACCGCCCTGATGGGCCCGTCACCGGCCCAGCAGTGGCCTCCGCGCCCGTATGCGTCCACGAGCCAGTTCCAGTCCCCATGCATGACCGAGTAGGCGTCCATCCCGCCCGCGGTCGCCGTCCGTATGTCTGCCAATCTCGTCGCCGCGAGCCTGTCGGGCGTCCAGTAAGTGTTCTTCGCGGGCGGCATTCCCTCGGCCGTTGGGCAGTAGAGGGATGCAACGTCATTCAAATATCCGGAGGCGGCAACCATGCCGAGGCCCACCGGTGCCAGGTTGAGATTGCCTCTGCTGAACTGGGTGGTGAGGCTCGCGTCGTTGCCGCGACCGGTGCGCACCTTCGCGCCCGTAAAGATGCAGCGGAACTGCGTGATGGACCCCACGCCCATCCAGTCCATCGGCCAGTTCTGGTCAGGCACGGCGGTGTAGATCGTTTGACGGAGCCTGGGCTCCGAGTAGAGCCCGTTGTTCACCCAGCCATCCTGGGTGTAGTAGTTCATTGGGTAGGGATTGGCGCAACCCACGGCCGATCGCGGGGCGAACGAGCCCGACTGGCCGGGCCAGGAGGGGAAGTAGCCGCTGTAATCGCCGCAGTAGCTTTCCAGCGCCCTGGCCATCTGCGTGAGGTTGTTGAGGCATGCGGTGCGACGCGCCTTCTCTCGTGCAGCCGCCAGGGCCGGCAGGAGAAGCCCCGCCAGTATCGCAACGATTGCGATAACTACTAACAGTTCGATAAGCGTGAACGCCGCGAGCACCCAGCGTAAGAATCCCATTCCCAACGCCTTCAGTCTTCGCAACATGTCTTGCCCTCCCTGGTTCAAGAATCACTTCTTGCGCCGGCCCTTTCGCATGCGCGCTTGCGTGTCGTTATCACCTCCTTCCCGTCTGGCGAGCAGCCGGTCTCCGTCGAGCAGGCGGCTTGATCTCGCCAGGAAAGCGGCCACCTGTCGCTCCCGGTGCAATTGGCGCCGGAGCGACTCCACTTCGGAGAGAAGGCGCTTCCTCTCGGCACTGTCGCTCCCCTGCGCGAGTGCCCTCTCGCCGTGTTCGAAGAACTCGCGTCGCCATTGGCGTAGAGTACCGGGGGCGATCCCGTGTTCCGCGCACACCCGTTCGGCGGGTACACCCTCGAGCAGGTGGCGGCGCAGTATCCTTCGCTTGACCTCGATCGGCACCCTCTTTCGGCTCTTGCCCATCGCAATCCGGTCCTCGCGGTTACCATGGCGGTGCGCCCTTGCCCATTCGGTTATTTTCCTTGATGAGGAAATTACCATGCCGTCCGCCGGCATTCCTTGACGGCGTTCCCAATTTATAGCATAATTTGCACAGGTCGAGATTGTAGCATGAGGCCGACCCATTTCACCTGGGAAAAGAACGTCACCCGGGACCGGCGGATTCCCGTCTGGGTCCAGCGTCAGACACCGCAGATACCCCTCAGGATGCACAAGCACGAGTTCGGGGAACTCGTCCTCATACTCGGCGGCAGGGGCATCCACGTTACCGGCCGAGAAAGGTACCCGATATCGAAGGGAGATGCGTTCGTCATAGACGAGACCCGCGCGCACGGCTACAGCGATGTCGAGGACCTGAATCTCATCAACATCCTATTCGACCGCGCGCGCCTCCGCATCCCTGTCCTGGATGCGAGGGAGATGCCCGGTTTTCACGTCCTCTTCACGCTCGAGCCACAGTATCGCAAGGCGCACCGGTTCATGAGCAGGCTGCGTCTCTCGATGGAGGACCTCGCCGTGGCGGAGGCGATCGCCGACCGCCTTGAAGCAGAGTGCCGGAGCGACCGCAGGGGGCGCATCTTCGCGGCGACCGCGATCTTCATGGAACTCGTAACCCATCTTTCGCGATGCTACTCGGAGGCGCAATCGCGCTCCGCTTATTCGCTTCTCCGTCTGGGCGAGACGATCAGTTACATGGAAAGGCACTACGCAGAGAGGATATCTCTGGATGACCTCTGCCGCGTCGCACACATGTCCCGGAACACATTGTCGTCACACTTTCGCAGGGCCATCGGTTACTCGCCCGTTCGCTATCTCATAAGGCTGAGGATATCGAAGGGCGCGGAACTACTGCGCGAGGGTGTGCTCAACGTCACCGGGGTCGCCCGGTCTGTCGGGATGGACGACAGCAACTACTTCGCGCGACAGTTCCGTTCGGTGATGGGGATATCACCCCGGGAGTTCCGCAGGCGATTCGCCGCGTGAACCAGCGCCTTCGCGCGAAAAATGCGCCTGTCGGCCTGATCTTGACATGGTGTCCGGCGCGAATATCATCTTAATTGGAAGGATGTTTACAGGCGAGCGTTGCCGTGCCGACGTACGTTTACGAGACCGCTGATGCCGCTGCGGGATGCGAACGGTGCCGCGAGGGCCTCGAAATCCAGCACGGAATCAACGAGGCGCCCCCGAGCGCGTGCCCGCACTGCGGCGCCCCGCTCAGACGCCGGTTCACGCCCCCCGGCCTGAACCTCCGATACAACGAGAGGGCCACGCTCAGCGACGCGAACCTGCGGCGCCACGGGTTCAAGCGTCTCCGGAACGAGGGGAACGGACGGTTCAGGATAACATGAGTCTCCCCCCGGCCGGTGCCGCTCCTCGGACGCACGGGCCGCACGCGTCAGGGGCACGTTGTGCGTTCCGCGCCAAGGAGACGCACCGCGATTCGCGCGAGGATGCGCCCGAACAGGATCAGTTCCTCGACGGAGACGCTCTCGTCAGCGGCGTGAAACAGGTCCTTGTCGCCCGGGCCCCATCCGACTGCCAGGATGCCACGAAGGTTCAGTTGCTTCGCGACGGTGATGCCGCCGGTCCCCACGGGCACGGCGTCGGCGCCGGTGACCTCGCGCATGGCCGAGCGTATGGTCCTGACGAGGTCGCTCTCGGGGGAGACCTCGGTGGGAGGCATGATGTTCAAGACCTCCACCTCGAACCGCGCATTGCGGTTCTCCTCCTCCACCGATCTGAAGGCATCGCGGACCCAATCCGTGAGCGCCTCGGCGCTCTGACCGGGCAACCAGCGGATGTCTATCCTCGCCGCTGCCCTGGCGGGGACGACGTTGGGCGCAGAGCCGCCCTCTATCTGGCCCAGGTTGAACGTGGCGTTCCCCAGGAGTGCGTGATGTGCAGGCGGGAGGCCGCGCTCGCGGAAACGCCGTAATCCCTCGATGAGGTTCCAGATCGCGTTCACGCCGCACTCGGGCCGCGAGCCATGAGCCTGGACTCCGTGCGAGACGACCTCGAGGAGCAACATTCCCTTCTCCGCCACGTCTATCTCGCGGAGGTTCCCTCCGCCATCCGGGATGATGGCGTAGTCTGCGGATATCTTTCCCTCGCGCAGGAGCCATTCGAGCCCGAGACGGGAGCCGCGCTCCTCGTCCGCCAGTGCCCCGAAGAATGCGGTGCCGCGGAGTGAGAAGCATTCGCTGAGGCAACGAGCCACGAGCAAGAGCGCGGCGGTGGGGCCCTTGTTGTCGCCCGATCCCCGCCCGTAAAGCCGGCCATTGCGCACGACAGGTTCGAAAGGCGCCAACGTCCAGCCGTCTCCGGCGGGCACGGTGTCGAGGTGGCCCGCCACGAACAGGCGCCTGCCCGCCGAGCCGACGCGTCCGATCAGGCTGACGCGTCCATCCGCGGGCTCGTGAGACTCGAAGGGGATGCGATGGCGCTGGAAGAATCGCGCGACGACCGCCGCGGCTGCGCGTTCGTTGCCGGGCGGGTTCTCGCTTCGCACCGCCACCAGGTCCGAGAGGAGCGGCAGGAGTTCGCCGGCGTGCGCTTCGAACCACCGATCGATTATTGGGCCTGCATCGGTCATCGCCATTTTCGTTCGCCTCCTCAGGCGCGTTCCGCGAGTCGCGCGTAGAGATCGGCCATGATCTCGACCTGCCGGTCGAGGCGGAACTCCTCCTGGGCCTTTTTGGCTGCTGCGGCTCCGAGCCTCCTGCGCAGGGCTGGATCCCGGGCGAGTCTGAGTATCGCGCGCGCGAGGTTCTCTGGTGTGTCCTCGATGACCAGGCCGCATCGGCCGTCCTCGACGAGTTTCGGGAGTATGCCCCTCCGCGCGACTATGACCGGCTTGCCCATCGCCATGGCCTCCCTGACCGCACGACAGGAGCCGTCGGAACCGGGCACCAGGAAGACCTTGATGTCGAGGGCAGCAAGGTAGTCGGGGTAGTCGTGCGTCCGGTAACCGGGAAGGAACACGCGCTGGGTGAGTCCCAGGCGGAGGAGTGGCTGCCTCACCAGCGCATCGAACCGCGTGCCCCGGCCGATTATCATCCCGTACAGATTGGTCATCTCCCTCATCGCGATCGCAAAGGCCTCGAGGAGGACGTCGAAGCGCCGATGGCTCTGCACGCGCGCGACGATCCCGACGAGGACGTCGTCGGGATGCAATCCCAGTTCCGGACGGACATCCGCATAGGTGGCAGCGGCGTTAAATCGTTCGAGGTCAACCGCCCCCTCGACGACCACGCCGTACGAGGGAGGGATCCCGAAGTTCCTCAGGTCGGCCTCGAGGCATTCCTGCGTCAGCGCCACCCAGCCGTCGGTGTATCCGCGGATGAGGAGGCGATTCCAGATGTTGGCCGGGAGCGGCTCACCGCGATGGTTCGAGCGGACGACGCGGGGTTGGTTATTGGCGCGCCTGGCCGCGCGCGAGCCTATGTAGTGGTCGTGGGAACTGTGCACATGGACTATCTGGACCTCCTCGCGATCTATGAATTCCGCGACTGCCCTGATGTCGCGGCGGTTCGCGATTATGTTCGGCTTCTTGTTCAGCGTGAAATCGAGCACGGGCTCGACGCGTCTCTCCCGCGCGTGGTGTTCCAGCGACTGCGGATATTGGCCCGGGGCGCGGGCGCAGGCGAGGTCCACCACGAATCCCAGCCTTCTCAACTCCCGGCACAGGTTCACCACCGGCTCGGCCGGGCCGGTCCACTTCCATTCGCTGAAGAGGTGGAGGACGCGCGGACGAGGCCTCATGATGCCCATGACCGGCCCCTTTGCAGGGTCAGTTCAGCGATGCGTCGTATCGCCGCCCGGCACGACAGCACCGGTGCGCGCTGTGCAAGGTGTCGCAGGAATCGCATGCGGTCCGCCCACGTGAGCGACAGGTCCACGGACGCGTTGAGTTGCGCCAGGTTCCGCATCATCATACCGCTCGTGACCCGCCGAGGAAACCTGACGTCCTCGATGTCCAGGACCGCGAACTCCCACCCGTGGCCCCTTTCGCGCACGAGGACGTTCGTGCCCTTCAGGTCCCTGTGGAACGCCCCCGCCGCGTAGAATTGCGCCAGAGCGTCGGCGGCTGCGCGTATGAATGCACGGCGGCGTCCGCGCGGAGCCGTCGGCGCCAATGCGCGCGCGACGTATGCGGGTAGCGCCTCCGCGCCCTCGATTGGCCGCATCAGTATGTAGCCGCTCCCGCCACGGCCGAGGACCGCGGCGAGCGCCTCCGGCGCCGGCAGTCCGCGGACGCGGAGGCCCAGCGACGCGGCCCAGAAGCGCAGGACGCGTCTGTGCCTCATGCGGGCGGGAAGCAGGTGGCGGAGCAGGCTGCGGCATACGAACTCCTTCACGCAGATCGCATCTCCGCTGGGGGCTGGGCCCTGGTCTAATAGCGTAACATTGCTCCTGGTCCCGCGCTTGAGCACCGCGCCGCCCCCGCGGGCCTGGAGAATTGCGTTGTGATTCTCTATTGCGCGGATGACCTCTTCCACGCCGAGATCACGCCGTCGGTAAACGCGGCCGATGGGCGTTCGCGTCGAGGTGAACTCGCTCCCCTCTCTGAAGCAGCGCCTGGAGCGGCTGCGCACATGGCGCATGCGAAGGCGGACCGAGGCGATCCGTATGTGCGAGACGAGGTCGGCGAGGCGCGAGCGCGGCGCGGAACGGCCGAGGTAATGGCGCAGAAACCGCAGTGCGCTCCGGCCGCCGGTCAGCCCGTCCGGAACCGAATTGCACAGGAAGGCGATGTTCTCGGTCCGGCGGCTGATGGAGAGGGGCCGCCATCGCCTTCGCGCGGCGTGGAGATCGCAGAGGACCGCGTGGCCGGCCTCGGATATGATGATGTTTTCCGCGTGCAGGTCCGGAAGATCGAAGCCCCTGTCGTGGAGTTGGCGGAGGAGAGACGCGACCTCTGCCGATGCACGGCCCATGCTGTCCCATTGGGGCCCGCCGGCCGCCTGGAGCGCGGCCTGGGCCACCTCCCGGAACGTCGCGCCCTGCGCCTCCTCCGTGACGAGCCAGGATTCGACGGGGAGCCCGAGCCTTCTGCGAACCCCGACCGCCACGGGCGTCACCACGGGCAAGCCGAGTTGCGATAGAAGGAGCAGATTTCGCCACTCGCGCTCCGCCCTCGTCCCGCGGAGTGCTGCAGAGAGCGCATCGGGCAGGCTCCGGAAGAGATGCCGCTTCGCATAATAGCGCGTCGTCCCAGCCTCGATCCGGAACACGGACCGCTTCGGATTCGTCTTGACCAGGCAGACCTTCGCCCGGCCGGCGCCGAGGAGACGGGAGATGAGTTCCGGCGGGGCATCTGTGCGGATGGTCCAGTGGAATCCGCCCTCGCTGCGTGTCTGAAAGCCACTGGCGATCGTCATGACTGCGGTCCTGGGAGACGCCGGCCCCGCCCGAGGCAGAACGAAGGTATCAGATGTCCGGACGGAGCGTCAAACGGGACACCGCACCGGTGACCGGGGCCTCTTCACCGGTCGGAGGGGGCGGGATTCGCGCGTTTCCGGATGAGCGCGACGGAGTATCCCTCCGGGATGCGGACCTCGGCGTAGGTCTTGCCGTCTCGAACGATCCTGCGGGGCGTGATCTCGAGGGTTTCGCGACCTTCCCTGTCGAACACGTGCGCCTCGATGTCGGAATCGTCCCCCCAGCCGAAGAGACCGCTGCGATTGGTGAGTATGCGCTCTTCGCCGATGACATATCCCTCGTGCAGTTCCACGGGGGTGAACGGGTACATGTATTGTGTGAGCGTCCTGTGCGTGGGGAAGACCCTGACGGTGTACCAGGCGTAGAGGCAACCGTGATCCAGTGCGCGGAGCATATCGTGATAGGCGTCCTCCTCGCACCGCTCGGTAAGGTGGTCGCCCAGGGCCACGGGACTGTAGAGGAGCATTTTGCGGCAGTTGCTCATGTTGCCAGTCTCGGTGAAGGCCATGAACTTCTGCTCGACCATGGTGCGGGTCGCGGGGGCGCCGTTGATGACGAGCGGGCAGCCGCGGTCGAGGATGCGCCGAACCAGGCGATAGCGGAAGGGCAGGCTGAGGAGCGTGACGGAGCCTTTCAGTTTCCTTATCTGGAACGTGGCCGGATCTATGTCGGCAGAGCAGCGGTCCCAGAAGTTGTAAACATACGATGCCCTGGAATGGGTGAACTCGTCCCAGAAGATGCCATCGCACTTGAAGTCATCCAGTATGAGATCTATCCACTTTGCGATCTCCTCGCCCCAGCCGCCGCGTGCGAGGGTGGGGATGTAGGCCTTCATGTAGGAGCCGCTGCCGCCGTAATCAATGTGATTGCCCTGTTCGTCGAGCGCACGGTCCGCGGCGAAGCGCGTCGCGTTCTCCGGCGTCGTGTCCAGGAAACAGTGGTAGTAATGGCCGACCTTGACCGATCCGTCGGGATAGAGCCTGCGGAATTTCTTCATGAAGTCGCGGTAGGCGGTGAGGTCGGCGGAGTACATCTCGGTGCACCGCGGATATCTCCCGTCAACGCGGGTCAGGTTGTTGGATAGGACGACGAAATTCGCGCTCTTGAGATCTATGAACTCCCTGAACTGCTCGTCGCTCCAGTAGTAGATGGGCCAGCGCTGGGAGATGAAGGCGAAGCACCACCTGAGGGTGAAGTTGACGTCGCGGACCCGGCGCGCCTGGTTCACGAATGCCCAGAAGTCGGGCTGCGGCACGGGTACGATCATGAGGACCGATGTGTAGGTGCCGTTCTCCTCGAGGACGTAGGACCGGTCGGCGAGGCAGATGGCGCCGGCGTGGGCGTCCATCTCGGCGTGGACGATGAACTCGTCATTGTGCGCGAACAGGCCGATTCCGGCCTTTTGGGTCGCAGCGAAGGCGCTCGGGTTCGATGGATCTGCGAGGCGGCCGCTCGATCCCTCGACGGGGTATCCGCCGAGCCATGCCGATCGCAGCCGCTGGCCGAGGTCGCAGGAGTGCTCCTGGATGATGGGGACATGGCCTCCGGAGACATTGCGGAACGTGTCGCGGACCTCGATGGCCTCGGGATGTCGCACGACCGTCCGCGTTCGCCGGTAAAAACGGGTGTCGCCGGTGTGCCATTTGCCGTCGGGTGCGGAGAAGCGGCTCTTCACGACGAACCGCTCGCCGTTGACCACGAAGGCGACCTCGCTCCTGTTCCAGCGCAGGTTGGACCAGGTCCGGGGGAACTCTCGCTGGGGCTCGATGGCCGGCAGGGGGCCCGTGGGCGCGGGCCTGCTCGGGGCTGGCTGCGGGGCGCGGGACTTGACGCGGAACTCCACGGATTCCACTATTGCAACGTGCGGGTGGAGATCATCCGCCTGCGTCATATTCACCAGGCGCAACTCGTTCTCTCCGGCGGCGAGAAGACCCACCAGCGAGAACTCGTACTCGCAGCCCGGGCCGTAGTCCATGAGCGCGAACCTGTCGGATCGCTTCGGCGACTCCCAGTCGTCGGCGTAGTAGAGGCCGATTGCCCCATCGTCCGCGACGAACGTCACGAGTGACGCGTCGAAGAACCTCGACTGTGCGCGACGGTTGCTGATGCGGCCGCCAGCGACGCGGCGGCCGTTGATTTCTGCGCACAGCGCCCGCTCGCGCACGCCGGAGACCGAGGGCGCGTGAAAGCGGGCCTTGAAGAACAGGTAAGGTTCCTTGCCCTCCGGCAGCGGCGGAGGAGAGAAGACGAGGGAACGCGACTCGCCAGGTGGGACCTCGATACGGTCGGCGATAAGGATGCCGCGCACGGGCGGATTGCCGCGTCCGTTGCCGTCTCCGAAGACCACCGGCAGGAGCCTGTCGCGGCTGTAAACCCAGGGCTGGGTGCCGATGGTCATCAGCGACTCCTGTCGCGCCGGCGACCCATCTGCCTCGGATACGGCGACCTCGAAGTTCGCGTCGTCATGCATCGCGGGGGCCGTCACCCCCACACGCGACCATGGCAGGAAGGCCTCGATCACGTAGCCCGTGGGCGTGCGGCGCGCCGCGATCTCGCCACCCTCCTGCACGGTCCCTTCGGGGCGGTACACGTATATCTCCGGCGGGGTGAGTTCCTCGTCTCCGGCCACGCCGCCAAGGTTTCCCGGGCTGAAGACGACGTGGAACTGGCCGGCTCCGAACATCTTGCGCTCGGGCTCCTGCCCCGGGGTCATGTCAACCCACAGGTTGAGGTGGTCGCCCTTCCATATCTCCCGCGCGCGATAGGGCTGGTTGACGATGTCGTCGGTCACCTCGGCGGCGAGGAAGAGACCTCCCTCGCGCCAGGCGAGGCGTATGACGGCGCTGAGGTCATCGGGGCCGGTCCAGTTCTCGGGCGTATACGTCACCTGCTCGCGGCGGTTCAGGATGAGCGAGTTCGGGACGCCCGCCCAATCGTCGAGGTTCCCGTCAACCTGAATTGGCGGGTCGGCCTTGTACGGGATCACGTGGTACTCCTCGGCCCGTACCGGTCGCGCGATTGCGACGCAGAGGAGAAGTAGGGCGAAAAGGGTTGAGCGAATCGGATATGACATGGCTGGCCCCATGACGAAATATCGGTCAGCGCAAATCGGTGTGCGCTGAGCCTGTTCGACACTGTCTCATGGCCAAGGACGTAGTCTATCGCGCCGTGCTCCGGCTCGCAACGATTCGCGGTCCCGACCATGCCGCTTGATTCGGCCCTGCCTTTCCTCTACGGTAGAGGTGTGGCGTGCGGCATCTTGTCTGGGGAGGAACCGGAATGGAACGGGCAATTGCATTGTCGGACGACATCTACTGGGTGGGGGTGAACGACCGCACCACGGACCTGTTCGAGAGCATCTGGCCGATCCCGCGCGGGGTCTCGTACAACGCCTATTGCATCCTCGACGACAGGGTCGCCGTCATAGACACCGTGAAGGAGAAGTCGTTCGGCGCGTTTCTCGAGAAGATCAGACAGGTTGCGCCCGGCCGCAACGTGGACTATCTCGTCGTCAACCACCTGGAGCCCGACCACTCGGGCGCCATCCCCCTTCTGCGCGAGGTCTTTCCGGCCATGCGTATCGTCGGCAACCCGCGCACTGTGGAGTATCTCGAAAGGCTGTACGGGATAACGCGCGATCTGGTGACGGTCAACGATGGGGAGACCCTCGAGATCGGTCGCCACAGGCTCGCGTTCGTGACCGTGCCGATGGTCCACTGGCCGGAGAGCATGGTGACTTACGATTCGACGACCGGTACGCTGTTCAGCAACGATGCGTTCGGCGGATTCGGCGCGCTCGACGGCGGCATATTCGACGACCAGGTGGACGTCCCATTTTTCGAGGACGAGATCCTCCGGTACTTCTCCAACATAGTCGGTAAATACGCGGCGCAGGTGCAGAAGGCGTTCGACAAACTCCGCGGCGTTGACGTGAGGATGATCGCGCCCAGCCACGGGCCGATCTGGCGGAAGGACCCCGGACACATCATGGCGCTTTACGACCGCTGGAGCAGGCACGAGGGGGAGACGGGCGTGGTGCTGGTATATGGGAGCATGTACGGCAACTGTGCCCGGATGATGGAGGCCGTCGCGGCCGGCGTTGTCGAGGCGGGGATCAGTGCGATCCGCATCCACGATGCGGCGCGGGTGCATCCCTCCTACATCATCCGCGATGCCTGGCGGTACAGGGGGCTGATAATCGGAAGCCCCACGTACGACGCGGCGCTGTTCCCGCCGGTCGGTCACCTGGTGACGCTGCTCGAGATGAAGCGCCTGCGCAACCGCGTCGTCGGCGTCTTCGGAAACTTCGGCTGGGGCGGAATGGCCGTGAAGCGCCTGCGGGAGTTCGCATGTCAGTGCGCCTCAGAGGTCGTGGAGCCGGCCGTCGAGGTGCAGTTCGCCCCGGGCGAGGAGACGCTCGAAACGTGTCGGGCCCTCGGTCGCGAAGTGGCGCGCCGCGTCCTCGCTGCCGCGGGGGCGTGAACGCGTCTCTGCTCGCGCAGGCGTGTGCCGGAGGCATCGGCCCCATTTGCAAAGGGAGCCGGCGTTTGTTATCCTTCGACGTCCCTTCTTGCCGACCGGGGACATCGCTCGTGACCCGCCGACGCGACGCGGCGAAATAGGAGGCGAAAAGATGAGCAGGTACGTCTATTTCTTTGGGGATGGCAAGGCCGAGGGCCGGGCAGATATGAAGGAACTGCTCGGGGGCAAAGGGGCGAACCTCGCCGAGATGGCGAACCTCGGGCTGCCCGTGCCGCCGGGCTTCACGATCACAACCGAGGCCTGCGCGAAGTACTATGAACTCGGCCGCGATAAACTCTTCGACATTATCAGGCCCGAGGTCGAGGCCGCGATGACCAGGCTCGAGAAGGTCACCGGCAAGACCTTCGGCCGCGGCGAAAACCCCCTCCTCGTGTCTGTCCGGTCCGGTGCCAAGGTCAGCATGCCCGGCATGATGGACACGGTCCTCAACCTCGGCCTCAACCCGGAAACGATCCAGGCGCTGATAAAACTCTCGGGCAACGAACGATTCGTCTGGGATGCATACCGCAGGTTCATCCAGATGTTCGGCGACGTGGTGATGGGCGTGCCCCGTGAGGAGTTCGAGCACGCGCTGGATGCCGTCAAGAAAAAGCACAACCGCCGGCTCGATACGGACCTGACCGCAGAGGACCTGAAGGAGGTCGTGGCGAGTTTCGAGAAGATATACAGGAAGCACACCGGCGAGGCGTTTCCGACCGACGCAATGGAGCAGTTGTGGAGAGGCATCGAGGCCGTGTTCCGCTCCTGGAACAACCCGAGGGCAATAAAGTATCGTCAGATCCACGATGTTCGCGGACTCCTCGGCACAGCGGTGAACGTCCAGACGATGGTCTTCGGCAACATGGGCGAGGGGTGCGCCACCGGCGTCGCGTTCACCCGCGACCCCTCCACCGGAAGCAAGAAATACTTCTATGGCGAATACCTGATGAACGCGCAGGGAGAGGACGTCGTGGCCGGCATCCGCACGCCGCAGCAACTCACCCGCGCCGCCAGCCGCGCATGGGCGAAGAGCAACGGCATAAGCGAGGCGGAACGCCGCAAGAAATACCCCTCCCTCGAAGAGGCCATGCCGGAGGTCTTCAAGCAACTCGACCAGATCCGCCAGACGCTCGAGAAGCGGTATCGCGACATGCAGGACATCGAGTTCACCATCGAGCGCGGCAAACTCTACATGCTCCAGACGCGCAACGGCAAGCGGACGACCGCTGCCGCCGTCAGGATCGCCGCCGACATGGTGAAAGAGGGCCTCATCTCCGAGGAGGAGGCAGTCCTCCGTGTGACGCCGGAGGAACTCGACCAACTCCTGCATCCGGTCTTCGACCCGAAGGCCGAGGCCGCGGCAAAGCAACTCGCCAAGGGCCTGCCGGCCTCGCCGGGCGCCGCGACGGGGCGGATCGTCTTCTCCGCCGACGACGCCGAGCGCTGGGCCGAGACGGGCGAGGACGTGATCCTCGTGCGCATCGAGACTTCGCCCGAGGATATCGGTGGCATGGCGGTCGCCAGAGGCATCCTCACTGCGCGCGGCGGCATGACCAGTCACGCAGCCGTCGTGGCGCGCGGCATGGGCAAATGCTGCGTCGCCGGAGCCGGCGATTGCATCATTGATTACAAATCCAGGCGCATGCGGGTCGGCGACAGAACGCTAGCCGAGGGCGACTGGATCAGCCTCAACGGCTCGACGGGCGCCGTGTACGAGGGAAAGATAAAGACGGTCGAGCCGGAACTGACGGGGCCGTTCGGCTACATCATGCGCCTCGCCGACAAGTACCGCAGGCTCGGCGTGCGCGCGAACGCCGATACGCCGCACGATGCCGCGGTCGCCGTCAAGTTCGGCGCCGAGGGCATCGGCCTCACCCGCACCGAGCACATGTTCTTCGAGGGCGACCGCATAATCTCCTTCCGCCGCCTCATCCTCGTCGCGGAGACGGTCAAGCGCCTTCGCGCTGAACTCGAAGCCGCCGGCGACGCCCGCGCAAGAAAGGCGATCGAGAAGAAACTTGCGGCCCCTCTCGCACAGTACAACCGCGCGCTGGCGGAACTCCTGCCGCTCCAGCGGGAGGACTTCAAGGGCATCTTCAAGGCGCTCGGCGGCAGACCCTGCACCATTCGCCTGCTCGACCCGCCGCTCCACGAATTCCTCCCGAACGACGAGGCCGGACAGCGCGAGATGGCGCGCACCATGCGCGTCCCGGTCCAGAAGATCAAGGAGACCGTCGAGAGCCTGCACGAGTTCAACCCGATGCTCGGCCATCGCGGTTGCCGTCTCGGCATCACGTATCCTGAGGTCACCGCGATGCAGGTCCGCGCCATCGTCGAGGCGGCCCTCGAAGTCAAGGGCAGCAGACCCGAGATAATGATCCCCCTCGTCGGCGCGGTGAAGGAACTCGTGCTCCAGAAGAAGGTCGCCCTCGAGACCATCGAGGAGATCAAACGCGAGAGAAAACTGAAGAGCCTTCCGTTCCCGGTCATGGTCGGCACGATGATCGAGGTGCCACGGGCCGCGGTGACCGCAGATGAGATCGCGGCGGAGGCCGACTTCTTCTCGTTCGGCACGAACGACCTTACGCAGATGGGATGCGGCTTCAGCCGCGACGACGCCGGCAAGTTCCTCCGCGACTACGTGCGCGAGGGCATCTACGAGTACGACCCGTTCCAGGTACTCGATCGGCGCGGCGTGGGCAAACTCATCCAGATCGCCGTCGAACTCGGCCGCAAGACCAACCCGAAGATAAAACTCGGCATCTGCGGCGAGCACGGGGGCGAGCCCAAGAGCATCGAGTTCTGCCATCAGGTCGGGCTGAATTACGTCTCGTGCAGCCCGTTCCGCGTGCCCATCGCCCGCCTCGCCGCGGCGCAGGCGGCGATACGCGAGCAGGCTGCCAAGCGGGCCGGCGGCAAGGGCGTCGAGGTCAGCAGCACCGTCTAGCCGCCGGGCACCCCGGAGAGACTGGAACCGCATGGCCCGCAGGCGCCAGCGCCCACAGGGCTGCCGCCTGCGGGTCGCAACGGGAACCCACGTTGACCAGGTCCTGCTCTTCCCGAGTCGTCGCGGTCTTCGGCGGCTATCAGCACGAGGTCGGCGACCCGGTTTACGATATGGCCGAGGAGATCGGCCGCCTCGTCGCCGGACGCGGCTGGGTGCTTGCCAATGGCGGCTACGGGGGCTCGATGGAAGCCTCGGCGCGGGGGGCGAAGAGCGCAGGGGGCCGCGTGATCGGCGTGACGTGCGATCTCTTCTCGCGCGAACCCAACAGGTACGTGGACGAGGTCATCCGCACGCCCGACCTGTACGCGCGCATCCGCACCCTTCTCGAGCGGTCCGACGCCTACCTGGCCCTGCCCGGGGCGACCGGCACGCTCGCAGAAGTGGCGATGGCCTGGGAGATGCTGGCCAAGCGCTTCCTCGAGCCGCGGCCGCTGGTCCTCGTGGGCGAGTTCTGGCGACCGCTCTTCCGGATGCTCGTTCCCCATCCGGGAGCCGCGGCGGCTGCCGGCGGCCTGGTCCGCCTCGTGGCGACGCCCGTTGCCGCTGTTGACGCGCTCGACGAGTTCTGGGGAAAATCCTGTGGTCCAGCGGAGCCGCACGGGGTGCGATCATGAAGAACCCGTTCGTCGAGGAGATCGCGACGGCCATATCGGCGGCGAGCCGGCTCGATCCGGAAGAGGTCGCAGCGGCGCTCGTCTCGCCCCCCGACCCCAGAATGGGCGACTATTCGTTGCCGTGCTTCGACCTTGCTCGCAGGATGGGCCGCAAGCCCAATGAAGTCGCGGCGGAACTGGCCGGCAGGCTCGAGTTTCCGCCGGCGTCGGGCGTTCGGACGGCACGGGCGGTGGGACCCTACCTGAACCTCTTCGTGGACCCAGTCAGGTTCATCGGATGGGTGCTCGATACCGTCCGCGACGAGGGCCCCGCCTACGGCCACTCGAAAGTCGGCGCGGGCAAGACGGTGGTCGTCGAATACTCCTCCCCCAACATCGCGAAGCACCTGGGCATACACCACGTCCGTACCACCATGATCGGCAACGCGCTCGATCGCATTCATCGCGCCCTGGGCTACAACGTGGTCAGCATAAACTTCCTTGGCGACTGGGGGACGCAGTTCGGGATTCTCATCGCGGCGTTCAAGCGATGGGGCGGCCCGGAGACCTTCGAGGGCGACCCCGTCGCGAACCTCAACGAATTGTACGTCCGATTCAATCGCGAGGCCGAGGCCAATCCGGACCTCCGCGAGGAGGGCCGGGCCTGGTTCAAGCGGCTGGAGGACGGCGACCCGGAGGCGGTCGCGCTCTGGAAGAGATTCAGAGAGGTCAGCCTCCAGGCTTTCGAGGCGGTTTACCGCCGCCTCGGCGTCCGGTTCGACGTGATCAGCGGAGAGTCCGAATACGATAAACTCATGCCTCGGACGATCAGCCGCCTCGTCGAGATGGGATTGGCCAGGGAGGACCAGGGCGCGCTCATCGTTGACCTGAAGCCCTACAAGATGCCGCCGGTGATGCTCAGGAAGTCCGACGGAGCAACGCTTTACGACACTCGCGACATCGCGGCAGCGGAGGACAGGTGGAACCGTTACCACTTCTCGCGCATGTTGTACGTCGTCGGTAGCGACCAGCGGCTGCACTTCCGCCAGATATTCAAGGTGCTGGAACTGATGGGATATCCGTGGGCGAAGGACTGCGTCCATGTTGACTTCGGCATCATACGGATGAAGGGGGAAGAGGGCGCGGCGAAGATGTCAACCCGCGGCGGCCGGATAGTGATGCTCAAGGATGTGCTCGACGAGGCCGTCGAGCGGGTCCGTCGCGCGATCGAGGAGAAGAACCCGGCGCTCCCCGACAAGGAGCGCGTTGCCGAGGCGGTCGGCATCGGGGCCGTGGTCTTCAATGACCTCAAGCGGCAGCGCACGAAGGACGTGGACTTCGACTGGGATGCCATCCTCAGTTTCGAGGGAGACACCGGCCCCTACGTGCAATACAGCCACGTTCGCATCTGCGGGATCATCAGGAAATATGGCCGGCCGGTTCCGCGTTCGGCGGACGTCTCCCTGTTGACCGAGCCGGAGGAGCACGACCTCGCGAAGGCCATCGCCCAATTCGGCCATGTCATCCAGCGCGCAGCCGATGCCTGCGAGCCCAGCGTCGTCAGCCAGTACCTGCTGGACCTGTGCGCCAGGTTCAACAGTTACTACCACAAGCACGTCGTTGTTGGCGACGACCCGGCCCTGACCGATGCGCGCGTGCGACTCGTGGACGCGCTTCGCTGGACCATCCGGAACGGCCTCGACCTTCTCGGCATGCAAGCGCCGGAGGAGATGTAGCGAGCGGTGTCCCGTCCCGCGATGGCGTCCGGGGCGGACAGTACTGCGTCGCCACTGCCCCTTGCTTGACATCGCCCCAGCGCCGGGGGATATTACCGCACGTTCAACCTTGATTCTGCCTCGCGGCGCGCGAACCTGCGAACGCGATGGCGGCGGTTCCCTCGAGGAGGGTCGTCACAGTGTGGAAGGTTGGCTTCGGGGAAGCCGATATAACTCCCTCTGTGCCGGTCCGTCTCGCCGGCTACTACTATCCGAGGCTCAGCACCGGAGTTCACGACCCCCTTGCCATCCGCGCTATGGCCGTCTCCGACGGGGCGGACCGCATCCTGCTCGCGGTGGCGGATCTGATTCATCTGCCGGAAGATGTCGTGGCCCGCGCGCGGCAACTCCTGCGGGAGGAGTGTGGCATCCCCGAGGATCACGCCATCCTTTCGTGCATCCACACGCACACCGGCCCGGCCGTGAACGAGGAGAAGGAATACGCCCGGGCGCTGCCGGAGCGGTTCGCCGATGCGGCGAGGCAGGCGCTGGACGACCTTCGTCCGTCGGAGATTCGTTTCGCGCGCGGCGAGGAGCGCACCGTCGCCTTCTGCCGCAGGTACAGGATGAAGGATGGGTCTGTCCGTACCAACCCGGGCATACTCAACCCCGACGTCAGCGAGCCGCTGGGCACGCCCGACTACTCCGTCTCGGTCCTGCTCGCGGAAGGACAGGCGGCGCCGCAGGGCGCGGTCGTCCATTATGGCCTCCATTGCGACACTGTCGGCGGGACCGAGATATCCGCCGACTGGACGTATTACGTCCGCGACCTGATGCGTCGGCGCCTCGTGCGCGACCTGCACGTCCTCACCCCCATCGGCACGGCTGGCGACGTGAACCACTGGAACGTGTTCGCGCCTGTCACTTCGAGGGGATTCGCGGAGACGGAGCGCATAGGACACGCCATAGCCTCCGTCGCGCTGGATGCCGTGGCGCATGCCGAGCGCGTGTCCCCGGGGCCCGTGCGCGGAGCGCGGGAGATCGTGGACCTTGCCGTGCGCGTGCCCTCGGAGGCGGAACTCGCCGCCGCGCGGGCTACCTGGGACCGGCCCCCCGCCGATGGCGTGGATTTCACCATGGATCGGGTCGCCGCATGGCGGATGATCCGGGCCGCAGATATCGGGCCGAAATTGCGCGTCAGCGTGACCGTGCTGGCCTTCGGCGATGTCGCGCTGGTGGGCATGCCGTGCGAACTCTTCACCGACCTCGGGCGCGAAATCAGGGCCCGTTCGCCGTTCGCCCATACGCTCGTCGTGACCCTCGCCGATGCCAACATCGGCTACGTCGCACCGCGCAGGGCCTACGAGGAGGGCGGATACGAGACGACGTCCAGCGTCCTGGCACCGGGCATGGGCGAGAGACTCGCCGATGTCGCGGTGAGCCTCCTCCGCTCGTGCGCGCGTGAAATGAAGGGACCATGCCATGCTGATTGACGTTCATGCGCACCTCGGTCGCCTGCACCGCGACAGGCGCAAGTTCCTCGACGTCACCGATCTCATCCTCAAGATGGACGCATGGGGGATCGAGCGCGCGTGCGTCCACTGCCTCAGCGAACACCCGGAGGCGGAGTATCAGGAGTCCGACACGGAGGACATCATCGCAGCCTGCTCGAAGTATCCACGGCGCCTCGTTCCGTTCTGCCTGATAGACCCGCGCTTCGGACTGAACTCGCCGGACATGGACTTCTCGTACCTTCTGGAGGAATACGTCGCACGCGGCTGCAAGGGTATGGGGGAGATGCTCCCGAAGATGCACTTCGACGATCCCCGCTGCATCAACCTCTTCCGCCAGGCGGGAAAATTCGGCCTGCCGGTGACCTTCGACATGAACGATAACCCCATTTACTATGGCCTGAGGGACGACCCCGGGCTTCCGCGGCTCGAGCGTGCGCTGCGGGAATGTCCGGACACCATCTTCGTCGGCCATGGCCCCACCTTCTGGGCCGAGATCTCCGGCGATGTCCCCGAGCGCGAGCGCCGGGGTTATCCCAAGGGGCCGGTCAGCCCGGGCGGCGCAGTCCCGCGCCTCATGGCCAGGTACCCGAACCTGTGGGCCGACATCTCGGCGGGAAGCGGCCACAACGCCTTGACGCGCGACCTGAAGTTCGGCCTCGAGTTTCTCGAGCGCTTCCAGGACAAACTCATGTTCGGCACCGACTCGTGCAACCGTATCACCGAGACCCCCACCTCACCGAACGTCGAACTCATGACGAGGCTGCGCGAGGAAAGACTGATCTCGGAGGTCGCGTGGAACAAGATCGCCCGCGAGAACGCCATTCGCCTGTACAGGCTCTGACGCCGCGGGCCGGAAACCCGGGAGGAACCCACCATGGGCGCAAGAATACTTCTCCACGTCAACTACGTCGAGCAGGGCCAGACCATCGAGGAGATGTGCGCCTTTGCCGCGCGACTCGGGTGCGATGGCATCGAGTTCCGCAGAGAGCGCAAGAACGTTCCGGAGACGCGGGAGCAGTACCTGGACAGCATCGCGAGGGCATACGACCGGTTTCGGTTGCGCGAGGCAAGTTTCGGCTACCCGGCGGTAGACCTCATGCAGCCAGACCCCGCCGCGCGGCGGAAGGAAATCGAGGATTACGCCGCCTTCATCGAGATGGCCGTCAAACGGCTGCCCGTCAGGGTGCTGAACGCCTTCACGGGACCGCTCATGAATCCCGACAAGAGCATCCCGTATGGCGACTACACCAAACACGGGTCGTTCATCGCGACCGACGAGCATTATGCATGGGCCGCGGAGGGATACAGGGAACTCGGCCGCGTCGGACAGGAACTCGGCGTCCGCTTCGCGTTCGAGACCCACATGTGCTACCTCCATGACGTCCCCGCCTCCACTCGCAAACTCCTGGACATGATCGCTCATCCGGCGGTCGGCGCGAACCTCGACTACGTCAATATCTTCTGCATTCCGGGTCAGCCGTCCCTCGAGGAGACGGTGGCGATGCTCTCCGACAGGATATACGACGTGCACCTGAAGAACACATGCCGACTCGATTCGGGCAGGTTCCTCAGCTGCGTCGGCCTTGGCGACGGCGAGGTCAATAACCGCGAGTTGCTGCGGCTCCTGAAACGTTGCGGCTACGACGGTCCGCTGTGCATCGAGGCGCCGCGTCCTGGCGACCGCGAGTGGTTCGCGCGACAGGACATGGCCTATCTCCGCACGATCCTGGCGGATCTGGGGTACTGAGGACGACGCACTTTCTCCATAGTGACCGGCCGCGCGAACGCCACGCATCGCCGAGGTCTGTTACGGGAGGGGGTTGGACCATGCGACGAAGTATCAGACTGCCAGAAATCAAGGCGACTCCTCCGCCGGAGGTCACCTTCGGCGTCTTCGCGACGTGCGACCCGCGCATTGACGCCGCGTCGCGACGCCGGGCGCGGAACATCGTCGGGCACGTCGCCGACGTCCTCGCCGATCGCGTCGCGCTCCCCGATGGGAGGCCCGCGAAGGTCGTGTGGAGCCCGGTCCTCGTTGACGGAGAGCCGCAGGCGGATATAGTCGCCCGGCAGTTCCGCAGCGCCGGTGTGGATATCCTCGTCTGCGTGCCGGATACCTGGGCCTTTCCGCAGCCCAGCCTCGTATCGCTTGTCCAGCAGTTCCCCGCGCACACGCCGCTGAACCTGACCTGCGGCAACAGCGGACCCAAGCCCGGCGTGGTGTTCACCCATGCGGCCAGCGGCGCCATCAGCCAGTATGGCAGACTCGTCCACATCAACGTCGGCACCTGGCCCGACACGGGCATGAACCCGCGGATGACATCCTCGACCGCCGATGCGCTGGTTGACTGGGCCTATGCCGCGCTCACCTGCGTCGGGCTGAAGGGCAGGCGAGTCGTCATCTGGGGCCACGACTCGATGGGCATGGAGACGGCGCTCGCGCACGTGATACCCACGCGTCGGCTTTTCGGCATCGAGATCACCCGCCTCGACATGAAACTCCTCGCCGATATGCTCCGGAAGAAGGCCTACCGGGCCTCTGAACTCAAGGAAATCCGGGCCTGGTTCGACGAGCACGCGGGCGACCGCATCGCCATCCGCTCGAAGGCCGACAGCGAACGCTTCGACACGTCGCTCGCCATGTATCTTATCGTGCGCGACGTCATGCGCGACCTGAACGCGGTCGGCGGCGGATTCATGAGTCAATTGGAATGGGGTTCCGACACCCGTGGCATCCCCCTGCCGGTCGCGGATGTCATGGAGTCGCTCTTCAACTCGACCTTCGACCACACGGGCAAGAAGCCGGTCATGCCGTACGCAACCGAGGCGGATGTGCAGGGACTCTTGACGATGCTTTTCTTCACGTGGCTCACGGGCGGCAACCCGCCGCTCTTCATGGATTTCAGAAAAGTGTGGGAATCGTGGGAAATCTGTGCCCTGGCGAAACGGCTGAATATACGCCTGACCGGTGAGACGCTGTGGGAGCGGAAGGGCTTCGTGGACGGCGACAACTCGGGCAGCGCTTCGTTCGACTGGGCCGCGTTGCCCGGAACATCGCGGAAACAGATCATGGCGCGGATATCGTTTCCCCTTGCAGATCCGGGATACTTCCCGGGTCTGGGAAATTCCGTCACCTTCGTCACGCCCGAGGGGATCGAGGGGATCGCAGGACGTCTCGCGTACTCGGCACTCAACGGCCTTTTCAGCCTCGTCTGGGACGAGGCGAGGACGGTTGAACTTCCCGATGCGCTCGCCCGCGCCGTCTGCAACACCTCGACGCCGACGTGGCCGCACACGTTCGTCGTGCCGAAGTACGCTACCATGGTCGAGTACAAGCAATACGCGCCGGCGAATCATTTTCACATGACGTGGGGTCTGAAGCCCGCAAGGCTCGAGTACTGGATGGACCTTGCCAACGTCCTGTCGGTCACGCCGTGGGCCGGACGGCCGGCGTTCATCGAGGGGGTGGATCGGCCGGTCCCGCTCGTCCACCTTCTCAACGGCGGAGAGGCACTCTCGAAGGCCGCCCTGGCGCGCGGTTGAGGCAGCGCCCGAGACGATCTCTCTTTGCGGGGAGTTACGAAGATGATGCGACGCCTGCGCATCGCGGCGGTGGGCGTGGGCTCGATGGCCGAGGCGCGCACCGCCGGTCACCTCGGCGTGATCGCTGCGCTCGAGGACCATTACGAACTCTGCGCGCTCGTTGACCTCGACCGCAAACGATTGCGGGAGGCGGGCGAGCATTTCGGCGTCGAGGCCCTCTATACTGACCTCGATGAGATGCTCCGAAACGAGAGGCCCGATGTGGTCTATCGCCTCACGCCGACCGATTCGGTGTATCCGGTCTGCGTGAAGGCCGCTGAGGCCGGCGCCCACGTCATCAGCGAGATCCCCATCGCCATCACTCTCGAGATGGCTGACGCCATCATGGCCGCGTGCCGCCGCAACAACGTTAAACTGGAGATAGCGGAGAACGTCTGGCTCTGGCCCGAGGAACAACTCAAGCAGAAGATCGTGCGGCAGAGCCTCCTGGGCAAGATCACCTTCGCGCGTTTGAAGTACCCCTGTGGGGCGTACCATGGCTTCAACGCGATACGCATGATCATCGGGAAGGAGCCGACGCGCGTCCTCGGCTATGCCGGCAGAGCGGAGGTCGTCCCGCAGCGGGCATACGGCGGAGACCCGATGACATGGTCATGGTGGGAGTCGGCCGTCATCGAGTTCCCCGACGGCACAGGATGCATCTACGAGATGCCGCCGAAGGGGCGGAAGTGGCGGCGCAACTGGGACATCGAGGGCACCCGAGGGCAGATTTACGGCGACACGCTGATCCTGCTCGATTATCGGAAGGCCGGCGACGATCCGGAGTTCTTCGCTGGCGAGGTGGAATATCCCATCGAGCGGCTTTACGCCGAGGCGAGGGGAAAGCAACTCTTGAGCGCGGTACGCGTCAACACCGACCCTCCTGTCGTCTGGGAAAACCCGTACCTGCGCTACGGCATCGGACATGGCGACGATATCGCCAAGGCTGCCATTCTCGAGAGCATGTATCGCGCTGTCACGGAGGGCATCGAACCGAGATACGGCGCCGCGAACGCCCGCCGTGACTACGAGATATGGATCGCGATCCGCGAGAGCGCCCTTCGCGGTAATGTGTGGGTCGAACTTCCGCTGAAGGAGAAGACCGCCCTGGAGCGCGAGATGGAGGCTGCCTTCGTCCGCAGGTACGGGATGGAGATGCTATCCGACCCCGACCGGCTCATCCGCCTCCGCTACACGCGGGCAAGCGTGATATGGGACGTCGCGGGCTGGCTCTGAGCCGCCGGGCGGGCGTCGTCACCGGAGGTCCATCCCCCCGTCGGCATCGAAAAGATGCCACACCTCCTGCGAACCGAGGTTCGACCGGTCTATCCAGTCGTGGCATGGGTCGGGGTCTCCCGCGCCCGCAGAGCGGTATGTCGGGACGTACCAGGCGACGTTGCGATCCGGGTCTGCGTACCACTTCACCCGACCGTCGCCATAGAGGACGTTGTATCCGTCCCTGTGCTGGCTCTCGCCACGGCCGGGGTATGGGTTGCGTTCGGGCGACCCCTCGACGAACGGCCTGTCGAAGGAATCGCACACGACGGCGCGCGCGTCGAGCGCCCTCTGCGTCTTGAAGGCAGGGGCGTTCGGGAAGACCCGGTGTTCCGGTCGTACCCGCGGCAGGATGACCGGCTCCGGGCCGGCGATATCCAGCGCCGCATCGCGGTAGTTGTAACTTCCCTTCACGTGCGGCTGCTGCTTGCCGGCCTCGATGTCGTAGCCGTAAAGGAGCGCGCGAGCGTCGCTACCTCCTATCTTTTTCCAGATGGCCTCGCGTCCCTCCTCCCCGGCAGAAGGACACCTGAACACGGTCCCATCAGGGACGTTTCCTGTGACCATGAGGAGCCCCAGGTGGATCGGGCATCGCGCAAGGTCGCCGACAACCCACCGGTACGGCCCACTCGTCTCCTGGCGCGACGTGCCCAGCGCCCGAAAATCGTGGATGCCGGACTTCGCTACATCGGCCACGTCGGTGACGCGACTCTTGCCGTACCTGTCGTAGTAGCGCACGTCCTCCGCCAGCGAGCCGTAACCGTGCCATCCGGGAAGATAACCTGCGTGTTCGCTGCAATACATCTCGAGGCCCCGAGCGATCTCGGCGAGGCTGCCCGTGCATGTCGTTCGCCTCGCCTTTTCCCGTGCCGCATGGAGCGACGGGAGGAGCAGCCCGATGAGGATGGCGAGGATGGCCACCACGACGAGCAGTTCGACGAGGGTGAAGGCCGACCGGCGGCCCGTTCTGAGCGCACCCAGCGGCCGCAACAGACAGTAGGCCGCGGCGCCAGATGCCGCACCGAATGCGAGGTAGGTCGCGAGTTCGTAGGAGTACGGACCGAATCCGGGGAGCGGAGCGTGCGGCCGCATCACCCCCAGCGCCACCTTGGCCGCCAGGTGCGCGTAGTTTCCCACCACGCCCGCGAGAGGCATTACGAGAAGCATCGGGCGCGGCGCTACGCAGGCACAGGGTCTCCTGCTCGAAACCCTGCTCACCAGAAGGGCGTAGGAGTCGAGCGCTGGACCGACCGCGAGGTACGTGGCGAGGGAAGACGCGACCGGCCATCGCAGGCTGAATCCGCTGATTGTGGCGCGCACGGCTGCCGAGATGGCCGCTGCCGCAGTCGCTGCACCCGACACGGGCGCGAGGAACCGGGCTAGGATCAGCGGCGTCAGCCAGAGGATCGCCGAGTGCCCGGGAACGCCGAATCTGGTTCTGACGCACGTATGGAGCAGCGCCGACGACGAACCGAGGATGAGCAGCATCGCCACGGTTCGCAGGAGTGCGGAGTTCCCCGCCCGTTCGGCATCAAGCGCGCCCGTCGTGCCGCCTGTCGGCGACAGCCCAGACCACGTCATCTCCGCTATCCCTCCTCTCCAGTAGGACGACCGCGAGTCCGCCGGAGAGCCTCGGACGGACCCATCCGTATGTTTCGATGAGATCGTTCGCTCCCACGTCTTCGCCGTCGGGGGTGACGATCCTCTCCACGCCCGCAGCCAGAAGTTCCCGGGCTGTGACGGCGCCGGTGAGGTTGCGTATCCGGTCCAGGTCTATGAACCTTCCGTCGTTGCCTCCGGCGCGGAGGCCGACCGCTGCGAGCGCCCCGATTACGCCGAGGCGGCTGCCGGCAAGGCCCGCAAGCCTGCAACCGCCCAGGCGGGCGACCGCATTGGCCTCGTCGGCGCTGAGCACCCCACGCTTCGCGCGCTCGCCGAACGCTGTGATACCGCCCCATGTGGCCGACTCCGCCCGGGCGACGCATACCCCCGGGTCGGATCCCGGCGGAGAGCGGCGCCCAACGAAGTCGCAAAGCCACGCGAATAGCCACTCCTCCTCTACCTCGCCTCCCTCCACCGCCACGCACGCTGAACTGTTGTGGGAGGTGTATGGCACGTCGGGGTGCACGAGGAGCTGGTGTCGCGTGACACCGCGATTGCGCATGCCGCGTGCGACCATCTGTTCCGCGACCATGCGCGCAAGGCGGCCGGTGCCGCGGCTGCCGGGTACGTCGGTATCATCTATCCCAATGAACCACATGTCTGGACCCCTCCGGCGGGCGACCGCACCCACGGCGCAGTGTCGCCACGGAGCCTGGAAGGTTACTCGCCCTCATCCGCGCGGTCAAGTTTCGCCGGTGTGGCGGGACGGTCGCCGTGCCCGCCGCCGGACCGGGGCAACGGCGGTGGCCGGCGCGGCCTGGCGTTGTAACGCCAGGGTTACATTGATTATGCACGCAGTCGTGTTCTAATATAGATGAAGAAGCGCCTCCCGCGAGAGGGGGCAGCGATAGCGCAACGATTGCGGGTGCCACGCCATGGCGATGGCCGCACGGGGCGGCTGGAGCGAACGTGACTGGGAGACGTTCCTGAGCCGGGCCGACGCGAGGGCGGCGAGGTTCCAGGAACTCTACGAGACCCTCCGCGACGTTCCGAACCGGAACGAGATAATCGCGAGGGAGATGGGCTGGAAGGAGGCGCTGCCCGGGTGCGGTGGCCTGGCCGAGGACTGCGCGGAATGCCCTGACCGGCTGGGGTGCGAGGCTTACGAGATGCTCCATCTGATGGCCCACCCGGAGAGCATCCCGAAGGACCCCGAGGTGGTGGCGCTTCTCGAGGGGTTCCGGTCGGTCGAGCGGATTCCGGCTTACAACGCGGCCCTGCGATTCGTCGAGACACTCAAGCGCCTGGTGAGGAGGACGCCGACGGCCCTGGAGGACGCGGCGGTCAAGGAGGCGCTCGCCCTGGCGCAGATGACGCCGGCCAGGATCGCTGCGGGCCACGGTATCGGATACGACCGGGATGCCGTCTGGGGAAATATCGCCAGTTGCAAGCGCGCTGGCGCGCATATCCTTCGCTGTGTGGAGTTGCTCGGCCACGCCGGGGAGAGAGGTGTCCTGCCGCGTCAGTCGGTGCGGGCTCTGATCGCGCGGGCAGCCGCCGTGGCCCGTGCAATTCGCGACCGGGTGGAGTCGCTCCAGTCGCGGGCCGGAGGAGGGTGAGTCCGCGCCCGCCGGGGACCCTGCCTGTTCTGGACCAGTGAGGATCGGCCCCGATATTCGGCCTCCGGGGCCTCCGGTGGAGGTGCCACGAGGATGCGAAACCTGATGCTCTTCCCGTTACTCGCCGCGGTGGCCGGAGTCGCAGTCGCAAAATCGGGCAGGACCTATTTCACCGACGAGCGTATCGCGGTGGCGAAGGAGAACATCGCTCGCTACGAGTGGGCGCAACGCTTCCGCCACAAACTCTTCGAGGTCGGCGACCCCATCACCTATTACACCGGCCAGGGCAATCGCACCGCTGCCAATAAGTTTGCTGAACAGTCCGACGAGTTCATCTGGCTCCTTCAGCCGACCACCAGGATCGCGCGAGTCGTCTGGCCGCCCGACACTATCGCCCGATGCCCCATCTGTGGCGATGCCGTGAAGAAGATCAGCGTCTGGAATCACTGGCGGATAGATCCCCTCACCCATCCCTACCAGGTCCAGTGCCAGATGTGCAAGAACTGGTTCCCGACGAACAAGTACCACGAGGGCGACATGACGTCGGGCCAGTTTCCCGACGACGGGGAGGGCTGCCTCTATCAGGGGCTCCGATACTTCTTCCTCCGCGAGTATGCGCACATGGTGTACGGGACCGTGGTGGTGCCCACGCTCACCTCACTGTCCGAGGCGTACGTCCTCACCGGCGATCCGAAATACGCCCACAAGGGCTGCATCCTCCTCGCGCGCCTCGCCTCGGAATATCCGAACTACGGGTGGGACGCCGACCCCGCACACGGCCTGCCCGCGATCACCGGTCTGGAGAACCGATTCGACCGCACCTACCTCGGCCCGTGGAACAATCGCCATCCCCATTACGACTGGAAACACGGCGGCATGATAACCGACCTGATCTGGGAGACGTGGAACCTGGAATACACCGCCTACGCCTATGACGGCCTCTACGACTACATGGACAAGGACCCGGAGATGATAGCGTTCCTGAGGTCGAAGGGGCTTCCTGTCGAGAACGGGGACGACCTGCGGAGGTACATCGAGAATTACATCTTCAGGGCCGGCATGCGCGCGCTGATCCAGGGCGAGATCCAGGGGAACGAGGGGTTTCACCAGGCCGCAGCATTGGCCGTCGCGCTGGTGATGGACGACTATGGCAAGGTGCGCCCCAACAGCAAGGACATGGTTGACTACGCCTATCACGGGGCCGGCCACTCGGCGTACATCCTCGTCAATGGTCTGACGCGCGACGGAGGCGGACACGAGAGCATCGGCTACAACCGGATAAAATGCGACTTCATCCGGGTCGCCCGACTCATGGAGGAGGTCCGCCGTCGCCACCCCGAACTCTATCCGCCGCAGAAATATCCTGACCTCTTCGACAACCCCAAGGCGAAGGCGCTCTTCGATTACTTCATTGACAGCATCATCTGCGACCGCTTCCTGCCCCCCATCGGCGACGCTGGCGGCATCGGCAAGCCATCGCGCAACACAGGCACCATGTTCTCCTACCTGACCCACGAGAACATCTACGCGGTCCTGCGTTACGGCGACCCCCGCCACGCGCGTGCCTGCACGGATCCGCGCGACGGCTCGCTCGCGACCGGCGAACTCTGGGAGCCGTACCCCGCCGACAAGATCTCGGAACTCCTCGCCCGACCGGAGTCCAGGATCGTCAGGCCCTCCCGGGTCCTCGACGGCTACGGCATCGCGTTTCTCGAGTCCGGCACACGGCCGAACGATCGCGGCCTCTACCTCAACTACACCTCGCTGCGCGGCCACCGCCAGCAGGACAATCTGACCATCGGACTCTACGCGCGCGGTCTGGACCTCCTGCCGGACCTCGGCTATCCGCGGACCTGGGACTACCGCTGGCAGTGGGACGCGGCGAGCATGTCGCACAATACCGTCACCGTCAACGAGAGCGAACCTGCAACCGGTGCCGGAGGAATCGGTCGCCTCTTCGCCTCGGTCGGCGGGGTGCACGTGGCCGTCGCATCGCACGATCCCTACCCCCCGGGCCATGACCTGGGCCGGAAGGACGCCCCGCCCGTTGACCTCTACGAGCGGATGGTCGTCCTGGTTGACGTGGACGATGAGCGCTTCTACGTGGTGGATCTGTTCTCGGTCAACGGCGGCGAGCAGCACGACCAGAGTTGGCACGCGATGCTCGTCGCCCCCGAACCTCCGCCCCTCGACTGGCAGGCGCAGGAGAGGGGGACGCTCGCGGGTGCGGACGTGCCGGAGTTCAGCGGTTACACCGATCGCTGGGGCCGCGAGCGGAAGGCCGGGTTCTTCCCGTCGTTCCTCACGGAGGTGCGTCGCGCCCGCCTTTTCGCTCCCGCCGCGTGGACGTGGAAGTCCGGCTTGCCGGAGGGAGATACGCTCCGTCTGCAGGTCGTCCCGCTCGGCGGACCGGCCGAGGCCATAATGGGGCGCGGCCGCTCCCCCGTGTGGAAGGAGGATAAACTCGACTACCTGATCGTCAGGCGAACAGTCGAGGGCGGCGCCCCCTCGCGATTCCTCACCGTCCTCGATGCATTCCAGTCGGCGCCGGTGGTGCAGGGCGTGCGCGTTGTCGAGGAGCGCCCCCTGCGCATCGAGGTCACGCGCGCTGACGGTGTGGACGAGTTGACGCTGAACGTTCCGGATGGCCCCAGCCGCACAACGGCACACAGGCCCGTCGGCGTCCGCGTCCGCTCCACCACGAACGGTCGGGTTTGCCGCGATGTCCGCATCGGCGCGACGGGCGACGGCGCGCCCGGCTACTATTCGACGAGCATCGCCGCAGTGGACTACGAGAAGCAGGCCATTGCCGTCCCTGAGGATGGCACCGCTGCGGATGCCCTCGCCGTGGGCCGCACGATCCGCATCTTCAACCCCGAGAGGTCGGGCCTTTATCGCATCGTGTCGGTGCGGCCGGAAGGCAAGTCGCTGTGGCTCACCCTCGATCGCACGGCCCTGCTCGCGCGCGGCCCGGTCAGGGCCGTGGATACGGGTGTCCTCTACTTCGATGCGCATTTCACGTTCGCCTCTTACGGGGGCTTTGCTGGTGCCCGCGCGGGAGACAACGAACGCTCGCTGACGGTGCGCGACGCGACCACCGATGGCGCTGTCCGGCTGAAGTCGCAGGTGCCGGCCCAGGAACTCGCCCAGAGGTTCTCGGGCAAGGTCGTTTCGCTCTGGGAGTACGGGGTGCGCGACAGCGTCGAGGTGCCTCTCCTCCGCGCGGAGTGACGGTCCCGGCCGCCCGGTGCCTCGCGCGGCTTCCCCTCACTCGATCCAGAAGAGTTTCACCTCGAACGGGTGGAACCGCAGCGAGATGGGGCCCTCGTCGGTGACGGGAAGCGGCTCGCCGCCTGGCGAGACGAAGAGTTCGGATACGAGCGTGACGGGGCCGAGGAGGCGAAAGTCGAGGTCAACCGTTGCGGTCCTGGGCGCGGGGTTGACCGCGATGAACAGGATCGCCCCGCCGTACCGTCGGATCGAGGCGTCGAGGCCGGCCTCGCGCAGTGCCTGCCCGAAGGCGTCGGAGCGCGCCGCTGCATCATCGGGTTCCATCAGCAGTGGCCCGCGAAGCGCCGTTATCTCGCCGTTGATGCGGCGAACCTCGGCATAGAGCGAATGTTGCTCGGTTATAGGCCTGTCGCCGGACCGGTAGGAGAAGTAGATGACGCCGTCGGCGCCGTGGTTGAGCGCCAGGAAGACCATCGCGCGAAGTTCCTCGGGCGTGGGATTGCGCGGCCACCACGGCTCCGCCCAGAAGGCCTGGACGATGGCCCAGACGCACCGTCCCGCCGCAGCGGTGCGGGCAGCCTCGACGGCCGTTGCGACGCTGCGCAGGTCGTTCTGGCCCGGGTCCGTGTGCCTGACAGGATAGAGCGTCGTGGCGAGGATGTCGGTGGACGGTGCATAGTCCGGATATCTGTCGGGCGACCATACCGTCACAAAGATGGGCCTTGCCGCGTCGAGCCGCCTGAGCCTGCGCGACAGCGCACGGAGGCGCTCCGGAGAGACGTCGTTCAGGTCCGGTTCGTCCTGGAGGTACCAGGCGAGGATGCTGCGCGCGCCGCGGGCGCGGGCGACGTCCTGCTCCATTCTCTCGAGATTGATGTAAGGGATGACCTTCACCCCCGCTGCCTGCGCTCGCAGGAGGTAGCTGTCGGTCATTGCCCCATTGACGATGAGATTGAACCCTGCCGACGCGACCTCCTGGATCTCGGATTCCGGCACGTCGTAGAGGCCGATCGGAAAGAACGCCTCGGAGAGAAAACCCTCCGACTCCGGCAGGAGGCTGCGCAGGCGATGGCGTTTCTCCAGCATCTCCCGCGGCGCGATCAGCGGGTCCCTCATCGCCCGGGCGATCCGCCTCACCTCGGCCGGTCGTCCTGCGCACCCGAGGAGCGACAGCGCCAGGAGCGCGGCAGCCCACCGGCCTGGCACGGCATGCATCAGTGGGGCTCCCCACTCGAGCCCGTGACCGACAGAGGCTCGAGAACCTTGAAGACCGCGCAGAATCTCACCCCCTTCAGGCCCGCGTACTCGCGCGGCGGATCGGAATAGACCTCCTCCATGTCCGGATCGTAATGGCAAGCGAGGTAGAAGGCCTGCTCCTCCAGTAGGTTCACGACCACATACTTTGCGTGGAATCGCTCGCGAATCTCGCGAGAGGGGCTCATGACCAGTCCCGACGTTATCCGTTCCCAGAGGTCATACAGTTCCGGGTCGTAGCGCTTCATGTAGAGTTTGTCGAGGCCGACGACGTAGTAACAATCCGAGGCGAAGAAGAACAGATACGGGAAATCGTCCCAGGAGCCGGTGAACACTATCGTTCCCGGCGGGACATGTTTTTTCAGGTACTCGCCGGCGCCCCTGTAATAGTCGAAGGGCCGCAGGGAGTCGGAGAGGTACGAGGCTTCCTGGAGGTAGGCGCGGGGTGTGAGGAGCACGAGGAGCGCCAACGCGGCAAGCGCCAGCCTGGGCGCCCATGTGCGGAGCGGATTCCGTTGTCTGAACTCCTCCCAGAAATCCGCCCAGGCCCACACCATGAACAGGAGCGCCACCTCCGGCCATATGTCGAGATGGTGACGGGCCTTGAACGCAAGGACCATGCCCGCCGCGGAGGCGAGGAAAAGCGCAAGAGTCGCGGCGCTGACGCCGCGATGCAGTATCGCGAGCAGCGTCCCGATTCCGAAGGCCAACCAAACCACGAGCGCTTTCTTCAGCAGGAACCAAGTGTCGAGCGGGAACCACTCCACGCCGGTGCGCTCTGCCACCTGCGCCTCGGACGTCACGCGCGCGAGATTGAACAGATACGAGGTCACGTTGTGCGGGAAATACGGGTTCACCACGATGCCTGCGATCATGCCGCCGAACGCCCACGCGAGGATGCGCCAGTTCGCGCGACCATCCACCATCAGTTCTGCGAGGAAGAAGCAGAGAGACATGCCGAGGAGGAGGACGAACCCGTCGTAGAGCCAGACATAAAGGAACATCACCGCGGCGAGACACCTGTAACGCCGTGCCAGGAGGGCCAGTGTGCCGGCGAGGAGGAATAGCATCGAGAGCGCGGGCACCCTCGGCATGAGCATCCTGTTGACGAATTGCTGCGACGACCCGAGCAGCAGGATGGTCGCGATGAGCGCGAGAAGCCGTCCGCGTCGCGACGCCACCAGGTAGAAGACCGTCATTGCGAGTGTCGGGAAGATCCATGCGGCCAGTTTCGCGCCCAGGCGAAGATCACCGAACGTGAAGGGTATCAGGAGGAGATGGAACAGGAAGTGGTGGTCGCGGTAGTAATCCCTGTGGATGGTGTACTGGAGCCATGGCAGTTTGCGGATGATGCCCCTCCCGTGCGCCATGAGGTAACTGAACTTGATGTGGAAATAGCCGTCAACCTCGGTGATCGCATCGGTGCGGAACTGAAGCGTGCCGAACCAGACGGCCGCAATGATGGTGGCCAGGAGGAGGAAGGACACGTCCAGGAGCAGCCTGCGGCGGCGCTCGGGAGTCGCACCGGGACTCTCTATCCGGGCATCAGCCGGGCCTTGCGGCATCGGTCATCCCCCTGTCAGTCCGTGAGCGCCGAGGACTTTCCATATCTCCTCCGCGATCTCCCGTGGCGACAGGAGCCTTCCTCGCACGACGCAGCGCACGAGGGAAGCCCTGCCGGGCGGAGCGGTGCGGGCCAGGTGCATGAACAGGCGAGAGGCACGGACGAGGTGCAGGCGGTCTCGCTCGTGGAGGTCTCGCGCGCGCCCGCCAAGATGCGGTCGCGCGGGCTTGCGGCCTATGAGTTCGTATGCGACGCGCGGAGGGACGTACAGGTAAACCGTGAAGTCGGGCCGGGGCAGCCCGAGGACCCCGTACTCCAGCCTCTCGAGCCACGAGAGAAATCCCTGCCAGTCTGATCCGCGGGGCAGCCGGGCCGCCTGATGAGCCTTGTTGGAATCCACGTACCGGTCGAGGATTATCGTCTCGCCCGCGGCCAACCATCGCAACAGCGCGTCCCGCGCAGACCAGCGGTCCCAGGCGTACAAGAGAGCGGCCAGATGCGGGTCAACCGCATCGAGCGGGCCGTACTCGCCGCGCAGGTACGCTCCCACCATTCGACCGAAGAAGGAACCACGATAGCGGGGGAACGCTATTCTGCGGGCGCGGATGCCAACCCGCCTGAGCCGCGCCGCGAGACGCCTCGACTGCGTTCCCTTGCCGCTGCCGTCGGTCCCCTCGATCGCTATCATCCTGCCGATGCGGCCTTTCACGCGTCCTCCTCCGCGACTGCCACCATTGGGCTCACGGCTGAAGCATAATATTCCGGCGGGGATTGTCAAGGGCGCGATGGGCTGCGGAGCGCGTTCCGCGCTGCCGTGCGGCTCCGGATCGGCCGCCGGATTTTTCTTGAACCGCCCGCTCCGCGCCCCTATAATACGAACGCTGTTTTCCACGGGGCGTCTCACTGGGGCGGTCGAAAAAAGAAAGGGATCCTGCCATGGCGAAGCGGGTAAGCGTCGGCATCATGGAACAGCCCCTCATGCGTCAGAAGAGCATCTCGAAGGAGGACGAGGACAGGATCCGACTCATCTTCGACCATGTGACGCATGTCGAGGGGAAATACCTGGGCACGCTGAAACTCCTCAAGGAGCGCGTCGAGACCATCGGTGGCGGCAAACCGGTCATCCTCCACGCGCAGTACCCCGCCGTCGGCGAGGATATACTCAACATGGCCAACCCGGCCTTCCGCGAGCAACTCGGCGACGAGTTCGCGCGCATAGTGGAGATGTTCGACCCGGAGTTCATCTCGTTCCACCTCGGCTTCTCCTGCGAGAAACTGAAATCGGGGGGGCAGTTCGACTTCGCCACCGCGCTCACCCCCATACTGCCGAAGGAGACTGTCCGTCAGCGCATAATTGACAATATGGCGTACGTGAAGAGGAGATATCTGCGGCGCGGGGAACTCCTCCTCGAGAACCTCGACTACAATCCTCGCGACAAGAGTGGCGCGTACGAGTACGTCTGCGAGCCGGCCTTCATCAGGGACATCCTCGATGCCACCGGCTGCCGGATGCTCCTCGACTTCGGCCATGCCAATTGCAGCGCCCAGAACATGGGGCACAGCGACGTCATGCGGTTCATCTTCTCTCTGCCGCTCGAGAAGGTCGTCGAGGTGCACATGTCCGGCGCCGGTCGAAAGGATGGGCTCGCTCACGACACGCATCTCCTCATCCACAGGGAGGGCCAGCCGGAGGTCGGCTACCTCGAGCGGGCGCTGCAGTCCGGGCGCATGACGGCGCTCCGGGCAGTGACGCTCGAGACGTTCGACGACGTCATACCGCAGTTGGATCTCCTGCGGGATGTCCTCGTGCGAAACGGGTTCGAGATCGCTCCGCTATGAGGCCGCGCGGAGGGCCGCGACGCGCGGCGGCGCCTTCCGCCAGGGCCGAACCACCTTGGAGGGTGAGCGATGGCCAACGATGCAGTGGTCGCGAACCGCAACCGCGTGAAGGCGCTCCTCGACAGGGGCGTGCAGATACCCGCCCCAGAGTCGGTCGTGGTCGGGCAGGAGGTGGTCCTGGAGAACATAGAGCCAGGCGTCGTCATCGGTCCCGCAGTCAAGATACTCGGCGCGGAGACGATGATCGGCGCGGGCACGGAGATACAGGGCGCCGCCGTCGTGAAGAACAGCCAGATCGGCCGGAAGTGCAACCTCGCCGCCGGCGAATACGCCGATTCGGTTCTCCTCGACGGCTGCTCAACCGTCGGCTGGGCGAGGCTCCGGGGCCACAGCGCGTGGGAGGAGGGTTCGAACAGCGCGCACAACTGCGACACGAAGACCACCCTCCTGGCATACAAGACGACGCTCGGCTCCTTGATCAATTTCTGCAACGTCCTCATGCTCGGGGGCACGAGCCCCAGGCTCGAGGTCGGCTCCGAGGTCGGCTCCGGCACTATCAACTTCAACTTCCTTCCCTTCGGCGCGACCGTGGGCGCACTCATCAAGCCCTCGACACTGATCGGTTCCATCGAGTCGCCCTTCCTGGCCTGCGACGGCGCACCGACCCGCTACGCCTTCATCGGCGGTCACACCAGCATCATCGCACCCGTCGTCATCGGCCTCGGATGCGTGGTCGCCGCCAAGACCAGGGTCAATCCGGGCATCTACGGAGAGGATAAACTCATCGGCGGGGGGAACGTCGAGAGGACCCTCGTCGAGGACGTTGCGAAGGCGCGCGTCCTGAAGGATATGACCCCGAAGTACAGGATCCTCGTCCACCAGATGGCGACGACCGTCGCCTACCGCAGGTGGTGCGACCTGCGCATCGGCTGGGCCAGGCGCAACGCGCTCGATCCCTTCTCCGTCCGGCTCCTCGAGGCATTCGCCGGCAAAGTCGAGAAGTTCATGGCTGCCCTCGAGGCTTACGGCGACAACATCGCGAAGTATCTCCTCGCCAGCGACGCCAACTCCCGCCCCGACAGCCTCGCGAGGAACAAGGAGATCGCCCGGCGGTGGACTGCGGAGATAAGGCCCCTCATGCGCGCCGCGATGAACGACACGGCCGGCCTGCCGGAGGCCACGGCGGAGTTCGCCGCAGAACTGGACGCGGCGACCCTGAAGCGGGCCGACAGGTCGTTCTACGATGCCCTCGCCCAATTGAATTACGACAGCGCGCCCGCGAGAAAGGCGCGCGCGTTCTTCTCCGGACTCGTCGAGAATCTCATTGCGAAAGCGGGAGTCTGAGAAGGCGTACATGCATCCGGCCCGGCAGTCGGGATACTACCGGTGCACCGGCGGGCCAACGCCCGCCCTCTCCCTGCCCCCGGCGTTTCCTTTTCCCTGTGCCGTTATCGGAACTCTGCGCTCTTCCGGAGGGACCGACGATGATCATCGAAGCGACGGCACCTGTCCGCATTGACCTGGCCGGCGGGGCCTTCGACGTCCACCCGCTCTACCTCTTCGAGGGGGGCGGCGTTACGGTCAACATGGCCATTGACATACGCACCATGGCCCGGCTCGAGACGCGCGCCGACAGGGAGATACACATCCGCTCCCTGGACCTCGGCGTCACACAATCAGCGAAGGACGTGGACTCCCTCGACGTGGAAGGCGAACTGGGGTTCATCGCGCGGATCCTGAAGTTCTACAGGCCCGTCACCGGCCTCGATGTCACGACGAGCGTGGATATCCCCAAGGGCTCGGGCCTCGGCACATCGTCGTCGCTCCTCATCTCGCTCAGCGGCGCACTCAACGTCCTGAACGGGACGAACTACACGGCGGAGCAGATCATTGATTTCGGCGCCAACATCGAGGCCCAGAGCCTGCGCGTGCCCACCGGCAAGCAGGATTACTTCGCCGCGTGGTACGGCTGGTTCAACGCCATATGGTCCGAGATATCGGGCTGCCGCAACGAGCGCCTGCCTGTCACCGAGAAGCGCGCCGACGAACTCAACGAGCGCATCGTCCTCTCCTTCACCGGTCAGCCGCGATTCTCCGGCGCCACCAACTGGGACCTGGTCAAGGGCTACATAGACAACATCGGCGACACGCGCGAGGTCCTCCGGGGCATCCAGAGAACGGGCTTCGAGATGTGCGAATGTTTGCGGCAGGGAGCGCCGGAGGAACGGTTCGTCGCGCTCCTGAGGCAGGAGTGGGAGAACCGAAAACGCTGCGCGCCGGGGGTCACCAACCCCGACGTCGAAAGGATCATCGCAGCGGCCGAACGCGCCGGAGCGCTCGCGAACAAACTCTGCGGCGCCGGCGGCGGGGGCTGCATGATAAGTTATGCCCCCCCGGAAAAACGCGACAGGGTCATCGCTGCGCTGGAGGCGAGCGGGGCGCGCCACATGCCCTATCGTATAGCGAGAAAGGGGCTCATCATAAAGAGATCGTGAACGCGCCCGGGCGGACTCGCGAGACGCAGGAACAGGAACGCGGTCGGCGCCCGCGCCTCGCATCACCCCGCGCCGAGTTCCTTGCAGTACAGATCGTGGGTCGCCGCGTCGAAGCAGCAGAAGATCACCCTCTCGATCGTCGGCGCCTGTTCCAGGAACTCGCGGACCGTCCTCACCGCGATATTGCAGGCGCGGTCGGGCGGAAAACCGTATGCCCCGGTGCTTATCGCGGGAAAGGCGATGCTCCGCAGCCCCTTTTCCACGGCCAGCGCCAGCGAACTCCGGTAGCATCTCGCCAGGAGTTCGTCCTCGTTCCTGTCGCCTCCGTGCCAGACGGGGCCGACGGTGTGGATGACGTATTTGGCCGGGAGGCGATACCCCTTCGTGATCTTCGCCTCGCCCGTATCGCATCCGCCCAGAGTTCGACACTCCTCGAGTAGTTCCGGGCCGGCAGCACGATGAATCGCCCCGTCAACCCCGCCGCCGCCCAGCAGCGTGCGGTTGGCCGCATTCACTATCGCATCAACCTTCATCTTCGTTATGTCGCCCCTGACCGCCTCCATTTTGGCCTTCATGGCTTGCTCCCTTTGCGACGTCCCCCGCCGCCCCGAGGAACGTCCTGACCCTCGACTGGCCCCTTTCCATCTCGACGGTTATCATGCCGCAATCGTCCGTCGCGAGCAACATTCCTACGGAAGTTCGGTACGGCGAGTCAGCGCTGACGGCGCGTCCACCGGGGACTATGCCGATGCGCGCGTGCGCCGATTCGACCAGGCGCCAGCCCTCCGCATCTGGAAGGCCATGATGGGGCACAAGGACCACGTCAGCCGAGAGGTCGTCTCCCCGCGCGAGGAGCATCTCCGCCCCGCGCCGCACGAGGTCGCCGGTCAGGAGCACGGACCCGTCGGGCGTACGTATCCGGAGGAGCGCCGAGCAGTCGTTGTCGCTCAGTCGCCACTCGGATGGCGCGTTACGCGGGGGCCACAGCACCTCGACCGACGCATCCCCGAGGCCGCTGATCCGGTCGCCACGGGTCACCTCGACCGACTCCTTTGCCAGGGGTCGCATGCTGCGAAGCAGATCCGCGCCACCCTTCCCCCTGGAGAACCCCTCGGGCGTCGCGAGCACTCCGACGGGAATCCACCTGGCGAGTTCAGGAAACGCGTTGTAATGGTCAGCGTCAGCGTGCGATATCACGACGACGTCGAGCCTGCGCACGCCGAGCGTCCACAGCGTGCGCGCCATCGCATGGGGGCTGGCGCGTGCCTCCTGCCGGCTACCCGCGTCATACAGAAGCGTATGGCCCGACGGAAATCGCACAACCACGCACGCACCCTCCCCCATCGAGAGCGCCGAAACAGTGGGATGATCCGGAGGCGGGCTATACCAGACACCTCCGAGGTAGACCAGCGCCGGCACCAGGCAGATGAGCGCCACCCGCGCGCCGCCGAGCCGGAGCCTCTCGCGCAACGCTGCCGCCACCGCCACGGCGCCGCAGAGACCCACCCATGCCCAGCCGGGCGGCGGCACCCGGAACGACACGTGCGGGACCGACGCCAGCGCACCGGATATCCGGTCGGCTATCCCCGCGCCGAGACCGGCCACGAAAAGGAGCGGTCGGGCACCTGTCTCCCAGATACCCGCCATCGCAACGCCGGGGAGACCGGCGGCGAGGACCAGCCATACCGCTGGCACGAGAAGAACGCTCGCCACCGGCGACCAGGGCGTGATCGTCGCGAAGTAGAGCATCACCAGAGGTTGCGTGACGAGCCAGGCCGAGAGCGATAGCGCCACGAGCCTCCGCAGAACGTGCACCCCCGGATGCCGCCACCACGCCCGCTCCTCTGGCGCCTGGAGCCGGTCCAGCGGATGGAGCCTCCCGAAGAGGGCCGAGTCGAGCGGCCTCGCGAACACAACGATCCCGAACACGGCCGCGAACGACAGACAGAACCCCGCGCTGAAAAGGTCCTCCGGGGCCACGATGAGTATCGCCGCCGCGGCGAGCGCTATGCTGTCGGGAAGGCTCGGCCGCCGATGGAAGACAAATGCGCCGCAGAAGGCTGCGCACATGATCGCCGCACGCTGAGCGCTCGGGCGAAACCCTGTCAGAAGCGCGTAGG
>Ga0272448_1000678_pt1 | contig 50589 bp, 40 predicted proteins | sample YNPCB0191_FD_202220 | JGI IMG/M metagenome (GOLD analysis project Ga0272448, IMG submission 202220) | Hot spring sediment microbial communities from Yellowstone National Park, WY, United States - YNP-CB-019-1 | ecosystem: Environmental > Aquatic > Thermal springs > Hot (42-90C) > Sediment... | reverse complement strand
CCAGAATTCCTAAGGAACATTTGTTTTGGTTGACAACTTTTTTCAAAATTATTTATCCTCCCCGTAGCTGGCCGTCAAACGGGGAGGACATGACAGAACTCCCCAAAAAAATGGTCGAAACGAGAGAAAGAGAAAGAATCTGTTGCGTACAATGTCTGGGGGGTGAGGGAAAACGCAACAGCCCATGTCCTTCCAACACCACAAACCCATCCCCTCCCGATGTATAGCCTGCCAAAGAAACGGGTACTGTTTCTACACGTGTTGAGGAACCGGTTGCATGGAGTCGAAGGCTATGCGTACGCATCGACATTCCACCCTGACGAGGACGCCCGAGGATGTGGCGTGGTTTCGTGTATCTCCCCAACCCGTGTGCTTTCATTCCGACCTACCCCCGATGAGTCATTCGTCTCATGATCCCGACGCCACCAGGCGCCTTTGCATCATTACATACTGATGAACAATTGAAATGGTGCCCGTGGACGCGATAGTGCCGGTACAACATTCCGCACTCCGCAGTCCGCAATCCACATTCGGAAGGGGGGGCGAGTATGCCAACGTTTACCTTTGTTGCCCGCGACCAGCTTGGGCAACTGCAGGAAGGCACCGCCGAGGCGGAGAACGCGCAGATCCTGGCGCGCCGGCTGCGCGAGCGGGGGCTGTGGGTGCAGAAGGTCGATGCGGGCGGCGCATCGCGCGAGGAGAAGAAGGCGAAGGCTCCGGGCGTGGCCCTGGCGCCGTCGCGCCGGAAGAAGCGGTTCGGACGGGTGAAGTCCGATGATCTGACGATGTTCTGCCGGCAGTTTTCCACGCTCATCCATGCCGGGGTCTCCATGGTGCGCTGCCTGGCCGTGCTGGAGCAACAGGCGGAGAGCCCCAACCTGAAGCGCATCGTCCGCGACATCTCCTACAACGTGGAGGGCGGCGAGACGCTCACCCGCTCGCTGGCGCAATTTCCCCACGTCTTCAGCAACCTCTTCGTCGGGCTGGTGCACGCCGGGGAGGTTGGCGGGGTGCTGGATCAGTCGCTGGACCGGCTGGCCACCTTCCTGGAGGAGGACCTGAAGCTCCGGCGCCAGGTGAAGTCGGCGATGACCTACCCGACCATCGTCATGGTGCTTGCGATCACCATCGTCATCGGGCTGGTCACCTTCATCGTGCCGAAATTCATCCAGCTCTTCAAGGACTTCGGCGTGCCGATGCCGGGGCCGACACAATTCCTCATCGACTGCAGCAACTTCCTCACCAACCCGGTGAACGATCTCGTGCTCATCGGCACCATCGTCACGCTGGTGTTCGGCATCAATCGCCTCAAGGCGACGAAGACCGGCAAACACTACTACGACAAGCTCCTGCTGCGCGTGCCGGTGTTCGGCAAGCTCAACCACCGCGTGGCGCTGGCGCGCTTCTCGCGCACCATGTCGACCTTGATGACCTCCGGCGTGCCCATCCTGCAGGCGCTGGAGACGGTGGCCGGCGCGGTGGACAACGCCGTGCTCTCGAACGCCATCCTCGACGCGCGCGCCGCGGTGCGCGAGGGCGAGCGGCTGGGCGAACCGCTGGAGCGCAGCCGAATGTTCCCGCCCATCGTGGTGCAGATGATCAGCATCGGCGAAGAAACCGGCTCGCTGGACGAGATGCTGGCCAAGGTGGCGGACTTCTACGAGGCGGAGGTCGAAGCCATGCTGCGCAGCCTCACCGCCGCCCTGGAGCCCATCCTCATCGTCTTCCTCGGCGGCATCGTCGGCTTCATCGTGGTGGCAATGTTCCTGCCGCTGGTGAATATCATCATTGTGATGTCGAAGTAGAGATGTCAGATTCAGGATGCAAGATGCACGGGCTGGTTTACGCGGCTTTTAGCGGATGTGGTTGAATTCCCGCTGTCTTTGACAGGGATTAGACCCGTTTCCGTGAATAGCCCCTGAATCCTGAATCCTGCATCCTGAATCAATAGCACTTGATGTGTTTGCCGCAAACATTTGTAGTTCAAATGACCCGCTCTCCCCGTGCTGTCAGGGAAGAATAGGCGTGTAGGAGAGTACGCACTATGAAAAAACTCGGTTGGATCCTGGGTGGCATTTATCTGGTGAATGGCATTATTGACCTGGTGGGTGGCAAGCATGCGATGAAATGGATGCACCACAAGATGGCGCGGAAGCTGCCGCATCCGGTAGGGAAGGCGCTGAAGCGCATGACGGAGGTTAACCCGGTGGCCCTGCGCACCATGGGCATCCTCAACCTGGTGGGCGGCACTGGCCTGGTGCTGGCCACCGCCGTAGCCGCCGGCCTGCCCATGCGCCGGCGCCGGTTTCTCTTCTGGAAGTAGCACCGTCGAAGCAGTCGCGATTATCCGTTGTTGATTCCTTCCTGCCTGACCCGGCACCCGCCGGGTCAGGCGCATTTGTGGGGACCAGGTACGGGGACTGCCCCCGCGGCAGAGCACGGTGGATGTCACGCGCAGGGGCAGCGATCGGCATGCCGGTTTGTGCGAGAACGCTTGGTCAGGGCTGTCCCCGCGTAGATGCAACCGGTCGGAGAGGCGCGGGGACAGGTTGGGGGACTGCCCTCGCGGCAGAGCCTGGGCGATGTCACGTGAAGTGTCAGCGATTAGCACTCCGGTATGTGCAAGAGTGCTCGGTCAGGGCTGTCCCCGCGTCTATTGGATCAGGTGTATACGCGGGGACAGCCCAGACCGGGCGCTGGTTACAGCACGGATGCCATTCCGCTGCGTGCTGCTGGTCACAAGAATGTGCTCTGCCGCGGGGGCAGTCCCCAGACCGTGTCCCCGCGTTTATCTGAACAGGTGCAAACGCGGGGACAGCCCAGACCGGGCGCTGGTTACCACACGGATGCCATTCCGCTGCGTGCTGCTGGTGGTAAGAACGAGCTCTGCCGCGGGGGCAGTCCCCTAACCTGTCCAGTTGCGTGATCATACCGAAATAGGGTAAAGTTACACCACGACTTCCCATACGGCGACCAATGTGCAACATCCTGACCTTGTCTTACTATTAATCACTGGCCTGGTAATCGGCAGCATTTACGCCCTGATCTCACTGGGATTCAACGTCATCTATCGGACCACCGGGGTGATCAACTTTGCCCAGGGGGAGTTCGTGATGATCGGCGGGGTGGTGGCGGCATGGAGTTATGCGCTGTTGGATGGCCGGCTTGCGCACGGGCTGCTGCTGGTCGCGGCGGTGGCGGCGGGCATGCTGGCGGCGGCGCTCACGGGCGTATTGCTCGACCTGCTGGCTATTCGCCCGCTGCGCAATGCCGGGCCGGTGATGTACGTCATCGCCACTATCGGCGCCTCCATCGTCATCCGCGCGGCTGTCTCGCTGGTATGGGGCACCGAGCCGTTTCATCTGCCGCTGCCCGAGCAGACGGTGGCGCTGGGCAGCAGCAGTTTCGCGCTGCACCAGTTGCTCATCCTGCCCGTGGCCGCGGTATGCATGCTGCTGCTCACGCTCTTCTTTCGCCGCACGCGGGTGGGGCAGGCGATGCAGGCGTGCGCGGAGAACGCGGAGGCGGCGCGCCTCTGCGGGGTGCGCACCGCGCGCATGTCCACGCTGGCCTTCGGCGTCAGCGCGCTGCTCGGCGGCATCGGCGGCATCCTGGTGACCCCGGCGCTTTCCATGAGCTATGACGGCGGCACCATGCTGGGGCTGAAAGGCTTCGCCGCCGCCATCCTGGGCGGCATCGGCAACCCCGTCGGCGGCGTACTCGGCGGGCTGCTCATCGGCGTGCTGGAGCAGGTGAGCTGCTGGTACTCCTCGCTGTATAAAGATACCCTGGCGCTGGCCATCGTGGTGGTCATCCTGCTGGTGCGCCCGAAAGGACTGCTGCGGCGATGAAATTCCCCCAACCGATTGCCGCCGCCCGCCTCTATCGCGGCCCGCTCATCCTGCTGGCGTGCATCATCCTGCTGCCGCTGTGCGCGCGCGGCTCGTATAGCTACCTGCTGTCGCTGGCGCAGCTCTGCGGCATCTATGCCATCATCGTCATCGGCCTCACGCTGCTGATGGGCTTCACCGGGCAGGTGTCGCTGGGCCACGCAGGGTTCTACGCTGTGGGCGCCTACGCCGCCGCGGTGGCGGCCACCAAGTTCAACGCGCCGCTCTGGCTGGCTATCATCATCGGCCTGCTGGCCGGCGCGCTGCTGGCCCTGATCGCCGGCTTCTCCATCCTGCGGCTGAAGGGGCATTACCTGGCGCTGGCTACCCTCTGTCTGGGCATCATCATCACCGCGCTCATCAATAAGATGGAGCTCACCGGCGGCGCCGCCGGGCTGGAGAATGTGCCGGCGTGGAGCGTCTTCGGCCTGCTCTCCCACCCCGAGCACGGGCCGCTGGCGAAGGTCTACTTCATCTGGTTCTTCGTGCTGCTGGTGGTGCTGTGGGCGGTGCACCTCACCGAATCACCGGTGGGGCGCGCGCTGAAGGCCATCCATGGCGACGAGGATGCCGCGCTCTCGCTGGGCGTCAACGTCTTTGCCATGAAGCTGAAGGTGTTCATCCTCTCCGGCGTGCTGGCGGCGCTGGCCGGCGTGCTCTACGCCTTCGTCTACGTCGACTCCGTCCTCACCCCGGAGGAGTTCAACCTGATGTTCTCCGTGCAGCTCGTCATCATGGTGGTCATCGGCGGGCTGGGCAGCGTATGGGGCGGCCTGGCCGGCGCGGTGGTGCTCACCGGCCTGCACGAGGTGATCAACCTGGTGGGCGAGCGATTCGGCTCCACCGACATGGCGAAGTACGAACAGCTCATCTTCGGCCTCATCCTGGTCTGCATCATCATCTTCTCCCGCGACGGGCTGATCCCGGGGCTCAAGCGCGGGGTGACGCGGGTGGTGGGGGCGCGGAGGAGAGCGCCCATAGCGTAATACGGGAGAAGGACTATGGGAGTAATTCACAGGGATAAACGGGATGAAAAGGATAGCCAGGATGATTTTTGTAAAAATATAACTGATTCCCTATCCTGAATATCCTTTTCATCCTTTGCATCCTTGTGAATTACTCCCATAGGCAAGCTAATCAAGTATTGATGAATCATGAGTGAAATGACCGCTATCGAAAAACCGCATACCGTGGCGCCGTGCCTGCTGGTGGAGAACGCCGGCAAACATTTCGGGGGCTTGAAGGCCGTCGATGGGGTGTCGTTCGCCATTGCGGACGGTGAGTTGGCGGCGATCATCGGGCCGAACGGGGCGGGGAAGACGACGATGTTCAACCTCATTGCCGGCGCCTTCCCGCTCACCTGCGGGTCGGTCACCTTCCACGGCACGCCGGTGCGCTCCTCGCTGGCGGCATGCCGGCTGGGCATCGCGCGCACCTTCCAGAACGTGCGGCTCTTCCCGGAGATGACGGTGCTGGAGAACGTGCTGGTGGGCATGGGGGGGGCCGGGTTCCTGGCCGCCTCGCTGCGCCTGCCGCCGCTGCTGCACGCCGAGCGGCTGCGCATGAAGCGGGCCTTTTACCTGCTGGAGGACGTGGGCATGAGCCACCTGGCGGAGGCGCGCGCGGGGGACATCCCCTTCGGGCAGCAGCGCCTGCTGGAGATCGCGCGGGCACTGGCGGTAGAGCCGAAGCTGCTGCTGCTGGACGAGCCGGCGGCCGGGCTGAACCGCACGGAGACCGCCGGGCTGGCCTCGCTCATCCGCCGCATCCACGACCGCGGCATCACCATCCTGCTGGTGGAGCACGACATGCACCTGGTGATGAACCTGGTGGAGCACGTCATTGTGCTGGACGGAGGCCGGAAGATCGCCGACGGCCCGCCGGCGGAAGTGCGCGAAGACGCCGCCGTCTGCGCGGCCTACCTGGGGGCGGCGCCATGTTGAGAGTGATCAACCTGCAAGCGGGCTACGGCGCGCTCACCGTCATCGACGGCATTTCGCTGTCCGTCGGCCAGGGGGAAGTGGTCGCCCTGCTGGGCGGCAACGGCGCGGGCAAGAGCACGCTGCTGAAGACCATCGCCGGACTGCTGCGCCCCACCGAGGGGCGCATCCTGCTCAACGGCAAAAACGTCTACGGCTGGCCGGCGGAGCGCCTCGCCGGGGCCGGCCTCACACTGGTGCCGGAGGGACGCGGGCTCTTCCCCGGCATGAGCGTGCTGGAGAACCTGCGCATGGGCGGCTACGCGAGAGAACTCTCCCGGCGGCAGCTCGCGGAGAAGATCGAGCAGATGCACACCCTCTTCCCAGTGCTGGCCGAGCGCCCCAGCGAGCGTGCGGGCAACCTCAGCGGCGGGCAGCAGCAGATGCTGGCGCTGGCGCGCGCCCTCGTCGGCTCCCCGGACCTCCTCCTCCTCGACGAGCCCTCCACCGGCCTCGCCCCGCTGCTGGTGGCGGAGGTGTTCGAGAAGATCGCCCAGCTCAAAGCCAGCGGCCTCACCATCCTCGTCGCCGAACAAAACGTCCAGCTCGCCCTGCAAGCCGCCGACCGCGCCTACGTCATCGAAAACGGCCGCATCGTCCTCAGCGGCCCGGCGGCGGAACTGATGGAATCGGACGAGGTGAAGAAGGCGTATTTGGGGATATAGCCTGGGGACTGCCCCCGCGGCAAAGCTCGTTCCTGTGACCAGCAGAACGCCGCAGAATGGTATCCGTGCGATAACCAGCGCCCGGTCAGGGCTGTCCCCGCGTCTCTATGACGGGTTGCATATACGTTTTTTGTCTGAACCATGATTTAAGGATTTGAGGATTTTAGGATGCAGGTGTGCAGCCAGGTGGATTACGCCCCAGCCATCGTGCGAGGGAGCGACCCGGAGGGTCAGCACGAAAATAGCCCAGCACTTCCAGTGCTGGGATGGCATGTGAATGAGAAACCCAAGTCCTGGAAGGACGGCCGAAGGTGCATCGGAATGAACTCGGTCGTCCTTCCAGGACTTGGCCATACTTACCAACCGGAACCCCAGCAGTGAACTGCTGGGCTATTTTCGTGCTGACCCTCCGGGTCGCTCTATGGCATAATGGCTGAGCCATTATCCACCTGATCGCGCACCTGCATCCTAAAATCCTCAAATCCTTGAATCGTGGTTCAGACAAAAAAACGGTTGCATATACGCGGGGACAGCCCTGACCAAGCGTTCTCGCCTATACCGGGTGCAAACCGCCTCCTTTTTCGCTCGTTTATAATGGGCTCTGCCGCGGGGGCAGTCCCCGGGGGGCCACGATAGGTGGATTCATACACACCCAATTGCTCGCTAATCGTGTATGATAGGCTTCAAATCTTTCTGATGCCGGCGAGGGCTGTCCGGGTGGGGGGTGATATGGATGCCGTGTTGCTAGCCAGATTACAGTTTGCCATTACCATCGGCTTTCATTTCATCTTTGCGCCGCTCACCATCGGGTTGTCGTGGCTCATCCTGTGGGTGATGACGCGGTACGTGCGCACCGGGGAGGAGCGCTATAAGCGCATGGCGCGCTTCTGGGTGAGCATCTTCGCGTTGAGCTTTGCCGTGGGCGTGGCCACCGGCATCACCATGGAGTTCCAGTTCGGCACCAACTGGGCGAACTATTCGCGGCTGGTGGGGGGCATCTTCGGGCCGCCGCTCGCCGCGGAGACGATCACCTCCTTCTTCCTGGAATCGGTGTTCGTCGGCCTGCTCATCTTCGGCTGGGACCGCGTCTCACGCAACATCATGTGGTTTGCGTCGCTGATGGTGGCGGTGGGCTCGACCTTGTCGGCGTTCTGGATCCTGGTGGCCAATTCGTGGATGCAGACGCCGGCGGGCTACCAGATGGTGGGGAACCGCGCGGTGTTGACAGATTTCTGGGCGGCAGTGTTCAACCCGTCCACGATACCCCGCGTGCTGCACACCGTGGACGGCGCGCTGATGACCGGCGCCTTTTTCATGCTCGGTATCAGCGCCTTGCTGCTGTTGAAACGGCGTAGCGAGGAATCGGCGCGTATCTGCCTCACGCTGGCGCTGGTGGTGGCGTTCGCCACGTCCGTCATCCAGATTCTGTTCGGGCATATTCACGCCATCCAGGTCACCTACACCCAGCCGGCAAAGCTGGCCGCCATCGAGGGGCTGTTTGAGACCCAGCGCCATGCCCCGCTGCTGATCTTCGGCATCCCGGACGCTAAGCGCGAGACCACCCACTTCGCCATCCGCGTCCCCGGCATGTTGAGCTTCATCGCCACTGGGCGCACCGACAGCGAGATCCGCGGGCTGAAGAGTTTCCCGAAGGACCAGTGGCCGCCACTCGTGCTCACCTTCCTACCTTTCCACCTGATGTTCCTCATCGGCCTGTTCCTCCCCGCCTTTGCCGCGGCCGGGGTGATCCTGCTCTGGATGAGGCGGCTGTACAACAACCGCTTCTTCCTCTTTTGCTGCTGGGCGATCATCCCGCTGCCGTTTCTCGCCAATGAGCTGGGGTGGATGACAGCGGAGGTGGGGCGCCAGCCGTGGATCGTCTACCAACAGTTCCGCACGAGCGCGTCCATCTCCGTCTCGGTGCCGGCGGAACAGGTTCTCGCCTCGATGGTGCTGCTGAGCGTTGTGTATGCGCTGCTCTTTGTCATCTGGTACCAGTTCGTCCAGCGCGCGGTGGGACGCGGGATGGACGGCATGGAGACCCTGCCTGCCCCGGAGACCACGAAATGAGCGCATTGCAAATCACCTGGTTCTTCATCCTGAGCTTTTTGATCGTCGGCTATGCCTTGCTGGACGGCTACGACCTCGGTGTGGGCTGCTGGTACCCTTTTGCGCGGACGCAGGAGCACCGGCGCGCGCTCATCTCCGCCATCGCTCCGTTCTGGGACGGCAATGAGGTATGGCTCATCACTGCCGGCGGGGTCAGCTTCGCCGCCTTCCCGCCCGTCTATGCCACGGTCTTCAGCAGCTTCTACTTCGCGCTGATGCTGGTGCTGGTGGCGCTCATCCTGCGCGATGTCTCCATCGAGTTCGGCAGCCGGGAGCAGTCGCCGACGGCGCAGGCGCTGTGGGGCGTGGGCTTTGCCACGGGGAGCATTCTCACCGCATTACTGCTGGGCGTCGCCTTCGGCAATCTGCTGCGCGGGCTGCCGCTGAACGCCAATGGCGATTACACCGGCACCTTCCTCACGCTGCTCAACCCGTTCGCGCTGCTGATCGGCGTGCTTAACCTGGCGATGCTGGCCATGTACGGCGCGCTCTTCCTGCGCCTGAAGACGGAGGGCGAGCTGGAGGCGCAGGTGAAAGGCTGGGCGCAGACCGGCATGCTGCTGCTCTTCCCGCTGGCGCTGGCCACCATCATCGCCGCCGCCATCACCCAGCCGCACCTGCTGCGCAACTACCTGGCGTATCCCGTCCTCTGGGTGCTGCCCGCCCTCGCCTTGCTCGCCATCATGCTCGCCGGCGTCTGGAACATGCAGGACAAACCGCGCCTGGCCCTGCTCGCCGGCAGCGCGACCATTGTCCTCCTCCTCGGCGCCGCCGTCATGGCCCTCTTCCCCACGCTGGTGCCCGCGCTCGGCCATCCGGAGTGGAACCTCACCGTGGCCAACTCCTCCTCCTCCCCCTACGCCCTCACCGTCATGCTCATCATCACCAGCATCGGCATGCCCCTGGTGCTGCTCTACACGATCTTCATCCACCGCATCTTCGGCGGCAAGGTGAAGGAGGCGTTGCATTATTGAGAGTGTGGGGGTATGGGTGTGTGGGGGTGTGGGAGTTGCCGTTGTTCGCTTCCGAGGCCTATTTATGCTCCTGCTCTGGGAGTTATGGGAAGAATAGGAGCAATGGGAATGATGTGATCGAATCCCATTTCTCCCAGATCTCCTATTCCTCCCATACTTCCCATTCGATCATAATCGAGATTGGGGGATAGTCTCTAAATAACGCATCGATCTGCTATTAATTTTCGCCCTGGCTTGGAGCGCGAACCTCCTGGTGAGCAGATTATAGATACGGTGGCGATATTATAATCCGCTCATCGGGAGGTTCGCGCTCCAGGTATACAGACCTTACCTTTTGCTCACCAGGAGGTTCGCGCTCCAATGGGCGGGTTAGTTCCCCTTGATCCGCTTGATGGCGGTCTGTGCTTCGCCGCGGGCATAGTGGTGCGGGTCGTTGGCGGCCATTTCGTCGAGGGCGGGCAGGGCGGCGGGGTCTTTCAGCTCGCCCAGCGCCATGGCGGCTTTGATGCGGATGCGCAGGTTGCTGTCGTAGAGCAGCTTGGCCAGCAGCGGGGTGGCGTGGCGGTCGCCGTTCACGCCCAGCGCCCAGCAGTAGGTGAGCACCACCTGCGGGGCCGCCAGGCGCGGGTAGAAGCCGAACCAGCCATCCACCGGCAACTGGTGCCGCTGCGCCAGTGCCACCAGCGTGTAGCAGAGGATGTCATGCCCGTCCACCTGGCCGTAGGTGAGATCTTTCGGCGGGGTGGCGATGGCGAGGAGCTTGTCCACCGGCGCCGGCACCTCGGGCCGCTTGGCCAGGATGAACAGCGCCGTTTTGCGCAGCACCGGCGACTTGCTCTCCAGCGCCAGCGGGATCACCTGCGCGATGCGCGCGTCACCCATGTAATCGAGCATCCCCTGCGCCAGGAGGGGGATATCCGCCTCCCGCACGGTGGGCAGTTGCGCGAGCAAGGCATCAATGTCGACCAATCGCTGCGACGCGGCGGGCATCACCGCCAGTGTGGCCGGCTGCGCGTCGATCTTCACGTTGCTGTAATCCACCGAATTCTGAAAATGGACACCCGACGAGAGGAGGATGCAGGCGTACTTCAGCGAAGTGTGCGGGCCGTCCTGTCCGGGGGAGTCGGCATCCACTGCCTGGGCATCGAAGCCGAAGCTGTCCGCCCCCTCCGGGTGCGCCTTCCAGGCGGGGAAGAGCGCCTTGGGGATGCCGATCTCGATCTGGTAGCCCCACGAGGTGAGGCGGCTGTTCATCAGCAGACCCGGGAACTGCTCCCGCTGCCAGATGAAGCCCAGCGGCATCTGTGGATTGATGTAGCGGGGCACGAAGATGAACTGCTTCACGTTGTCATTCTTCGCCGGGGCGAAGCGCGCCTCGGGCGGGTTGGCGTCGATGAAGACCTCAAAGTCATCCCCCTCGAACGGGTTGTCCGGGCGGGTGTCGTTGAAGAGTGACTGATCGTGTACGTTGGCGAAGAGGTAGATCATCTGCGCATCCGCCGCCAGCCAGGCCTCCATGGAGCAATCCGCCGGCCCACCGTAGACGCCGCGGTCGGTATTGGTGAAATAAAGGTTCTTCTCGGTATCGGCGGCCAGGCGGTACTTCTCCAGACCGACGATACCAGGCCATTCAGTAAACTGCCCATCGACGGTAATTGCCCCGTCCGGCACGCGCACCGCCGCCACTTCCTTCCGCGCCCCCACCGCCGGGCGCATCATCGCCAGCAGCAAGCCGGCCACCAGCAAGAGCAGAGATCGAGCAGAAGTCCAGGCCATCATCCCCTCCTGATACGAAAAAGTAATGCTATCCTACCACAGTCTTTCCGGGTAGACAAACGCTGGCAGCGGAGGAGGAAGGGGTAAAAACCGATGCGTCTTTCGCCATGTACTGGTTTCCGTTTGATAGGGAGCGCCCGCCGCGGCGTTCTCTACCTCACCGGCAATGCAACCGGTGTTGAGCAGGCGCAGGAATGTGGTTTATGCAAAGACATCCTCATCCTCGAACGCCGTCTCCATGCCGGTGAGGTGCCTGATCACCATCTGCATCTGTTCCGGGGCGCCGAGGAGGATGATTTTGTCGCCGGGGTCGAGGGGGTGGGCGTTGAGGCCCTTCATCAGTATCTGGCCGGCGGGGGTGGCGATGCCCAGCAGGTGGACGCCGAGTTGCTCCACATCGTTATCCCCCTGCAGCATGTTGCCGCAGGCGGGGGCATCGGCGGTGATGGCCACCTCTTCGATGACCAGTTCCATGGGGCCGCCCTGGATGAGCGAGTCGAGGAATTCCACCACCGAGGGGCGCAGAATCGCCTGCGCCATGCGCCGGCCGCCGATGATATACGGGGAGATGACGCGGTTGGCGCCCGCGCGGTGTAGCTTCGCTTCGCCGGAGGCATTCACACAGCGGCTGACGATGTAGAGATCGGGGTTCAGCACGCGGGCGCTCAAGCTGATGTATACATTGTCCTCATCCGTGGCCGCCACAGCAATGAGGCCCTTCGCGCGCTGGATGCCCGCTTTCAGCAGTTGCTCGTCCTCCCGCTCATCCCCCTGCACATAGAGGTATCCGGCGGCGTCCAGCCCGGGGATCTGGACAGGATTGTGCTCGATCACCACGAAGGGGTGGTTGGAGCGCGTGAAGATGCGCGCGATCTCCTGTCCCATGCGGCCAAACCCGCAGATGATATAGTGGTCGGACATCTGTGCAATGCGTTTTTCCATACGACGAGCCCCCCAGTAATAGACCAGATCGCCATTCACCATCGCCTGCACCAGCAAGCTGAGGCCCCACAGGCCGTTCAGCGTCATCGCGGCGATGAATCCGAGCTTGAACCACTTCTCCGCCGGCGACATGGCGGCGGCATGCGGCCCCGCGTCGCCGCCCAGCGTGGAGATGGTGAGCACAACCTGCAGTACGGCGTCTTCCAGCGACCACTGCAGCGCCATGCGGTAAAAGGTGATGCCAATGGCGGACAGGATGATGAGGATCAGGAAGAAGAGTTTGAGTTGAAACAGGGTGGAGCGCCACTGCTGGCGGATTTCACGACCCCAGGCATGAAAAAGCGTTTGAATGGCGTAAACCTCCGCGGGTGAGGTTCTACTCCCCATCCATGATGATAACGGATATCAGCGAATTCGACAATATCGGGCAGTTACGCTTCCATCGGCTCGGGCGTCACGGCCAGCAGGCGCTCGACCACCTTGAGCAGTTCCTGGCGGTCAAAGGGTTTGGTGAGATAATCATCCGCATGGACGACTTCAAGTCCGATGACGCGATCGAGGGGCTGACTGCGCACGGTGAGGATGAGGATCGGCAAATTGCGCGTCTGCTGGCGGCTTTTGATCTGCCGGCAGACTTCCCAGCCATCGATCTCCGGCATCATGATATCCAGGATGACCAGATCGAAGGTCTGCGCGTTGATAATGTTAAGGGCTTCCAGACCACTGGCCGCCTGGGTGACCGTGTAGCCGGCGGCTTCGAGAATAAGTGCTACGAGGTGACGAATATCTTGCTCATCATCAACGACAAGGATATTCTGTGCCATTGAAGCCTCCTTTGTAGATAATAATTACTCGATAGTAAGAACTTTTTTGACCGCTTGCATTGTAGCGAGACGACTGATTGTCGCGTGTGCGTTCGGATGGCCATTTTTCCGAAATTCTAACCGTAAATCGGTAATTCCGCCGGCTTCTCGGCCCTGGTCAGGATCTCGACGCCTGCCGCTGTCAGCAGGCAGAGATCCTCGATGCGCACGCCCCCGATGCCGGGGCAATAGATGCCCGGCTCGATGGTGATGAGGGTGCCGACCGGCAGCTCCCCTGCATAAAACCGACTCACGCGGGGCGCCTCATGAATTTCCAACCCCACGCCGTGTCCGGTCCCGTGTCCGAAGTAGTCGCCGTAGCCGCCGCGCGCGATGACATCGCGCACGATTTGATCTGCCTCGCGCCCGGTCATGCCGGCGCGAATCTGGCGGGTGCCGGTGGTCTGCGCTTCATAGCAGAGCCGGTATATCTCTCGCGCTTTGGCGTTGGCCTCCACGACGGCGAAGGTGCGCGTCATGTCGGCGCAATAGTGCGCGTAGCGCGCGCCCATATCGACGACGACCAGGTCGCCCGGCTGCAGTGGGCGCGGGCCGGTCTTCGCGTGCGGCAGCGCGCTGTGTTCCCCGGCGGCGACAATGATGTCAAAGGCGACGCCCTCCGCGCCATGCTGTCGCATCACCCATTCCGCCTCCAGCGCCAGGTCGCGCTCGGTGACTCCCGGCTTCGCAATGCTGACAATACGCTGGTACGCCAGATCCGTCAACTGGACCGCCTGACGGATCAGCGCCAACTCGTCCGGATCTTTCACCAGCCGAAGCGCTTCGATAAGCCCCGGCGCCGGCACCAGGCGATACGGGAGATCCGCCTCCTCGCCGCCCAATTGCTGGTAGACCGCCACGGAGAGCGCCTCCGGCTCGAAGCCGATGGCCGGCAGGCCGAGGTCGCGCAGTACCTGGCGCACGGTGGTGGTCAACCGCTCTTCCACCTGAACCAGCTCCCACCCCGGTGCTTCCGCCTCTGCCTGCAGGACATAGCGGAAATCGGTGATCAGCAGTTGGCGGTCTGGCGTGATGATGAGTACCGCTTCCAGCTCTGTCGGGCCGGACCCGCAGAATCCGGACAGGTAGAGGACGTGCTCAAACTTGGTCACCAGCATGGCCGGGAGACCGAGTTCTGTCATCTTCGCGCGTAATTGGTCAACTCGCGGGATCATGGCTCGTTCTCCCCTGCGCCGGCTGCGGCGGAAAGTTGCTGCGCGGCCCGCAGCGCCAGCAGATAGCTGTGCGCGCCGAAGCCACAGATTTGGCCCACGCAGACCCGGCTGAGAAAACTGACATGGCGGAAGGATTCGCGGGCGAAGACGTTGCTGAGGTGCACCTCGATGGCCGGCAGCCGCACGCCGGCAATGGCATCGGCAATCGCGAGGCTGGTATGGGTGTAGGCGCCGGCGTTGATCACCAGTACATCGGCCCAATCCGCGGCTTGCTGAATGGCGGTGACGATCTCCCCTTCAGCATTGGATTGGAGCATACGCAGTTCCATGTGCAACTCACCGGCCAGCTCCGTCATGCATCGGTTGATCTCCTCCAGGGTGGTGCTGCCGTATACCTGGGGTTCACGGCGACCAAGGAGGTTCAGGTTCGGCCCATGTATCACAAAAACACGGTGCATATCGGTATTTCCCGTCGTGGAATGCTCATACTCTGGCAAGCTAATATCGCCGGAACTTCATGCGCTTTCGCTGACTCATGCTCGAAATACCATTCCGAACCGGCTCCGAGTATGAGCAGGCAAGGCGGCAAGATTAGCGTTGTTCGAGTACTACCCCGGATTATCGCTGGATAAGCGGTGACGTTGGTAAAAACTATAGCACATAATGCGTGTAAAGACAAGTGAATAGCGTTAAGCTGAACAAAACAAAGATTGTTTTATTCAGCGCATCCCTCCCTCAAGTGGCCCTCGCCGCGCACTCACGTGCATCAACACGCGCCCTCAGTGGGTCGAATCTTCCGCCGCGCGCCGGTAGAGTGAAGGAGACATCAGCCCGTGAAGGAGGCGGTTTCCATGAAAGTCAAAATGATTCTCCCAGCGCTGGCAGCGGCGAAGAGCCCACTCTTCCGCCCGCTCAAGTACTCGCTCTTTCCCCCGCTCGGGCTGGCCACGCTGGCCGGATATCTGCGGGAGGACGATGAGATTGTGCTGCAGGACGAGCATGTCGAGACGCTGGAGCTCACCGATGCGCCGGAGCTGGTGGTCATCCAGGTGTACATCACCTCGGCCTACCGCGCCTATGCGCTGGCGGACCACTACCGGCGCAAAGGGGCGCACGTCTGCCTGGGCGGCTTGCACGTCACGGCCATGCCGGAGGAGGCGCGCCCGCATGCCGATACCCTCTTCCTCGGCCCGGGCGAAGATACCTGGCCGGCCTTCCTCGCCGATTACCGCGCCGGGCACCCGGGGGCGACCTACCAGTCGCGTACACGCACGCTGTGCGGACAACCCCGCCTGCGCCGCGATCTGATCAAACGCCACCTCTACATGCTGCCCAACTCCCTGGTGGTCTCACGGGGGTGCCCGCATGCGTGCGATTTCTGCTACAAGGCCTCCTTCTTCGAGGGCGGCAAGTCCTACTACACGCAGCCGGTGGATGCAGCGCTGGCGGAAATTGAAAGTCTGCCCGGGAAGCACCTGTTCTTCCTCGACGACCACCTCTTCGGCAACCGCCATTTCGCCGAAGCGCTCTTCGACGGCATGCGCGGCATGGGGCGCGTGTGGCAGGCGGCGGGCACCGTGCAGTCGATGCTGGAGCCGGGGCTGCTGGAGAAGGCGGCGGCAGCCGGGCTGCGCTGGCTGTTCGTCGGCTTCGAGACGCTGGATGCGCAGAACCTGCGCGCGCAGCACAAGACGCATAACCTGCTGGCGGACTACGCGGCAGCGATCCGCCGGGCGCACGACCTCGGGGTGATGGTCAACGCCAGCTTCGTCTTCGGCATGGATGAGGACGACGAAGGTGTCTTTACCCGCACGGTGGAGTGGGCGGTGGCGCAGGGCATCGAGTCGGCCACCTTCCACATCCTCACCCCCTACCCCAGCACCGCGCTCTATACGCGCCTGCAGGCGGAATGCCGCATCACCACCACGGACTGGACCCGCTACGACACCCGCCACGCCGTCTTCACGCCGGCCAAAATGTCCGCCGAGGCACTGGAACGTGGCTACCGACAAGCGTATCGCGACTTCTACCGCTGGAGCGCCATCTGGCAAAGCGCGCAGGTCGCCGCCGACTGGCCCGCCCGCCTCCGCCACCTCATCTACACCGGCGGTTGGAAAAAGTGCGAGCCCTTCTGGAACGTGCTGATCAAATGCCAGCATGTAGGCTGGATGCTGCCGGCGCTGGAGGGGGTACTGAGCGGCAAGAAGGCGGCTGCAGCCTCCAACCCCCGCCTCCCTGCGGTGAAGGCCGAAGTGCGGTGAGCGCAATACTTTCCGGGTGCTTCTTTCCTTACGTTAACGTTCGAGCAATAAGGCCAACAGTTCGTAGTAAGCTATATCGGGCCTGCCCCGAAAAACGGGAACGATGGGACAGGCCCGATATTGAAGTGCTCCAACCACGGCTGTTACAGCCATAGTGACCGCGTCTGTCGTTCTTCAGTAGCTGTTGGGCATTGCATCATACAGTGCTGAGCACTCCCAGATGTCGTGTGCATTCCAGCGTCACACGACATCAGGCGTTATGAACACGTGCGATGCTCCGGAGCCATCGCTACGCCCAAAGAGCTCACGGCTGTGCACGACCAGGGCGCGGCTCAGCCGGGCTGATTCCCATGCCAACCCGGTGGCAGCCCGCCCATCTGTGTATGTCCCTGCTTCAGTCGCCCGTCTGCCGGTTGCCTTGCATACCGGTTGAGTTTGCCTTATAATTTCAGTGAGGGGTGTTCACCATGAGACATACAGCATCGAGTCGTTTCATCGCTCACCGCCCGGCTACCGGGCGGTTCGGTGTGTGCGCTTCCCTGTGTCTCTGGTGCTGCCTGCTGCTGCTGCCCGGCTGGGCTGCCCCTCCAGCGAAGCCGACTCCTCCCGCGAAGCTGGACATCTTCACCGCCGTTGAGCACGGCAACCTCGCCGCGGTGCGCTCGTTGCTGAAAGCGCATCCGGAACTCGTGAAAGCGAAAGATGCCTTCCATCAGACGGCGCTGTTTCTGGCAGCGTATCACGGGAATGTGGAAATCGTGAAATTGCTGCTGGCCAAGGGCGCGGAGATCAACCCGAAAAACGCCGATTACCCGCTCGATGGCGCCATCGCCGCAAACAAGCCCGAACTGGTAAAGCTGCTGCTGGCCAAAGGCGCAAAAGTGACCGGGGACGCCCGCCCGCTGGATGCGGCGGCAATGGTGGGCAATCTCGACATCGTGAAGATGCTGGTTGCCCAGGGGGCTGAGCCGTGGCTGCGCGGTGACTCCTGCGTCATCCGCGTCGATGAAGAGGGAAAGGTCACGTCAACCACCGTGCATGGCACCGGCGACCTGCCCATTCATCTCGCAGCGCTCAGTGGACATACCGAACTCGTCGATTATTTCATTACCCTGGGCATCGATGTGAACGCTAAGGGGAACTCCGGCGTGACGCCGCTTCACCTGGCGGCCGGCAAGGGGCACCTGGAGACCGTGCAATTCCTGCTCACAAAAGGCGCCGATGTCTTCGCCCGGGATGACAACGATCAGGATACCCAGCAGGCCGCCGTGGCCGGGCGAAATCTGGCGGTCAGCCTGCGCAAAGGATACGCCGAGTTGCCCCCTGCGCTGCAAAAAGAAGCGACCCTACCGGAACCTGATGCCAATTTCGAGCAGATCATCGTGCTGATCAATGACCTGATGGGCAAGCTGACGCTGCATAAACACGTGCCCGGCGCAAAGTGAAGTGGTGCGATCATCCGCTCACCGGGAAGTTTGCGCTCCAGGTTTGCCTTCCCCGCCCCATTCCGGGTAGAATGGCGCCGTGATTTCTCGTGCGCTTGCGATTATCGTCCCCGTCTGCACCATGCTCGTTTTCGGCGCGGCGGGCGGGATTCTCGGTCCGTTGCTGCCCATGCTGGCGCACGATTTCGGCGTGCCGATTGCCTATACCGGGCTGTTGATCTCCGCGACCTTCGCCGGGTCGCTGGCGGCGGTGGTGACCGGGGGCTACCTGGCTGATCGCTTCGGCAAGGCGCGGCTCTTTCGCATCGCGCTGGGCGGGCTGACGCTGGCCTACCTGGGCACCGCCCTGGCGCCGTCCTTCGCCGTCATCGCCGCCGCCATCTTCTGCGCGGGGGCGCTGGGCGGCACGCTGGAGGGGTTCAGCAGCGCGGTGATTGCCGACCTGGACTCGCGGCCCGCCCAGCGCGACCGCAACCTCAACCTGCTGCAGGTGGCCTTCTGCGCCGGCGCGGTGGCCGCCATCGGGTTCACCGCCTCCATGGTACACGGGCAGGCCGGCCTCTGGCGGGGCGTCTTCGGCACGCTGGGGGGCATCGCCGGCGGCATCTGGCTGCTCAGCCTGGGCATGCGTGTGCCGCCGGCGCCGTCCGCGGAGCGCATCACGCTGGCCATCGCCCGGCGGGTGATCATCGACCCCGCGGTGGTGCTGCTGGCTCTCGCCATCTGCTGCTACGTCGGCTCGGAGATGAGCCTGGCATCGTGGATCAGCCCGCTGCTCAAAGACCGCCTGCATTATTCCGACGCCGTCGCCATGCTCGGTGCCGCCTGTTTCTGGCTCGCGATGGGCCTGGCGCGCATCGGCAGCGGCTTCGCCTGCCAGCGCTACCCCGGCATCCGCGTACTCGGCTGGCTGGTCGCCGGTGGGCTGGTCGCGTACATCTGCTTCCTCCTCCCCCTCGGCCCCTGGCACTACTGGCTCGGCATCATTGCCGCCGGCGTCACCTTCAGCGGCATCTGGCCGTTGCTGGTCAGCCTGGGCAGCGCGCACTACCCCGGCTATTCCGGCACCGTGGTCGCCGTGATGGTCACCAGCGGCACCCTCGGCGGCCTCATCTTCCCCTTCCTCACCGGCCTCGCCCTGCAAGGCGCCACCCCCTATCCCGGGCTCACCCTGATGGCCCTCGTCTTCGGCGCGCTGGCGGTGATGCTGGGGGTGTACCGGCGGCGAATGGCAGCATCTTCCGAGATGGCGAAAACGGCTGTTGTCTGAATTTCCCCCTGTCCCCTGCGTCGCACATCCCGTCTCGGACGCGGCTTCGCCTGTCGCGTCGCACCCGCATTTCAGGTAAGGCCGCGTACTATTTCCCCGCGTCTTTCCTTGTCAGTGAGATACACTTGTGCTATACTAACTTCCGAGACTCAGGAAATGACGAGACGCAACGAGTGGGGACAATCCCCACTCGTTGTTTCATAAAGGAGAGTGGCATGCAGATCGATTTCGTGCAAGCATTGCGAGAGATCGAGAAGGAGAAAGAAATACCGTTTGAGACGCTCGAGCACATCATTGAAGATGCGCTCGTTTCTGCGTATCGCAAACACTTCGGCTCGATCGGAGAAATTCACGTAGAGATTGATTGGGACGACTCGCGTGCCGCTGTCTATACCCGGAAGAAAGTTGTGGAGTTGGTGGATAATCCCCATTTGCAGATGGGGGTGGATGAAGCGCGGAAACTCGATGAGGAAATCCAGGTTGGTGACGTGCTGGACATTGAAGTGACGCCGGAAGATTTCGGCCGCATTGCCGCGCAGACCGCCAAGCAGGTGGTCGTGCAGCGCATCCGCGAAGCCGAACGCGATATTTTGTTCGACGAATACAACCAGCGCTCCAACGAGATCATCACGGGCGTGGTGGCGCGGAAAGACGGGCGCACGGTCTATATCAACCTCGGCAAGATCGAGGGGGTGTTGCCGGTGTCCGAGCAGATGCCCACCGACCACTACCGGATTGGCGAGCGCCTGAAGATGTTCATCGTCGAGGTGAAGAAAACGACCAAGACGCCGCATGTGCTCATCTCCCGCTCCCACCCGGGCCTGCTGCGGAAACTGTTTGAGTTGGAAGTGCCGGAAATCTCCGAAGGTGTGGTGGAAATCAAGTCCGTCGCCCGCGAGGCCGGTCATCGGTCCAAGGTCGCGGTCGCCAGCCGCCAGGAAAATGTCGACCCGGTCGGCGCCTGCGTGGGGCATCGCGGCAGCCGCGTGCAAGCGGTGGTGGATGAACTGCGCGGCGAGAAGATCGACATCGTGCGCTGGAGCGAAGATCCCAGCCGCTACCTGGCCAGTGCGTTGTCTCCCGCGCGCATCAGTGAAGTGCGGCTGGAGGAAGAGAGCCGCAGCGCCACGGTCATCGTGCCGGACAGCCAGCAATCCCTGGCCATCGGCAAGGAAGGCCAGAATGTCCGCTTGGCCGCCCGCCTGACCGGATGGCGCATCGATATCCGCAGCGAGTCGCAAATGCGCGAGCTCGATGCGATCGAACAGCCGGAATTTGAAGGGGAAGAGTGATTAGTAAGTAGTGATTAGTGATTAGTGCTATTGGCGGGGGGATGAACACCAGCCGCTCATCCGAGTTGATCATAGTGACCGGTCCTTCCGACCGCGTAAGACACTAATCACTATTTACTAATCACTAATCACTCGCCATAATTGTGTGTGATTTTCACAACACTTCTCGCTATTGCTACTCTTTCCGGCATTATCCGTTGAAGCGGATGGAAATTCGTGGTAGACTACTTCGTGAAGAAAAAAGTGCAGCCCGTGCGACAGTGTGTCGTGTGCCGAACACGTCAACCGCAGGGGGTGCTGATTCGAGTGGTCCGCACGCCGGAAGGCCGGATCCACGTTGATCGGAGCCGGCATCGTGCGGCGGGTAGAGGGGCGTATGTGTGTCCCCAGGAGCGTTGCCTGCAACGTGCCCCGCAGGCAGTGCGCCGTGTCCTCCGTGGAGAACTCGCCGACCAGTTCAGTGATGCGTTGTCCTGCGCCGCCCGCGAACGTGCCACCCGAATCGGGGAACCGACGCCGTCCCCGCGCGAACAATCCTGCGACGGGAGTGCGTGAAGATTATTGCTGAAATTTAGTGATGAAGTACGCTTCATCGATAGTGTATTAAGATGCCCGCGGATATGGGCGGTTCGTTATTCCGCCGTCCGCAATTCGCATTTACAGAGGAGGTTGACTTTTTGCCGAAGGTGCATTTCTTTAAATTAGCGCAAGAACTGGGTGAGCGCCCGGTTGAGCTGCAGAAACGCCTCGTTGCCGGAGGAATCGCAGTGCGCAGTACCTCAACCATGTTGGATGAGGAGATGACTGAGCAGATCCGCGATTTCTTACGCAAGGAGGCCGCAGTTGCTCAAGCCATGCCCCAGCCCCACGAGGCTGTGGAGCCCACCCCCGCGCCCACCGAAGCACCGGCACCGACCTCCGCTCCCGCGCCAGCACCTGCCCCAGCCCCCGCTCCAGCACCTGCAGCCGAAGCCGAAGCCCCGCCGGTCCAAGCCACCCCGAAGGTTGAAGTCGCTCCGCCAGTGGAAGCGAAACCCGAACCGGTGACGAAAGCCGAACCAGTGGCGAAAGCCGAACCGGTGGCCGAGGAACCGCGCCCGGTGACCCGCGTGATCAAACGCACGCCGGACGGCCAAACTTCGGCACGGCCCGCGCCGCCGCAGCAGCGACCGGGTGAGGGCCGTCCGACCCAGCAGGGGGCAGCGCCGACGGCGCCGCCGCAGCGACATGACGGCCAGCCACTGAAGGCGAAGAAGGTGCGGCCCAATCTGTTGATCACCCCGGAGACGGAAGGCGGTTTGAGCCCGGATGCGGATTTTGGTATCGTGAAAGCCGCGGGAGTGGTGCCCTTACCACAGCCGCCGGTGCGCCCGGAGCGGCCACCGCGCCGTGAAGGGGGACCGCCGCGCCGCGAAGGTGAAGGGGGACCGCCGCGTCCGCCGCGCCCGGGTGAAGGACGCCCGCCGCGTGGTCCGATGGGTGGACCGCCGACGCCGCCGCCGGATTTGACCGCGGGCGGGAAGCCGGCCAAAGGGCCGGCGCGTAGTGGCGGTGCCGACGCGAAGAAGAAGCAGAAGCGCACGGTCTTTTCCGAACAGGATAAAGAGCGCGCCCGCCTGCAGCGCAGCGCGGACTTCACGTCCACCACGCTCCGCTCTCGCCGCAAACGCCGCACCAGCGGGGAGCGCGGCGGTGAAGTCGGACAGCCGTTCGCCATCGAAGAACCGGTCATCATCACCGGTCCGATCACCGTGGGTGAACTGGCCGACCGCGTTCGCATACTGCCGGCGCAGGTCATCACCCAGCTCATCGGTTTAGGCGTGCTGGCCACAGTGAACCAGCAGATCGAGCCGGAACAGGCCATCACCGTGCTGGAGAAGCTCGGTTTCGAGGCCCTCTATGAGCGCGAGATGGTGGAACAGGCGTCCTGGCGCCTGGCCGTCGGCGGCAGCGGGGTACTTGCCGAAGGCGAGATTCGCCCGCCGGTGGTGACGATTCTCGGTCACGTGGACCATGGGAAGACCACTTTGCTGGACTCCATCCGCAAGACCAACGTCACCGAGCAGGAGTTCGGCGGCATCACGCAGCATATCGGCGCGTACCAGACGGAGATCGAGGGGAAGAAAATTTCCTTCCTCGACACCCCGGGCCACGCCGCCTTTACCGCCATGCGTGCCCGCGGTGCCAACCTGACGGACATCGCCGTGCTGGTGGTGGCCGCGGATGACGGCATCCAGCCGCAGACCGTGGAGGCCATCGACCACGCGAAGGCCGCCAAGGTGCCCATCATCGTGGCGATCAACAAGATCGACCTGCCTGATGCGCAACCGGATGTGGTGAAGCAGCAGCTCACCAGCCACGGGCTGGTGGCGGAAGAGTGGGGCGGCGATACCATCATGGTGCCGCTCTCCGCGAAGAAGGGGATGAACATCGGGCAATTGCTCGAGATGATCCTGCTGGTAGCGGAAGTGCAGGAACTGCGAGCGCGTGACGATATCGCCGCGCGCGGTGCGGTGGTCGAGTCCAAGCTGGACAAACAGCGCGGGCCGGTCGCCACCGTGCTGGTGCAGGAAGGCACGCTGCATGTTGGCGATGCCCTGGTGATCGGCATGGTCTCCGGTAAAGTGCGCGCGATGACGGACGACAAAGGCCGCCCGCTGCGCGAAGCCGGGCCGTCCATGCCGGTAGAGATCACCGGTATCTCTGAAGTGCCGGTGGCCGGCGACCTCTTCGAGGTGCAGGATGACGAGAAGAAGGCGCGCGAGATCGCCGAAGCCCGCCAGATGAAAGCGCGGGCGGAACGCCTGCAGACGCACATGAGCCTGCAGAACCTGAGCAATCTGGTGGCAACCGGCCAGGTGCGCGACTTGAATATCATTGTCAAGTCGGACGTAGCCGGGTCCATCGAAGCCATCTCACAGGCGTTGAGCCAGGTGGAGCACCCGGAGCTGCGCGTGAATATCATTCACGCCGGCGTGGGCGACATCACCGAATCCGACGTACTGCTCGCCTCGGCCTCGGATGCGATTATCGTGGGCTTCCACGTGCGCACCGAACCGCAGGCGCGGCTGATCGCCGATGAAGCGGGCATCGATGTCCGCAGCTACCAGGTGATCTACGACCTCATCGACGATGTGCAGAAGGCGATGATCGGCATGCTGAAGCCGATCTTCGAGGAAGCCGTGCTCGGCCACGCCGAAGTGCGCGCCGTCTTCAAGATCACCCGTTACGGGAAGATCGCCGGCAGCTATGTCACCGACGGTTTGATCCGCCGCAGCTCGAAAGTCCGCGTCAAGCGCGACAATCAGGTCGTCGCCGAAGGGACTCTCGATACCCTGAAGCACCTGAAAGACGACGTGCGCGAAATGGCCCAGGGCTTCGAGTGCGGGATCTCCCTCGATAACTTCAGCGATTGGAAAGAGGGCGATATCGTCGAGAGCTACATCATCAAAGAACTGCGCCGCGAAACGCTGTAACGTTAACCGCCGCAGACCCGCGATACCCGGCCCGGAGGAGCAATCCTCCGGGCCGGTTTTTTTGTGCCCCAGGTAAGGGTATCGCCTATGGCGTAGGGAACGCCCGCCGTGGCGTTCCGAGGTGCGCTGACCTGTCGGTGCACGGAGAACGTGACCTGTGATCACCAATAAGCATGGAACGGACAGCGGAGACCGTTATTGCTCAAACGCCTTTATGACTTTCGGCATGCACAGCATGGCAATCCCCATGAGATAGACCCCACCGCAAAATAGTAACGCTTCTGTCAGGTAGTCACTGCGGAAATTGCCGTCGAATACCGATGAAATTACGAGCCATTGGAAGAGAAAGAATGTGCCAACACAAAGGCAAGTTGAACTAATGATCGCGCCAATACGCGCTGCCGGCGAGAGGCGGAGAAGACCGATGCCGACACTCCCGAGAATACCCGCAATGGCATAACAGGGGTATGACAAGAACTCGAATAATGCTGACCCATAGGCATCCATAGGACTTAACGGGGTGGTGAATTTCGCTTGAGCGTAGCATATAAGCCCAAACAGCAATATCTCCGCCGCATAGAGCAAATGAAGGGTGGCGATCATCGCCACGGAAACTGGTACGTCACGCACCCCTCTCTGCGGCGTTTTCCCCTCGTATGCTGCCATAAGATTGGCGCGCTTCATCAGGTAGAAGATGACCACGCTGACCACCAGCGTCGGCACCAGATCCCCGGCGAATGCCGAAAAAAATGCCTCCAGCCGTTCATAGTCTTTGGCCTCCGCCGGCAATGCATAATGGAGGCCCACTGCCAGGTAGAGGCTGAGGCACAGGCCAAACAGCAGCAGCTGCAGGGCATACTGCATCGCCCACCTCCGCTTCCACAGGAGTGCTACTGCAAAGAGCAGGTACGTCGTGGCAGCAATGATCGCGCACAGCCAGATGACGATTGCATACCGGGTGGATGCGGCGTTAGCCGCCGCGGTCAGGATGCCTGGCTTGATGCATGCCGTCCAGAGCGCCAGCAGGATCAGCAGCACCCCGGCGCCGGTGACCGCTGCCGGCCGTTTGGGGCTTGGATGCGCGGCTGTAAGGTCTGGTTGCTGCTGTGCGGGTTGTTCGTCCATTCCCACTCCTATGGTTGAATCCGGGTATCGTTGCCCGGTTGCCGACGGGTTGCCGCACCCCGGAACGCCACGGCGGGTCGTTCCCTACGCGATGTAACCGCATTGTACTGGAATCTGGCTGTCCTTTCCACCTCCTGAGGTCACGCGGAGACGCACTTGAGTGCTTGGTGTACCTTGCCGGGAAGAATAATCGCTGGGAAATCTGCAAAATGTAGCCCTTACCCTCTTGCATCTTCGTAGTTTATATGATACATTTCTTGTATCATATACCCGCAGGGGAAGCGAGTGATTACACGCGAGGTTGATTATGCCATCAGGGCGATGCTCTGCCTGGCGGTGCATGAAGAGGATAGCGTGGTGTCGACGACGATGATGTCGCAGGAAATGGACATCCCCTACCGGTTTTTGCGGCGCATACTATTGCGGCTGGTGAATGCCGGGCTGGTGACCAGCACGCGCGGGAAGCAAGGCGGGTTGCGGCTGGCTCGGCCCGCGGCGGAAATTTCGCTGCGGGAGGTGGTGCTGGCGCTGGACCCGCCGGCATTCGCCCTGAACGCCTGCCTCCTCGACCGCACGAGCTGCCATCGCACAGCCTATTGCGTGGTGCACGAGGAGCTGGCACGGGTGCAGGCGGTGATGGATGCGCACCTGGCGGAGATCACGCTCGCCGCACTCGCCGCGCGGGAGCGGGCACGGGACTTGCGTGCTCCCTCACCCCCAGCCCCTCTCCCAGGGGGCGAGGGGAGTGACGGTGCTGGAAGTCGATCATAACGGTATGATCCCCCTATATCCCTGGGAGAGGGGGCTGGGGGTGAAGGAGCACCTTAATTCATCTATAAAGGAGAAGACCATGGGAGTACTGGTGACGAAAGAAGCGCCGAATTTTACGGCCCAGGCGGTCATGCCCACGGGCGAGATTGCTGAACTCACTTTATCGTCCTATCGCGGATCGCACGTGATATTGTTTTTCTATCCGCTCGACTTCACCTTCGTCTGCCCCTCGGAAATCCTCGCCTTCAATACGCGGCTGGAGGAGTTCCGCAAGCGGAACACCGAGGTGATCGGCGTGTCGGTGGACTCGCCATACACCCACTTCGCCTGGCGTGAGACGCCGGTGGAGAAGGGCGGCATCGGCCCCATCAACTACCCGCTGGTCGCGGACTTGAGCAAGAACATCGCGCGTGCTTATGATGTGCTGGTCAACGAGGAAGTGGCCCTGCGCGGGCTGTTCCTCATCGATACCCACGGCATCGTGCGCCACCAGGTAGTGAACGACCTGCCGCTGGGCCGCAGCGTGGACGAAGCCCTGCGCATGGTGGATGCCCTGCACTTCGTGGAAGAGCACGGCGAAGTGTGCCCGGCCAATTGGAAGGAAGGCGAAGAGGCGATGAAACCGAACGCCTCCGGCGTGGCGGAATACCTGACGAAGAAATACGCGAAGTAGCGTGCGGTTTCCCCCCTCACCCCCCAGCCCCCTCTCCCCGAGGAGAGGGGGAGCACGCTTATAGAAACACGAAAGAAAGCAACGAATATTAGCACCGGTACCCCCATCGCCTCGGGGAGAGGGCTGGGGGTGAGGGGGAAACGCAAGCAGGCAATATACATAGGGAGGAATACAAATGAGCGATATGACCATTGAGCGCTGCCCGGAGACCGGCATTTGTTCCGTCGTCCGCGCGGACGCTTCGAAAGTGGATCTGATGCCGGATGAAGTCGAGGCCATCCGCGACACTGCCGGCGACCTGGAAGCCATCAAGGCGGTGATTGCGGAAAGTGACGCGGGGTTTGCCGCCACGCTGAGCCCGGCTGAATTGCAGCGGATTGGGGAGACGCTGGGCTAAAGACCATGTGGCACGGGCTTCCAGCCCGTGGGTCGCCTTGGCTTCCAGCCCAGGCGCGTAGCGCGTAGGTCTCCTGGGCTGGAAGCCCAGGAGACTCACGGCCAGGATGGCCGTGCCACATGGCTCATAACTATTTGAGCTCGCAGCTCCGCGTAATCGAGCGCACCATCTTCAACGTGGCTTTCCCTTTCGGGGTGCTGGTGGTGGAGGTGATGGTGGAGATGGCGGATTCCGAATAATTCAGCAACACCGAGGGGTTGACAACATATTCGTGCTCATAGCGGTATTGCATGCCGAGGAGCTGCATCGGCTGTTTCGCTTTGGACGATTGCATTGCCTTCTTCACCGCGGCGACCAGGGACTTCGTGTCAGCCTGCTGCGTTTCTGTGACGCGCAAGCAATCCTGCCCATGCACATTCACATGGCCGGCGTACTTTTTGGTGATGAGCGTTTTGGCGGAGACGCCGACTTCCAATCGCTTCGTTTCCGTTTTCGTTTCCGTGGTGCCCACCGGGATGATGGTGCCGATCGATTTGCCGACTTCCTCCTCCCACTGCGACTTGTACTGTTCGATCAGCCGTTTGCGATAGTCGCCAATGGTGAATTTTTTACGCATCTCCGGCGTCATCTGTTTCATCGCTTCGCCCACGGCGTTCTCGATGCTCGCTCCCTTGACATCAATGCATCGTCCCTTCGCGTCCAGTACCAGGGTCATCGCCGCCTTGCGCAGGTCCGCTTCGCTCAACGTCTGGACAGTTTTCCCATTGCGAATGCGCGTCACCTGGAACGGGGTGAAATCGACGGTATACCCGGCTTTGGTCTTATGGATGGTTACCCGGCGTTTCGAGATTTCCGCCTGGCTGCCGGCGCCATCATTTTTCGCCGAGGACTCTCGTGTCACTTTCATGGTGCTGGTCTCGATGTACGAGAGACCGTTGGGGGGATTGAAGCGCATGGTGACATTCTCCGCCAGCGCGCAGGTGCAGAAGGCCAGCAACAGCGCGCCACAGAGGAGGCCGGCGTTGCGCCGTGTCGATAAGAATTGCATCAGAACAACCTTTCAGGGGAGATTGCCTCTCCCACGGATTTCCCCTTGCATAAAGAGGAAGTTACCACTTTCTGCATCTTTCCCGGTGATGAGGCCGGCTAATCCGGGTAACGCATACCGCACTTACGCACATACAATTCATGCTCAGAAAGGATGCTATTCACAGCTTGAGCATGAGTAGGAGTAAGAGCATGAGTAAGAGATTATACCGAGATATCCTTCACCACCAGTTGCACATTGGTGATGCCTTGCCAGCAGTTGAGGCCGACGGTGAAGGCGACATCGACGCGGGTGCCGGGGGTCAGACGCTCCAGCAGTTCACCGTGGCGGAACCAGATGGCGGATAGGGGGCGGGTGCCGGGCGCGCCACGCAGGGAGAGACTGAGATGGCAGCCCTCCTGCCCACGCCGGCAACTCTGCAGCACCTGCACATCGGAGGCGGCGAACACCGGCACGGGGTTGCCCATGCCGAACGGCTCCAGGCTCTCCACCTGCCGCGCGAAGCCGGTGGTCACCTCCGCCGGGTCTACCCAGGCATCGACGGTGACGGACGGCAGCAGGTCGTCATCGCTGAGCGTCTGCGCGGCATACGCGCACAATGCCTCGCGCAGCGCGGGGATGTTGGCCTCATCCAGTTCGAAGCCTGCCGCCACCCGGTGGCCGCCGAAGCGGTGCAGCAGGTGCGAGCAGTTCGCCAGCGCTTCCCACAGGTGGAAGGGGGCGCGGGCGCGCGCGGAGCCGCGCCCGATGCCATCCTGCACGGTGATGAGCGCGCAGGGGCGGTGGTAGCGCTCCAGCATTCGCGAGGCGACGATGCCGATGACGCCGGGAGGCCAGTCCTGCCCGGCCAGCACCAGCGCTTTCTCATGCGCCAGGTCGCGCTGCTCCACCAGCACCAGCGCCTGCTCCAGCGTGTGCAGTTCTTCCTCCTGGCGCTGCGAATTATTGGCGCAGAGCTCGTTGGCCAGTGCGTCCGCCTCGGCGCGATCCGCGGTGAGCAACAGTTGTAAGGCGCTGGAGGCATGCGCCACGCGCCCGGCGGCATTGAGCCGCGGGCCGATCTGGTAGGCGACATCGGTGCAACTGGCGCGCTCCTGCACGCCCACCGCTTTCAGCAGCGCCGCCAGCCCCACCTTTTTGTTCAACGGCGTCAGCATCGGCAGGCCGTGGCGTACCAGCACGCGGTTTTCGCCGACCAGCGGCGCCACGTCGGTGATAGTGCCCAGCGTCACCAGGTCGAGGAAACGCGCCGGCGCGCTCTCCGGCAGCCCGCGGGCAGCACACAGCGCGCGCAACAGCGTGAAGGCTACGCCTACGCCCGCCAATTCGCGGAAGGGGTAGCGGTTGTCCGCGCGCTTGGGATTGATCACTGCCAGCGCGGTCGGCAGCGTGTCGCCCGGCTCATGGTGGTCGGTGACGACCATCGGCAGGCCGATCTGCTCGGCGTGCGCCAGTTGCGCATGCGCGGTGATGCCGGTGTCCACCGTGATGCCCAGTTCGACACAGTCAGCGCGTGCCGCTTCCAGCGCGGGCACATTGAGGCCGTAGCCGTCGTCGATGCGGTGCGGCAGGTACCAGTCGACGGCGCCGCCCAGCGCGGTCAGCGCGCGCACCAGCAGCGCGGTGGAGGTGATGCCGTCGGCATCGTAGTCGCCGAAGACGCGGATGCGCCCGCCGCGCGCGAGCACGTCAAGGATGGCGGCTACCGCCGGCTCCATATCCGCGAGCAACAGCGGATCGTGCAGCGCGGAGAGCGGGGCATTGAGAAAGGTGTCCATCTCGGCCATGGTGGAGATGCCGCGCGCCGCCAGCACCTGCCCAATGGCCGGGTGCAGCCCCTCGGGGCATTGCGTCGCCGGCGCGACGGAGAGCCAGCGCGTGCCGGTGATACTCTGCCGGGGAGAGACTGTTGATGCCTGTTCGGCGTGAAAGATGGCCATGATGGTGAGTTATTATACTCGGTTCTCCCTGCGGCGGGAAGGCGCTGGCGCCACTATTGGCATATTTATCGTGAAGTTCCTGGTGAGTCGTTGGGAGTGAGTCGCCTATGAACCTGACGGTTCACTCATAAGCATGAATAAGGATAGCGCGAGAGATCCGAGTTCGCATCTAATCGGGGACTGTCCCCGACGCTGGCGCTCGCAACCAATTGCTTCTGCCCGTTGAAGGGACTGTCCCCTGCTCTCGTACGGAGGTTGGGGACAGTCCCTTCAGCGGCACTCGATTGCCAACCGAGCACTTTCACCGGGGACAGTCCCCGACTAAAGACGCAACCAGCGCGCTCGTGCAATACCCTTTTTTATAGGAGCAAGTCAGCTATTACAATATGGCGAGAATAACGAACATCAGCTCTACTCTCCGGAAGGCGATTGTATCGCCATACAGAATTAATGTAGGTGTTGTGCCTTTTATAAGAACGAGTTCGATTAGCAAAATCTCGGAGTAAATCAAGGAGGATGATCATGAAAATCCGTATCTGTTATAACTCTGCTCTTCTCTTAGTTGCCATTTTATTGATTGCTGTCCCAGGGTATGGTTTTGGAACGCCGAAACAGGTAACCCGCATCCTGTATGGCCCGCACGCCGAACAAATCGGTGTGAGCTGGGCCGGCGGTCACGGTGATGGGGATAATCCGTATGATTTAGGCCCGAGGGGATTCGCCGTCGATGATCGTGGTGATTTCTACCTGGGTGATTATGTCAGCGGGGCTATCAAGCGCTTCTCTCCGAAAGGACAACTCCTCGCCGTGACGGAAGGACTGATTATCAATCTCCAATCGTTCTGGGTGAGTCCGACTGGAGACATTTATGCGCGGAATGAGGATCGCAGTTCCGAAGTGATCCGCTTTGATGCGCGCGGGCATCGAGTGTGGGCACGCACCTTTCGAGAGATTGTCCCGCAGGATGAACTGGCGCACCTTGAGCAGCAATATGGTGAGAAATTCCCAATGGGCTTCAGTACGGAAATCACCGCTGGTCCTCATGGAACGATCATGATTAAGACATTTGGACAATTGCCGACCGGGCGAGCTGGTCAAGAAATCGGTATCCTGATTTCCGATGCAGGGCAGTTCATTGAGACACGACCATACTTCGGGCTGAAATCAGGCGAGATCTGGTGGCAGTATAATATTGATGAAGCTGGATTTACCGATGGCGTGGCCCCGCCCGTCACAGTAAAGCTTTATACGGAAGACGGTACTGTGAAGCAAACCATCTCACTTGACGTGCGAGCGGACACCACACGTTACCAGCATATGACGAAATACAGCTCGGTTTTGTTAATCCCAGACCAGCGCAATGGTACGTTCTTAATTACATTGGCTCCGCGGAAGGATCCGCTAAAAGTTACACCTACAACACTCGTGAAGTTCGACTATGTCGTTGATCGATATAATGCCGACGGAAAGTTCGTCGAACGCTTTAGCTTTCCTGATGGTCCATTTGTTGCTACTTTTCGCAGTAACATTGCCATTGGTCAGGATGGGAAATTTTATTACATGCGATATGACAGCAAGGGATTTGATGCCATGGTCTGCCAGTAAGCCAACTACTGCAGCATGGCGAGAAAATCCTGCGGCGCCACTTCTTCCAGGCTGTCGACCACCCGCGTCGCCTCGTGCAGGTCCTCGCGGGAGTGGTTGGTGGTCACCGCCAGCGCCTTCATGCCGCCGTTCAGCGCCGCCTGCACGCCGGCTACCGCATCTTCCACCACCACGCAGTGCGCGGGGGGCACGCCCAGGCGCTGGGCGGCGCAGAGGAAGACTTGTGGGTCCGGCTTGCCGCGGGTGACGTCCTCCGCGGCGGCGATGGCAGAGAAGTATGGCATGATGCCCAGCTCGTTCAGGATGAGGTCGATATTGGCGCGCGGGGTGGAGGAACCGATGGCCAGGGAGAAGCCGGCATCCTTCAGCGCCGGCAGCAGCGCGCAGACGCCCGGCAGCGGCTGAACGCATCCGCGCACCATCTCGCGGAAGATCGCTTCCTTCCGGCCGGAGAGGCGATCCAGTTCCTCCCCTGACAGCGGGTGGCCGAAGAGGACGGGGAAGATATCGGCATTGCGCCGCCCAAACAGCCCTTTGAACTGCTCATGGGTGATGGTATACCCCGCCTCCTCACCAAGCTTCTCGAACGAGGAAAAATGCGCCTCCTTCGTATCCACGATGACGCCATCCAGATCAAAAATCACACCACACTGGTCCATAGAGCCCCTTTGAATGCGGATTGCGGACTGCGGAATGCGGAATAGGGGCGGCACTCACTTTGTCCACGGGCATTGTCAGTCGTAAGGTTAGTTCGCCGTTGAGAGGGTGTACCCCTTCAGCGTTACGAACACAGGGAACAGTGCCCGACGATACCGACAGCCCAAATCTGCGCCATCCCTCGTCCGCCGTAGCTTCAGCGTAGGAGGATGCGTCTCTGCGGTGAAATAAAAATTAATCTGCTTTCCTTTCCGCCACCAATGCAGCGACGATTTGTTCCATTTGCATGGCGCGGGAGCCTTTGACCAGTACGACGGCGCCGGGGGTGAGAAGGCTGCGGGCGGCGGCGGTGGCGGCAGCGTGGTCGGGATACCATTGCGCGCGGGCATCGCTGGCGCCGGTCACGTATTCGCGACCCAGCTCGCCGATGGCCAGCAGGGCATCCACGCCCAGCTCCATGGCGTAACGGCCCAGCTCGCGGTGCAATTCGCGCTCCGTGGGGCCGAGCTCGCGCATGTCGCCGAGGATGGCGATCTTCGGTGTGCCGGGCATCTGCACCAGGTATTCCAGCGTGGCGCGCACGGCGGCGGGGTTGGCGTTGTAGGTGTCGTCGATAACCTGGTAGCCGCCCGCGGCGCGCAGCATCTGCATGCGGCCTTTGCCGGGCTGATACTCGGCCAGCCCGTCGCGCACCTCCTGCGGGGTGGCGCCCACGCACAGCGCGGCGGCGGCGGCGGCCAGCGCATTGCGCACCTGGTGCGTGCCGGGCACGCTCAGCCGCACCGGGATGGACCCCTCCGGCGTCTGCAGCGTGAAGCGCACGCAGCCCTCATCGTCCAGCAGCGAGGTGCTCACCCAGTAGTCGCTGCGGTCATCCAGGCCCACCGTCAGCACGCGCCCGCGCGCATGGGCGCTGAGCAGCGGGAAGAAGTCGTCGTCGCGCGGGAGGATGGCGATGGAGTCCGGCGACATCTCATCGAGAAGCTCCGCCTTCGCCAGCGCGATCTCCTGCTGCGAGCCGAGCAGTTCCAGGTGGGTGAGGCCGATGTTAGTGATGATGCCCACCGTGGGGCGGGCCAGCGCGGCGAGGTAGCCCACCTGCCCGCGCCCGCGCATGCCGAACTCCAGCACGACCGCCTGGTGGGTCGCGGTGAGGGTGAAGAGCGTGAGCGGCAGGCCGATCTCGTTATTGAAATTCCCCTGCGACTTCAGCACCGTGCGCCCCTGCGCCAGGATCGACGCGGTCATCTCCTTGGTGGTGGTTTTGCCGGCGCTGCCGGTGATGCCGACGATGGGCAGGTCGAAGCGCCGCCGGTGGCATTGCGCCAGTTGCCCGAGGGCGTAGAGCGTGTCCGTCGTCTCGATGATGCACCAGGGACCTGAAGCCATGGTGCGCCGCCGCACGCCCGGCCCCGGATCCTCCACCAGCGCCCCTGCCGCGCCCAGCTCGCGAGCGCGCTCCAGGAAGGTGTGCCCATCAAACCGCTCGCCGCGCAATGCGACGAACAATTCCCCCGGCTGCAGCGCGCGCGTGTCCGTGGACACCCCGCAGAACTGATGCACGGGACCATTCACCAATAACTGCCCGCCGGTGGCGGCGAGAATCTCGGATAACGTGAAGCTTGCCATGGCGCCCCTATTGTAGCAGATTCTAGAAGGGTGAAGGAAAAAGTAATAAGGAAAAAGGCTAAACAGACACGGTAGGCGGAGATGCATTGGTTTTGGGGACTGACATCGAAACTCCGGTGCGTGGGGACGCTGCCGGTTTCGAAAAACGCTATTGGCTAAAAGAAGCAGGGAGTTTCGGTGTCTGTACCCAAAACCCTATTATAGTCCTGTTATCTCTCTACTCGCTATAAATGTAAGCGAAGCTATGAATTTCGGGGACAGACACCGAAACTCCACATAGGCTTACCTATCGAGCGACCACCTAGCGCAGGAGTTTCGATGTCAGTCCCCGAAATTCCGCACCGCTTTCCTATCATCCAGGAAACATAACGGAGAATATTTTACTTTTGCCCTTTCCTAACATCGTTCACCAGCTTATGCGCCCGCCGGGTGGTTTCGGGGAGGCGGTATTTGCCGTTTGGGGTGAGGCGGAGGACGAGGTCGACGGCGGTGGGGAGGTCGATGTGGTCGCCGGGGGAGACGTAGACGGGAGTGACGCCGGTGCGCGTGCGCACGGCCATGCCGATGGTCTCGTGGCGAGAAATGAGCGGGGCGGTGGCGCCGCGCTCCTCGTCCAGCGGTGCGTGCGTGCCGACCAGGATGGACTTCGCGCAGCCGAGGGTGGGCAGGCCGAAGACCAGCCCGGCGTGGCAGGCCAGCCCCATGCGGCGCGGATGGGCGATCCCCTGCCCGTCCACTACCAGCACATCCGGACGCACCTCCAGCTTTCGCCATGCCTCCACCAGTGCGGGGATCTCGCGGAAGCTCAAAAAGCCCGGCACATAGGGGAAGGGCACCTCGACCACCGCCGTTGCCTCCGCCACCGTGGCAAAGGTGGTCATGTCGATGACCACGAACCCAGCATACGCGGTATCCGCATCCTTCGTCGTCGACACATCCGCCCCCGCCGCCAGCCGCGGCGCAAACCCCGCCGGCGGCGCCAGCACCAGCCGCTCCCGCAACTCCCGCTGTAACCGCTCAGCTTCCTGAAGGGAGACATCCCAGGGATGGAGGTCGTTTGGTTCCATAACAGCAGGATTCGCGGACGGGAGAGGATTTCCTGTGCGTTTTTGCACGGTTTCAGCACAAGGATGCCGCCGCCCAAAGAAGATTGCTACGACAGTGCATCCGGTGCCATCTATAGCTCTGTTTGGAAGCCGAAGTCCTTCGCGCTCCGGGTGGAAACCTCTGCATTCGGCTGCACTCCATGGAGTGGTAACGAATGCAGAAATACCCTCCCAGAGCGCGATGGCCATCGGCTTCCAAACAGAGCTATGGGCGCTAACTGAGCTGGTATTTACAACCCCTGCGGATTCACAATCTGCCCCATGAACAGCAGCGCCCCGGTGGCTTTATCGCGGATGGCGAAGAAGAAGGGGTGGTCGATGATGACCGGGATAGGCTGCACCATGACTGCGACGTCTTTCGCCGTTGTCACCACCGTCGTGACCGCAACCGCTTCCGTGCCTTCTTCATTGACTTCGATCCGTGTTTGATGAAGCACCTGACTGATGTAGAGTTCTGTATTGCCGGTCATGCCGGAGAAATTGGCACGATCGGAAAAGGCGTCCGCCATACCGAGCTGTGACAACGGCGTTTCCAGATGGGTGGTATACGCCGTGGTGAAGCGTGGGAGTTTTAGTTCACAGTTTGCAATTTTGAATTGTCGCATCCATTGCTGCCAGTGCTGTGCATCGAGGCTTTTGCCCAGGCCGGCCAGCGTCTTCCCCGCTTTCGGCAGAAACACCAGCATCTCGAAACGGTTGCTGGCGCCGTATGGCAGGCCGATCGCCTGGAAATCCGGCGTTTCAAAATATGGATAATGGCCGGTTCGCGCCATCATCGGCACGCGCGTTTTCCCCCCGTTGGCAAGCGTAAAGTCTTCCGTTTCCGTCAGACCTTTCGAAAAAGCCTGTGTCCATTGCCCTTTGAAATAGAGGGCATCGGTCAACACCAGCCGCGCATTCGGGTCGAAGCCCTGTGGCGGCGCGATGCCGGCGATCTTGCCCCGGGTCTGTTCGGTAACCCAATCGTTGATCAACTTTGCGCCAACCGGCGAGGCGAGGTTGGTGGTTGCCACTTTCGCCTGATAGCTCTGCTGCACGCGCTGGAGATAATCGGCGCGGAACTGGTATTGCTGCTGTGCCCACAGCGCGTTGGCGATGGCCAGGGTGACCTGCGGGTCCCCGTGCTGTAATGAGGCGATCAACGCCGCCTGCCCCTGATTCAGCGCCGCCTGCGACAGCTTCGTGATCCCCAGCGCCTTTGCCATGCCGGTCGCCGTGCTGCCCGCGGCGCCATTATAGGTCATGGACAGTGCCAGCGAGATGCTGGTGGGTGAAACGACCACATTGCCCGACTGCCCCTGGGTCAGTTGCCCGAACAGGCGAAAACCGAAATCCTGCGTCGCGGCGGTGACCATGGACGCCGCGGGTGCCGTTTGCGTCAGAAGAACCGGAGGCTGCTCGGGTGGCAACTGGCGGCGTTGGGCGGAGAATCTGTGCCAGCCAAAGAACACCAGCAGCGCGCAAACGCATACCAGCACCGTGGGCCAGAGGAACTTGAAACGCATGATTGACATCCTTTCCATAGCGCGTTTTGTGTTGAGATGCTTGTTTTGACTGGGAAAGCCGAGAGAATGTTCCATTATTTTCTGCTGACCACGAATTTTGCGCAGAAGCATGAGTAAGAGCATGAGCATGAATTTGTACTCTCTCACTGCTCACCACTTGACATACTATGTTTATCTAGGTATACTCTCTATACCTAGATAAACATAGTATTCTCGTCGAGGTATGCAGGAGGTGGCGTATGGCGCGGAACAATGATCTGGTGATCAGTCCGGTGGAGACGGTGATCTTGAAGCTGCTCAATGAGCGGATGATGTACGGGTATGAGATCATCCGCATTGTCAACGAGCGCACGGACGGGGCGTTTGCGTGGAAGGAGGGGACGGTGTATCCCAGCCTGCACCGGCTGGAGATCGAGCAGGCGATCACGGCGGAGTGGGTGGAAGGGCCGTACGGCAAGCCGCGCAAGTTTTACAAGCTGACAAAGAGAGGCGAGTCGCTGGCGCAGGAGCGCATGGAGGAATGGAAAACGTTTTCCGGCGCGATGGACGCCATTCTCTCCGCCCCCGCCGTGTAAAACCAGGAGGTGCCATAATGGATGAGAAGACCTTTGTCGATCTCACCGACGCGGCGACCGCCGGGCTGAAAGACGACCCGGAGCTGCGCCTCGCCGTGAAGTCCGAGCTGCTCGACCACCTGGAAGAAGCGGCGCACACGCTGGCTGCCGAGGGCCACAGCGAGGAAGAGAGCCGGGAACTGGCCATGCACGCCTTCGGCTCGCCGCTGGAGGTTTCCGGCAAGCTGCTCAAGGCCAACCAGGGGCGCATGAAGCTCCGCGCGCTGCTGCGGCTGGCCATCCGCGCGCTGCTGGTGCCGGCGGCCGTGCTGTTGGCGCTGTATCTGGGCTGGGGGACGCTGGCGCAGACGCAGCAGGAATTGGGTTTCGTTAAACTTTGCTTCAGAGATTATAACGATTTCCCCAGAAATAGAGGCATGCAGATTGCTGGGGCACTGGGGGAGATGCCCAAGCTGCCGTCGCCGCCATTGCAGCAGTCATTGTTGCCGAGTGCACTGGGGATGGAATCCAGGGATATTGAGTTCTTTTATACTTCATGGCGGAATTGCCCCACGAATAAAGTCTACTTTGCCAATTATGCTGTTTACGCAGCAGGGGGGTGGATTCCCCGCTCATCCGGCAAGAATATGCTGTCCGATGACGAGTTTATCGACCTGATGCACATCGGTGAGCGGATCGATCCGGAGAATGCGCTCTATCATTACCTGATCTGCAGCCGTTTACTCAACCTGGCGGGCATCGAACAATATGATAAGGACAGCCCGAACCAATCGCGCTATGAAATAAAAGATCGCAAGCTACTCGAGCGCGCGATGCAGGAGTACCAGGCTGGGCTGCGCAAGCCGTACTGCAAGGCGTACCATCTGGAACAGTTGAATGAACGGATTCACCCTCTTCCGCCGGATGCCCGTCTCAACGACCAGATGTTCCGGTTTGTTGATACGGCATCGATATTGTTCCCAGAATATTCAAAAATGCGCTATGTCGCCCGCACGGTTGCCTATTATCACCGGCTCCTGCGCCAGGAAGGACGCATGGCAGAGGCGGACGCGCTGCTTGCCGGCAGGATCACCTGCGCGCAGCAACTCGCGCAGGGGGATGAGACGCTGATCGGTCAACTGGTGGCACGAGCTCTCTACAAAATCCTGGCGAGCGAGGCGGCGAACGACTACGCCCAGGCCGGGCAAACGGAGAAAGCGCAATTACTGCACCGGCAGTTGGACGCCATGCAAGCGTTGACGGGAAACACCCCGTCCGCCCAGTTATTCGCGCACCCCACGCCGGGACTCCTGACGCTGTTCTTACCGACCACCTCCTCGCGGTACATCCATGCCGGCGACTTGCTCCCAACCATGCAAGTCGAGCATACCGTGCTGGAAGAAGCGGCGCTGGGCGTGCTGCTGCTGGTGTTGCTCGTCGTCATGCTGTGTTACGGCATCATCGCCCTCGCCCGATGGCTGATCCTGTGGCAGCGGGGCGAGCTGCCGCTGTTGCTGCTGCCGGGCGGCAAGGCGCTGGTGGAGATCCTCCTGCATGGCCTGCTGGCGCCGGTGTGCATTTATGCGATCATCGTGCACTGGCTGCACCCGGCTTGGCGCACGGTCAGCGTCACGCAGACCGGGGGCTATACGCTGCTCGCCATGGTGGCGCTAGTGCTGGTGCTGGCGATCCTCCCGGCAGTGATGGCGCAACGATATATCCGCCGGCGCTGCTTCCAACTCGGCATGCTGCCGATGCGGGGCAAGCTCGGTAAGCGCCAATCCGCCTGGTATGCCGCCACGCTCACCCAATCGCTGCTGCCCATCTTCGCCGCGATCACCATCTTCCTCGGCGGTGTCCTCTTCCCCTTCCTGGCCGGCCAGGAGCAGCGGTGGATCAAACAAGATAAGATACTCTTCTGGCAGGAGGGCACGATACACGCCCTCACACCACTGGAGGGGCAGGTGATTTCGGACCTGCGGGCGGGGATTTTGCGGGTGTTGGACGAGGATGCTCGGGGGATGGCGGATGGGCGGAAGTGAGAAAAAACGAGTATTTACGTTCGAGAGGCGCCGGTTTCGTTACTGGAGGTAGGCCGCGCCCACCGTGGCGCGTGTGCGGAAGGCTAGTTTCCGTGGTGGCCAGCTCGGAACCGTTGGCGGTGTTGTCGTGCACGGATCCCTATCTTCGATACCTGCGTGCCTGCATAGCGGGCCGGGTCAGCAGACCCGGCCCGCTTCGATATTGTCACTTGCCGCCAGGATGGCGGCGCTCCCAGGATGCTCCCAGGCTATACCACTGTGCCGGACTCGGCGGTGACGGCGGCTTTGATGCGCTGCACATGCCCGCGGCCCAGGCATTTCACCTCGCAGCCGAGTTCGAAATAGCGGCGGATCTTCTCGTCGCTGAGGATGCCGAAGCAGTCGATGATCACCGGCGGGGCGCCGGCGCCGTAGACCACATCATCGGGCGACAAGTCCATATACTGTGAATGGCGCACGGCAAGGATGACCACCTCGGCGCCTTGCAGCGCGGCGGACAGGTCGTTCTGCATGCGGATGTTGACCAGCCCCTCCTGATTGGTGAAGAAGCGCGCCCAGGAGTGGCCGGGGGACGGGTAGGTGTCCTGGCTCTCCAGCTCGTACCAGTGATCGACATAGGGGTCATGCACGCTCATCTCTGCGCCCATCTCGGTGAGCTTGCGCATGATGATCTCCGAGCCGCTGTAGCGCGTATCGCCCACGTCCTCGCGATAGCTGGCGCCGCAGAGCAGCATGCGTGTGCCGGCCACCGGCTTCCCCATCGCGCCCAACGCCTCGCTGACCAGGTCGGCCACGTGCAGCGCGCGCGTGTCGTTGATGTCGATGGCCATGGTGGTGATTTTGAAGATCTCCTCGTCATGCTGGAGGATGTTCTTGTTCGCCCAGTAGCCCAGCCCGCCGTCCTTGGGCAGGCAATAGCCGCCGATGCCCGGGCCGGGGAAGATGATGTTGGAGTGCGTGGGGCGCATCTTGATCGCCTGAATGACCTTCGTCAGGTCCACGCCGTTCTGCTCGGCGTAGCGGCTCCACTCGTCCAGGAAGGCGAGGATCGTCGCGCGGTAGCTGTTCTCGACGATCTTCGTCGTCTCCGATTCGATGGGCCGGTCCATCACCGTCAGCGGGAAGTCGGTGGTGTTCAGCACCTCGTTGAGGAACTTCACCACCCGCTCGCGCGCCTGGTCGGTGCAGCCGGAGCACACCCGCCAGAAGTCGCGGATGGAGGCGACATAGTTGCGGCCCGGCATCACGCGCTCGAAGCTGTGCGCCAGCAGCGGCGGGGTGCTGATGCCGCGCGTCTGGAAGGCCTGCTGCAGGATGGGATAGGCGATGTACTCGGTGGTGCCGGGGGCGACGGTGGTCTCGATGAGCACCAGGCACTCCGGCGGGATGCGCTCGCCGATGGTCTTCATCGTCGCCTGCAGGGCGGCCATATCCGCCGTGCCGGTGCGCAGGTTACCGAGGTCCTGTTTGAGGTAATCGCACTGCACGTCGACCACCACGCAGTCGGCGAGCTGGAGACAGTCGGCGTTGTAGGTGGCCACGAAGGTCTGCTTCTCGTTCACGCAGCGGGCGATCATCGGGTCCACTTCCGGGTCTTCCGCCTTCACCGGCGATTCGCCGCGGTTGATCATGGGGATCTTCCAGTAGCTGCGCGGGCTGGGGCGCTGGCACCCGATGACCAGTTTGGAGGGTTGCCCGGTTTCCTTGTCCACCGTATCCGCGATGATGGCGGCCATCACCGCACCGACGAAGCCCAGGCCCATCACCACGACGATCTCTTTCCCCTCGGCGCGGGCGGCACTGGCCAATTGTTCTATACGCTGAAATTCAGCAGGATACTCACTCTCCAGCGGAAGCGCGAAGGCCTCCCCCATTGGGCTTACAGATTCCTCTCTCATTTCTCCTCCTAAGATCGGTTTCTTCCTGTTGATATGAAAAAGTGTTCGCGTGGTATGGCATGTGGTGCTACCATTCAGCAGACCATACGTTCCGTCATCCGTTCGTCGGTCTGCACTGGTGCGAGCACTTCACGACTCGGTTCGCGAGTTTGATGTTAGCATTCCGCCAAGTAGATCAAGAGGACGAAGTTCGTACTTTTTTGCACAATGGCATTGGTGTGAACAAATCCGTTGTCTGGTGTAAAACACCCTTCCCCGGCAGGATTCTCCCCCAGTGGCCTCGAAATGAGTACCTCAACGCATCGCCGGGTATTAATTCAGTGATTAGTGATAAGTAATTAGTGATTAGTGCTTGGTGGTGGAAAACAGGACTAATCACTAATCACTAATCACTACTTACTAATCACTCCCAAACGCAACCATGTCTCGCTCATCCTACGAATCCGGGCAGCTATTTCCCGATGCCGCGCCTGAGGGCGGGGGAGAGGAATTGGCGTGCCTGGAAGGCAGCCTGGAGACGCTGACCTTTTTCAACGAAGAGAACGGCTTCACCATCGCCAAACTGCGCACCTTCGAGAAAGAACTGGTGACCATCCTCGCCACGCTGGTCAACCCGGTGCTCGGGGAGACCATGCAGCTCTGGGGGCGCTGGCAGGTGCATCCGAAATTCGGGCCGCAATTCAAGGTGGAGCGCTACCAGGTGCTCAAGCCGGTCACCCCGAAGGCCATTGAACGCTACCTCTCCAGCAACTTCTTCAAAGGCATTGGGCCGAACCTGGCCAAGCTGCTGGTGGCGGCCTTCGGCGCGGAGACCATCGATATCATCGAGAAGAACCCGGTGCGCCTCACCGAGGTGACGGGGATCGGCAAGAAAAAGGCGGCGCAGATCGTGCGCGCCTGGCAGGAGCACCATGAGGTGCACACCATCATGCTCTTCCTGCAGGGGCACGGCATCAGCGCGGCCTACGCGACGAAGATTTACCACACCTATGGCGACAAGGCTATCGAGCAGGTGACCGCCAATCCCTACCGGCTGGCGCAGGACGTCTTCGGCATCGGCTTCAAGGTGGCAGATCGCATCGCCCAGCAACTCGGCATGGCGCAGGATATGCCGGAGCGCATCGAGGCCGGCGTGCTCTTCTGCCTGCGGCAGGCGGAGGAGCAGGGGCACTGCTTCCTGCCGGAAGAGGCGCTCTCCGCCGGTGCCGTCGAGATGCTCACCAGCCCGCCGGTGGAAGGTGGACAGACACTGCCCGGCCAGCCGCCGACGATTACCGCCGTCAACGATGCCATCGAGCGGCTGGTACGCCGGCAACTGCTGGTGCGCGACACCGCGGAGCCGGAGCTGAAGCCGATCTATCTGAAGTCGCTCTTCGTGATGGAGCAGGTGCTGGCGCGCAACCTGCGCAAGCTCATCGAGGAGCCGCTGGCCTCTCCCTGGCTGCCGGACGAGCCGGAGGCGTTCGCCGAGACGGTGTGCACGGAGCTGCAGATTACCCCGGCGCCGGAGCAGTTCCGCGCGGTGGTGGAGTGCCTGCGCAGCCGCGTGCTCATCCTCACCGGCGGCCCCGGCACCGGCAAGACCACCACCACCCGCGCCATCCTGCAGGCCCACCTGCGCTGCAGCCGCAAGGTGCTGCTGGCCAGCCCCACCGGGCGCGCGGCAAAGCGGCTGGCCGAGGTGACCGGCAACCCGGCGCTGACCATCCACCGTCTGCTGGAGGTAGACCCGAAGAGTTTTCAGTTCAAGCGCGGTCCGGACAACCCGCTGGAGTGCGAGCTGCTCATCGTGGACGAGGTGAGCATGGTGGACCTCCACCTCGCCTATGCGCTGGTGCGCGCGCTGCCGGAGGGGGCACAGCTCATCCTCGTCGGCGACGCCGACCAGCTCCCCAGCGTGGGCTCCGGCAACATCCTCCACGACCTCATCGCCAGCGGCGAGGTGCCGGTGGTCTGCCTCACGGAGATCTTCCGCCAGGCGGCGGAGAGCACCATCATCACCAACGCGCACAAGGTGAACCACGGCGAGATGCCCGACCTGCCGCCCACCAGCTACTGGCAATCCCGCGACTGTCTGTTCATCGGGCAGGACGACGCCGAGGTGGCGGCGGCGAAAGTGTGCGACGTGGTGGCGCGCAGCCTGCCCTCGTTGGGGTACAAACCGGAGGAGACCCAGGTGCTCACCCCCATGCAGCGCGGCACGCTGGGCGCGCAATTCCTCAACGCGAAGCTGCAGCAGGCGCTCAACCCCGCACAACTGGGCGTGGCGGAATACACCCGCGGGCAGAAGACGCTGCGCTGCCGCGACCGGGTGATCCAGACGGTGAACAACTACGAGAAGGAAGTCTTCAACGGCGACATCGGCTACATCGCCAACATCGACACCGAGGAGAAGATGCTCGCCGTCGCCTACCCGGACCGCGAGGTGCTCTACACCTTCGAGGAATCAGACGACCTGCAGCTCGCCTACGCCCTCACCGTGCACAAGTCACAGGGCAGCGAATACCCCGCGGTGGTGGTCGCCTTCCACACCCAGCACTACATGATGCTGCAGCGCAACCTCCTCTACACCGCCCTCACCCGCGCCAAAAAACTCGCCCTCCTCATCGGCAGCAAACGCGCCATCGCCATGGCCGTCCGCAACCAGAACCGCCAGGAGCGCAATACGCTGCTGGCGAAACGACTGCAGGTGAAGGAGGAGACGCCAGAACGAGTGGAGTGGTGACCGGTCCGGTGGCTGCCTTCGCATATTTGCACAGGTAAAACGTATTGGAACCGTAGACAGATGAACCAGCCGCTTATATAATCCCGATAGGGATGCCAGCGTCGAGCCACGGGTGGAGCGAAGCGTAACCCGTGGAAGGTAGGCCTACCATATTATCAAGCCCCGAAGGGCCGAAAGCCGATTCAAAAGAAAAGGAGATTCTTATGGGCGGATCATTTGCCAAACTCTACTACCACCTGGTCTTCAGCACAAAAGATCGCCTACCGCTACTAACCCCGGACATCGCCCCGCGCATACACGAATATCTGGGCGGGCTCATGCGTGAGATCGGTGGCTCTTCCATCATTACCGGCGGTGCCGAAGATCACGTCCACATCCTCGGGGAGATTGCCAAAACGCTGGCCGTGGCCGATGCATTGCGTAAAGTCAAATCCGGTTCGTCCAAATGGATCAAGGAGGCTTTCCCCTCATTGCAGCACTTCGCCTGGCAGGAAGGCTATGGCGCATTTACCATCAGCGAGTCAGGCATCAAGCGGGTGAAGGGGTATATATTGCAACAGCCCAAGCGCCATCAGGAAGTGACATTCCAGGACGAATTTCGCGATTTCTTGCGGCGGCATGGGATTGAATTTGATGAGAACCTCATCTGGTTATGACACGCTGCTGTCGGCCCTTCGGGGCTCGATAATTCGGTAAGCCTACCTGTCCACGGGTTGCGCTGCGCTTCACCCGTGGCTCGACGCTGTCATCCCTTCGGGATTGCTATAGACGGCAACTTTACCTATCTACAAAGACGCGGTGACAGGTATCAGTGGCTGCCTTCGCAGGCTCTGCCGCGAAGGCAGTCACCGTTACCTACTTCAAAAACTTCTTTAAAAACGCCTCCGTCCGCTTATTCGCCTTATCAGCCGCCTCGCGATTGTACCCGGTGGAATTGGTCGGGTTCGCGAAGGCGTGGGCGGCGCCGGGGTAGGTATAGATGGTGTGGGGGACGCCGGCGGCGGTGAGCGCCTGGTTGAACTCTTTGGCCTTCGCGAGCGGAATCGACTGATCTGCTTCGCCGAAGTGGCCGAGGATCGGGGCCTTGATCTTCTTCAACTGCTGCGGATCGGTGACCGGCTGGCCATAGTAGATCACCGCGGCAGTGAGCTTGGGATCGTTGAGTGCCAGGATGAGCGATTGTCCCCCGCCGAAGCACCAGCCGAGGCTGCCCACGCGGCCATTGGCGTTCGGGAGGGTCCGCAGGTAGTCCGCGGCCGCCAGTAACTGGGCTGTCGCGGCCGGCTGGTCCAGCCCCTGCACCAGCTTCTTCGCCTCGTCCGGCATGGTGGCCACCTTGCCGAACAGGTCCACGGCCAGCACGTTATAGCCGGCGCAGCCATACTTTTCCGCTTCCGCCTTGATATGGTCGTTCAGCCCCCACCACTCGTGGATCATCACGATGCCGGGCAATTTGGCTCCGTCTTTGCCGGGGACGAAATACCCGTGGTATGCCCCCTGCTGCCCGAAGGAGATCATAGATCCCGTCTGCGCTGATGCCTCCGAGGCCGACGTGCTCAACGCAATGACCGGCAATACCGCCAGCATGGTCAGAAAGGCTTTCATCACACACCTCCCTTTTCAGTTGTTGTCATCGATTGTATTTATACCCAGAGTAAGAGGGTGATGTGTTTCGGTGGTATAATATCTCCAACTACGGAAGCCAGGAGGGGCCGCATGCGATCAAAAGCGCTCGTACGTATGCGTAATACGACTACCCGACGCCGATCTGTTTCAGGTAGGTGGCATTATCCCAGAACAGCCACTCTTCGACCATGACGCCGTTGTGCCAATGCCCGATAGTGCACATGGGCAGGGAGAAGGCCTTGCCCGTGGGTTGGATAACCTTGCCGTCACCCACCGGCATCGGCGCGGTGAAGGTGCCGGTCATGATGCCCATCACGCAGGTGTAGCCTCCATGGCCGAAGCGAATCGGATGTACGGTGATTTTGGTATCCGGGGCATAGACAAACATGGCATCCAAATCTTTGATGTGCTGCTCGAGCCCCTGCGTCTGGTGCCCATCCGGCCAGTAGACAATGATATCCGGCGCATGACTCTCACGCAGGCGCGCCCAATCCCGGTTGCTGAACACATCAAAATCCAGGGTGTCGAAGGTGGCCAGTTCCTGATTGGTCACCACCTCATCCTCTTCATACTGCGTGAGCCGTGCCTGCAACGCCTCGATCTGCGCCTGCAGTGTTGATAGATCGTTGTTCTCCATGGCCTTCTCCTTTGCTATCTGGCGATGGCGGGTCGGCGGAGCTGCGATGGATCATTGATGTCATGCCCGCTTCACCGGGAAGTCTACCACCCTGTTGCCTCCTGTTACGTCCATCCCTGCTCTCGACCACAGCATTTCTGCGTCGAATGTCTCTAGAAATGCTCAATTTGGATGCTCGGGCATATCACATATCGTGTACTTATCAGGCGTATGTTTGCACAGCCAGGGGAGAAAGCGAGCGGGGGGCGATTGAATAATTACACATTTTGTGATAACATTACCGTGCGTCAAACCTGTAACGCGGACAGACTCCCTTAACCCGACAGGAGCGATCAATGGGCGAGCAATCGACCCCCCCTGCTCGAAGCGCCGCCGCCTGCAGAGGTGGCTCATCGCGCTCGCCATCCGCACATCTCCCACACAAACGCTCTCTGATACCCTGCGTAACAATCGCCCGCCACGGCGTTCGTGGATGCGTGAATCCGGCGGAGCGCCATAGCAGGCGTTCCCTGTGAGCAATACCGATAATCGAATCACACGCCCGGCCCAGGAACCGCCCCCCGTTTCCCGGTCCGGTGCATGCAAGGGGGGCTATACTATAACTTGATAGAGGAACGGCCATGTTCGGAACACGCCTCAAGCTCCTCCGTGAGAGGCGAGGGATGGGTCAGCGGGTGCTGGCGGAGTGGTTGGGCACCACGGTCAGCGCGATTTCGATGTATGAGCAGGGGCGGCGCGAGCCGGACCTGACGGCGGTAGGGCGGCTTGCGGAGTTCTTCAATGTCTCCGTGGACTATCTGCTTGGGCGCGTGCCCTACGAGACCCCGCTGCCCCCGGACGCCTTCCCCGCGAGCGTGATGGTGCAGGTGCCCATCTACGGCGAGATGAGCCCCGGGCAGCCGCTGCTGGCGGAGGGGAATGTCCTTGGCTGGGAGATGGTGCCCGCGGACGCCGTGCACGGCGGCGAGTTCTTCTTCCTCACCATGCACGGCGACAGCATGAGTGGCGACGGCATCCTCCCCGGCAGCCGCCTGCTGGTGCGCCGCCAGCCCACAGTGGACAACGGCGAGATCGCCGTGGTGGTGGTCGGCGAAGACGAAGCGACGGTCAAACGCTACCATCACCTGGACACCTGCATCCTCCTCGCCCCCGCCAACCCCGCCCACCCCCCGCAGGTGCACGACCTCGGCACCGTGCAGGTGATCGGGAAGGTGGTGCAGAGTGTGGTGCGGTACGAGTGAGGGGGAGGGAGTGATTAGTTATTAGTGAGTAGTGATTAGTCGGAACCTTGACTGTTCTTCGGGCGGGGCTGCTGCCGTCCTTCCAGACAGGAATGTCGTTCGAGAACGGATCTGGAGTTCGGTATCAGGGGAGATTCCTGTCTGTCCAGGGGTATCCGTGGCCTGAAGGAGAACGATGGTGATTATGCTGCGCGGCCTCTGACATGGTATGATATAATGTTGCAGCGCCGTAAATGATCTGGCGAAACCGGAGAAGGAGACATCGACGATGAGAACACGTCGCACCCGCGTGTCAAAAGCCAATCACCGAGCATCGAACACGGTGCAGGTTGATGTCACTCTTCCCAATCGTATCCATGCAGCGCTGTCACATCGCGTCGGGACGGAGGAAGAAAAAGCTTTGACACGAGAAATTGTAGAAATACTCACCGGAGCTCACCCCCCGGTAAGCGTTGAAGAGGTGAATTCGACATTTTTTGCACCCACGCCGACGCTGGAGGAAATGGCGGCAGCGCAACAGGTTTCCGTCGTGGCTGACCCGACCACCTTACTCGGTGATTTCTGGCCGGAAGATGAATCAACGGATGACTTCATTGCCACAGTGCGCGCATGGCGGAAGGATGACGCCGCCTGATGGACGGACTCTTATTGGATACCGATGTCGTCTCGTTTCTCTTCAAGCGTGATACACGCGCTGAACGTTACCTCCCCTTACTGGCCAATCATCTCCTTATTGTATCCTTCATGACAGTCGCAGAATTAGATCGCTGGGCGCTGGCGCATGAGTGGGGTGAGCCAAGACGAACTGCGTTAGATGCGCATATTCGACGGTTTATCATTCATCCGTTCGACCGTGACTTATGCCGAACCTGGGCAAAGGTGATCGATATGAGGCGCCGGCAAGGTCGTCCGATACAATGCGCTGATGCGTGGATTGCGGCTACGGCACTGCATCATGATTGGCCGTTAGTCACGCATAATGCCCAGGACTACCTCGGTATCAATGAACTGAAACTTCTCAGTATCACCGAAGACAAATGAGAGTGACAGTTTTTGTGCTCTTTTGCGGCTATCACTTCTTCGCCAACCGCTCCTGCCGCTGGCTCTCCGCTTCCATCTCCAATGCGAGGATTTCTTCGGCCACCTCTTCCCATTCGGCGTAGGCGGCTTGCAGGGCGGTGAGGGTGTGTTGGTGGGTGTTGGTGACGTCCTGGGCGCGGCGGCCGTCGGTGTAGAGGTCGGGGGAGGCGAGTTGGGCTTCCAGCGACTCTTTCTCCGTTTCCAGTTCGGCGATGCGCGCTTCGATGGCCTGTTGCTGGTGCTGGCGGAATTGCAGGCTGCGGCGCTTGGGCGCGGCGGGGGCCGATGGCGGGGGCGGGGCAACAGGCTTCTCCGCCGGGCGCGGCGCGGGGGCCGGGGCCTGCTGGGCTTTCTTCTCCAGGAACTCGGAGTAGTTGCCCAGGTATTCGCGGATGTGCCCGTCCTCCAGCTCCAGCACGCGGTTGGCCACGCGGTCGATGAAATAGCGGTCGTGGGAGATCATCAGCACGGTGCCGGGGTAGTCGGCCAGCGCGTCTTCCAGCGCCTCCTTACCGTCGATGTCCAGGTGGTTGGTCGGCTCGTCGAGGAGCAGCAGGTTGGCGCCGGAGAGGAACATCTTCGCCAGCGACACGCGGCTGCGCTCGCCGCCGGAGAGCGTGCTCACCTGGCGTTCCACGTCGTCGTCGAAGATGAGGAAGCGCGCCAGCGCGCCGCGCACCTCCGACTGGCCGAGGTCGGGGAAGCTGCTCCACACCTCGCGCAGCACCGTCTGCCGCGGGTCCAGGTTGCCGCCTTCCTGGTCGAAGTAGTACCAGTCTGCCTGGTGGCCGTAGAGGATCTCGCCGTCATCCGGGCGCAACTCGCCCACCAGCGCGCGCAGCAGCGTGGTCTTGCCGCAGCCGTTGGGGCCGATGAGCGCCACCCGCTCGCCGCGCCACAGTGAGAAGGCGACATTTTCCAGCAGCGGGGCATCCGTGTAGCGTTTGCGCAGGTCGCGCACGGCGAGCACCTCGCGCCCGCTCTGCCGCCGCGGCTTGAAGACCATGCGGCTTTTGTCCGCCTCGCCGGGCAGTGTGATGGATTCCAGCTTGTAGAGCTGCTTTTGCAGGCTGCGCATGCGCGTGAACTGGCGGAAGCTGAACAGCCGCTGGATGCTCTCCTGCAGGCGGGCGCGCTCGCGGGCGATGGTCTCAGCGCGCTTCAGCAGCATCGCGTTCTCCGCCGCCTTCTTCTGCTGGTAGGCGGTGTAGTTGCCGTCGAACTGGCGCAGGCGGGTGTCCTCGATCTCCGCGATGTGCCCGCACACACGGTCGAGCAGGAAGCGGTCGTGCGAGACGATGAGCACCCCGCCGCGATAGGCGCGCAGAAATTCTTCCAGCCAGCCCAGTGCGGCCAGGTCCAGGTGGTTGGTCGGCTCGTCCAGCAGCAGCAGGTCGGGCGATGCCAGCAGCAGCTTGGCCAGCGCCAGCCGCCGCTTCTGCCCGCCGGACAGTTTCGCCACTTCAGCGTCGTCCTGCTCCTCGCCCAGCCCCAGCCCGCGCAAAATGCGCAGCGCGTCGCTCTCCAGCGAGTCGCCGCCCAGCCGGTGGAACTCCTCCACCAGGTGCGCGTGCTCGTGCAGCCAGCGGTCGAACGCCGCCGCGTCGTCATGCGCGCCGGGCGTGGCCATCAGCCCCTCCAGCGCGTGCATGCGCGCGGAAATGGCGGTGATGTCCTCGCGCGAGGCGAGCAACTCGGCGCGCACCGTGCTGCCTTCGGTGATCTCCGCATCCTGCGTTAGATACCCGACCCGCACCCCGCGCGGCACCACCACCTCGCCGCGATCCGCCGTCTCCTGCCCCATGATGATGCGATAGAGCGTCGACTTCCCCGCGCCGTTCGGCCCAATGAGCCCGAAACACTCCCCCTCGCGCACCTGCAGCGACACATCATTGAGGATCTCATCCTCGCCGAACGCTTTGAAAACATTTTGCAATTGTAAAAAGACGATAGCCATAATGAACCGGGTGATAGTATACCGTGAACGGGGCGGAGTGAGAAGTCGGCAGTGAGCAATCGGATTGTCTTCTTACATGATTGTGAGAGGCGAACGGTGGGAGTGAATATTTACATTCCTCAAATCGCAGTCCGTAATCCTCCATCAAATTAATACACCAGTTTGCTTTTGAGTAGGGATTGTAGCGCTTGGTGGCGAAATGGATTCACCAACGAGGTGAACCCGATGCCGTCCTGCCGGACTATTTTGCCGATCA